>Ga0307516_10008332_pt1 | contig 11751 bp, 14 predicted proteins | sample 19_EM_MG_FD_203310 | JGI IMG/M metagenome (GOLD analysis project Ga0307516, IMG submission 203310) | Populus trichocarpa ectomycorrhiza microbial communities from riparian zone in the Pacific Northwest, United States - 19_EM | ecosystem: Host-associated > Plants > Roots > Unclassified | place...
CACCAAGGAACTTCTGGCCGCCCCGCCCAAATCTTACGGTAATCACCAATTCGGACTTTCCGTCGGCCGCGGTGCCTTCGTGTTCCCGCGAGGGCAATGGGTCACAGTTGCCGAAAGGGTCAAGTTAGACGACCCAGGAGAGGAGAACGGTAACGCCAACGGACCCTCCGTTCCTGCGACGCGTGAGTCCTCACCCGGTGTCCAGGCGAACTTGAACTTTGGATCGATGGGAAGGCTGTCATTTCTGTGGGAGAGTTGACTTATCACGAAAGTGCCGCTTCCAAAGTACAGGGTGTTCACCTCCAAACGTTCTTCGGTGGTAGGCCTCCATTCGGCTCATCTTTATTTTTCCCGAGCAAACTGCAGGATCTACTGAGGACTGGGCATCACCGAAAGACCAGAGAGCGTGGTTTGCCACCGTGTCCGGTGCGATACTGGGCTGAGGGTCAGGCGGCTTGTCGTTTGCGATGCGTAGCAATTGTGGGAATAATTTACCGGAATTTGAGCAAGGAAAAAGTTTGATGTCGATCACCATCCAAGTCCCCTCCACACTTTCCTCCGGAGTCCGTCTGCCTGCGGCCCAAAATGTCCGGGGACCTAACGCCTGATGAAGAAGAGCGTCCAGCCAAGAGGTTCAAGGTTCGTTTGCCGACACAGCCACAGTGAGACCGTGATACAAGCCGTCATTCTTAGTACCTCTCGCACAAGCAAAACCTGAAGGATGTTCATCTGCCATCTGCTTTGGAGGAGGCGCGTTTTGACGACGACATTGCGGTGGGTGCCACCCGAGGCTTGTTGTGTGCGTTCTGACGAGAGATGCAGGATAGTGATTCGCATTTCCATCAAGCAATAGACCACTGGCGGCAGCTGAATCTGGCCCCAAGCTTCATCCAATTCGCGAACAAGGCCGACGGCCTCTCTGCTTCTATGCCGTTACTCCTTCATCACCACGGCCAGGTCCTAGAGTTGTGGATTACCGCGCTGGATGCTGGGGACAACGAGGCTTTAAAACCCTTATTCGAGTAGGTCCCGCCATCCCGGTTGCAGCCTCTTAATCCTAAATTATTCACAGCCTTCTCCAGAAGCTGGCGCACGACCTCAGAACAACATTGACGTCCCACTTTGAGAACTTGGTGTCGAGACTCGTTCCTCTGCTGCGTCGTGTGATACACTCGGATGCACTCACCAGCCTTCTCGCGACCTTCTCCGCTCTGTTCAAATATATCATGATTCCATCCGACGACTTCGACATGACTCAGAGGGTCTGGGTGTCTTTTCGGGAAGCCATCCCGAAATGCAGCCCAGAACTTCGTCAAGCGACCGCGGAGGTCTGGGGCGTGCTTCTTCGAAGATTGAAGTTGCCGACGCGGACCAAGCTCATTACTTCGCTGGTTGCCGATTTAAAGGGGATTGAGGACTTCGTACCCTGGGTGGTTGTGGATGCATGCAAGGTGAATCCTACTTGACAGCGTGCCCACCAGAAATGCTGAATCTCCCGCCCAGTCCGTCGCCCAGAGCATCCACACTGCCGCTCCCTCCATCATCTCACAGATGCTCCGTTGCTATGTTGATACGCAGGCGGCTGCAGGCGAACTTTATCACGTTATTCGTCGTAGCTTGACTGCGTTGATCCACAACGTCAACACTGCGGAACAATTTTCGCCGGTCATGACTGTCGTGTTAGACGCATTCAAGTCGGCCGTGGCTTCCAGCGCCGAAAAGACCACCAAACTCCTACCTGTGGTTGTCACAACCTGTTCCGTTCGACATGGGACCCGCCTCACTCGTACGTCATCTCGCAAAGATCCCTTCCGTACCAACTCATTCACCTCTCATCGACAGCATCACAGTTAAAAGAGGTAGCGGGAACTCTGAGTAGCGTCACACTGACCGAAGGGAACCGCATACCGCTCCTGCAGTTGTCGACTTCTGTACTCGTGGCAGGTGACAGTTCGTTTTGGGCGACCGCCGGCAAAGAGGTCATCGGGAGAAGTTGGGAAATGGACGTTTCCTTCGCAATCGAGCTCTCAGGTTCTCTGTGCGAGCTCGGTTGGGGTGGATGGAAGTCGTTCGGCCTGCCACCCGTCTTAAAACACACGCACCGTGCCCTCGAAATCGCCCCCACCAGGATGCTGCGATTGGTTGGTTGGTTGGTTGAGGAACAGAGGTTGACAACCGTCGATGCTGTTTGGAAACAAAGGACCGAGGGGTGGATCGAGAAGAGGCTTCTGGCGGTGGACTGGCAAGGCTCAGAAAAAGAAGTAAGTGGCACCCGCTGCGAGTGCTTCCAGAGAACCGAACGATGCTTGCCTTATAGGTCGGCCAACTATGTGGCATCCTAACTCTCTCACCGCTCCTTCCAAACGTGAGTGGGATGCTCGGTAAAATTGTCCAACAGGTTGCAGCTACAGATGGACCGCTCGAAGACTCCCAAAGGTCCCCATACAATGCATCCCTGGTCCTAGGAATGTGCCTCAAATCGTTCTCGGGCCAAACCAAGCCACCAAAATCGGGGTTTTCCTCCTGGAATCTAGCCGAAATATGCCAGCGGTGGGGCTGGTCTGAGAGTGTCGTGGGTGCCTTGGCGTTGTTGGTCACATCGAGGTGTGTGGTGATCATAGGAGTTTTGCTTCCGCGGTTGACATCTTTCGAGTCCTGGACTTCTCAGCCGAGTGCCGTTGGAGGGAACCTACGCGAGTCTGAAGGAGTCGTTGCTGTCACACTCACAGTCGCTACGGTTGAACGTGTTGCGTATCCTCTCTTCCACCCTCGTGACGAAATCCCCTGAGGAGAGGGAGGTCATCAAGAGGTGTTTGCAATGCGAGAACATCTCGATCGACGTCCAAGGCTCTCGGGAGCGTGCCCTGTGGATTGGGAGGTTACCTCAGATTGTCCCAGATGGTCGATCAGTTGCCTCAGATATCGCTGTCACTTGGCTGGTTTGTAAGTCACAATCGATTTCCACCTACTACCCATGCGAATTTAAGCTCTGTAGCCCAACTGAAAGTAAATCTACGGCCATTGTGGGCTCCAAGCATGAAAGCGTTATCCGAACTCTCAATTCGGTGTGATCCAGTCGTCTGGTTTGCCATCTTTGAAGACTTGCGCCGGCTGTCCGAGGGTCGAAACCTCGGCCTATCTCCTGAATGGGCGAAAGAGTCAATTTCCGACGATGGGGATGACATCCAAGAGGAGGAACGGACGTGGCAAGATCCTTCCGCCCACAAGATGCGCGTAGCCGTTTCCGGCTGGACGAGTGATCGAGTCCCTAGGCAGAAGGTTGTCAAGGTATGTCGTCCGTTGCGCAGGATCGGTCCTATTTACTGAGGTTTTCCATAGATGCAAGTCTCCAGCGATAGGTTTGACCCAGTGTCGTACCACACGCAGCTCCTTGGGACGCTGGGCGAGTGTTCATCGCTTGCTGAGAAGCACAACCGCGATCTCGTCCCGCTGTTTTTATCGACAATCCCCGACCATGATTCCCCCGCCAAGAGTGACCGACACAAATTGACCTTGTGGTTAACCCTATTCTCCAAATTTTCCAATCCGAAGGCGTTGTACGCAACAGCGGATCTCCAGTTACTCTACACCACGCTCTTGTCACACCCAGACCGACCCCTCCAACGCCTCGCCTTGAAGTGCATATTTACCTATCGTTCCCCACATCTCACCTCTCACCAAGGTACCCTCACGGCTTTGTTAGACGACACAAGGTGGAGAGATGAACTCACGAAGCTCAATCTGGACGAGGTCGATGACAGAGACCGACCGGAGTTCGTTGAAACCTTCATCCGACTCATGTATGGGTTGATGCTGGAGAAGCGGGGAAACTCGAAAACTGGAGAACGACGGGGAGCAGTGATTTCCGCATTTGCGGGATGCAGCGATGAAGAGCTTGGACTCTTTGTCGAACTCATGCTCGGGTCCCTCCGCAGGGAGGATCTTATGGACGTGGAGGGGAAATTCGTTAACTGGCCCGTGCCAGAGTCGTTCTCGGAATCGCAGCAGGTCGGATACTTGAACCTCCTCGAAGGCGTGTTGAGGAACCTGGGTTCCCGTCTCCTTTCCTTCTGGCACGTTCTACTCGGCAGTACTATGGACATACTCGCCCACGCACAGAAACGAATCGAAGGAGAGAAGATTGGCGCGGAAGCTCCGGAACCTGAGGGAGATTTAGGGGAGGAAGATGCAAACGTGTCTACGAGTTCTACGAGGATCTTCAAGACCATCAGGCAGCTATCGTTGAAACGATTCACCCAATTCTGCAAATCTCCCGTGGATTTCGACTTCTCCCCCTTCATCCATGCCGCGTTCAAAACTGCCATCTCCCCCAGATTGCCCGTCTTCGCTCAGGAGAACTCTCAAAGCCCTTCCGCCTTGCTCGAGCTCTTTTACGTTTGGGCTACAAAGCCTGAACAGGTGACCTTCTTGACCACCGTCGACAACAGGACCCTTCCAAGCATTTACGAATGCATGGTGTCTCCGAACGTCAAGCCTGCGGTCATATCCCGAGTTCTCGATATTATCGAAGCGCTACTGTCCATCTCCTCCTCGGATGAAGAAGTGTCGACCCTCGTGCTGAGACCGTACATCCCGAAACTCCTCGAATGTTTGGCCACAGCTGTTGAGAGAGGCAAGGACGTAGCTGCTACGTCTAACGTTCTTGGACACCGACAGATTTTCATCCTCTCCGAGTTGGCACCTCATCTGACAGACGCAAAACAGGCCTCGATATTGCTCACCCTATTTTCTCCTATATTGAAGAAGCCTCAGAAGGTGGTCCCGGAGACAGTCAAGACGAACATGATCGGTATCATCTCCAACGCCTTCTCCCTCATCCCGGACCTACGGGATCCCGCCAGCCCATCGTTCCACAAGACCTTTATGTTACTCTCACAGCTCATGCAAAGTCTCCGGACTCGGCCTGCACGTTCGGCTCTGATCTCCGCTTACCAGAAACTGGTAGAGGTAGATCCCTCGCTATCGCCCCTCTCGAGCCTGATAGACGACCTCAACGCTTACTCGACAAGGAGGATAGACGAGCCCGACTTCGATCGCCGAATTTCTGCCTTCACGCGGCTCGATGGGGATTTGAGCCGAACTTTCACCCTCACGCAGTGGATCCCCATGCTCTACAATACGCTCCACTTCATCCAAGACGCAGAAGAGCTCGCACTGCGCACGAACTCAGCTACGGTTCTTAGGATCTTCGTCGACATCGTCTCGAAAATCTCGGATGGCGAGTGGGAGAGTATTCTTATGAAGAACGTGTATCCAGGTCTGAAGAACGGCCTGAGGTCAAAACATGAGTTAGTTCGCGCAGAAACTCTGGCCGTCATTGCCCACGCGGTCACCGTTTGCCGAAAGATCCCCGCCTTTCAAGAGATGCGGATTCTTCTGGCGGACGGAGACGAGGAGGTCAATTTCTTCAACAACATCCATCACGTCCAAATCCATCGTAGGATTCGGGCACTACGCCGGTTCGGAGGGTCGTGTGGTGAGGGTCAGTTCAGGAGCAGCACCCTGGCGGACGTTTTCCTGCCACTCATCGGGAATTACATTGGTGCTTGCGATTCCATCGATCACCACTTGGTCACCGAAGCTATCAACACCACCGGTTCCATCGCTCACTGCCTCGCGTGGGGTGCGTACAACAACCTCATCCACCAGTACCTTCGTCTGGTGAAACAGAAGGACGCATCCGAACGTGTCTATGTTCGGACCATCGTCGCGATTTTGGATAATTTCCACTTCAGTATGGACGAGCCCGTGGTCGTGGAGGGTGATGCTGATGAGAACGCTGATGCGGAAGAGGTGGATACAAAGAAGGCACAGGAGATGACGCGGATTGCTGATTCGGTACACTCCCGGCTTCTTCCGGCCCTACTGAATCACCTGGAGCGTCGGGATGAGAACGAGGACACGATTCGGATTCCAATCGCTGTCGGAATCACCAACGTCGCCAAGCACCTCCCCGACCCCGCTCGCACGACCCAGGTTACCAGGCTCTTGACCATCCTTTCCCAGGCGTTCCGGAGTAAATCCCAAGAGACCCGGGACCTTACTCGTGATACACTGTGTCGCATCGCGGTCACACTCGGCCCAGAATTCCTTCCAGACGTCATCCGGGAACTCCGGGGCGCGCTCCTACGGGGCCCCCACCTTCACGTGCTTGCCGTCGTGACGCATGCACTGCTCGTCCACCTAACATCCCCGGGGAACTCTGGACGGTTCACAAATTTTGACGGTTGCGTGGAAGATATCGCGTATGTGTCAGCCGAGGTTATCTTCGGCGAGTCGGGGAAGGACACCCGGTCTGAAGGGTTCAAGACAAAGTCGCGCGAAGTTCGTTCGTCATCAGCCAAGGGCCTCGATTTGTTCTCCATCCTCGCGAAACACATCACATCGAGGAAGATTAGTGCGCTGATCCACCCCATTCGCGCGATTATGCAGGAGACCGAGGCATTGAAAATCCTACAGCTAGTTGATGACGTGCTGAAGAGGGTTACCAGTGGTATCAATGCGAACGAGCGCATATCACCTCCAGACCTTCTATCCCTCTGCCAAACCTTGATCACGCAGAACGCCAAGTTTTTGCAAGCCGTTCCGGTCGTCAAGAAGAACAGATTAAAGAAGGGTGAAGACTCGGCCATCGTACAGTTGAAGCGTACCTCGCACGTTGACTCAAACCACTATGCGAACAACTCTTTTAGGTTTGTCACCCCCTCCTCCCAGAAGTGAGTTGTCAGTTAACCGGTTTTCAGGTTCGTCGTGTTCGGATTGGACTTGTTCCATACGGCGTACAAGCGGAACCGCTTCGACTTCCAGGACCCAGACATTATCCGGCGCTTGGAACCCATGGTTCCTATCATTGGTAACACACTGTACTCCCAAAACGCGTTCGTTCTTGTCCTTGGAATGAAGACTGCGACTGCTATTCTCCAGTGTCCTCTCAAGTCTGCGGAGAAGGCATCTCCAGTGGTCGTCAACCAAATCATCGAACTCATCCGAGCCACAGGGAGCACAGAATCCGTCGTCGTTCAAACGGGTCTTCGATCCCTCTCGGCCATCTTGCGCCACCACGACAGCGTACAAGTCAAAGAGAAGGATCTACTCTTCCTCCTCGAGTTTATCACCCCGGATTTGGAAGAGCCCACCCGTCAAGGAACCGTCTTCACCGTCCTTCGTGCGATCATCGCAAGGAGGTTCGTTGTTCCAGAGATGTATGATCTCATGGACAACGTCTCGGAGGTTATGGTTACCAGTCAATCCCCTCAAGTTCAAGAACACTGTCGGGGTGTCCTCCTGCAGTTCCTTCTGGAGTACCCACAGGGGAAGAACCGGCTAAAGAAGCAGATGACCTCCATGGCGAAGAACCTTTCGTACGTTTACGAGAGCGGGAGGGCTTCTGTCTTGGAGTTGCTGAATGCTCTCGTGAACAAGTTCGAAGTGGGTTTGGTATACGAATACAGCGACCTGCTTTTCGTGTCGTTGGTTATGGTCATCGCGAACGACGACTCGACGAGGTGTAGGGAGGTGGCGGCAGAACTTATCAAGGGCTTGTACAGTCGTTTGGACAAGCCCCGTAGGAAGACGCTCCTGTCGCATCTCCATACCTGGATCTCGCAAGCCACTCAGCAACCCTTGATCCGGGTTTCGTGCCAAGTCTACGGTTTTATCCTTACCATCGAAGACGGCGCATCATTCTCTGATGCGTTGTTGGAGGACGTTAACTCTGTTTTGGAGCGAAATTCCGGCGGGTTCGAAGGGATTGAGGAGGAAGATGAAGATGGGGGAGGCGGCGTGTCGGGAAGGGACACGTGGCAAGTCTCCTATCAGGCGTTGGTCGTCCTCGCCAAATTGCTCGCGAAGGATCCAGAACTTGCCAGGGATCGCTCCCGTATCAGTTGGTCGCACGTTACCCCACTCTTGTTGTACCCACACGCCTGGGTTCGCACTGCGTCATGTCGCCTGCTGGGAACGATGCTGGCGACTGTCCCTCCAGATGCGCCTCGGGGTGACATCTCGGTTCCAACTTCCGGATCGCCTGGACTGTTCACTAGGGAGTGGATGGAAACGGTAACTCAAAAGTTATGTGCGCAGCTGAAGAGCGAGCATCTCGGGGAGGACCTCAGTCTCCACATCGTCAAAAACCTGTTTTACTTCGGTCGATGCTTCTCTCACATCCCTCTCCCCGTCGCCGAGGACGGCGACGACAGTGACGACGGTGGAGATGAGCCACAACGGGATTCGACAGAGAAAGGGCGGCATCCTTTGCGATGGCTGTTCTCGAGACTATCGTTCCAGGCACGTTCCGCATACATCGTGCGACGTAACAAAGCTTTTGTTTCCGTCAGTGTCATCCCGTCCAGTCATGACATAAGCTCACTTTCATCTCCAGCACGATTGGTCGCGCCAGCCCTCGGCGGTTTTGAAATGGTTTGCAGCGATGACCACACATCTGAGCGCCGAAGTCATCGGAAGCTTTCTCGTCCATATTCTCACACCTGTCTACCGGATCACAGAGGATGACAGTATTCGTGATCCCCGAATGGGTGTGTTCATCGCAGCGCTAAGATCTACTCCCAACTGATGGCCGGGTACAGATGAGTTGAAGGTCACAGCAATCGAGCTGCAGGACATGGTTCGCTCTAAAGTGGGAGGCAGTAAATTTGCGGAGGTCTACAACAACATACGGCAGAGCGTGCTCACTGTGCAGAGGGAGAGGAAGATCGCCCGAGCACTCCAACATGCCACGAACCCAGAGGCTGCTGCTAAACGGAAGATCCAGAGGAATGTGTCCAAGAAGGGGAGCCGTAAGAGGAAGGATGCTGTGTTTGCGTGAGTGAAAATTCTGTTGGCGAGGTGATGTGAAGTGTACTTATGAAGATCTTTGATGAAGGGAGCGCGGGGGGCGGATGAAACGAATGAGAGAATCGTAGAAAGGAAAATCCTATATACTCTCTGTAGCGGTAGCTGCTCAACGACTGTATCATATTACTTCGTGCCCAAGGAGCCCATGCTGGCCAGTCGTCGTGGTGCCTCGGTCCCCTCCCTCGATGATCACGTGCAGTGGGCGGCAACCGAATTCAAATTCCGCGAGATTCCTTTGAACAAAGCTGGACCTTGTTGGAAAGTTGGAGCTCTGGCGTTCACCATTCCTCGTACGCTTTCCCCCCTCCTCCCACCCCGCTCCCCACCGCCGAAACTGGAGTCCACACCAGACTGACGATCTCCTCCAATTTTGCGGCCTGCTAGTCCCCACTGAGGTTTGTGGCGTAAAATCGTTGTTTCAGTCTCAAAGGGAGTGTGCTCACGTCCTGCGTTTACCGCTCAGGAACAATAACCGGAGGCCCTACGTTCTTTCCTCAAAACAGGTGAGTTGGAGTGTCCCCCCAACCGTCGCCTTCATCTCATCCCTCCTTCGTCGCTGCCGTCCGGTACGAACACCTGCAGTCTTTACAACACCGTGGTTTTGGTGGCACAATATATCCTCCCCTTTCACTATCTGCACCGCTAAACGCACGACCGACAATTAAACCTACGATGTCCACCGCCGTCGTCGCCCTTGCTACAACCCTCGCCATTGTGGTGGTCCTCGCATCCGTTCTCATCGCCTTGATGTATGTCCGGCTGCGACGAAAACACGCGTACAATGGTGCTGTCGACTCGTCGCCACTCACTCCGGGATTCGGTATCTTCAACTTCATCCCGCCCTGGCATCCCGCTGCGCAAATCACACCCTTTGGGTCGTCGCCGCAGGCTCCAGTTTTCAGTGAGTTGTGCTCCCTAGCCATCAGGATGCGGGAGACTCACGTGTTGACATGACCTACCCATAGAATTTGAGCCTGGAACAAACATGCGCATCGCGCACAGGAACTCTGATGGAGGGTGGGAGTTTTTCGACTCTGGACTCCCCGAGAACGACAAGCTGCCTCGCCCTCAATCAGTGCGTTCATCAATCTTTGCTCGTTCGTCCCGTTCGTCTCCCTCGAGCCCAGGGTCCATCTCGTCGTCCCACTGGACCACTGGACCAGCCATTCCTGCCTCGAGGGAACTCCTAATGACTAATTCGCCATCCACTGCCCTTCCCCCGCCGGCATACTGTAAGGATGAGAACCAATAGGTATCAATATTTGCTTCACTCGCACACGGGCGCCCCTTGGATAGATGTCCTGCATTTTCGTCCCACTTCTACTTTCCTTCTTGTTGTACAGCCCCCCCTCTTTCTTCCTTGACTTTATTTCGTATTCCGGTTTCCTCGCTTGCTCAAGGTGAGTGAACGTTATGTGGTGTTGCCCTTTCCTTTTTTCGTCCTTTGTGGTTTCTCGCAATTGTTTGTCATGACAATCCTTATGCTCTATACCTAGTCTTTGTTACATACCAACGTAGTTCCAAAGTACCCCTCTTACCCTTCACAATGTTGTTGTGGAACATGGCAGCGACTGCTGGAGTCCATTCGTTCCTATGTCAAGTGCCCCCACTGGAAGTTGGTACATTGAGTGGTTGGAGAGGTATCTCATTACCAATAATCCTAGGCTCCATTGTCACAATGCTGGGAAGGAATCGTGTTCCCTGAGGAAAATGGAACCCCGCACTGTCACGCACTATCTTTGTTATGAGGTTTGCTTCTCTATCCCCATATCCTCTCTTTATTTATTTTAAAAATCCACTTTAAATGTCCCACCACAGCTAGCTAGTTACAGACTAGTGTAAGGCATAGCTATCTTTGGATCTTTCCCTGTTTTGCCAGTAGAAGTGATGAGAACTAGTGTGGAAAAACTGAAAAACTGTCATGATTTTCACCAGTTTTCTACCTTTTTCACCTTTTTCTCTTAAAAGTCCTAAGTGCCCACTCATTCAACTTTGCTCAACCATGACATGTTTCCACATTCCTTATCTTATCTTATCTCATGTCCCTTTCTCTTTATCTTATCTTTTATCTTCTTTCAGTCATTTCGGTTAGGGGGGCGAACTCAGTCATCTTGGATTACTTGGGCTCAAAGCTTTTGGCCCATGGGAAGACAGTACAGAGGACTACCTATTTTGGAGCAATGTCGAAATCCCCTACCAGGGAGTCGACCCAAGCCTTGGCAGTCTCCTCCGCCTCGGCCACCAGCCTCTCCTCCTCCTCGACATCCTCCACACTCGCCAACCGCTGATCCCAATCCCAACCCAACTTAATCCTCTTGTCACGAACACAGATAAGCACTCAGGAGATCATACAGTTATGTCATGAGATTCGTGACATAAGGAAAGCACGAATAAATAATGAATTGCTGGATGATCTATCTAAGACATCTAGCAACATTCCTGTCCAATGGGACATTCATGATAAGCATGTTCTCGGTTATGCCGAGAACGCCTACAATAAATTATATCCCTCCCCTCCCAGTGACAGTCACGACAGCCCAGCACATCGTGATTCATCTCTACCCCCAGATCCGTCACCGCCTGCTCAAACGCCCCCTGGGCCGCCTCCAATCCGTACTCCTTCGCCAGCGTCCGAAACATCCGCTGAGACTCCATACGTAACCGTTGTTCCCGGTTCCGGGGAACCGCCCGCTGGCGTCGAGAATAAGGCAAGGAATTCTCCTTGCGAGAGTTGACGTCTCCCAGCGTCAAGCTGGGAGTAGACGAAGTGGGGCTCGATCTCGTCCCACGAACCTGACGACGATGGGGGGGAAGGTAGGGACGAGTGGGAGGACTGGGAGAGGAGCGAAGGGAGGGACTCGAGGGAGTCGATACCGG
>Ga0307516_10008333_pt1 | contig 11750 bp, 12 predicted proteins | sample 19_EM_MG_FD_203310 | JGI IMG/M metagenome (GOLD analysis project Ga0307516, IMG submission 203310) | Populus trichocarpa ectomycorrhiza microbial communities from riparian zone in the Pacific Northwest, United States - 19_EM | ecosystem: Host-associated > Plants > Roots > Unclassified | place...
GCAGCATCGCCGCAACAAGATTGGATTTTCGCAGAATTGTCATCGCGTTTCTTTCCTTCATTGGAATGCAAGGGCACACGCACGGCGCCGCTCTCGAGCGGCGTCGCTGCGCAGTTCTCCACGGGCGTTCTCGGCCCAACGGCTTTGTAGGTTGGCCAGATGACACGTACGCAAAGGAACGGACACGAATTGACAACAAAGTTCACCCGCGCGGTTGCCACGTCCGATGCCTGGCCTATAGTGCTGAAAATAGATCAGCCAACCGAATGAGGCGGTGTCACTGCGCAGGGCTCACGCGCCGGTGCAGGGATGTCTGCATGACATGACAGACGAAAGTGGGGGATCGCGGGCGCTGCCGACGCTGCTGGCGGTCATGTTCGTGAACATGGTCGGCTTCGGCATCGTGGTGCCGCTTCTGCCGTTCTACGCGCGCTCGTTTCAGGCGCCCGCCTGGCAGATGGCGCTGATCTTTTCGGCTTACGCAGCGGGAGCCTTCTTCGGCGAACCGTTCTGGGGCCGCATCTCCGACCGCATCGGGCGCAAGCCGATCCTGATCAGCACGGTGTGCGGCAATTGCCTTTGCTATCTTGCGCTCGCCTTCGCACCCAACATCTACGTCGCGTTCCTGGTGCGGCTGATCGGCGGGATGGCGAGCGGCAACGCCTCCGTCATCCAGGGCTACATCGCCGACGTAACGCCGGCGGAGAAGCGCACGGGACGCATGTCGATGCTGGGCGCGGCCTACAATCTGGGTTTCATTGTCGGCCCCGCGCTCGGAGGCTTGCTGGCCAACCCATCCGCAGGCCATGCGGGCTTCCGCCTGCCGCTCATCGTGGCGTCCAGTCTCGCCGGCGCCTGCGCCATCGGGCTCACCCTGTTTGTAAAGGAGAGCCGGGTTCATCCGCATTACGACTTCGAGGATGCGCCGCGCTGGGCCGTCGCCGGACGGGCCTTCGCGCATCCCGTCATCGCGCGGCTGATGCTGGTGATGTTCCTCGCCGGTTCGGCGTTCATGGGAATCGAATTCGTGTTCGCGCTGTGGAGCGCGGCGCGGTTCGACTGGGGCACGCGCGAAGTAGGCCTCGCCTTTGCGGTGACCGGTGTGATCTCGACCGCCTGCCAGCTGTTGGTCACCGGCCGCGCCTCGCGCCGTTTCGGTGAGGCCAATGTGCTCGCCTGGGGTATGGCGCTCACCACCTTCGCCATCGCGTTGCAGCCACTGGCACAGGGCGCATGGATGGTGGTGACACTGCTCGTGCTCTCGGCCTTCGGGCAATCGATCGCCGGACCGAACATCTCCGCGCTGATCTCGCGCCATGCCGATCCGGAGAATCAGGGACAATATCTGGGACTCAACAACGCGGCCGGCGCACTCGCGCGGCTGACCGGCCCGTTCGTGGCCGGCCTCGCCTTCTCCAATCTCAGCGTCGACGCACCGTTCTATCTTGCAGGTCTACTCGTCCTGCCGGCGATCTTTCTGGCGCTACAGGCGCGGCGGTAGCGCTTCAGTTCCCGCCGGCTTCGGTGGCTGGCACCACTGACACAGAATCCAGCCCGCATTCATTGTCGTCGGATCGCGTGCGGTTGACGAATTGGATCGTCGTGGCGCTCGACGCTGCGGTGAAACTCACTCTGAATTTCCGCCATGTAAGATCGTTGGCAGTATTGCGGTCGTTCTTGAATATGCCTTGGCTCACGCCGTCGACATAGACCTCGACCGCGCTCGGCCGCGAATAGAGCGCATAGCTATCGTCCTGGTTCGCCAGGCTGAAAGAAAGAACGTAGGCATCCCCGGCTGTGGTCGCGACCGTCTGCTGGACGCCGACCGGTCCCTCATTGCTCGGCCCGGAAAGATCGAGGCTCTGCGCGCCCTGCGCCGGCGAGAAGTGCAATATGTTTCCGTTGAAGTTTTCTGTGTAGTTCTCGTTGATCAGGGAAACGCCCAATCCCGGCGAACCGGTCACCGTCCAGCCATGAAATGTCTCGCCCACATATTCTATCCGCAGCGGATTTTCGGCCTGGAGATGCGGACGTTCGAAACCGCCATTCACGATCAGGTTCTGAGCCGACGCCGGAGCGAGCGAAAACAATGAGAGCCCGCAACACGAAGATACGAGAACAAAGCGCCACATCCTGAGCACTCCCCATCTCTCACCAACAACTTAGCATTGTTCTGAGGGCATGTCATAGCAATTCAGACGCGGTTATACAGAACCATGCGACAGGCGACCCACCGGCTAAATATCAAGACATCGCACCGCGGTCTCAAGGAGATCACGGCCGAGGTCGCGGACTGGCTGTCGGAGCAATCGATAAAGACCGGGCTCCTCACGCTTTTCTGCCGCCATACCTCTGCGTCATTGCTGATCCAGGAGAATGCCGATCCGAATGTGCGCGCCGATCTCGAAGCCTATTTCGAGCGCATCGCCCCGGAGGCGCCCGGCCGCTACGCCCATGACGACGAAGGCCCCGACGACATGCCGAGCCATCTGCGCACGGCGTTGACTCAGACCCATCTTTCGATCCCGGTGTTCTCGGGAAAGATGGCGCTCGGTACCTGGCAGGGCATCTATCTGTTCGAGCACCGCGCGCGACCACACACGCGTGAGATCGTGCTGCATCTCATCGGCGACTGATTTGCGCCGCGTGCCGAATTGCTTTCTCATGCGAGGCATCGCTATTTTTAGGAGCCTCCATGTCCCTTCCCGCCGTTCTTCGCGAGCGCTTGCGACTTCCCGTCATCGCCTCGCCGCTGTTCATCATTTCATGTCCCGAACTCGTGATCGCCCAGTGCAAGGCCGGCGTGGTCGGCTCGTTTCCGGCGCTGAATGCACGCCCTGCGAGCCAGCTTGACGAATGGCTGGCGCAGATCACGGAAGAACTTGCCGCATACGACCGCGCGCATCCCGATGCGCCATCCGCGCCGTTCGCGGTTAACCAGATCGTGCACAAGACCAACGACCGCCTCGAACACGACGTCGAGATGGCGAGCAAATACAAGGCTCCGATCGTCATCACATCCCTCGGCGCACGCGAGGACGTCAACGCCGCGGCGCATTCCTATGGCGGCATCGTGCTCCACGACGTCATCAACGACCGCTTCGCGCACAAGGCCATCGAGAAAGGCGCCGACGGTCTGATACCGGTCGCGGCCGGCGCCGGCGGCCATGCCGGACAGCTTTCGCCTTTCGCCTTGGTGCAGGAACTGCGCCGCTGGTTCGATGGACCGATCGCACTATCCGGCGCGATCGCGAGCGGCGCCGCGATCCTGGGCGCGCAGGCGATGGGGGCCGATCTCGCCTATATCGGTTCCGCTTTCATCGCGACGAAGGAAGCCAACGCCGCGCAGGCCTATAAGGATATGATCGTCGCGAGCGGCGGCGAGGATATCGTCTACACCAATTTGTTCACCGGGGTTCACGGCAACTATCTGCGTCCTTCGGTGAAGCTCGCGGGAATGGACCCGGACAATCTTCCCGTCGCCGATCCGTCGAAGATGAATTTCCATTCCGGTGGAAATCAGAAAGCAAAAGCCTGGCGCGACATCTGGGGATGCGGCCAGGGCATCGGCGCGGTCGGAGGCGTCGTCTCCGTCGCCGAGCTGGTGACCCGTCTGACGCGGGAATATGAGGAGGCGCGCGCCGCGCTGCAGGTGAAGTCGCGGAGCTACGGTGCGCCGGTGAAAGCCAGATAGAGCCGTCTGCTTAGAGTATTTTTCGGTTTAGGTGCGCTCATTCACCATCGTCATAGCCGGGCTTGTCCCGGCTACCCATGATCACCTATGCGGCAGCGAGATCATGGATGGCCGCCATGAAGGCGGCCATGACGGATTAGAATTGATTCTGATAGGACCTAAACTGTTCTAAACGCCCAACAGTGGCAGCAGCCAGTCCGGCCAGCTTGTGGAACAGCCCGCCACCGTGTGATCGGCGTTGAGCACGAGGATCTCCTGCTTGGCTTTGGCGATCAGCTGTTTGGCCGTCGGCAGCGCGGGCGAGATCGGCTCCTGCGCGAAATCGAACGCGTGAAACAAGCTCGTGAGGCCGCGGCGCGCGGGGTCGATGGTCGGCAGGAACACCCGATGGCCGGAGGTGGAGAAGTTATGCTCGATGAATTGCAGGATCGACGTGTGATCGACCACCGGCTTGAACACGGTGCCCGGTCGTGCCCAGGGCGACACGATAAAGAGCGGCACGCGGAACGCAGGCCCCACGGCCGTACCGGCGTCCGGCAAACCCTGGGGCACGGATTCGAGAATCTGCGGCGCGACGTGATCGAAATAGCCGCCACCCTCGTCATAGGTGAGGAACAGCACGCTCGAATCCCACGCGCTCGACGATTTCAGCGCGTCGACGACGCGCGCCGCGAGCAGCTGGCCCATGTCGGGCGGCGCGGGCGGATGTTCGGAGACGACGGCTTCGGTCACGATCCATGAGACCGCGGGCAGCGTCCCGGCCGCGAGATCGACGAAGAATTCTTCGATGTCTGCGGTCGCCTTCGCGAGTTTTATCGGGTTGCCCAGAATGGAGGAGAAGAAGATCAGCGGATTGAACGCGCCGATCGCGGACGGCACCGAGCCGTCGGCGACCGAGTAACACTTCCATGGCAGACCGGCGGTCTCGAGGACATCGGCCATCGTCGGCCAAGTGAGGAGCGGCGGCGGCGCAATGAGCGAGGGATTGTTGTAGGGCAGGCTGTCGCTGGTCGAACTCGGATTTAGATAATTCCAGCCGCTGGTGCCGCTCCACAGATAAAGCCGGTTCGGAAGCGTCGGCCCGATCTGCGCGCAGAAATTGTGATCGGCGATCGCAAATGCTTCCGCGAGCCTCACATGATAGATGTGATCCGACGCGCTGTAGCAGCTGATGGCTGTCGTCTTGTCGCCCTCGGCCGTGACCCAGCCGTCCATCGCGCCATTGTTCCACTTGGCGTGGCTGCCGTCCCAGCCGTGATCGGGATCGGTGTCGCAGAACTGCTGAAGATGGAAGGGATGGTACCGCTTTCCCTTGCTGTCCAGGTAGGTAAGCTCGCCGCGGACGAAGCCTTCTCCATGCTGTTGCCCTTTTCCAAGCCTGTCCGCAAAGCTTCCGAAGTAGTGATCGAAGGAGCGGTTCTCCTGGCACAGGATCACCACATGCTTGATCTTGCTGGCGGTATTCCACTGCGCCCGGTCGCGCTGCGGGCGCGTACCTGCGCGAAGCAATGACGGCATCAGGCCGAGCGCAGCCGCTGCCGGTATCATCTGCCGGCGTGTCAGGACGTGATTGCGCAGCTTTTCGTTGAGCTGAAGCCAGCCGGGATGAATCTCCGGCGTGTTGCTGAACGTGGTCATTGCGGAATTCCCCCGGAGGCTCGGGGCCTAACGGGGTTGCCGCGACAGGGGTTCCATGAATTTTCGATGACACATACAAAAACGGCCTCTCGATGAGAGGCCGTTTCTGCACACGACGCAGCGAGAGATTTACTGCGGCGTGCTTTGAGGCTGTTCCGTTGCCGGCTGCTGGCTGACCTCCGGAGTCGCCTGCGGTGTGACCGGCGGCGGCGTGATCTGATCGGGCGCGGGCGCGGGCTGCGGCGTCGCAGTCTGCGCAGGGATATCCGGCACCGTCGCCGTAGTGGGCGTCGTCAGAGCAGGCTGCTCCGGCTGTTCGGCGCGGGTCTTCACACGCGCGACGCGCTGCGGTGTGGGGCGTGGCGCCGGCGTAGACTCCGACGATTTCGTCGGTGCCGTTGCCTGCGGTGCGGGCGCTGTGGGTGCAGGTGTCGAGATATCGGGCGCTGCCGTCTTATCGGCCTGCGGCGTGGTCGACACGGGAGTCATCGGCGCGGGCGGCGGCGTCAGCGGCTGAGGCACACTCATCGCCATCTGCTGCTGGTTCTTCTGTGGAAGACTGTTATTGCTTGTGTAGGCATAGGCACCCGCGGCGCCCACGCCGATCGCGACAATGAATGCGGCAATCGCTTTGCTCTTGCTGCTTGTCGGCTCCATTTCGCGCGAGTCTTTACCTCTCAAATCGCTCATTGCTCATCTCTCCATGAAAGGGGTCGAAGAGGAAACGCGCACACTGCGCGTGAGTTTCAATTGGGAGAAAGCGTGGCCCGATTGTGGCACGCGCCTTATTTCACGCGCGCCCTACCACCAGCCGCGCCATTTGAACCACGCCATTGGAATGATGGTGCTGAGCGCGATCAAACCCAATCCCCACGCATAACCCCAGGTCCAGCTGAGTTCGGGCATGAAGTGAAAATTCATGCCGTACATGCTCGCGATCAGCGTCGGCGGTATGCCGACCACGGAAACGATAGTGAGCACTTTAAAGATGTCGTTCTGCTGGGTGTTGATGAAGCCGAGATTGGCGTCGAGCAGAAATTGCGCCTTGTCCGAAAGATGCGTCTCGTGCTCGATCAGCGATTGCAGATCGTGCCGCGCCGTGTCGAGGCGGTTGAGGAAGTCCTGCTCCTTCCAGGTGCGGCAGGTCTCGAGCGTGTAGGTGATGATGCGCTGCAGGCCGAGAAGCGTTTCGCGGATCTGCGAAAGCTGTTCGCCCGCAAAGCCGATGGCGGTAAGCATGTCGTGCAGCAGCCGGTTCATGCCTTTGATGTCGGGTTGCGGCCCTTTGGTGCGGCGGAAGACGCGTTGCGAAATCTTCGTGAGGTCTGCGGCGATGCTTTCGAGCTGATCGGCACCGAAATCGACCATGCCTTCCATCACCATGGCGAAGACATCCGGCGCGGAGACCTTGCCCTTTTCGCTTTCCAGCCGCGACAGTATCGCGGACGTCGTGTGCAGACGCGCGAAATGGATGGTGACGATCAGCTTGTCGGTGAGAACGAACCCCATCGGCGAGGGCACGATCATACCGTCATCGGCGATGGTGGCGACCGGCAGGCTCAGATAAAGCACGTCGTCTTCGCGGGAGAGCCGGCTCGACGATTCGATCTCCGCCAGCTGCTCGCGCGTGGGCACGCGGACGCCATACCCGGAGGCGACCTTCTCGACTTCCTCCGGCGTCGGATCGAGCAGGTCGATCCACGCGTTGTCGGAATCCAGTTTGCGTTCGTTCAGCATGACCGCGGCGGGGCGAATTCTGCGGGGACGTCGATATATGACAACTCATAAACGGGCAATTCGCTTCATTCCGTCCCGGCCCGCGATGGCAGGCTTTTAATGTCGGGAATAAAATGGGGGAGCCCGGCGTCTCTCCCGGGAGGGATGGAGGAGCACATGATCCGGTCTGTATTCCAATATAAGGCCGCACGCCGGTTCGGCACGGCCTTACTCACGGCCTCGACGGCCGTGGCCGCGCTCACTGCTGGCCTCTGGCTATCCGAAGCGCTTGCCGCAAAGGCCCATCCGGACCGGAAGGTCGGGCTCGGCAGGGTCATGACCTCCAAGGCCGGCAGCCAGATCTTCGGCTTCGACATCAATCAGAACGGCGACGACGGCATTCTGGCGACCGGGAGCTCCGTCGAGATTTTCGATCAGGACCAGGGCAAGGTCAAAAAGTCCCTCGGGCATTTTGTAAATGCAGACAGCGACTATGTGGCATACGGAATTGCCGCCGGCGATGTCGCGCTGATCGCGCACGAGGTTGTCCCGGACGGTGAGCTTTTTCCGAAGCGCACCTACATGGTTCTCAATCCGGTGAACGGAGAGAAATTCACCGGCAAGTGGACCCCACCGGAGAAGCAGATCATCATGCAACAGATGGCGGAAGAACAGTCTGCGCCATTCTCGACATTGTTCGCGCTCACCAGCCTGAAGCAGCAGGAGCTGCCGCTTCTTCTTGTCTCCAACATTGCGTCGAACACGTTTACCAAGATCATCCACCTCGATCCCGACCTGTTTGGGCCGGCCAACGGCGCAATACTCGGGCAATACACCGCCGGCAATCAGGCGGTGTTCGCGCTCTCGCCGGATGGCGGTGCCGTTGGCGGCATTGCACCGATCAACGTCATGTTCGATCTCAGCACCGGTGAGATGAGTGAGATGCAGGGCTATAACAACGGGCCTTTCCATGCCGGCTTCGTGAACGGCATGGCCGTCGATCCCAACACTGGAATCGCCGCCACCACGACGGAGCTGAACGCGGAGGTTGAGTTCTACGATATCAACACGCGATCGCGGATCACAGCCGTGCAGCTTCCGGGCACAGGCCCTGCCGATCAGTCCTGCAGCGGCTCCAACATCGCCGTCGATCCGGTGCACAAGCTCTTCCTGGTGACAGAGTACCTCTATTGCGAGGGTGGCCAGGGCAGCGCGATCGTCGTCTACAACGAACGCGGGGAATTCATCGAGACAATTCCCGGTTTCAAATTCGCGATCGGGGAACCTGCGCCGGTGATCAATCCTTCGAAGCGCATGGGTTGGACCTTTGGCGGCCCGAGCGGCTTCAATCAGCTGCAACAGTTCTTCTATTAGCCGTACGTGCCTCACAACGCACGGAACTTGCGCTTTCGGCACAGATTTTCTGTGCTAGCCTCCGCGCAGTTTTTTGCAGCCAAAAATGAGAGGGATATCGATGCTTCGCCGCTTCGCGTTGATGCTTGCTTTTGCGTGCGCCGCCACGCCGTCGTTTGCGCAGACGTTCACACACCTCGCGCACCAACCGCCGGATGGCGCAATCATCACCATGCAGATGACCGATGGTACGGTTATCGCGCAGGGCGGCGGTGAAACCGATTGGTGGAAACTGACACCCGATAACAAGGGAAGCTATGTCAACGGCACATGGAGCCGGATTGCGGATCTTCCCGCGGGCTATTCGCCTTATGCGCAGGCGGAAGCGGTACTGGCCGACGGCCGGCTCATCGTCTCCGGCGGCGAATACAATTTCGACCAGTTTGCGTTCACCAACATGTCGGCGATCTACGATCCCGCTACCAACACGTGGAAGATGATCGATCCGCCGAAGGGCTGGACGAACATCGGCGATACAGCGTCGATCGTGCTGGCCGATGGCCGCTTCGTCCTGGGCTACAAGTTCGGGAAGAAGATGGCAGCGCTCGATCCGAAGACGCTGACCTGGACGGCGATGACGTCAAAAGGCAAGAACGGAATGATGGCGGAAGAAGGCTTCGTGCTTCTGCCTGACGGTTCCTTCCTCAGCATTGACGTGAAGTCGCATCCGCTTTCGGAACGCTATTTCCCCGAAACCGGGCAGTGGGTCAGCGAAGGCAGCACCGGCGTCGATCTGCGTGGGCCACAGAATTGTTGCGGCCACTGCATCGAATACGGACCGAAGAACAAGTGCTATGATCCGCCGGGCGAGACAGGAGCAGCCGTCCGACGTCCCGACGGCACGGTGTTCGCAACCGGTTCCATGCCCGAGGGCGAGAACACGGCGCACACCGCGATCTGGACGCCGCCCACGCAGGGCACGAAGGGCAAGTGGAAAGCGGGACCTGATTTTCCGAACGGCGATGAAGCGTTCGATGTTCCGGTGTCCATTCTTCCGAACGGAAATGTGCTCGTCGAAGGCTCTAGCGGGTCGCTGTACGAATTCGACGGCAAGAACCTGACGCGCGAGCCGTTCAACAGCGCCGGCGGCGAATTGATGCCACTTCCGTCGGGCGAAGTTCTGGTTGGTGCCTTTGCGGTCTACAAATCGACCGGAACCTACGATCCGTCCTGGGCGCCGACGATCAGTGCATTCCCGCAGTCGGTGACCCGCGGCCAGAGCTATCAAGTCTCCGGCACGCAGTTCAACGGATTGAACCAGGGGGCGGCGTTCGGCGATGAATTCGACACGCACACCAACTATCCGCTCGTGCGCATCACCAACAACGCGACCGGTCATGTGTTCTATGCGAAGACGCACGATCACAGTTCGATGGGTGTGGCGACCGGTTCCGCCACCATCATGACGAACTTCGACGTGCCGGCCGGCATGGAAACGGGCGCGAGCAAGCTCGAGGTCGTGGCCAACGGCATTCCGTCCACGGCGGTTTCGCTCACCGTGAACTGAACTCGGCTTTTTAAAGGGCGATGGACCGGCTCCCGAAAGGGGGCCGGTCTTTTTTTCATTGGCCATAAGTCCAATCGATTAATCATTACACACGCAACCCGAACAATCTCGCTTGACGAACCCCTTCTGGTTTTTGTGTTATACTGGACAGTGATCGCAGACGCTGACGGGGCTGTTAACTTTCTACCGGACGTGTATGGACGCGATCAAAGGCTGATTTCCGCTTGGCGGTGCAGCATTTGTCGAGCCGCGTTACCATGAATGTCGGTTGTAACCAGCCGGAACTGGTGGGCTTCGGTCACCAAGTGGCGCGCCAGAGGCGCGCGGCCGAACCTGGACGATCGGAGTTACAATTGCGCACACGACGCAATCTCTTGCGCGCCGGGGCCGCCGTTCTCGTGAGCGGTGTTGCCAGCCCTGCAATTTCCAAGATCGCTGCGGCAGATGCCCGCTCGCTCGCCTTCCAAAACCTGCACACCGGCGAAAACCTCGCGGTCGATTACTGGGTAGAGGGACAATATGTCCCGGACGCGCTCACGGAGGTCAATCACGTGCTGCGTGACTACCGCAACGGCGAGATCCACACGATCGACCCAAAGCTGCTCGATCTCCTCAACCTCCTGCACCGCCAGCTCGACAGCACCGCACCGTTCTCCGTGATCTCCGGCTACCGCTCGCCCGCGACCAACGCCGCCATGCATGAGCACAGTTCCGGCGTCGCCGCACACAGCCTGCACATGCAGGGCATGGCGATCGACATCCGGCTGGCCGATCGCGATCTCAAGAGATTGCATGACACCGCGCAGTCGATGCGCGCGGGCGGCGTGGGATACTATCCTTCGCTCGATTTCGTGCATGTCGACACCGGACGCGTGCGCTACTGGGGCGCGGCTGCTTAGCTGACGATCTGAAGCCGGTAGCCGATCCCGGGCTCGGTGAGGAGCACGTTGGGCGCGCCTTCCGGCTCGAGCTTCTGGCGCAACTGCCGCATCAGGACGCGTAGATATTGCACGTCCTCGAGATGCGCGGGCCCCCAGACTTCGCGCAGAAGCTGCTGGTGCGTCGCCACACGCCCGGCATGGTTCACAAGAAAGCGCAGCAGATTGTACTCCTTGGGCGAGAGATGGATTTCCTCCTCGCCCAGATGCACGCGCCGGTTCACGAGATCGACGCTGAGCCGCCCGCTGTGGAACACGGGTGCCTCGCCCGCAGACTGCAGACCATGGCGCAGCGCGGCCTTGAGGCGCGCGAGCAACTCCGCCATGTCGAACGGCTTGGTCACATAATCGTCGGCCCCCAGCTCGAGCGCCTTCACCTTGCCTTCGACGTCGTTCCGCGCGGACAGAACGACGATCGGCGTAAGTCCGATCGCGCGGATCTGCTCGATGATCGCGAAGCCGTCGAGATCGGGCAGGCCGAGATCGAGAATCACCGCATCGGGCTTTTCCTTACTGACGGCCTTGAGCGCTGCAGCGCCGTTTTCGGCTTCGACCAGCTCATAGCCATGCGGCGGCAGACCGGTGCGCAGGAAGCGGCGGATCTGTGGTTCGTCGTCAACGACCAGAATTTTGGGCTTAGAGGCCATGCGTGCGACCGGGTGCGATGGGCAATGTCATGGTCAGGACCGCGCCGGAACGGTCCGTGCGGTTCGACGCATCGAGCGTTCCGCCGAAAGCTTCGACAAAGCCGCGCGCGACCGCAAGGCCAAGGCCGGTGCCTGCCACGCGGCGGTCGGCGGCCTTGGCGCGATAGAATTTGTCGAAGATGTGCGGAAGATCGTCG
>Ga0307516_10008334_pt1 | contig 11747 bp, 15 predicted proteins | sample 19_EM_MG_FD_203310 | JGI IMG/M metagenome (GOLD analysis project Ga0307516, IMG submission 203310) | Populus trichocarpa ectomycorrhiza microbial communities from riparian zone in the Pacific Northwest, United States - 19_EM | ecosystem: Host-associated > Plants > Roots > Unclassified | place...
CGGATATCGATAGATGCGTTGGGACTCCATGCAATAGGAACTGGCTAAATCGCCTTCCTATTTCCACTTTCTCACATTGACCGTAGTAAGAAAGGGCATCTGCAATGATCGTAGCATAATCTTCGTACATGACATTATGCTGCGTGGTGCTAGTGGTGAATATGGTGTTGCCGCGGACCGTAACTCGTGTATGAATAAACGGAGGTGCAAGAACATCCTTGTTGTCGACAATCGCAGAGTTGACCTGCCGGAGAGCCATATCTGCCATGGTCTGCCTCTCGTTATAGGTTTTCTCGGCGAGGGTACCCTTCAAGTTGTCCATATCACCATTCTGGAAGTAGCAGGTAACTTCGCGTTCCGCTTGTGGGTAGTTCGTTGGGATGAGCTTCGGCAGAGTGGCCTTCGGCTTCTGCTGTTTGGGCGGTACGGTCTCCCATCCTCGAACATTGGTGGGTGGCACCTGGGGTAAAGCTGACGCCACTGTGGGAGTAGCATTGCTGGTGGCAGTAGTAGCACTGGCTGTATCTCCAGTGGTTTCTTTCTTGGTTAACGTCTTCTTGAGAATTTTCTTGACTGGGGCTTTCGCCGGGGCAGCCACAGGCGTAGAGACGGGGCGCTGGTAAGTCAGGATCTGATGTTGCAGCTGGGTAACTCGGGCTCCCAGTGAGTGGATCTGGCTATGCAGCTTGTCGGTGGTCTTCTGAAAAGCCATTGCGGTATCGGTAGCTGATTTGGCAACATCCGTAGTGATTCGGAGGTAGAGGCGGTCCATGGCTGCCAGTGTGATGAGCTCGAAATCAGAACGTAGAGCTGCATGCTCCGGGTTCAGAGGGGGGGCAAGCTGTAGGGAGGTATATTCAGCGCTCTCATTGCTGTTGTCGAGTGACTGAGTCGCAGTGAGATTCTCAGCGGGTTGGAGATCCATATCGTCTCCGTCTGACTCTGGGTCACTTTCCGTACGGGCACGCTTGGTGGGTAGATGAGGCTGGGTTTCGAACGGCATGGTACTAGTTCTTGACAGTGTTATCTCTGCTCTTCGCAGGTCTATCTGGGACTGGGTGGCTCTCCTCACAGGGAGGCTTTGGCTTGTGACGTATGCGCGTCACTACCGAAAGCTTTTAACACAAGAGGAAGGTCCCGAGATATCTTCAGAGGTGGTGACCAAGGTGGTGATGGTCGGATGCGTGGTCCGCGATCACTGATGGGGGGGAGGTCGGTGGGGTGGGGGTCGAAACTAAAAACCGAAGAGATTGGGCTGACAGCTAATGAGACTGTAGCCCTGCTCTTGGGGAATCGTTTGACGTAGTCGAGAGCTTGTTCGATGGCAGAAGACAGTGGTGGTTGTCGAAAAAGCTGAGGGGGTCAAGAGGATAATAGATTGCATGGAGAAGAATCTCCAGACTAGCTACTGTGCCCTTTCTTTATACCTTTCCTTTCCTCCTGTGGAATCACAGCTTGTCCGCAAGACTGACACAGTTCCTCCCTAGCTCATCATGACTCAATTGCCGTGCCCAAGGAAAACACATGATCGCACTCGGCTGCTGCACAGCCAACACTCTATTCGCGGCAACAGGAGAAAGGACGCGCAAGCAGTAACAGTAAAGGAAAGGAAGACTGACGTACAACTTAATCAAGGGAAAACAATACTCGTAACGAACATGGGAGAAGGACACACAAGCTCAATCAATGGGAGACAACAAACGTAGCAGACAGGAGAAAGGACGCACAAGTAACATAACGGAGATGAAGGAGAGAGGTCTGGACGGGCCAGTGGTCGGGGATATCGCTACCAGAGCGATATGGCGGAGATCGGTCAAGGCGCCTAAGTGTGGAGGATGACTGCGGCTGCGGCAGCGGAAACGAGGACGAGCCACAGGGCGACAAGGGTGAGAGTGGCACCGGCGCCGGCGCCAAGGAGTCTGTTGCGCCAGGTTCGTGACAGTCTCCTCCTGATGGCGGAGTTAGCCTACAACAACTCAGTCACGATGGGCAATGGAATGTCTCCGTTCTACGCCAACTACAGCTTCCACCAAGTGTCCTCCGACCCAGCCACCTCGGGGCCCTTGAACCCAGCCAGCAAGCTCCACGCCCACTGGATGCATGCGGTGCACAAGGCGTTCGCGGAATGGCTGGAACCAGTGCACAAATGAATGTGCCGCTACACAGACCCCCAGTGAATCGAGCCTCCCAAGTACCAAGTCGGGAACTTGGTGATGCTCAACGGGCGCAACATCAAAATACGCCGACCCTCACGGAAGTTGGACCACAAGAATCATGGCCTCTTCCAGGTGGAAAAGATCGTCTCACCCCTCGCTGTTCGACTCACGCTCCCATGGAAGTGGAAGATACACAATGTCTTCAATGTGTCGCTGCTCGAACCCAATCGAACTAGCGAATACCGAGCGCTGCCGGACCCCTCAAAGATCCTCCGAGAGGCCAACGACATCGAGCAAAGTGAGGAGTACGATATTGACGAGATACTTGGGAGCACCAAGAATGGGTGCCGCATCCAGTAGCTTGTCAAATGGCTCGACTGCATGGACTGGAAGGACTGGATGGAAGAACCATACGACAACCTTTCGGTAGGTGGTCTGGAGAAACTTCGAGAGTTTCACCAACGAAATCCAGACGAGCAGTGTTACACCTGAATATCTCGAGTACGTAGCCAGCTAGAAAGGGGGCGTACGTAAGAATGATGGAGCGCACTCAGAGAGTCTAGGAGGAAGATAAGGTCCGGAAATGAGCTTACGGCCGAGACGGACCTAAGACACGTATCTCTGGAGATGAGGGGAAGATTAGCAAGCAGAGGGATGCTGCCGGACTTGGGCTATGACCCCTCCCCGAAAGGAGGGGATGCCATGTCACCTGCTGATAGCACATGGAAAAGAGTCTGGTTGTAAGCACCCCGTTCGCCTGCATGAAACATCATCTCCTCTTATCTACACCCTGCCAGGCCCAATGAGTTGCCCACAGGGTCCACGCACCTCGGTGGAATCCAAGTCCGAGCTACCACTTCTCACGCTGGCTTCGCTCAGATAAAAGAGGGAGGTTTTCCGCCTCGACGAAAGGAAAACCAGCACGAACAACCTCATCGACACTGCCACCGAACCCACACACAAGATCTAAGATTATTCCGCTGTGAATTATCAAAAGTAGCCTGATTACCTTTGATTCTCTCCACACTCCGGTTATGAGACAACCCCAGTGTCACACTATAATCTTGATCTCAAAATCACCCTACTTTCATGCTCTTCAAACACGAATTTGTCGAAGGAAGCTTCAACCTCTTCAAGACAATCTCGACGCAACACTTCCACCAAGGGTTTGGAGCAATCAACACTGAAATCACCAACGATTGGAACCCCCTCATCGACAGGCCCACACCTCAAGAACACAACTCCGATTATGAACCGTACAACAGGTATACCATCGAGTGGTGGGAACACACACCTCTAGGTCAAGCAGTCGACTGGAACAGATACACATTCAAAGACCTATTCGACTACGAGTTCAGTTGTGATGACTATTCAATCCATTCCCACGGTCACCTACACGATTATTGAAATGTTGACCTCCTCGGACTTCAATATGCTCCACCTTGAAGCACCCCAGGACCTGCTCCAAATCACAGATGGGACCCTAGCACCGGAACAAGCAATAGAACTGGCCAACCCCATGGTCTGGGTCTGGACCATAGCACGTCAACAGCGACAAGACAAAAACGACTTGTGACAGCTCGGTCAGCTGTATGGCAACACGATCGACAGGACAGATCAACAGATGCAGCAGATCGAAGAGACCTATTGAACATTGGCAGAAGGCACCAGGTACGTATATGGCTGGGTAAATGCTAACGAAGAAATCGCAGAAGCCTGGGTACGCAGCGAGCTGGCAAATGCATTCAATGCCTACCAAACGCTCACACATAACGTGTGGCAAGCCATTCTGGAACGAACCAGTGAAGACAACCAGAGGCAGATATGCCAGGCTACCCAGCTCACTAGGGTAAATGATACCCTCGACTTCCTGAGCGAACCCAACACCGCCCGAAGCCAGCATCTGGCCACCTTCCAGGGGAACCTGGAACTGTAGGCAGCGGACCACCAAAGCAATATGAAAAAGGTGGAAGAGGAACTACGGCGAGCAAGAGACGAGATCCAACGAATCGCCACCCGGATACCTCTCCCAGGTTCCCTGAAACCAAGAACCCCCACCCATGAACCACTGTAACTCTGGCGCAGTCCGGCCAGGCCCTCCTATACCAGTGCTCCGATGGCACCTGCCGTGCGCCCCCACCGCTACCGGTGTGGCCGGCACTGAGAAGCCCCATCCGGCTCACCCCCGTTCCGCCCACTCGAAGCATCAGGAAAATAAAAAATTGCGTCCTGAGCGTCCTGATGCACTAGACGCACAGGACATTTCAGACACAACCTGCTTAACTCGGACGCAGATCGCCACGGCACCATGCATCCAGATGCAGATCACCATGGCATCTGCTTACCGGACGGAGTGTGGCAGGGCATTTTCCTTCTGGACGCACTGTGTCAGGGCATTTTCCTTCTAGACGCAACTGTGTCAGGGCATTTTCCTTCTGGACGCAGCCATGTCAGGGCATTTTCCTTCTGGACGCAGCCGTGTCAGGGAATTTTCCTTCTGAACGCAGCCGTGTCAGGGCATTTTCCTGCTGGACGCGTCCGGACAAGGCGTGTCATGGCAGCACAGTCACACTGGCTGTCAAAGTGCGGAATGTCACAGTAAATACTTGGGTCGCATTCGCAAACACGCAGCGGGTTCCAGGCATAGTGACTCAGTCCAGTTCTATTCTTTATATCTACGGTATGTACATCTATATATGCTACTACACACTTCGCGTTTCCAGCAAAAGCACCCAGCATCACACCCATCACCGCGATCATCACATGCAGTAATGCTGTTTTGATGCGTGTAGCATTGCTCTGCATGTCGGAAACAAAGGAAAGTTGGCAAATACGACACGACGCGATGAGCAAGACAACTATGAGGAGGATGGTGATGAGGACGCCGGCAGTGGTAAGGACGATAGCGAGTAGGATGTGGCGACTATGAGAGCGAGTAAGACACATCGAGGACGATAGTGAGTAGGACGCGGCGAGTATGATAGCGAGCTTTGTGACATGGTTAGTGCAGCTCTCAGAGTGACAGAGACACCGGGAAGATGTAGAATACACAGTGATGAGTACGATGTCAATGAGGGTGCTGGCGGCGAGGATGATAGCGAGTAGGACGTGATGAGTATGATGGCAAGGTTTGGGACATGGTTAGCACAGCACTCAGAGTAACAGGAACAGCGGCAGGAACTGGTACAATACGATGTGATGAGTACGATGTCGATGAGGAGGATGTTGATGAGTTTGATGGCAGTGAGGATGGTGGTGTCCAGATCCTGTCTCACTAGTCCGTGCAGCTCGACAGGCAATGTAGGAGGTCCAGTAGTCTCGCTGTGGCAGTATCCGACTTTGCCCTAATCTCTGCATGCCTGGCGTAGTCTCGTTGCAGTATTCGACTTCGCTGTGGCGGTATCCGACTTCGCCCTAATCTCTGCACGCCTGGCGTGGTCTCGTTGCGGTATCCGGCTTCGACCTAATCTCTGCACACCTGGCGTGGTCTCATTACGGTATTCGATTTCGCTGTGGCGGTATCCAACTTCGCCCTAATCTCTACACGCCCGGCGTGGTCTCGTTGCAGTATTCGACTTCGCTGTGGCGGTATCCGACTTCACCCTAATCTCTGCATGCCCGGCATGGTCTCGTTGCGGTATTCGACATCGCTGTGGCGGTATCCGACTTCGCCCTAATCTCTGCACGCCCGGCGTGGTCTCGTTGCAGTATTCGACTTCGCTGTGGCGGTATCCGACTTCGCCTTAATCTCTAGTAGGTTCTTACAGGTGGTGGTCACAGCGCCAGGTCACGGAGGTAGAGAGATAGGTCTGTGGAGAGAGATAATAGATTGCGTGGAGAAGAATCTCCAGACTAGCTACTGCACTCTTCTTTTTATACTTTTCCTTCCTGTGGAATCACAGCTTGCCCGCAAGACTGACACAGTTCCTCCATACCACATCATGACTCAATCGTCGCGCCCAAGGAAAACACATGATCGCACTTGGCTGCCGCGCGGCCAACACTCTACTCGCGGCAACAGGAGAAATGACATGCAAGCAAGAACAGTGAGGAAAGAGAAGAAGGACGCGCAAGCTCAACCAAAGAGAAACACATACGTAAGAAAGGAGAAGAATGCGCAAGCCCAACCAAAGAGAAACACATACGTCAGAAAGGAGAAGGACGCGCAAGCAATATAACGGAGACAAGGAGAAGGGACCTAGACTGGCCGGCGGTCTGTAGGTAGGAGAGATATCGCTACCTGCGCGATATGGGGGAGATCGGTCGAGGCACCTAAATGCGGAGGATGATCGTAGCTGCGGCAGCGGTGATGATGGCAAGCCACTGGGCGGCAAGGGTGACGGCGGCACCGGCAGCGGCGCTGACGAGTCTGCCGCGCGAGATTGGTGACAGTACGTCCCCTGTCCAACCCGAAGCTCCGGCGAGATCATGTCGGGTAGGCGCGTCACGGCGGCGGATGGGGGTGCGGTAGATGCGTACAGCCTGGCTCCCCCGCTGCCGGGCTTGGAGTTGTTCATTCAGTCGTTGTTGCTCTGTTACGATTTCTGCCAGGACCCGGGTGATTCCCTCGAGTCGTTGCTGGTCGGCATCGTGTAGTTCGTTCATGCCTTCGGCGAGTGTCCGGTGTTCTACGTGGTTGCGGCGGGCATCCTGGGTTGTGGTTTGATGTATCATGGTGACGATTTACCCCAGCAGCACAAGTTGCTCGTCTTGGGGAGTGGTGCTGGCGGCCACGGTGGCATGGGGTTCTTGATTTTCTTCGATTGGGCCTGGGAGTTCCTGTTCTTCCAGGGCTGGCATGATGCCGGCCACGGGGGTTCGTTGTGCCATGGTCTGGCAGCATTGGTGGTGGTCTTTCATGTTCACTAGGAACCGGCAATCGGGGCAGACCCGCTTCCCCTTCTGCCAGTCCGCACACGCTTTGCGCGGGTTCAGGTGTCGGTTGCGGATTACTTCCGCTAATTCGAAGGGATGGGCGTGGGGACAGCTGCAGGGCCGGTGGTTGTGCCGGCGGCGGTCATTTCCTTGTTGTGGGTAGTAGTTGTCATCTTTCATCTGGCGGTGAGCGTTATAGTAGTCGTCGTAGCAGGCGGTCCAGTGTAGGGAGGCATGGTCGTTGGCACTGGGTTGTCCTACAGCGGACAGTGGAGGGGAGGGTGCTGGCGGCGGGGCATTCCATCCGTCCGTGGTGGTGGCGTTGTCGGGGATGCCCCAGTTGTCATTGTTGTCGGTCATCGTGGGCAGTTCGGCTTGCTCGACATTGGTGAAGGTCCAGCCTTCGTTCGTGTCGACAGTGGCGGTGTTGGACATGCTAATTGGTGGGGGCTGGTTTTTCGGGGTATTCCTCATGGAATTCGCGTATAATCTCTGGGGAGCTTTCGAAGTTTTCGGCCGGGTACCAGGTCTTGTCCGGGTTGTGGAAACCGGTCCACTTGACTCGATATTGTATCTTGCTCCGGTGTTGTCGTGAGTCGAGGATCTGTTCCACTTCCCACTCTTGTTGTGCTTCTATGATAATGGGTGGTGGCAGTGGCTGGTGGTGTCCCGGTATGGGCTCGGTGCTGGCAGTGGGTTCTAAGAGGCTAATGTGGAAAACGGGGTGCAGTTTGACAGAGGCGGGCAGGTCCAGCTTATATGCGCGCGAGCCAACTTTCTCTAGTATGGTGTAGGGTCCGATTTGTTTGTGGTCCAACTTATTCGATGGTCGCGTTGTTCGGATGTTCTTTCTCTTCAGCCAGACTCTGTCGCCTGGTTCCATGACGGGATCCGGGTGTCTTGCCTTGTTGGCCTGTTCCGTCTGAGCCATTTGTGCCTCCTTCATCTCCGCCCTGAGTTCCTCGTGAAGCTTCCCCAGCGCCGCGGCATATTCTGAGACTTCCGGTGTTTCTTCGTTTTGTGTACCGAGATCCGGTAGAAACCTGGGGTGATATCCGTAGTTGGCGAAGAAGGGTGTTACCTTCGTGCTTCCTGCCTGCATGTTGTTGTAGCAGAATTCGGCAATTGGTAACAGTTTTTCCCAGTCGTCCTGCTGGTAATTGCAGTATGCACGTAGGTATTGTTCGAGGACGGCATTGACTCGTTCCGTTTGTCCGTCTGTCTGCGGATGAAACGCAGTGCTGAGGTTCCGTGATATTCCGAGTGCTTTGGTTACACGTTTCCAGAAGTCGGAGGTAAATAGCGATCCTCTGTCCGATACAATACTTGTCGGCAGCCCGTGGTGTCGGACAACCTGCTGGATGAAGTGGTCCGCCAGGTCTTCTGGTTTCATCGTGCCTTTGCATGCGATGAAGTGTCCCATTTTTGTCAGTCGATCGATGATTACCCACAGTGCGTCTTGTCCGTTGCTGACTGGTAGCGTGGTAATGAAATCCATTGTTATCGTATTCCAAGGTCGATGGGGCAGGTCTAATGGCTTGAGCAATCCGAATGGCGCGTGTCGAATTGGCTTGATGCGGTGGCAGGTGTCACAGTGGTCCACGTATCAGTGTACGTACTTGCATTGTTGTGGCCAGTAGAAAGTTCGGCTAACAAGTTCCAGGGTTCTGGTTCGCCCCGGGTGTCCCACGGCCTGCGCGTCGTGGTGGTTTCTTAATATCCGCAGTCGCAGTTCGTCGTTGTCAGGGATCCATATCAGACCGTCGTATATAAGTACCCCTTCCTTTTCCTCGCATAATCCTAGTGCGATCTTCCCGTCGCAGGTGTTCCCGCTCGCCTTTTTCCCCAGGATTTCTTGGACTTCCTTATCCTTGGCGCTTTGTTCTCGTATTTCGCTCAGGAGTTCCTTATCTATCTGGAGGTTCATTGTTTCCGTCGTGTTAACCTGGAGCACTTGTAGTGTTTCGAAATTATCCTCTCGCAAGAGAACTTGCCCGTGATTCTGTCGATGCTTTATATCCCCTTCCCAGGAAGAGTCTCCTGACTCTCTAGAGAGGATGTCGGGCTTTCCCGCTAGTTTCCCTGGTCGGTATTTGATTATGAAATCGTAGTTTGCCAGTCGTTCACCCCACCGGGCTTGTCGCAGATTTAGGTCACGTTTTGTTTTCCACTACTCAAGGTTCTTGTGGTCTGTTAGGATCATGATTTTTGGGCCTGTTGTTTTGCAATAGGTATCCCATTTCCATAGTGCGTCTACTATCGCCAGACGTTCCTTGTCGTGGATATCGTAGTTTCGTTCCGAATCCTTCAGTTTTCATGAGTAGTATGCTACCGGGTGCAGGATACCTTTTTTGTCAGGTTGCGAGCATATGGCTCCTATGGCGTAGTCCGAAGCGTCTGTCTCGATGGTGACAGGTTTCTCTGGATCGAAGTGTTGTAAGATCGGTTCCGTTATCATCGCTGTTCTGAGCGTCTCGAATGCTGTTTGCTGCTCGTCATTCCATTCCCATTTTTTCTCTTTCCTTGTTAACGACGTGAGCGGAGCGGTAATTTTGCTGTAGTCCTTGATGAAGCGTCTGTAGAAGTTAGCAAATCCCAAGAAGCTTTGGATCCCCTTGACGTTGATGGGTTCCTTCCATTCCTTGATCGTTCAGATTTTCTCTTCGTCCATGCGCAGGCCTTTCGGTGATATCACATATCCCAGGTACTCGGTTTCCGTGGTATGGAATTCGCATTTTGACGCCTACAGTGTGAGTCCTGTGTCTCGGACCCGTGTCAGGATAGCTCGTACGTAGCGTCTGTGCTCCTCCAGTGTTTGCGAGAAGACCAAGATATCGTCCAGGTACGCCACACAGAAGATATCCAGATATTCGCTCAAAATCTCGTTCATCCATCACTGGAAAGAGGCCGGGGCGTTTGTGAGTCCGAACGGCATGACGCAGTACTCGTACAGCCCATACCGCGTTCGGAACGCTGTCTTCCATTCCTCTCCTTCTGCAATTTGGAGGTTGTAGTATGCATCCTTGATATCTAGTTTGGTGTAGATTGTGGCATTTGACAACTGGTCCAGTGATTCGCCGATGAGTGGCAATGGTGTCCGGTCCTTGACTGTGATTTCGTTCAACTGCCGGTAATCTACACAGAGTTGCAAACCTCCATCTTTCTTTTTGACGAAATGGATGGGTGCCACTGCCGGCGAGGTGGATGCCCGGATCCATCCTCGTTCTTCGTTGACTTTGATGTACTCTCTGGGGGCGCGCATTTTTTCCTCATTGGGGGGTCATAGGGGTTTGTACGGCGGCATTTTCCCTTCTAGCAGTGGAATATGGTGATCTTGGTCATGGTGTGGTGGAAGGGCGGTTGGCTCTGTACTTGTGAAGACTTGGAGGAAGTCTTGATATTCTTCCGGGATTCCTCCCTTGCTGTCTTTGCTGGTTTCCTTGATTTTGTATATGACCGTTTGACAAACCTCCCACGGGTCAGATTCTGCTTCCTCTGGTGTCTTCCAGTAATATTGGTCGATTGCTTTTCCTTCTGTGATGCTGGTGGCTTGTGGGGAGGTCGTTAGGCATTTTTCCACACATCTATCGGAGTGGAACTTCAGTGTATGGTTTTTCCATCCGATTGTTGGGTCGTGGAGTTTTAGCCATGGCATTCCGAGGATGATGGGTGCGTTTCCGATAGTGATGCAGTGTAATCGGATCTCTTCCTCATGGTGGTTGATTCTCATTCGTACCAGGGCGTCATGGGTTACCGGCCTGCCGGCAACTTCCCCCCCATCGACTGTGAGGACTCTTCTTGGCACTGTCTTTTCTTGTGTTGGAATATGATTGGCTTCTGCGTATGCTCTATCGATGAAGTTCTCTGACACCCTGCAGTCGACTAGGGCGGTGGTCTTGTGTTTGTTGCCATCTTTCCCTTGTATGCATATCCTGATGATCAATTTCTCTTCTCGGTCATACTTTCCGGTGCTGGATACGACAAATGGTGGTTCTTGAGTCCCTATTCCTTGTGCAACTTGTCTTTCCCTCGGGTGGCCGTTGCTGGGGCCTACTCCCGAGGGCTGCCATTTTCCGCCGGTTCAGGACTGTGGGTGCTAGGCTCCTCTTCTGGTTCTTCATAGGTGGCTTCTGCGGCTCGGTATGGCCTTTTCCATGGGATTCGTGCCTTCTTTGGCTGAGGGCATTCCCTCGAGAAATGCCCCTTTTTCCCGCAGTTGTAACACTCATCGGTGCTTGTTTGTCTGCCACTCCTGTATGGGGGTCTCCGTGCGAACTTGAATCGTCGGGTGGCATCGAGGTCCATTGGGTCTCCTGGAGGCGTTGGTGCTGACTCTTTGGTAGAGATGTGGAACCGTGCTTCGGGGTTGGTCGTTGGTCGCTGGTTTATCACTCCCAGGTTGCATAGGCAGCTGTCCGTTTTGATGGCTGTAGTGGCGTAGTCTACCAGGACTGTGGCGGGTGCTTCGCTCATGACCAGGTGTCGTTTTACCTCAGGGTGCAACCCATCTCGGAATCGCGCAATGCACACATTGTCCGCGTATGTGAGATCTGCTTTGAGTCACTGGAACTCTGCCCAGTACGTTGCCACCATTCGGTTTCCCTGCTGGATCTTCTGGAATTTTTCGAATGCTATTTCTTCTGCGTCTACTTGGCCAAAAGCATGCTTCATGTTAGTCTTCAGCTCTTCCCATGTTAAGTTGATTCCTCCTTCTTG
>Ga0307516_10008335_pt1 | contig 11747 bp, 9 predicted proteins | sample 19_EM_MG_FD_203310 | JGI IMG/M metagenome (GOLD analysis project Ga0307516, IMG submission 203310) | Populus trichocarpa ectomycorrhiza microbial communities from riparian zone in the Pacific Northwest, United States - 19_EM | ecosystem: Host-associated > Plants > Roots > Unclassified | place...
CTGACCGCCCGGCACCAACGGTCGGTTTTTTATTTTTTTCTTTTTTTTTTTTTTTTTTTTTTTTTTCTTTTTTTCTTTTCTTTCCTTTCCTCCTTGCCTCGAAGGAACGAGCCCCAAAAAGCACAGAAGGAGCTGCTGTGCTGCTCGCTAATCGGCAAGAAAATTGTCTACAATGAAAGAAGTATGTACCTAACCTTTGTTTTTTGTTTTGTTTTTGTTTTTTGGTCTTTTTTTTTTTTTTTGTTTTTGTTTTTTTGTTTTTTGCTGAGCCGTGGATACGGAAATCGTCGACACCTTAATCCGTCCCCCCCCAAAATCCCACAACGATTGGACCCAGACGGCGAGACGTTGATTCCCGCCGTAATCCCCGATCTCCTCGCGAAGGGAGACCGCTGTGCTGCACTGCACAGTACGTACGTACAGCAATACCGGAACGGATGCGGATGTTTCATCTCGTTCGCCCACTCGTTGGACGACGTTTTATTTGTGACGTGTAATCAAGTGCAGTCTTCTTTTTTTTTTTTTTTTGGGATGGGGGGGGGGAGGGGGCGGGGATTCGCGCAGCTGCTCTGGGCTCTCGCCTCCCGCCGCGAGGAGAAGACGACGTATCCAAGCGGGAGCCAGAGCCATGCCCGCACGGTGCGGTCGGCGGCGACGGGGACGGCGAGAGGGAGGGGGCCGTCCACACCCTCCTCCATCGTCGCCGTCGTCGTCGTCGTCGTGCCTACGTACATACGTACATGGCCGCTGCACCGACAATCTGCACGGCGCCATCACCGTTTCGATTCGGGCCGCCGCGACGTCGACCAGCAACTCTGTGTGCGGTGCGTTCGTAGATACATACATACATGCGTACATGTAGGGTGGACCGACGGGTCGACGTCGTTCGTCTCCCTGCACGCACACGCACGTGGGCGAGCATATCGCTTCTCGTGGGCAGAATTCGCGGGGGTATGCACTCTATACATATGTGCACACGGCCTCTCCGCGTCGGCGTGCGGGCGTCGGCGGGCTGGCGGAGTGTGCGACGTTTTTTTTTTTTTTTTTTTTTTTTTTGCTGCGTCACTCTGCGGTATACGCGCGATCACTCGGTCGAGGACGAGCGGGGGGGCAGGGAGCCGAACGTTCGGCTAGCCGGGCTCTGCCGCTGGAGACGGGTCCGGCTGGGTGGATGCCCGGGGCGGTATCGGCTGGATCACTCGCACTCGCACTCGCACTCGGCGTCGCGGCCAGCAGAGCTCCGGATCGCAGCGAGGGCGCGAAACCACCATCACCACCATCACCACCACCACCACCACCACCGCCATCGCCGCCATCGCCGCCGCCGTAGCCCTGTCAGCGAACCCCTCCGGCTCTCCCTGGTGCCCCATGCGCGCTCGCTGGCTGCCGGTTGCTTTCGCGGACGATCGCCCATGCAAGGCGCAGAGAGAGAAAGAAAGAAGGAAAGAAAATGAGACAAAAAGCAACAGCAAAAAAGCAAAAAAAAAGGCACCTCTGCATTCATCAACCGGCCGCTCCTGACTGGCTGCAAACCCTACAGCATTGCCTGAGGTGTGCATGCAGCCAGCCAACGACGTAGATATGTACAACTCGTTCATCCCATCCGTCATCCATCGATCCGTCCATCCAGCTGGCCGAGACAACTCGCAAGCTGGACCCGGACCCTGAGCTGCGAGCCCAGTCTAACTATCTGTCGAGCCGTCCGGAGCAAGAACACGCCCGCGCGAGCAGCCGAGCGGCCCAGCCAGACCCTCGGAATCACAGGATTACGTAATACGCAACCGGGAGAGAGATGAAAACATTTCCGTCTTGCGGTGCCGGCTCCAGCACTGCCGAATACGGCAGCGACCCTACCTATCACGGCCGGCGACGGAGCAGGCTACGACGACGGGCCGAACGGGGGGCGCGCCCTGCAAGTGCGTCCACATACGGCAGCTGACGGCAGATCTGCGCATGGATGGTCAGCGACGGGGGCTGGTGAAGATATGTATCTATGCATCGTATCTTGCAATCCGCGTCACTCGCCGAAGGGGTTCTCCCTTGCATGCGGATTCGGGGGGAGGGAGTTGTGTGTGTTCCCCATCCGTGAGTTGCCGGTGACATGTAACTCCTGGCCGTGCAACGGGACTGGATCCGTGCTGCGAGAGGGGATGAGTCAGCTGCGGTGTGCGGTGGAGGGAATCCGCGGGCTGCCCGCGGACAGGCCGAGTGGAGAGCACTCCCGTCGAACGAGTGGAGCCGCAAGCGGCGGCGGGTGGGTGTTCGTGCTTCGTGATCCGTGAATCGTCACACTTGTGCGTCGTAACATCGAACCGATTCCGTCTTGGATTGGGAGGGGAGTATTTCCGCCCCCAAAGCGCTATCCGACATCCGAAAAGAAGGGAAGAAAGGAGGAAAGAAAAAACATGGCGGCGAGAGCGAGCGAGCGGACACGCATCGGGACAACGGGGATCGCTCGCCTGCCGGTACGCACATCCGCCGTTTCCGGGTTCCCCCGTTTCCCTCTTTTCCCGGATGGATGGTGAGATTGTAGGAGTCCCTTCCCTTCCGCTTTTGCGTTCCACCATCTCCAGCCCCGGCTACACGTACCCGTCCCGTTGACCACCCCCCTACACCGCAGTGTCCCCTTCCGTTCGAGCTACCATATCACGTTTCCCGCTGTCCGTTCCCACCCAGACACCGTCGAGCATCTCGCGGCTTTTCGCCCATCCCCACCCAAAGGCGGATCCGGATGTCGAATCCATTTCCGATTACCTAGGTTGTGTCGTGTCCGGCACAGGTTGCAGGATCTGCTCGATCGAAATAGACATGTAACAGCGGTGACGAGTGGCAGCACCTCCAGTGCGCCCTCCGTCAGCACCGACGGAGGGGGATTGCGAACCTGTGGTGGCCTTGGGCGGGAGGATGGACGGAGCTGCATGCCGTGTCGACTGGTCATCAGGTATCACTCCGTGCGCGATGTCCGCTGAGCGCAGTTGGAGTGCTGCCAAGGGCTGTACCCGCCGCATGGCGACTGGCTGTGGATGGAGCTACGGCGGTCAACTGCTACGTGTGCAGTGGTTGGACGGGGGCGAGTGATATCCATGATGACGTCTGCATTGTATCTACCAGCCAAAATAGGCTTGAGAAGACAGCAACTATCGACAAACTGAAAACTGTTCTTCTCGTCATATACAGATATACCCGTAACAGAGGGGCTTTGGGGGGGGAGCCATGGACGAGTGACAAACTATGACCGAAACTCTCTCCCCCATCACTGCGCATGCAACTCCGTGTATTTCTATCCGCCGTGTAGAGTGGACACGAACAGCACCATATCATTGGGCTGCAGGGGGTACCCTTCCTCTCCCTCGAGCTCCCAGTCGGCATCGTTGATGAGCACCAATATCCCCGGACGGCTTTTATTTTTTCCGGCTGACTCAGTATTTCCCCCGAGGGACGGCGGTGAGGGGGGGGCGTACACTGTTCCGTCGACGACAAAAAGCTCCTTCCTTGAGTCCGCCATCAACGTGGCTAGGTGGCCGACGAGGTATCCGATCGTGGTCGGCCGCGCCGTGGATGGGTCGACAGCTGGCAGCTGGAGGACGAGCTTGCGCTGGTTGGAGAAGAGGAGTTCTAGTCCGCCGCTGCGAATGCAAGTCCGGATTAGCGGGCGGCTAGTTGGGACCCAGTGGGTGGTGGCGGTTACCTGAACTCGACGGTGATGGGGATCGTGTCGGCGGTCATGGCGGGGGGGGGGGCGGGCTTTGTTTTGTTGTTGGTGATGGGTCTCATTCGCTTCTCTGGGATTTCCAGGTTGGGGCTAGTTAAGGTTCCGCCAAGACCACGGACACATAAGGTAAGGTTCACGAAACTGGCAGGCGTTTGAGTGACGCGAAGGGGCCAGCCACACACCCACACGAATTCTCTCATTCTAACAAAACCCCATCCGAAGCAGAAAAAAAAACCGGAAACTGAGATATCAATCGCCGAGCACGCAGCGAAAGCCTTTACCGACGAGAATACCCGAACCCCCCCCCCACCCACCCCCCTGGGACGCAAAATGGGCGACTACTACCGTGGCGGAAACAGGGACGGGAACAGAAGGGCGCCCAAGCGACGGCATCGGTCCGGTACGTGTCGCGCTGGGGCCGTCGTGCGGTTGAGGTTGGCGAGTGCTGAGATTGACTGTGTGTGTGCGCGTCCAGAGGAAGCCGACGGAGACCATCCCCGCGGAGGACGCGGCCGTTACGAACGCGAAGATCCACTGCAGCGGTTGAAGCGCGAGACCATACAGATTGCCGACTCGCCGCTGGTCAAGGTCGAAGATGCGATCAGGAGTATCGCTACTGGGTTCACCGCAGGGTTCGCCGATGAGGAGTTCCGCGAGGGCTACATCCAGTGTCTACACGATCTGTAGGTTTTTTTCTTGACTGCCATACCACATCATCGGGGGGGAGGGATAGAGGCTGACTGGGGTACGCCGTAGTGTCGTCGAGCAGCCGTTCAAGATTCCGTTCGCGGCCACGATCGTGAGAGTAGCCAACTCGGAGAGCGAGAAAGCCGGCAAAGCGGTCGTCGACAACATGGCGCAGGCGCTGCAGGAGGAACTACACAACGGTGATTTCCAGAGGGTCAAGCTGAGGCTGCGGTTCTTTGCCTGTTTGGGCGACATGTGTGGGAAACCTGGCGTCGCCCCGATATTGGACGCCCTCGCCGAGAAGCTCCCCTCGTATGAGGGCAAAGGAAATGAGGTTTGTTCGGTCTGGGCTGGGTTTTGGTGGGCTGGGACGGAAGGCGAGCTGACGGATTTCTAGGGATTGTTACTGGAGATTCTTTACATCATCTTGATCACCATTCCATATGCGATCGTTTCGACATCGGACTTTGGCGAAGCGAACGCGACTGCCATGCTCGAAAAGCTCGACAAGTTCACGCTCGTCGAAGCACCCATGCAAAGCCTCTTCGATCCTTTCGCTGGCAACACGGCGCCATACAATGATGCTCGATTCGAGGGCCAACACGTAGGCGTCCTCCGCTTTCCGCAGTTAGGGTGGTGTACTGACGTCGGCGAAGATGGTACGGGCTCTGGCTTTGAACTTGGACCTCTTCTTGCGCGGCGTGAAGGAAAACGACTTTTCGAACATACAGTGCCTGCCAACGCCCTGGAACGACATCACAGCGTCGGGGACAGTCCACTATCTCCCCGAGCTTGCGATTTCCAGCGAGTTCCCAGTGGACAAATCTCTGCTCTACCCGGACATGTACCTATCGGTCTTCGCCGACCAGCCCATTGAGACCGTCCCGCCTCCAGGAGACCTAGCCAGCAGCCTGTTCCGAGATGCCATTGTCGATACGATTAATATCCTCGACTGCAATCGGATGTCTGTTTCTCGGTTTCTGATCGAAGTGGACTGCTTCTTCAACCCCAAGTCGTTCATCAAGCGGGCAACTCCCTACGACCGCGTCACCGAAGTCGCAAATGGCGATCAGCTCTCCTCCTGGAAGCCGGAAGATGTTGCTGTCGACGCCATCTTCAGCCAGCTCTTCAGACTGCCTACCCCGGTGCACAAGCTGGTGTACTACCACTCGATTCTCACCGAGCTGTGCAAGCTTGCCCCCGCCGCAATCGCTCCTAGCTTGGGAAGAGCCATCCGGTTCATGTACCGAAACTTGGAGATCATCGATATCGAATTGATCAACCGGTTCACGGACTGGTTCTCGCACCATCTAAGCAACTTTGGCTACACGTGGAAGTGGACCGAATGGGCCGAGCACCTCAACTTCTCCGATGTGCATCCGAAGAAGGCGTTCATCTTGGGATCGTTGGAGAAGGAGATCCGCTTGAGTTTTGCTACGAGAATCAAGGGAACCCTGCCGGATGCCTTCAAAGAGCTCATCCCAGAAGAAAGGGAAAAGGAGCAACCCGTCTTCAAGTTCGATCTAGCGGGTATGTGTATCCCCATACTCCATCCGAAGTGCCACTGCTGACGAGTTGCGCAGAAAACCCTTTCAAGACCGAAGGAAAGGCCCTCCTGATCGCCGTCAGCGAGCGCAAAGACGAGGGAGAAATCGAACCGATGATCCAAGCCATCGCCGACCTTGCCGTGGAACAGGGTCTCGCCGACGCTTCCGACCCCCGCGCCCTGGCCCGCGATGCCTACGTCACTTGCATCTGCCACATCGGCGCCAAATCCCTCTCGCACGTCCTTTCTTGCATCGAGCGCTGCAAGGAAAAGCTGCTCACAATAGGCCACGAGCACCCCGATGCGCGCCGACAAATAGTGGGTTCGGTACTGAGCTACTGGAAAGACCAGCCCGGTATCGGCGCCAACGTCGTCGACAAGCTCCTCAACTATTCCATCGTCGCGCCCATCTCCGTCGTCGAGTGGGTTCTCTATGACGCCGGTCCCGAAGCCCTCGCGAAGACCTACGCGTGGGAAATGGTCGCCACCACCGTCAACAAGGTCAACAACCGTGTTGGCCAGATTGTAGCCGCGAAGCCCAGCGTGCTGGGCGCCGAAGGGGTGACGAAGGAACAGATCGTGCAGTTCGAGGAGACACTGAAGAATGCGGAGGCGGAGCAGGCGCTCATCCTTTCCGAGGTCGAGAGCCGCCTGAGCGAGCTGGCAGAAGCGAAGGACGAGGATGCGAGTGACGACGGCCAGGATCGCGACTGGGTTCAGTGGTGGGCCAAGGGCTGGCTGCGCGCGTTCAGGAGGATGTTTGAGGTCGGCGAGGATGGTACGCTGAAAAGAAATCCGAGTGCGAATGGAAACGGTGAGGTGAAGATGGCCTGTCTGGTGGTGAAGGAGGAGAATGCACCGGAGAAGATGGAAGAGTGAGAGGGATGGGTTCTTGCCTGAGGGGGTAATGTAGGATAGACATCTCCGCTGGAATGTTGGTGATCACTGGTGCTTGCGATGGTTGTGTTTTAGTGGTAGGCAGTATCGTTGTGGATATGCAGTTACTACATAGCTACTACTTCTTCTACTTTTACAGGTGAAAATAAAACTGTGTCGCTCCAACTGTCCAGCTTCATCACCTATACGAAAATGTATTTATGTATCATGCCAAAAAAAGAAAAAGAAAAAGAAGACCGTCTCGTCATCAGTCGTCAACAGAGGCCCCCGCCTGCGTCACTGCACATCACCCGCTCATGGTCCCCCTCCGCCTCCTCACTCCATCTGGCGCCAGCTCGAGCATGTCCGTCTCCTCGCCGGCTCTCTGCTGTTCCCTCGTCGTCTTCTTCCTCGGCCACAGGCTGGGCAGAACGATCTGTTGGAATCTCGGCTCGACGCACCTCTCATCGATCCACTGATGCAGCTTGCTCTCGACGAGCTGCGCGATCTTGGGCACATCCTGTAGTCTCGATCTGCTCCCGAGCAAGCTGCGCACGCTGATATCCAGCCTGTAGTCGTCGAGGAAGCTGAAGGCGAGCGTGGTCGAGTTCCCGCTGCCCTCGGGACTGGGGACGAAGGCGATCTGCAGCGTGCCGGAGAAGCGCAAGATCGACACGGCGAGCGCGACGGGCAGGACGGCGACGGCCGGGCGCGGCCAGTTCAGGATCAGCTTCGTCTCGATGCCGAGCGTGAGCACGTCGTTGAGGTCGACGTCCATGCGCGCCTGCAGCCGGCCGGGATCGTCCTCGGACGGCGAGATCCGGCAGTTGCTGAAGATGGGGAACTCGTCACCGAGGGCGACCTCGGTGACGGAGACCTCGCCGAGGAAGTCGGGCTTCTTGCCGCCGTTGAGCACGCCGCGCAGCGAGTTCAGCAGCGCGTCGTCCGCCACCGCGTCCGAGCGGAACTGCGCGAGCGTCTGCGCGATCAGCACGTTGAACCAGTCCAGCGACTCCGGCTGGTGCGACGACACGTTGTAGTACGTCTTGCTCAGGATCGTCGCGATCGTCGCCGGCGCCGGCGCCCGCAGCAGTGACGACCGCTTCTTGGTTATGCGTCGGCTCGGCCGCGGTGCCGCCGCCGGCGTCGGGCCGAAGATGAAGAAGCGGATGAAGGCTATCGTCAGCAGCAGCACGCTGAGCTGGCCGAGAAGAAGACCGTGGGCGAACGACCAACTGCTGGGCGGGTCAGTCGGGGGGGACCAGCCGAGGACATGTTACGGGGCGGAGAGAGGAGCACTTGGAAGAGGTCCGGTTCGAGGTTAGAGCGACATATTCGGCGAGCGGGATGTGGATTTCTGTGTGTTTTTTTGTTTGCCGGTCAATCGACATACTCGCCGAAAGAGGGGGGGGGGAGGAGAAGTCCGAACCCTGGGGCATGTGGTCTGGAGATATGACAAGGGAAGATTGTATCCACGATTGTGGTATCGGCTTAGTTTTTTGTAAGTAAGCTTGGGGCGGCGGCCTGGAATCTACAGGATCGCAGAGTGGCGGCAGTAGCTGCGGTGGTAGTAGTTGTAGAGGAGGATGATGCTGACGGCCGAGTGCTGCTGGCGGGCAGAGCTCTCCCATTTTTTTGTTTTTTTTGTTTCTTTTTTGGTCAGGGGCGGGATTGAGCCACGGGGTTCGTGACGTAGATGTTGGAGGGATTGAAACCAAGGACTTGTCCGGGAAGAGCCGCACGAGGCTCCATATCTACTGGAAAGTCACAGGGTTGTTAGTGACTAACCAAGATTTCTTCTTTCCAAAAGACACAGCTTGCCCCACACAAGCTCTACTCTCTCCACCACACACCGAAACCACCCATCGCACGAACAGACATCGCCATGCAGCTTTCCGAAGAGACCAAGGTCGATCCACCCGGTTGCTCGGAAAACCAGAACCGCTTTTCCTCGAACGACGTCGTCGAAACGAATCGCTAATGTGCCCTCGTAGGAGCGAATCTCCCGCCTTATCGACCTCTCACGCGTCGCGATCCACTATGGTTACCTGCCCCTCATCATCTACCTTGGCTACACCCGGAGCGAGCCCAAGCCTGCGTTGATTCGGTATGGGCCTCCGTCCTCTCGTTTGTCCGGTGACGGCGGCCGCAGCTAACAGGCGGCCGTGTTTTCTTCTTGCAGTCTTATCTCGCCTTTGGCTTAGATACCGGTGCCGTACTGAAAGCGCGCGGGGGGGAGGGGCTGGAGTTATGCTTCTTGTACGACTATCTTGGATTGAAATGTGCGGTTTCAAAAGGCGGGCAAGGCCGGGCATCGCTTGGGCGACGGCAGGGGGGATGTCCATGGAATTGTAAAACACTACGCATCTACACATAAATAACTACCATCAAACCCAAACTCATCCGTGCAAAACGTGTCGGTTTGCAGTCTGGTTTATCGACATACTTCCGACTTCCCATGCTCTTGCGCGGCGACTTTTTTGGGGGGGAATTTACCACGCTTACGGTGGGAGGGACCGGGAATGCACATTGCATGGCCCGTGGCCATGACCATGGCTGTGGTACCGATTCGGTAAGCTAAACTACCGATGGGCAATGACATCGCTCCGTTGCCCGCGTGCATTCCCGCATCTCCAGAGCATCTCCGTCGTCGGGCATGGCCGCCCCACCCGCTCGTTCAAACCGCATACGAATCGCCGCCGAGTCTGCATCCCCGCAGAGACCCCCACAGCTTTGTCACCGCTGTTAGCTCCCAGTGTGAACGAAATTGGGTCCCTCCTTCCCTCCTTCCATCCTTCCGTCCTTCCGTCCTTTCTCCGCTCCGTACCTCCAGCCTCCACTCTCTTCACTACCCACCGATCAGCAGCACCAATATGCCCGCCATCACGCCCCCGCCCCCGCATCCTCCCGGAGACATCGAAGGCCCTCAGAGCCCCCGTAAAGGCCTTGGCTTCCCTTCTGCCATAGTCGACACGATCGCCGGCCTCTGTGCCGGTGCCTGTGGTACTGTCATGGGCCACCCGCTTGATATGGTTAAGACTCGTTTACAAGGTTCGCTCGATGCAATTCGGTCCGCCGTCGGCGCCGCGACACTGACTCTGCGCAGCGGACAGCTCGGATAAATCCCGCAAGTTCGGTGCGTCATACAGGATCGTAAAGCACATTTACCTTCACGAGGGTAAGGGGATCTTCGGTGGTCTCTACCGCGGTCTGCCCGTCAACATGGTAGGCAACGCCACCGGCTGGGCGCTGTACTTTGTCTTGTATGGCTCCTCTTGTCCCCCACCCCCCCGGTTCGCCCTCCCGTGACTGACGGGCAGCAGCTATGGAGATATCAAGACCCGGTACTACGGCAATAAACTGGACTCCGCCGACTACTTTGTGGCTTCGAGCGCTGCGGGGGTCATTACCACCATCCTCACGAACCCGTTGTGGATAATCAAGACCCGCATGCTTGCCAACGCGGCGTCTCCTTCCGACAAGTATCCGTCGATGTTGGCCGGACTCAAGAACATCCTCGGCGAGAGCGGTTTCCGCGGCCTGTTCGTCGGCCTCACGCCGGCACTGTTCGCCGTCGGTCACGGTTCCGTCCAGTTCACGATCTACGAGAGACTCAAGGAATGGCGTCGCGCGCAGAGGGGGGCCGAGCTGGGCACGCTGGATTTCATCCTGTGCAGCGCCATCGGAAAATCCGCCGCCTACATCTTCTCGTGCCCGCTCAAGGTGATCCAGACCAGGACACAGAACATCGACATGGGATACAAGGGCCCGCGTGACGTAGCCATCAAGCTCTGGCAGGGGGAGGGCATCCGCGGATTCTACAAAGGGTGAGTGACAGTCCGTGCTTTTCCGCCTCCAGCGGCTGACATATTCTCGCAGAATGGGAGCCAACATGGCCCGCACGATGCCGGCTACCTGTGTCACCTTCCTCGTCTACGAAAACCTGAAGTCCATCCTCAAGTAGCCCGGCACGGACACCACCATCATCATCGGTAGAGATCTGTCTGACGTAGAGGTTTTTTTTTTCCCGCGTTCTTTCGACATATACCTTTGTTTTGTTCTGGTGTTTCAGTTGGGTTGGGATGGCGTTCTTTTTTCTTTCTTTCTGGGGGGTCATCTTTTTTTTTTTTTTTTTTTTTGATGTTTGTCGCTTTGGGTTTGGTTTCTTTTCAGTTTGGCTGGCGGCGTACAAGACGGTACGGCAGCGAGAGAAAAGCTTCAAACTTCATCCGGCTGTTTCCTGGGGGGGTTTCCTTCTTCTTCTTCTATACATATCGTTGCCTTTTCGTCTTTGTCTTTTTCTCGGGTGTTTTGGGGTTGGGTTTGGATGGGTGCAATCTATTTTACTCGCAGCTTTGTGTACATACATACGTCGGTGCATGCGGAATCACTCACCAGCCTATCGTCGGTGCTTGCTGACATGCCTCCACGTGCTCTTGTTGCCGCCCGCCCGCTGGTGCCCCGGCGGTCCCGGACCGCGAGTGGGGTCGGGTAATGCCATCCAATTGCTCTCTCGGTGCGATCCGACCCATTCCGAGCCGTTCCGAGCCGAGCCGTCCCGTGCCGAGCCGAAGATTACGGTCCTCCTCCACGCCTGCGGGGGCGGGGGACCCGGAGCGAGTGAGCGAGGAGAGCGGAGCGGAGCAGCAGGCAGCAGATACGTGTGCCACGGACGTTCCACCGGCCGAGCCGCTCACCGAGGCGTCGACACCGCCAGGGAGCACTCCGTTTTTGCTCGAAGCCGCATCCAGAAACCGAAAGCGCAGAGTGCACGCGAACGTCTTCGGCGAGCGGCAGCCTCGCGCCGGGGGGGGGGGGGAGATGCAGACGCGCGGGCGAGAAGTCGAGGTCAACCCTGCTCCATCGCATCCCCCCTGCACGGGTGGGGTACATACATACATACATACATACATAGGCAGCAGACCA
>Ga0307516_10008336_pt1 | contig 11746 bp, 13 predicted proteins | sample 19_EM_MG_FD_203310 | JGI IMG/M metagenome (GOLD analysis project Ga0307516, IMG submission 203310) | Populus trichocarpa ectomycorrhiza microbial communities from riparian zone in the Pacific Northwest, United States - 19_EM | ecosystem: Host-associated > Plants > Roots > Unclassified | place...
CACAACCCCGACGCCGCCCCACCCCCGCACCCCCCACCGCACCAAACAAAAGGCCGGACGTCACTGAGGTGAGCGTCCGGCCAAAGAGTCGATTGAGGGCTTCAGCTTAGGCCTCCCGGTGCCTGCAGCCAATCGATTAAGTCACGCTTCCTGCAACGAAACGTTCCTGCGGGTTCCCTGCGCCCTGCGACGGCCGGCGGGCCCTGCGTCTTGCATGCAGGCGGGCCTGCCGGCGGCCCCTTTTGTGTACGGACCCGGCTATTGCGAGACGATTTCCAGCGTGGTCTGCGTGCTGTCGTCCGACTTGGCCACCAGCACCTTGATCTGGTTCGCCACGATCGCGCCCAGGCCGCCGGTGGGAATGCTCAGCACCAGCCAGTCGGCGTTGTTGTCCAGCGTGACGGGGGCGCTGAAGATGACCGTCTTCGTGCCCGCCGTGGTGATGCGCAGTTGGTAGCTGCCGCCGTCGAACTCCTGCGAGTCGCTGCCCGAGGCAGGCTGCGCGGCCTTGAACTGCAAGGCCGCGAAGTTCGGGCCCACGGTGGCCAGGTCCACCGTGGGCGCGGTCAGGTAGATGTCCACGTTCTGCGCATTCACGGCCGCATTGAGCACACGCACACGGGCATGGTCGCTGGTCAGGCCTTTGTCGTAGGGATCGACGATGAGCAGCGAATCGACCACGTCCACGCCAGGCAGCGCCACCACGGTGTACTTGTTGCCGCGCTGGGCATCCAGCACCAGACTGCTCAGCGTGGTGGGCGGGGAGCCGGTGGTCTGCACCGACCAGGTGTCGGCGTTGGTGCTGACGTCGAAGTAATGCGAGGCGAACTTGTAGCCCACGTTGGTGGCGTCGGCCTGTGGCGTGCTGCCGCGGTACAGCGTCACGTCGGGTCCGGCGGGCACGGCGTGCACGAACCGGACCTTGGGATCGGCCAAGCCGACGCGGTCATCGAAGCTGTCATCGTCGCTGCCCCCGCAGGCAGAGATCAACAAGACAGGCAGCACAAGCAGCATCGACAGTCTGGCAAGTTTCATGGCGGTTCCTTTCGTGTGGGTGTACTCCCACCTTAGGGACCGGACTTGCGCGCGTCTGTCGGAGAAGCGTGATCAACGGCGTAGGCTCAGTCCTGCACCCACGGCAAGCCGTGGAAGCGCCAGCCGTCGGCCTTGCCGCGCTGCTGGCTGGCATCCAGCTCGCCTTCAAAGCCTTCGCGCACGTTGAAGGCGTGCTTGAAGCCGGCCTTGGTCGCGGCCTCGGCCGCCAGCGCCGAGCGCTTGCCGCTGCGGCACAGCAGCAGGACCACGTCGTCCTTCTTGACGCGGGCCTCCAGCTCGCGCACGAAGCGCGGGTTGCGGGTCAGGCTGGTGCCGGTGGCCCAGGCCACGTGCTCACCCTGCGGCACCTGGCCGACGAACTTGCGCTCCTCGGCAGAGCGCACGTCCACCAGCACCGCATGCCCGCCTTGCACCAGCGCCCAGGCATCGACCGGTGCCACGCTGCCGGCATACGGCAAACCCTGGGCCTGGGCATCGGCACGTGCCTGGTCAAGCACGGCAGGAACTTCAACAACAACTGCAGACATGGTGGCGTTTCCTTGAGGAACGAGCTGGACCGGTCGCACGGGAAACCGGGCCTAATGGGAACCCATGGCGGAATGCTAAGAAGCGCCTCCCTCGAGGAGAAGGAAAGAATCTTTGTTTGCTTATGCGGTTTGGACCTGAGGGCCGCCGTGCGGGCGCAGGTGCATGGTCCCGTGCCGCTGAAACTGCGGCAATCCCTGCTTGAAGGGGCAAGTGAGGGGCCTGGGGGCCGTATTCAAGGGAGCCGCGCGATCAGGGCTCTCCAGCACCCCGCTACCGGGTGTCCACCCTCAGACCGCCCACCGCAGGCCGTGCGCTGGCCAGGCCGGCACGGCCTGCACAGGCTCTTCCACCGGCGTGCCCAGCACGCGCTGCAGCACCTCTTCTTCGAAGGCGGCAAAGGCCGGGGCGCCGCGCGAGCGCGGCCGCGCCAGCAGCACTGCGGCATCGAAGGCGATGCGGTGCTGCTCGACCAGCAGCACCCGGTCGGCCAGGGCCACGGCCTCGCCCACGTCGTGCGTCACGAGCACGGCGGTGAAACCGTGCCGTGCCCACAGCGACTCGATCAGCGCATGCATCTCGATGCGCGTGAGGGCATCCAGCGCGCCCAGGGGCTCGTCCAGCAGCAGCAGGCGTGGCGCATGCACGAGCGCACGCGCCAGGGCGACGCGCTGGCGCTGGCCGCCCGACAGCAGCGCGGGCCAGTCGCCGGCGCGTTCGGCCAGGCCCACCTGCGCCAGGGCCTCGCGGGCCCGCTCGTGCGCCTCGCGCCGCGGCAGGCCCAGCGCCACGTTGTCGATCACGCGCTTCCACGGCAGCAGGCGGGCGTCCTGGAACATGAGGCGCACGTCACCGGCCTGTGCCTGGCCGCCGTCCCGCGTGATGGCCCCGGTGTCCGCCCCTTCCAGGCCGGCCAGCAGGCGCAGCAGCGTGCTCTTGCCGCAGCCGCTGCGGCCGACCAGCGCGACGAAGGAGCCGGGCTCGATGCGCAGCGTGATGTCGCGCAGCACCGGGCGGGGTCCGTACGACTTGCTGACGCCCTCGATCTGCAGCGCAAGGCCGGGCCCGGGCACGGGCGGTGGCGCAGCATTCCACCCCACCCGGGCCGCGGCCACGTCTGGGTCTGAGGCCTCCCAGGCACGCGCCAGTTCAGCGAGTTCCAGTCCGGTGACATGCATGCGACGCTCCCTTGTTGTCCGGCTCACGCGAGCGCACGTGGCTGGTGGGGCTGGTGGGCCGGGTGGGCCGGGTTGTAGCCCGGATGCCAGCGCAGCCACCCCTGTTCCAGGCCGCGGGCCAGCACGTCGGCCAGCTTGCCCAGCCCCGCATACAGCAAGATGCCCACCAGCACCACGTCGGTCTGCAGGAACTCGCGCGCATTCATGGTCAGGTAGCCGATGCCGGCTTGCGCCGAGAGGGTTTCGGCCACGATGAGCAGCACCCACATCAGGCCCAGGCTGAAACGCAGGCCCACCAGGATGGACGGCAAGGCGCCGGGCAGGATGACCTGGCGGTAAAGCTGCCAGCGCCCCAGCCCATAGCTGCGTGCCATCTCGACCAGCCCCGGATCGACCGCGCGGATGCCGTGGAAGGTGTTGAGGTAGACCGGGAAGAACACGCCCACCGCCACCAGGAACAGCTTGGCCGTCTCGTCGATGCCGAACCACAGGATCACCAGCGGGATCAGCGCCAGCGCGGGGATGTTGCGCACCATCTGCAAGCTGGAGTCGAGCAAGGTTTCGGCCCAGCGGAAGGTGCCGGTGAAGAGGCCCAGCAGCAGCCCCAGGCCACCGCCCACCGCCAGCCCCGCGAGCGCCCGGCCACTGCTCACCACCACGTGGTGCCACAGCTCGCCCGAGCGCAGCAGCGACCAGAACGCCGACAGCACGGCCCAGGGCTCGGGCAGCACGCGCGTGGACAGCCAGCCGCTGCGCGAGGCGATCTCCCAGCCCGCCAGCGCCAGCAGCGGCACCAGCCAGGGCAGGCCGGCACCGCCCAGGCGGCGCCAGAGGCCCGGGGGGTTAGACGCGGGAGGCGTGGGCATGCCGGCAGCCCTTTAACCCGCGGCCCGCGCCGCCACCGCAGCCACGGTCTCGCGGGCCTGCGGCACGAAGCTGTTGGCCACGATCTCGCCGAAAGGCCCGGTGAGCGTGCGGCCCGGCAGCTTGCGCTGCAGCTCCAGCGGCAGCAGCGGGAACACCAGCTCGGCCACGCGGTACGCCTCTTCCAGATGCGGGTAGCCCGAGAGGATGAAGTACTCCAGCCCCAGCGCCGCGTACTCGCGGATGCGCTCGGCCACCTGCTCGGGGTTGCCCACCAGCGCCGTGCCCGCGCCGCCGCGCACCAGGCCCACACCGGCCCACAGGTTGGGGGCTATCTCAAGGCCGGCGCGCACGTTGTTGCGATCGAACTTGCCGCGGTGCAACTCGGCCATGCGGCGCTGGCCCACCGAGTCCATCTGCGCGAACTTCCTTTGCGCCGCGCTCACGGTGGCGTCGTCCAGGTGCGACACCAGCTCGGCCGCGGCGCGCCAGGCCTCGTCTTCGGTCTCGCGCACGATCACGTGCAGGCGGATGCCGAACTCCAAGGTGCGGCCATGCCGGGCGGCGCGGGCCCGCACGTCGGCCACCTTCTCGGCCACGGCCTGCGGCGGCTCGCCCCAGGTGAGGTAGGTGTCGAGCTGCTGCGCGGCCAGTTCGTGCGCGGCCTCGGACGACCCACCGAAGAACGCCGGCGGATGCGGCCGGTTCACCGGTGGGTACAGCAGCTTGGCGCCCTTCACGCGCAGGTGCCGGCCTTGATAGTCGAAGGCCTCGCCTGTGTGGCTGCGCGCCAGCACCTCGCGCCAGACCGTCATGAACTCGGCCGAGAGTTCATAGCGCTCTTCATGGCTGAGGAACAGGCCGTCGCCCTCCAGCTCGTCCGGGTCGCCGCCGGTCACCAGGTTGACCAGCAGCCGCCCGCCGGACAGGCGGTCCAGCGTGGCGGCCATGCGGGCCGATTGCGCCGGCTGCACCAAGCCCGGCCGCAAGGCGACCAGGAACTTGAGCCGCCGGGTCGCATCGATCAGGCTGGCCGCCAGCACCCAGGAGTCTTCGCAGGAGCGGCCGGTGGGCAGCAGCACGCCTTCGTAGCCCAGGCTGTCTGCTGCCACCGCGACCTGCTTGAAGTAGTCGTGCGAGGCCGCACGTGCGCCCTGCGACGTGCCGAGGTAGCGCGAATCGCCGTGGGTGGGGATGAACCACAGGATCTTCATGGCAGGTCCCTCTTCAGGCGCTCCGGCAAGGCATCGGCAATGCGGATGGCGCGCGGGATCAGCTTCAGATCGAAGAAGACGTCGGCGATCTTCTGCTGCTCGGCCGCCACCTGCGCCGAGATGGGTTGGATGCCATAGGCAAAGCGGCTCGCGGCCAGCTCGGTGGTGGCGGCATCCAGGCCGATCTGCGGCGCCAGCACCTGGGCCACTTCACGGGCGCTCTTTTGCGCCCACGCGTCCAGCCGCGTCAACTCGTTCACGATGGCCTCGATCACCTGCGGATGGCGCTGCGCATAGCCCCGCGAGGCCAGGTAGAACTGGTGGTTCTTGACCAGGCCGCTGCCGTCGGCCAGCACGCGCGCACCGAGCTGCCGCTCGGCCGCAGCCAGGAACGGGTCCCAGATCACCCAGGCGTCCACGCTGCCGCGCTCGAAGGCGGCGCGCGCATCGGCCGGCGGCAGGAACACGGTCTGCACGTCGCCGTACTTCAGGCCCGCCTGTTCCAGCGCTTTCACGAGCAGGTAGTGCACGTTGGAGCCCTTGTTGAGCGCCACCTTGCGGCCTTTCAGGTCGGCCACGGTCTTGAGGGGCGAGTCGCGGCCCACCACGATGGCCTCGCTCCTGGGGCTGGGCGGCTGGTGGGCCACGTAGACGAGATCGGCTTGCGCGGCCTGCGCAAAGATGGGCGGCGCCTCGCCCACGGTGCCGAAGTCGATGGAGCCCACGTTCAGGCCTTCCAGCAGCTGCGGCCCGGCGGGAAACTCGGTCCACTTCACCTCGATGCCTTGCGGCGCCAGGCGCTTCTCCAAGTCGCCGCGGGCCTTGAGCAAGGTGAGCGTGCCGTACTTCTGGTACCCGATGCGCAGCACCGGAGCGGCGGCTTGTGCCTGCGCGGCTGGGCCGGCCACGGCGGTGGCGATCAGTGCCGCCAGTGCGGCGCCCAAGCGGCGGCGCGCCTGGGCGTGGAACAACCAAGTCATGCAGGGCTCCCGGCAAGAAGAAAGAAGTCCCACACGTCGCGAGCGGGAGATCAGGGGCTCACGATAGGGCGGCGCTGCCGGTGCAGCAACGAATGAATCCGGCTTTGCATATCGGCAAAGCGCATGGCCGGGCGGCCCCGCCGCGGTGACCATGCGGTCCAGCGTGGCGGCATGCGGCAGCAAGGGGCCGAAGAAGCGCAGTTCACCCCCCGCAGCAGCGCCAGCGTGGGGAAGTTCTCCACGTCCAGGTCGCCGCCGAGCACGTCGCTGTGCTCCTCGATGTCGATCCACACGAAGCGCGCCTGCGCATGGGCGCGCGCCACCTCGGCGAACGCGGCCTGGTAGTCGTCGCAGGTGCGGCACCAGGCCGCGCACAGGCACGCGACGGTCAGGGAGGGGGAAGCACACTGAGGTGAGCTTCCGGCCAACAAGTCGATTGAGGAGTTCAGCTTAGGGCTGGCAGTGCCGGAGCAATTGATTAAGTCACGCTCCCCGCAACGATTTGTTCGCGGCCCCGGGCTGCCCCTGAAGAGATGAAGCCACCTTGACCAAAAATCGATGGATACGCTCATTCGAATGCGACAGACCCGGCAGCATCGCGGCGAAGTCGTGCTGCGGATGCTCCACAGCAAACTGCAGCGCGGCGCGGATGCCGCGGATCTCCTCAGGTGTGTAGTCCCGCTGCAGCAGTGCAAGCTGCTGAGGGCTGAGCCCTTGGAACGCCGCCGGGTCGGCGATGTGCTCGATCATGCTCAACGGGATTCGAAGAAAGTTCAGCGCGTTCATGGAGGATCACACCTCTTGGTTGATGACAAAGTCAGCGGCGCCCTGGGACTTCAGGTGATGCGCCATCTGATCCAGCTGCTCGGCAGTCGGCCAGTAGTGGCCACTCTCGCGCGAGATGGACTTCACCACGCCCTTGTGGACCTCGAATTCTCCGGCTGCGGCCACCGGCGCGCCAGCTACGAAGCTGGAGTGGTGGAACTTGCCCTTCACATGGTGGTTGGAGGCATACATGTTGCCTGCCGGGTCCATTACGAAGATGGCCTTGCCATCTCCACCCCACACAGTCTTGGCCGCCTCGGTATCGAAGAGTTCGCCCTGAGCGTCGTATAGCTTTCCGTTGTGCATGTGTACCTGGTACTGCTGGCGTTGCTGGGCATCGAGGTAGGCGACCTTCGTACCAAATACCGCTCCGGTCTCCTCGCCGGCGCGGTGCGCCATCATCGATACGGCAATCGGATATCGGTAGCCCTGCGGCAGCGGCACAGGCGGTAAACGCTCGCCCGCAAACGCGTCGCGTGCGACGCTCGGGGCCGTCTGCTCTTCCTGCATCTGGTCCAGCACGCTCAGCAGCAGCTGCCGGTCCTCGGGAAGCACGGTCTTGCCTAGCGTCCCCTCCTCCACAGCCTTGCGCATCATGCCGGCGGCCAGGCGGGGCTCTATCCGGCCTGTCTTGGCGAGCGCCAGTACGTCCGCACGCACAAGCCCCTTGAATGCATCCAGGCGCTGACCGTCCATGGGCTTGGGCGACCCTCGCAGGCGCTCGGCGATGCTCCTGGGATGCCGGCGCGCCGCGCGGTCGCTCAGCCGCCGCATGGCGGCACCCCCATCCTGCAGAGCCGTTCTCACAATCTGGGCTTGCTCTTCGCGGCTCTCCTGGGCGAGAAGCTCGCCCAGCGTGGGCTTGTGCGTCGGAAGCGCGGATGGCCCCGCGTCCTGCGCGCCAGGGGCCGGCACCGCGGAGGTCTTGGCATCCTGGACGCACAGGGCCGCAGCCTGCAGGCGCTGTCGCACCTGAGCAAGTTCCTGCCGCGCGGCCGGCAGCTCGGCCTCAGCCTGCTGCAATGAATGCAGTTCCCGATGCAATTGGGCGCTCTCGGTTTCCAGACGTGCTGTGGGCCGCCCCGGCGGAAAGCCGGGAGGGGCTGGCAGCAAGGATGTGGCAATCGCTTGCTCTTTTTTATTGATCTTCTCTCGCAGCGCATCAATACCATCATCCGCCACGCGCGCCTGCGTGGCCTTGATGAAGGCCTCCAACTGCTCGGCCCGGCCCTGCAGCCGGGCATGTAGCGCCTGCGGGGGCGGCAGCACGGCGGCACCGCTCTAGACCTGGCCTGCCTGGGCACGGATGTCGTTGAACCGCATTGCGGCGGCCAGGTCCGGCATCACCGGCCCGGATTGCGGCGGGGCCTCACGCTGCACCACCTGCAATGAAACACGCGGTCGCAGTGCTGCGTTCGCCGGTCCACCCCGCGCCGACAAGCCCATTGGCCCCTGGAGGCGAGGCTCCGCCGCGCCATGCCTCGGCGAGACGGGTGCCAGTGGGCCCGTGCGGGTAATGCCCCCGCGAGGACTGCGCACACCGTCGACCATATCGGCTCTCCCTGAAATGGCATTCAGACAGTCTGGAACAAAACAACGATGTGCCCCCGTAAGGTCCGAAAGCCCGCAGCGCGACGCGAAGGCGCTTGGATGGGCTGCGACCGTGCGTTCGACGGGCAGCGGATGGCGACCGTGTTGGGGGGGTGGCAACACATCGCTGCCACCAGACCGCCGACGGCGGGCCGTGCGGCCGGCCGGGTCGCCAGGTCTGGCCTCGCGCGGCAAAGCCTCGTCCGCCGGCATGCCCAACACGCTCAGCAGCACCTGCCCCTCGAAAGCCGCAAAGCCAGGGCGCCAGGCGAACGCGGCCGTGCCTAGGGCACCGCGGCATCGAAGGCGATGCGCTGCTGATCGACCAGAAGCACCCGGTCGGCCAGGGCTACGGCCTCGCCGCAGCCGCTGCGCCCCACCATTCAGGTGGGCGGCAGGCGGCTGCTCAGCGCGTGCAGGGCCGCGGCCAGGGCCTGGGTGGCCGGCGGCACGCCGGCGCTCCACTCATCGGCCGACAGCGCCGCGGTGACCATGCGGTCCAGCGTGGCGGCATGCGGCAGCAAGGGGCCGAAGAAGCGCAGTTCACCCCCCCGCAGCAGCGCCAGCGTGGGGAAGTTCTCCACGTCCAGGTCGTCGCCGAGCACGTCGCTGTGCTCCTCGATGTCGATCCACACGAAGCGCACCTGCGCATGGGCGCGCGCCACCTCGGCGAACGCGGCCTGGTAGTCGTCGCAGGTGCGGCACCAGGCCGCGCACAGGCACGCGACGGTCAGGGGAGGGGAAGCAGCCATGGGCTGCAAGTGTGCCGCAGCCCCGCTCGCGATGGCCATCCAAACCCGGGACTGTGATCCATTCCGCCGCGCCGCCGCCACGCATGTGGCAAGCGAAGCCCAGCGGACACCACGGATCCGGCTCTGCCGGTCCGTTGGTGTGGCCCCTCGAGGGGATGCGCCCAGGCACACATCAGTCCCCGCGGACTGATGTGTGCCTGGCGAATCCGAGTGGCTTGCAAGCCACGAGGTGGAGGCGCCGAAGGCGCTTCGGGGTGGTTCCTATAGATCCGTGAAGACCTGCGTCCAAGTGCGCTGGATGATGGCGTCGATCGTGCCATTGCCATCGGCATCCACTTCCAGCGACACGGTGTCGGCGCCGATGCGAATGATGACGCTGGTGTTGTTGGCTCCGGTGATCTTGATCTCGCCGCTGGTCGGCTGGAACGTGCCCGCGGGGATGACGATGGCCGTGATCGTCTCCACCTTGAACGACACGTCATCCAGTGTGGGGAAGGGACCGGAGGCGGTGAACGACACGAAGCTGACGCTGCGCTGCGTGGACTGCACGTCGATGCGGGAGAGCGACAGGTTCTGGATGCTGCGGGTGGTCTTGGAGGTGCCGTTGATGCGGCGCTCGACGCTGCTGGTGGTGCTGCTGGCCGAGATGTCGAGCTGGCCGGCCAGGCGCTCGTCGATGAGGCGGTCATCCAGGCTCAGGCGCACGGAGCCGTTCTGCCGCTCCAGCACACCGCCGGCGGTCTGGTCCAGGTTGGTGGCCACCGTGTCGTAGACCTCCAGCGTGCCGCCCGTGGCGGCCGAGTCGAACGACACCAGCTTGAGCTTGAGCGCGCCGTTGGTGATGACGTCGCCTTCCTTGCAGAAGCTGAACGCGAAGTCCAGGGTGTCGCCGGGCGCCAGGACCGCCGCGGCTGTGGCAGTGAGCGTGACCACGACCGAGCCGCCGCCCGTGCAGTTGAACTGCTGTTGCGTGGTGGCTTGCGCGGTGACGCCGCCCGCCTTGCGCAGCGCCATGGCCACCAGGGCCTGGCGTGAAGACAGGGGCGTCACGCTGGCTGCGGCAGCCGCTGCGCTGCTGCCTTCGCTGGCCCTCACGCTGGCCAGGTTGACCGCCACGGCCTGCAAGGCTTCGGTCGAAACCCGGGACGCATTGGCCTGTGAGATCACGACCGCCGGCGACGCCACAGGTGCCACCGGTGCATCAGCGGTATCGACCCCGCCGCAGGCCGCCAGACCCCACACACCCGCACTGCACAGCATCGCCCGCCAGGGGCGCAACCCACGCTCAACCATCGGTCACCTCATCATGAAAAGCGCGGCACCCAAGGCGGCGCCATTCACATCCGGCTGCAGACTCACGGGCCGGAACGCATCCACCGATTCTGGGTGCGAGTCCCTGCTGCGTCTGCGCAAGTTTGTGACGCGCTGGTGCGGGGTGTATGCCGGCCGGCGGGCTGGCGCGAAGGCGCTGGAAGCGGGAAATACCGCGGTGCCAGGGTCAATGGGGGCGGCGTGCGCGTGACTGGACGCCCGGCCCGCGCCGACAGCTTGTCACGTCCCGATACCAAAACCAAGCGGGCACGCCGGACGTACCGGCGGCCTTGGGGGCGCACTCAACCGGCGCCGGGCGGCCCCAAGGCGGCTGAGGACGCGCATGGCGGGCGGCATCGGTACGCCGGTGCCGGGTGCTCGCACTCAGCGCGGGGGATGGTCTTTGCCTGGCCTTTGTATCGAATGCAGCTCCACCGGCTTGGCCGAGCGACGCCGCATGCGGATGTTGAGCATCTCCACCGCCACCGAGAAGGCCATCGCGAAGTACACGTAGCCCTTGGGCACGTGGTGGCCAAAGCCTTCGGCCACCAGCACCACGCCCACCACCACCAGGAACGACAGCGCCAGCATCTTGATGGTGGGGTGCTCGGACACGAAGCGCCCGATGGCCGCGGCGAACAGCATCATCAGGCCCACCGAGACGATGACGGCCGCGATCATCACGGCCACTTCGTCCACCATGCCCACCGCGGTGATGATGGAGTCGAGCGAGAACACCAGGTCCACCACCATGATCTGCAGGATCACGGCCGAAAAACCGGCCTTGGCAGCCCCGGCCGCGCTGTCATGCCCGCCTTCCAGCGACTGGTGGATCTCGCCGGTGCTCTTCCACAGCAGGAACAGGCCCCCGGCGATCAGGATCAGGTCGCGCCCGGAGATCTCCTGCTTCAGCACGGTGAAGAGCGGCGCCGTCAGGCCCACGATCCACGCCAGCACCAGCAGCAGGCCCACGCGCAGGAACATGGCCATGAAGAGGCCCAGCCGCCGCGCCTGCGCCTGCTGCGCCGCCGGCAGCTTGTCCACCAGGATGGAGATGAAGATGATGTTGTCGATGCCCAGCACCAGCTCCAGCGCGGTCAGCGTGAAAAAGGCGATCCAGGCTTGCGGGTCGGTCAGGAGTTCCAGCATGGTCCGTGCGCCCTCTCAGCCCAGCACCTGGGCAAACGCCTCGGCGACCCGGCCCACGTTGCGCGTCGACAAGCCGGCGATGCAGATGCGCCCGGAGCGCACCAGGTACACCGCGTAGTCCTCGCGCAGGCGGTCCACCTGGGAGGGGCTCAGGCCGGTGTAGCTGAACATGCCCCGCTGGGTGAGGAAGTAGCCGAAATCGCGGCCCGGCAGGCGGCTGGCCAGCACCTCGTGCAAGGCGCTGCGCATGGCCAGGATGCGCTCGCGCATCGCCGCCACGTCGGCCTCCCACGCGGCCCGCA
>Ga0307516_10008337_pt1 | contig 11746 bp, 5 predicted proteins | sample 19_EM_MG_FD_203310 | JGI IMG/M metagenome (GOLD analysis project Ga0307516, IMG submission 203310) | Populus trichocarpa ectomycorrhiza microbial communities from riparian zone in the Pacific Northwest, United States - 19_EM | ecosystem: Host-associated > Plants > Roots > Unclassified | place...
GCCGCGCCGGACCACCTCGGCGATCGCGAACAGCGCGATGCCGACCAGAACCCAGCCGAACAGGCTCTGCAGCGGGACGCTCGCGCTCGTCGACCGGTCGGTGACCGTCGACATGAGATCCAGCCGGGCGAAGAATTCGACCAGGCTGGCCACCACGCCGGCGACGATCGCCACCACCCCGATCAGGCGCAGGCGCCAGACCACGTGCTGGTCGAACGGCCCACCCTTGCGCGCCCGGTACACGACGCCGAGCAGCATCGCGAACAGCGCCAGAATCACCAGGAACGTCGGCATGGCGACGAGCGCGGCGGCGATCACCTGCCGGGTCGACGGGGCGCCGACCAGCACGTCGACGGTGCCGTTCGGATCGACCACGGCGCCCGCGGTCAGCCCGCCGGTCGCGCCGCCCACGCCGTCCACCGTCCCGGCCGGCACCTGCACCGACACGGACCAGCGGCCGAAGATCGCGATGACGTTGAGCACTGTCAGGACGCCGAGCAGCGCCACGGCGGCGATCAGCGCGGTCTGCAGCTCCCCCAGCCAGTCCGGCTTGCGGAGTCGATCGATGACGCGCATGCTGCCTCCTCCATATCGAATTTCGATAACATCGATAATCGATATTTCGGCGGCCGTTGTCAAGCGCGGTAGCAAGATCTCCAGAGTGCCGCCCGGACGGTCAGGCCCGGTCGGCGCGGGACTCGCGGCGCCGACGGGCCATCCGCCGCGGCGGGTCGACAAACCAGCTCCAGGCGCATTGTCCGACATAGAGGGCCGGGTTGAGGCGGGCCGGTCGCTGCTGCTGCCCGCCCGCCCGCGCCGTACGGTCGAGGATGGCCCGGCGCAAGTCCTCCGGTGAGCTGCCCGGGAAGCGGGTGTAGCCGGCACCGATGTGCTGCCAGAAATGCGCATCGCTGGCACCGACCTCGGCGAGTCCCCACTCCTGGTTGGCCGCGCGCACCGCGGCGCGCTGAGCCGCGTTGGCCGGGCTCGGGTTGTACGTCTCCACGCCGTCGATCTGGTAACCGGCGGCGAGCAGTGAGTCGATCCGCCGGCGGCTCAGGCTCGGCACCAGCCGCCCGAGCGGGTGCGGCACGATCACCAGACCGCCCTGCTCCTTGATCGCGTCGATGCTCTCCTGCACCGGGCGCATCGGCCGGGGCGCCTTGGTGACGAAGAGGCCGAGGAGGTGACCGTGCCGGGTCGAGACCTCCACCCCGGTGATCATCCGTACCGCGGAGTTTTGTTTGGCCAGTAGTTCCTCGACCCGTCGCGCACCCTCGACCTGGTCGTGATCGGTTACCGCGATCACCGCCAGGCGCCGGAGCCTCGCCGTCTCGACCAGTCGCGCCGGGCTGATCCAGCCGTCGCCCAGGTTGGTGTGCAGGTGAAGATCGGCGGCGGCCGGGGTGCCGCCCTCCCCCGGCGCGCCGCTCGTCTCATCGGTCACCTCGCCATCGTAGGCGCCGAGTCAGCCGATCTGGTCAAACTCCTCCCAGGGGCCGATTGCGGTGCGGTTGGCGATCAGCGCGGCGGCGCCGCCGTTCTCCGCCGTCACGTACATCGTGTTCGCGTTGGCCCGCAGGCTGATGCTGCCGTCGGTGTTGTGGACGATTTGGAACTTCTCCCACGACCCGATGGCGCCGCGGTTGGCGATCAGCGCGGCCGCGCCGCCGTTCTCCGCGGTCACGTACATGGTGTTGGCGTGCGACCGCAAGGCGATGAAGCCACCGCCGGCGTCGACCAGGTCGAACTGTTCCGCCGGTCCGACCGTGGTCTTGTTGGCGATCAGCGGCGACGCCCCGTTGGCGGCCGCGCTCACGTACTGGTTGTTGGCGTGCGCCCGCAAGCTGATCACTCCCGGCGACGAGCCGGTTGTCGCGGTGACGCCCTGGCCGATGGCATCAACCCAGTTGACGTTGAACAGGAACCCGGCGGCGTTCGCCGGGCTTCGGGCCACGAAATACAGCTTGCCGCTGCCGGTCGGCGGGTTGGTGAGGTTGACCGTGACATTGGTGTACGTCTGCCAGCCTCCGGTGCCCGGGATCGTCGCCGAGCCCAGCAGCGTGCCGGTCGGCGAGTTCCACCGCACCTCGGCCACGCCGCCGGTCCCGCCGGACGAGGCCCGGAAGGTCACCCCGGTGATGTTGTTCAACGCGGCCGGTTCGATGCTCCACCAGTCACCGTCCTGGATGAACGCCGCGCTGCTGCCGCCACCGGCGCTGTCCGCACCGGCCTCCACCGTGACGCCGGGCGCGTCGGTGCCCTTGCCGGTCGCGATGCGTCCGGTGTTGGAGAAGAACTCGGCCTGCTTGCGCTTCGGCTGCAGGACCACCTGGCTGCGGGTGGTCAACGCATTCGATCCGCCGGCCCCACCCTTGTCGGTGTAGCTGGCCTCCAGCGCGTAGAACACGTTGTCACCCTCGGAGTGTCCACTGGAGAGCGTGGTGACCACGGTGCCGCTGCAACCGGTGTACTGGTTGAGCGGATGGCCGTGCGTGTCATGGGCGAGGATCGCCTGCAGTTGCACGGACGCGCAGTTGATCGTGCCGTCCTCCGGGTCGGTCACCGTGATCGCGTAGTTGACCGAGTCACCCCAGTTGAAGAAACCACCGCTGGGCGGCGCGGTCACGGTGACCGTCGGCGCGGTGTTGCCGACCGTGACGGCCACACTGGCGGTGCCGGTCTTGTCGGCGGCGTTCCGGACCGTCAGCACCGCGGTGAAATTGCCGTTGGTGGTGTAGGTGTGGCTCGGGTTCGCCGCGGTCGAGGTGGCTCCGTCGCCGAAGTTCCAGGCGTACGTCAGGGCACCGCCGCCGGGCGTCGACGACCCGGCACTGGAGAAGTTGACCGCGAGCGGCGCCTTGCCGTTGGTCTTGTCCGCGGTGGCGATCGCCGCCGGCGACGCAGTGGCGTTGAGGTAGTCGATCCGGTAGATGCCGGAGTCGGTGTTGTCGCCGCCAAACCCGGACCCCCACTCGATGAGATACAGCGCGCCGTCCGGGCCGAACTTGAAGTCCATCGGTTTCAGGAAGGTGAGTGAGCCGAGCAGCGGATCCATCGAGGTGACACTGCGCGAGTCGGCGGACAGTTGGAACGTGAACAGCTTGTTGGCGGTCCACTCGCCGAAGATGGCGCGACCGTCGAAGAACTGGGGCCACTTGCGGTCCGACACCAGGTTCGGGTCGTAGCGGTACACCGGACCGGCCATCGGTCCGCCGCCGGACAACTGCGGGAAGTGCGCCGGATCGGCCGAGTAGTGGTAGTAGACCATCGCCGGGGTGGCCGGTGGCAGCTTGGTCAGGCCGGTGTTGTTGGGCGAGGAGTTGGTCGGGCCGCCGGCGCAGTCGAACGGCGGGCCGGAGGTCATGGTGGCGAAGTTGTACTGGAGATACGGCGTGTTGGGACCGATGCAATACGGCCAGCCCGCGTTGCCCGGCTGACTCAGCACGTCCCACTCGACGGTGTTCTGCGGGCCCCGGGTCGCGCTGGCGCTGCCCGCGTCCGGGCCGAAATTGGCCACCACCGGGAAGCCGGTCAGCGGATCGAGGTCCATCCGGAACGGGTTGCGTTCGCCCATCACGTAGATCTCCGGGCGAGTCTTCGCGGTCCCCGGCGGGAAGAGGTTCCCGGCCGGAATGGTGTAGGTCCCGTTGGTCTCCGGATGGATGCGCAGCACCTTGCCGGACAGGCTGTTGGTGTTGCCGGCGGTCCGCTGGGAGTCGAAGTTGGCCCGGCCCGCCTGCTGGTCCAGCGGCGCATAGCCGTCCGAGGCGAACGGGTTGGTGTTGTCGCCGGTGGACAGCCACAGGTTGCCGGTGCGCTTGTCGATGACCAGTCCGGCGCCGTGGTGGCAGCACTCGGCGCGTTGCACCGGCACGTCCAGCACGATCTTCTCGCTGGTCAGGTCCAGGCTGTCGCCGTTGACCGTGAACCGGCTGAGCCGGTCGACGCTGGCCGCGCTGGGCGAGTAGTAAATAAACGCCCAATGGTTGGTGGCGAAGTTCGGGTCCAGCGCGATGGCCAGCAGTCCGCTCTCATTGGCGGTGAACACATCCAGGTGCGCCGACAGTACGGTGCCGGCATCCGGCTTGATCACCCGGACGTCGCCGAGGCGGTCGACGTAAAACACCCGGCCGTCGTTGGCGACGTCGAGTTGCATCGGATTCGAGGTGTTCAGGTCCAGCGGGACCTTCTGGAAACTACTGTCGGGCGGTCCGGCCGCGGCGGCCGGGCTGACGGTGGCGACGACCGCCGCGATCGGGGTGAGTAAGAGTGTGACGGCGCAGAGGGCAGCACGGCGCAGCCCCCGGGACAGTGGTGACACGGGGTTCTCCAAGCGTTGGCCGAGACGTCGGTCAGGAGACGACGAGGTCGAACTCTTCCCACGGACCGATGGACGTACGGTTGGCGATGAGTGCGGCGGCGCCGGCGTTCTCCGCGGTGACGTATCTGCCGTTGATGTTGGCCCTCAGACTGACGCTGCCGTCGGCGTTGTTGATCAGGTTGAACTTCTCCCAGGAGCCGACGGCGCCACGGTTGGCGATCAGCGCGGCGGCACCGGCATTCTCGGCGCAGACGTACTGGTTGTCGCTGTGTGCGCGCAACGCGATCTGGCCGTTCCCGGCGTCGATCCGGTCGAACTGCTCGGCCGTCCCGATCGTGCTGCTGCCGGCGATCAGCGAGGTGGTGGCGTTGGCCGCGGTCACGTACTTGCCGTTGGCGTGGGCGCGCAGGCTGGTGCCCGACCCACCGGTGGCGACCGAGCAGTTACCGGCGACCGCGCCGGCGGTGGTGAGGATCCCGCCGAGCAGCAGGTGCCGGAAGTTGGCCTCGCTGTAGCTCTCGTTGGTGTGCCCGAGCGCGGTGTAGAAGGACCGGCCGCCGTCGTAGTTCTGGCACCAACTGGTGGGGTGGTCGGCGCCCATCGTCGAGCCGGTGTACGAGGAGTCGTCGACCGAGGTCAGCACGTGTACGGCGGCGCGCGGGTTGGCCTGGAAGTCATACCACTCGTCGGTGCGGGTGAAGGACGCCGGCAGACCCTGGGTGGCCGGGTGAGCGGTGTCCTCGACGACCAGCCGGGCCGGTTGGATCGCCGGGTGCTGCTTGAAGTAGGCACCGACCAGCTTGCCGTACCAGGCCCACGAGTAGCCGCTGTCGGATGCGGCGTGCACCCCGACGAAGCCGCCGCCGTGCTCGATGTAGCGCTGGAACGCGTCCTTTTCGGGCTGCGTGGTGACCGGGTCGCCGGTCGCCGACAGGAAGATCACCGTCTGGTACTGCGCGAGGTTGGCGTCGGTGAAGAGCGCGTCGTTCTCGGTTGCGTCGACGGTGAAGTTGTTGGCTGCGCCCAGGTCTCGGATCGCCTGGATGCCGACCGGGATGGAGTCGTGCCTAAAGCCGGTGGTCTTGGAGAAGACCAGAACCTTGAAGGTCGCGTACGCGGCCGATGCCGGCGCGCGTCGGGCCGGAGCGGCGGCCTGGCCGGCCACGCAGCCGGTGATCAGGAGGACGGCGGTGCAGACGGCGGTGAGTGTCGCGAGAACGGAATGACGCCGAACTGTTGGAGGTGCCACAGTGAGGCTCCCTGCGGGTCGGCGGCTACGAACCTGGCGGACGGATCGTTCGAGGCCGTGATGGGTGTGCGAGGCGGTCAATCGTTGACGAGGTCGAATTCTTCCCAGGGTCCGATGGCGGTGCGGTTGGCGATCAGTGCGGCGGCACCGGCGTTCTCGGCGGTCACGTACATGTTGTTGACCGTGGCCCGCAGGCTGACGCTGCCGTCGCCGTTGTGGATGAGCTGGAAGGTCTCCCAACTGCCGATGGCACCGCGGTTGGCGATCAGCGCGGCGGCACCGGCGTTCTCGGCGGTGACGATCTGATTGTTGGCGTGGGCGCGGAGCGCGATGTTGCCGTTTCCGGCATCGAGTTGGTCGAACGTCTCCCAGCTGCCGATCGCGGTGGCAGCGGCGATCAGCGGCGCGGCACCGGCGTTGGCCGCCTGGACGTACTTGCTGTTGGCGTGGGCGCGCAGGCTGATCACCGCGCCGTTGCCGCCGGCGGTGCCGTCCAGCCCGATGCCGGCGCTGTTGAGGTGTCGGGCGGCGGTGGCCGGAGGGCCGGTCACCGCGGCGAACGGCAGGGCGGTGGTCGGCGCGGACGTCCGTTCGACGAGGTAGGACCTGCCGGACTGGGCCGGGATGGTGAACGTGGCATTGGTCTGCGCGCCGACCACGGTCGCGCCGCTGCCGTCGATGACGGTCACGCTCTGCCCGGGCCACGGGCTGCGCATCGCGATCGGACCGGTGGCGCCGGAGGCGATGGCGACGGTGACCGGAATGCCGCCGGACACCTGCACCGAGACCTTGGTGTTGTGCCGGACGGCCACCGTGCCGTCGCCGGTCCAGTCGCTGGGCCAGGCCGGGGTGATCCGCAGCAGGCCGTCATAGTCCTGGACCAGCGCCTCGCTGACCGTGGCCGCCAGCACGCCGGCCTGCTCGATGTACGGCTCCTGGAGCTGGCTGGTGTTGAACGCGGCCAGGCCGGAAATGTACTTCTGATAGCTGGTGGTCGCGTTGACCAGCGTCGACTTGACCTCACTCGGCAGACCCAGGCGGGCCGCATGCAGCGGGTCGAAGGTCCAGTCGTTGCCGTTGACGTAGTTGCGCGAGGTGTAGGTCCGCCGGGCCAGCGCGAGCAGCGGGCTGTTGTCGCCGATCACGTTGTACGGGAATACCGCCTCCAGCCCGAGGTTCTCGCTGTTGTGGAACGCCGCCGTGGGCTGCGTGGACCAGCCGATCATGTCGGCGCCGCCGGCGTCCGCGGACGCGGTCAGGTTCTGCCGTTTGGTGGCGGTGTCGGTCCGCGGCAGCGGCGGGATCTTCGGAATCGCCGCGTTGAGCTGGCTGACCAACGAGGCATCCAGATTCAGCACCTGCGCCGCCTGCACCACGGCCGGGAACAACGCCTGCATGGCGAGGATGTCGGTCACCGGGTCGGTCACGTTCCACTGTGTCTCGTGTGCGTTCGCCGTGGTGTGCAGCAGCCCGTCCCCGCCGGTGCTCGCGTAGGCCAGCAGGAACCGGGCGGCGCCGCTCATCAACGGGTAGTTGGCGGACAGGAACGCGGTGTTGTCGGTCATCAGATACGTCTGCCAGACCCACAGTCCGATCTCGGCACCGGTCGAGATGGTCAGCGAGTTGAAGCTGGGCGTGATGGTCTGGTCGCAGGACCCGTTGTCGGTTCCGCCGTTGTAGGTGCCGTTGCCGTTGAATCGCATCGTCTCCGGTACGCAGAGGCCCGCCCGGCCGCCCATCTTCGACGTGGTCCACGAGGTGATGTTGTTGATGTTGCTCTGGTACAGCCGGAAGGTCGGATCATTGAGGCCGAACTCGCCGGCGGACATGTTCGCCTGCACCTGCATGCGCAGGTTCCAGAACCAGTAACCGGCCGGGAACCAGTCCTGATGGTCCTGGTTGAAGTTGAACAGGTCGGCGACACCGGCCTGCGAGCCGGGCACCGTGCCGCGGCTCTGCGCCGCCGCGTCGTACAGATACAGCGTCCGCAGATTCTCCACATAGTCACCGCTGCCGTCGCCGGAGGTGATCCGGATCAGCCCGGCCGCGCTCCAGTAGTTGTGCCACCAGGCCAGGTGCGCGGCGGTGATGGTCGCCGGCGAGGCGGTGGCGTCGCCGTTGAGCACGGCGTTGGCGGCGGTCAACGCGTTGCCGCCGGTCCAGGTCGGCGACGCGGCGATGACCCGGAACGTACCGTCGGCGTTGGGTTGGAAACTGACCTGCGCGGTGCTGGCGTTGGGTATCGACGACGCGACGTTGCGGCCGCCCGCGGTCACCGCGGCCAGCGACCCGAACGTCTGTCCGGATCCGCCGGTCGGGTTGTCCTGCCAGGTCTCGGCCAGCGCCGCCACCGCCCCGGACGCACTCGCCGACGGTGAGCGGCCGCTCCACAGCTTGACCTGCGCGGTCTGGGTGGCGTTCGGGTCCGCTCCGGTCACGTCGACGACCAGTTCGGCGTCGTCGGAGCGGACGTACGCGGTCAGCGTCAGGCCGCCGCCGGACTCGTGCAGCATCCCGTCGTAGAGATCCAGATAGCCCTTGAAATCGCTGGCCCCGGTGAGCCGGCTGAGGCCGGGTATCGCCAGTTGACCGGGCGACTTGCGGTCCGGAAAGGTATCCGTACGGTTGAGCTGGGCGCTGAATCCGTTGGCCGCCCACGCCGCGACGCCCAGGGTGCCGTTGCCGAGAGGCACGAACTGGGTCGGGTCGAGGTTCGGGCGGCCCAGCACGATGTCGGAGCGCCGGACCAGGTTCGGCGTGTCCACCACGAACGTGCCGTTCTGCCACGCCGTGGTCCCGGTCGCCGCGGCGGCAGACGGTGCGGTGAGCGCCACGGCGGTGCCCCCGGCGAGCGTGAGTGCCACCACGAGCAGGGCGGATCGGCGGGGCAGCCAGTGTGCTCCGGACATGGGCGTTGTCCTCCTCGCATCTGGCACGACAGCACGCCGACGGGCGCGGTGGTCGGCCGCGAAACCGTTGTGCAGGCTGACTGACACGCAGCATCAAGGAGCGCGTGGGCGACGGCTACCCGCCCGGCGGCGGCGGGGGCGCGGTATCAAGTGCAGCCATTTTGGGGATGGGCTGAACCCTGAAGCTAGGCCGGGCATCGAAGGGTGTCAAGGGCTGACAGGTGGGATGAATCGCGGTTCCGGAGTCGTCGAATCGGTTTCACCTGCGTCAATGCGTACGACACGGCGCGAAGTCCGGCATCGATGTCGGCAGACATCCGATGAATGCGTGAGCATGCTCAGGCTCGGCGGGTGGACAGCAGCCGCAGTTCGCGCCCGCGCCGTACGGCCGACGACCGGTCGATGGCGCCGAGCTTGGTGTAGATCCGGCGGATGTGGGTGTTGACCGTGTTCACCGAGACCGAAAGCTGCCCGGCGATCTCCGGCCGGGTGAGATTGGTCGGCAGGTAGCGCAGCACGCGCAACTCGCTCGGACTGAGCCGTTCGGCAGCGGCGACGTCGCTGGGTGCGCCACCGCGTACGGCGTCGAGGATGTCGGCGACCAGCGCGGCGTGTGACGTACCCGCCGGCGGCAGGTCGGTCAGCAGCCGCCACCCGCCGGTCAACGCGAACGGCATGATCAGCCGGTCCGGTTCGGCCAGGTGCAGCGCCCGTTCCACCGCGGCCCGCGCCGCACGCTCATCGCCCAGGTCCCGGCCGGCGAGCGCGTCCAACAGGTGGGCCTCGACCTGCGCGAGACCGGGGTAGATCGGAGCGTCCTCGTCGAGGACGGCCCGGAGTTCGCGGCGGGCCGCGGCCGGGTCCCGCTCGGCGAGATGGATCACCGCGGCGGCGATCCGGATCTCGTGGTGGCCGGCCTGCCGGTCGTCGAGGCCGGCGAGCGTGGCCCGTGCCTGCTCGACCTCGCCGAGGCGGGCCTGGGCGGCGATCGTCCAGGCGATCACCGTCGAGCTGGGGGCGTGCTCGCCGACCAGGTGCGCCTGCGCCCGCCCGGCCGCGACGAGATCGGTCAGGGCCTCGCGGTTCCGACCGCGTACGGCGGACAGGAGCGCGGCGGTCTGGTGGATGAGCAGCCGGATGCCCGGCTCACCGCCGCACCGGGTGGCCTGCCGGGCGCGGTCCAGCCACTGTTCGCCGTGGTCGAAATCCCCGGTCCAGATCAGGATCTCGGCGAGCGTCGCCTGCGCCGGAGCGATCACCGCTTCCGTCGCCCAGTCGTGCCGGGTCGCCTGCGCGATGGCGTCCTCGCAGTGCCGCCGGGCCAGCGCGACGGAGTGGCCGGCCGCGGCGAACCCCAGGTGGGCGAGGCAGGCGACCTCCAGGTATGGCCGGCCGATATCGCGCGCCAGCGCGGCGCCGTCCCGCAGGTGCCGTTCGCTGTCGGCCAGCCGCGCCGACCACGCCTCGGTGACGCCGAGGTTCAGCAGCGCGATCGCCCGCAGGTCACTGCCCAGCGCCACGTCGGCGCTGGACTGGCCGGCATCCGGCGCGGGCAGCGCGTCCACCTGTTCGAGCACACCGGTGAAGTGCCCGCGCAGCCGGGCCGACAGCAGGTCCACCGAGGCGATCGCCATCCGCAGCCGGTATTGCCGGTCGGGCGGCGTCGTGGCGGCGTACGCCCGGGCCACCTCCAGGTGCGCGCCCGCCTGGTCGAGATGGAGTCGGTCGAGGTCCGCGATCGCATGCACCAGCGCCAGCCCGGGAAAGTCGTCGGCGGTCCGGGCCGGAAAGGCGCGCAGCAGCGCCGCCACGGTCCCGGCCTGGCCGTCGAGGGTGAGGCTGACCGCGTGATCGGTGAGTAGCCCGGCCGCCGCGGTCCAATCCCCGGCGGCCTGCAGGTGGCGGATCGCGTCGGCGGTGTCGGCGTGGTCGGCGAGCCACCGCGCGGCGAGCCGGTGCAGAGCCGGGACGTCTCCGGCCGTGGTCCGGCCCAGTTCCAGCCGGAGCAGGCCGCGGAACAGGTGGTGATATCGAAACCAGGTGCGAGCCGGATCGAGCGACACCACGAACGCGTTGGCGTCCTCCAGGTCGAGCAGGATCCGTTCCGATCCGCTGCCGCCGGTGAGCAGGTCGGCCAGCTCGCCGTTGACCCGATCCAGCAGCGCGGTACGCAGCAGCAGGCGCAGCACGTCCGGCGGCTGCCGGTCCAGCATCTCGGCCATCAGGTACTCGGCGACGGTACGGTCGCTGCCGGAGAACTCGGCGACGAAACGTTCCGGATCCGGGTGCCCGGCCAGGGACAGGACGGCCAGCCGCAGCCCGGCCGCCCAGCCTTCGGTCCGCTCGTGCAGCACCGCCACGACCGGGTCGGGCAGGGTGATCCCGGCGGCGGTCAGCAGCTTGCCGGTCTCGTCCCGGGTGAACCGCAGGTCGGCCGCGCGGATCTCGGCCAGCTCCCCGGCCAGCCGCAGCTGGTGCAGGCGCAGCGGCGGGTCCCGGCGGGTGGCCAGCACCGCATGGACATCCGCTGGCAGGCTCGTCAGCAGCGCCGTAAGCTGCTCGTTGGCCTCGGCGGAGCTCAGCTCGTGCAGGTCGTCGATGATCAAGTCGAAGCGGCCGCCGGACGCCGCCAGCTCGGACCGCACCTTGTCCACCATCGCCGGGCCGTTGAACCCGGGCGCCGCGGGCGAGGGCTCGGCGCCGCCGGTGGCGGCCCGGACCGCGCCCAGCAGCGTGAGCCAAAACAGCTGCGCATCGTGCTGGCCCGGCTTCACCGACAGGACCGCGACCCGGCGGTCCGGGCCGGCTCGCTCGGCCCACGCCCGCAGCAGCGACGTCTTCCCACTGCCGGCCGGCGCGGAGATGATCGTCACCCGCCGCCCGGCGGCCTGGTCCAGCGCGGCGACCAGGTCGTGGCGGTCGATCAGCCTGGGCCGGGCTGGGCCGCTACCCCGGCTGTCGGCCCCCGACATGTCGGTCATCGTGCCATCTCCTCCGGGTACCCGGAACAGCCTAGTCCGGGGTCGATCGCCGGTAGATCACCGGAATCCGGTGACGACCGATCACCCACCCGCCAGGCAGCCTCGAGAGCACACGATCGGTCCGGAACGGAAACGGACGTGGAGCAACCGAAGGAGGCAAACTGGATGGCACCCGAACGTATCGCCATCGTGGTCGGCGCGGGCGGCGAACTCGGCCGCGCGACGGCGCAGAAGCTGGCCGCCGACGGATTCACCGTGGTCGGCGTCGACCGCAACGAGACGG
>Ga0307516_10008338_pt1 | contig 11746 bp, 9 predicted proteins | sample 19_EM_MG_FD_203310 | JGI IMG/M metagenome (GOLD analysis project Ga0307516, IMG submission 203310) | Populus trichocarpa ectomycorrhiza microbial communities from riparian zone in the Pacific Northwest, United States - 19_EM | ecosystem: Host-associated > Plants > Roots > Unclassified | place...
GGTCGATCTCGCGGGCCAGCTCGGCGGCGGCGCGGTCGATGCGGCCGCGCAGGTACCCGTCGGCGCCGTCCTCGCCACTGCCCCAGTCCTCGGACGCGGCGAAGACCGACGTCGGTACGGTGACCGCGCGCAGGTAGGCGAACATCGGGCGGACCGCGTGTTCCAGCGCGAGCGAATGCCGCGCCGTGCCGCCGGTGGCCGCGAGCAGCACCGGCTTGTCGGTGAGCGTGTCCTTGTCGACCACGTCGAAGAACGATTTGAACAGTCCGCTGAACGACGCGTTGAAGATCGGCGTGACCGGGATCAGCGCGTCCGCGGCGGCGAGCGCGTCCAGGGCGTCGGCCAGCGCGGCCGGTGGGAAGCCGGTGAGCATGTGGTTGGTGATGTCGTGGGCGAGGTCGCGCAGCTCGATCACCCGGGTGGTGAGCTCGATGTCCAGGCCGGCGGCCGCGGCCACCGCTGCCGCGGACAACCGGTCCGCGAGCAGGCGGGTGGACGACGGCACGCTCAGTCCGGCCGCGACGACGACGAGCGAACGGCGTTTCATGCGGCGACCTCGGTCTTGGCCAGCAGCAGCGACTGGTGGGTGGGCGCGTCCGGGACGTGCGCCGGCTTGCGCGCGGCAAACTCCTTGCGCAACACCGGGACGACCTCGCCGCCGAGCAGGTCGAGCTGCTCGAGGACGGTCTTGAGCGGCAGGCCGGCGTGGTCGAGCAGGAAGAGCTGCCGCTGGTAGTCGCCGACGTACTCGCGGAAGCCGAGCGTCCGGTCGATGACCTGCTGCGGGCTGCCGACGGTCAGCGGCGTCTCGCGGGTGAACTCCTCCATCGTCGGGCCGTGGCCGTAGACCGGTGCGTTGTCGAAGTACGGCCGGAACTCGTTGACCGCGTCCTGGCTGTTCCGGCGCATGAACACCTGGCCGCCCAGGCCGACGATGGCCTGGTCCTCGGCGCCGTGGCCGTAGTGCGCCCAGCGCGACCGGTAGAGCGCGATCATCCGCTTGGTGTGCGACGCGGGCCAGAAGATGTGGTTGGCGAAAAAGCCGTCACCGTAGAAGGCGGCCTGCTCGGCGATCTCCGGGCTGCGGATCGAACCGTGCCAGACGAACGGCGGGACACCGTCGAGCGGGCGCGGCGTGGAGGTGAACGACTGCAGCGGCGTACGGAACTTGCCGGACCAGTCGACCACCTGCTCGCGCCACAACTTGTGCAGCAGCGCGTAGTTCTCGATCGCGAGCGGGATGCCGGCCCGGATGTCCTTGCCGAACCACGGGTAGACCGGGCCGGTGTTGCCGCGGCCCAGCATCAGGTCGACCCGGCCGTCGGACAGGTGCTGCAGCATCGCGTAGTCCTCGGCGATCTTCACCGGGTCATTCGTGGTGATCAGCGTGGTCGCGGTGCTGAGCAGCAGACTTTCGGTCTGGGCGGCGATGTAGCCGAGCGTGGTGGTCGGCGACGAGGAGAAGAACGGCTCATTGTGGTGCTCGCCGAGCGCGAACACGTCCAGACCGACCTGCTCCGCGTGCTTGGCGATGGTGACGACGCTCTTGATCCGCTCGGCCTCCGTCGGGGTGCGCTGCGTCGTCGGGTCCGTGGTGATGTCGCTGACGGTGAAGATCCCGAACTGCATGACCACTCCTGAGCTGTTGGTCGGGACCCCAGGTCCCGGACTGCCTCGCACAACGTCCTTGCCGGGGCAAGTATTTCAAATTCAAAGGACATGCACAGCGGCGCAGGTCACACTCGGGGTGACGACGGGTGGCCCGACCGGCCCAGGCACCCAAACGGGCAGTCCTGGGTGTGGCGGATCGCAATTCGGGGCACCATGTCCTAATGTGCAACAGCCACACCCGCGGGCGATCGGATGATGCACCTTGACCAGGCTGGGCCATACGCTGAATGGATTGGCCGACTCCGGCTGCCTCCCACGCTCGACCGCCGCCGCTCATGGCCAACACTGAGAGCTGGAGGAGTCCCGGTGCCTGAAGGCGAACCGTCCGACTCAGCGACCACCTTCGCGGTCGGTAACGCAGACGTCTCCTGGGACAAATTCGACTCAGAATTTTACTATCGACACAACTATGACAAGCTTCGCGACGATGACGCCCGCATCATCAAGATTGTCGCGGACTTCTTCGAGCGCACCGTGCCCCGGCGGTGGCCGACCCAGGCGATCGATGTCGGCTCGGGCACCAATCTCTACCCCGCGTTGACGATGTTGCCGTACTCGTCGCGGGTCAACCTGATCGAGCCGGCGTTCACCAATCGGCAGTGGCTGTCCGACGCGTTGCGCCGGCCGCAGAAATCCTGGGAGGAGTTCTGGACGGCGATCGCCGACGGCCGCCCGGAGTACAAGACGTTCACCAACCCGTTCGAGGTACTGACCGACCGGGCCGAGGTCCACAAGGGCAACGTCTTCACGTTGGCGCCGGACCGGTTCGACCTGGGCACGATGTTCTTCGTCGCGGAGTCGATCACCACGCGGGACGACGAGTTCCAGCGCGCGACCCGGCAGTTCGTCCGGTCGTTGAAGCCGCGGGGCGCGTTCGCGGCGGCCTTCATGCGGGACTCCGCCGGCTACCTGGTGGGCGACCGGTTCTTCCCGGCCTGTTCGGTCGACGAAAAGGACATTGAGGTATGCCTTGCCTCGGTGGCGCGCATCGACCAAATTGAGAGGGTGGAGAGTCACGACCTCCGCGACGGCTACTGCGGGATGATCGTGGCGACCGGATGGAAGCGGTAGCACAGCCGACGGACGGGTAGGTGACGGCACACCTATGCAGATCCAGCCGCGTCAACAACTGCTCGACATCTGGCAGGCGACCGCCCGGGTGTCCTATCTCGACGGCGAGTGGCGCCCCGGCGGCAACTCGATCAGCGACGCCGAGCAACTGCTGTGCATCATGGCGCCGGCCACCGAGATCCCGCTCTTCCGCCTCGACCGGCCCGACGCGGTCGCCGGCGACGTGCTGGAAAAGCTGCGCGGCCTGGGTGACAACCGGCAGATCCCGCAGCGGTTGATCCAGGCGCTGACCGGCTACATCGAGCGCTACACCGCGCCCGACGGCACGCCGGTCTTCGCCGGCGGCAGTTACTTCAGCTCCAGCGTGGACGGCGAGGAGGCCAAGCAGGCGCAACTGGACCTCGACGTGGTCGACTCGTTCTCCATTTCGGTCACGTTGATGCTCGCGATCGCCGGCTTCACCAAGATCTTCCGGCAGGTGATCACCCGGCCCGCCCTGCGAGACCAGCTCGACGCGCTGGAGAAGATGGCCAACCGGCGGCTCTCCGCGGCCATGGCCGGCCTGCTGCGCAGCTTCGCGGTCAACGTCTTCTCGGCGGACAGCGAGAACGGCCGCGAGCTGATCCGTACGGTCAATCAGGAACTTCGCCCCACCCATCAGGTGGTCGAGGAACTCCGCGAGGCGCTGCGGGAGATCAACGCCAGGCTGCGCGACGACGTCGTGATCGGTTCCGGCGCGGCCGAGGGCAGCGAGCTCGACAATCCGAACCGCCTGTTCGAGTGCGGCTGGTCGTGGGGCGTGGTCCGGGACGCGCCGACGATCGAGACGTCGGCCGAGTTCGGCGTGCAACGGGAGGGTGTGGCGCAGAACGCGCCCTACCTCTACTTCACCACCGTGGCGGTCGATGCCGTCCAGGCGCTGTCCTCGGAGCGCACCCGGTTGCTCGGCCTGCTCGACACCGAACAGGCCCGGCTGGCCCAGTCACTGCAGCTGCGCATGGAGCTCACCCGGTCGTACTGGTCGGCCATCGCGACCTTTGGCGCCGGTCGCTGGCCACTGGAGGACCTGCCCTGGCGCGCCACCGACGGCTTCGAGTTCGACTATCTCAGCCTGCTGGTCAGCGGCATGGTCATGCAGAACATGCAGTCGGCCCGGACGTCGGACACCGATCGCCTCCGGGTCGGCGCGGTGCTGGAGGAACTGGCCAACCGCAGCCGGATCACCCGCCGCTCGACCGAGCCGGAGAGCGCGGTCCAGGTGCACCATCCCGGCCTGCATTTCCCGCTGGTGGGCAGCGAGGACGTCGGCGGCCCGACGCTCGCCTGGACCGTCGCGGACATCTCCCCGACGCTGTTCATGCGTACGCTGAACCTGGCCCGGATGTTCACCGACAGCGCGCCACGCAGCCGCATGCTCGACCTCTCCAACGCCATCTGGGGGCACCTGCGCGGCCGGATGATCAACGAGGGCGACAACCGCGGCCTGTGGGACCGGCCGGCCGGCGCGTTCCCGTACCTGACCGACGGCGCCCACGAGGTCTCCTGGTACTACACCAAGCGGGTGGTCGACTGCCTGGTCACCGCGGCGCAGCTGATCGACGAAGCGGCACCGCCCGGCGAGTTGCTCGGCCAGGTCGCGGAGGAACTGCTCAACGAGGCCGAGTACCTGTACGACCGGGAACTGCTCAACGGCACCACGACCCGCGGCGAAGCGCTGCGCGTCGAGCTGGAGCGGATCGGGACCGAGCTGCGCCGGGCCCGCACGGTGCGCCCCGGCCGGCCCGGCGTGGCCGTCGCTCTCGCCGAGGACGTGTTGCGCCGGCTGGACCGGTTGTCCGCCGCCCGCCGCGCGGACAGCGGCGTGACCTGATGCTGATCTTCGCAACCTCCGACAAGGGCGGCACCGGGCGCTCAGTGACCAGCTGCAACGTGGCCTACCGGCACGCGCTGCAGGGCCGGGACGCCTGCTACCTGGATTTCGACTTCGGTTCGCCGACCGCCGGCGCGATCTTCGACCTGCCCGAGGCGCTGGCCGGGGTGGCCGAGGGCGGCCTGCACAGCTATCTGATCGACGGGCGGCCCGATCCTCAGGAGATCAACATCTGGGCGTCCTCGCAACGCGAGGCGCTGCGCGGTCGGCCGGGTGGCGCCGGCGAGCTGACCATGCTGCCCGGGGACCGCGGCCGCGGCGAATTCAGTTCCGCCCCGGGTATGGTCGAGCGCTGCATCGAGCTGCTGCTGCGGGTCGACGAGGAGTACGACCTGGTCCTCGTGGACCTGAGCGCCGGCCGGTCGTACGCCACCGAGATCGTGCTGGAGGCCACCGCCTCGCCGCTGATGCGGGACACCGTGCTGGCCCGCTGGATCGTGTTCCACCGGTGGACCCGGCAGCACATCATCGCGGCCAGCAGCCTGGTTCACGGCCCGCAGGGCATCCTGGACACCGGTGAGCAGAAGGGCCACGACCGGGCCGAGCTGGCCGAGCGGATCCGGTTCGTCCGCACAGCGGTGCTCGACCCGTCCGCGCCCGAGCAGGCCGGCCTGCGTCCCGAGCAGCTGGCCTGGTTGGACGTGTGCAACCGTCGGCTGCAGGGGCTGGCCAGCCGCAGCGGGGTGGGCCAGGCGAAACTGCTCGGCGAGGTGCCGCTCGACCCGGTCCTGCAATGGCAGGAGCAGTTGCTGTCCAACGACGACGTCTGGATGTACCGAACGGCCAACGAGCGGACGGTGAACGCGCTCGAGGAGCTGGCCAAGAAGATCGTGGACGAGAGCGCGTGGGAGGGGTTGTGACCGCGGCGGACGATGTGTTCACCGAGGTGAGCGCCGTCCCCGCGGTCCGGTCGGTCGCCCTGTCGCACCTGTCCATCGAGCTCGGTCACCTCTACATGGAGGATTTCGCGGCCGGCGAGCCGCGGCTGCGCGAGCGTTTCCGGCGGGTCCTGCCGTGGGTCCGCACCGCCACGGAGCAGGTCGCCGCCGAGCTCACCGGACGGCGGCCGCGGATCAGCACGTGCTTCCTGATCGACGACTACTTCACCCGATTCTCCTCGCCGCCCGAGGTGGTCTCCGCGCTCGTGGCGGCGGCCCGCGCCGCCGACCTTGAGATCGACTACGTCGCCCGGGAGTCGGGATGCGCCGAGGCCGGCGGGATCGACGTGGCCACGCTGGTCCAGCAGCACCTGGTGGAGGAGCCGGCCGAAGGCGCCAACGGCGGTCGGCCGACGAGCACCCAGAGCGGCTGGCTGACCAACGGCGAGCGCTCGCCGGTCGCGGCCACGTCCGCCATGTCCGCGCCTCGACAGTGGCAGCCGCCGCGGCAGAGCGCGGTGCGCAACCACTCCATCTTCATGGACATCGAGTTGTGGAGCGACGGCCCGGGCGGACGGCTGTGGTCGTGCCCGTTCCTGGCTGCGGTCTGGCAGTTGCAGCGGCTCGGCCTGCTGCGCCACCTGGGCGACCCGGTCGCCGACCCGGTGCGGGCGACGCCGGCCGACCTGCCCGTCGACTGGGCCCAGATGCCGGCGATCGTCCAGCTCAATCCGGAGGCGGCGGCGCTGCGGGCGTACCGCACGTTCAGCGCGCTGGACAGCCGGTTCCTCGCCGTCGAGGTCGCGGTGCGCACCATCCTCGCTCAGGTCGCGATCGACCCGCTGGTCGCCGCCCAGGCCCGCGACCGGGCCCGGAGCGAGGGCCTCGACCTGCCGCCCGAGACGGTCGAACGGATCGGCTACGCGTTCATCTGAGAGTCCGGCACGGCCGGACGCAGCTCGCGGGACACCTCCCAGAGCTCGCGGAACAGCTGCGAGCACTCCTCGACCCGGGCGTCGGTGAGCACCAGGCGGGTCTCGGCGACCTGCGCCAGGCGTGGATCCGAGGTGGTCGGCGTGGTCTCGTAGGCGAGGATGTCGTCGAACAGGATCAGGTCACGCACCTGGACCTGCAACGGGGTGGGCACCGCGGTGCGATCGAGCAGCCGCACCTCGATCAGCATCTGGCGCTGCTCCTCGTACGCCTGGCGCATGGCCGGGTCGTACTCCATGTCCGGGTGGTCGAGCACGAAGATCCGCCGGACCCGCCGGCCGGCCCGCGCCGCCCGGCGCTGGGCGTCCAGGTAGCGTTGGCCGATCTCGCTGTGCCACAGATCGTGGTCGACCGCCGCCAGGCTGATCGCGTCCACGCTGGTGGTCGCGGTACGGGTGAGACCGAGCAGCCAGTCCCGGTCCTCGCCGTAGTAGGTGACGGTGCCGCCCTCGGCGAGTTGCTTGAGGAATTCCGACATTTCCTTGATCTTGGCCTGGACGAACTTGTAGACGATCGGCGGCGAGGTCGGCGAGATCTGCGTCGAATTGCGCACCAACTGCGTGACCAGGTCGGTCTGCAGGGCCGACGCCTCGATCAGCCCGAACAGCGCGGTCGCCTCGCTGATCTCCGAGAAGGCGTCCCCCACCAGTTGTTTCATGTCCGCCATGCCGTCCCGCTCGAGCCTCTCCACCGCGGCCAGGCGGCTCTCGAAGTCGACCAGGAACCGCACCATCAGCGCGATCCCGCCGATCAGGATGGACAGCATGATGCAGTTCGCCGTGGACTGGTCGAGCCCGTTGGTGACCAGGAAGGTGACGCCGCCGCTCGCGATCGTCAGCAGCGCCGTACGCACGACGTTGGAACCGCCGCCGGCCGGGCGCGTCTCCTCGGCGGTGCTCACTGTCGCGTCGCCGCGGCGAGGGTTGCCGCCACCGCGACCGATAGCTGGTCGCGGATGCGGTTCACCAGCGTGTCCCACTGCCGGCTGAACCCGGCACGCTGCTCCAACACCGCCCACACCCGCTCGGTGAGGACGTCGGCACGGGCCGCGGGCATCCACAGATGCAACAGGTGATCGATCGCCGGCAACAGCCGTCGCAGCGTCTCGGCCCGGGTCTGCAGCCCGATCGCGGCCTTGCGCACGCTCTCGATCAGCGTGCTGAGCAGCCAGTCGTGTAGGGCCACGTCCTCGCAGGCGGCGGCGACGACCGCGGCGGCGGCCGGCGAGGTGGTGAAGCGCAGCAGTCGCAACCGCCGGTCGACCACCTCGAAGTGGACCCCGCCCAGCACGGCCTCACCCGGCTCGACCTGGGCCACCCAGCGCAGCCGGGAGCGGGCCGCCCGAAACGGACTGGCCCCGCCGGCCCGGGCGGACGCCTGCACGTCGTCGGTGGCCCGGCGGGCGACCGCGCCCAGGTCCAGCGCCGTGGGTGCGCGCTGCGGCGCGGCCAGCGACTCGGCCAGTTCGGCCCATCGGGTACGGCCGACCGTCTCGATCACGCCCGGCCGGGCCAGATAGTGCGACCAGGGCTGGCGGGCGCTCTGTCCGGACTGGACGAGCGTCGCGTACGCCGAGCCCTGCACCACCTCGTGATCGGTGATCGCCGCTCGCTGCAGCGCCGTGCCGATGCCGCGCACCTGCCGGGCCGCGCTCGGCGCGCTGAGCGGGCAGTCCACACCGACCGGTCGCTCCGGCGAACGCACGTAGGCCCGTGGCCGCGTGGCCACCAGCACTCGCTCGCCGAGAACCAGGTCCACCAGCCGGCGACCGTCGTCGGTGGACGATGGGTCCTGCCCGCGCAGCAGGCCGGTATCCACCTCACCAACGATGAGCACGTCGGTCCCCCAATCCTCGACGGCGCGGGAAGCGTAGGGCGGACGCGCGAGATTGCTGGTCGTCGATGACCGTCTGCGCCCTAGCGGCGTTCCCGCCCGCATGACGCCAGCCTGTCGATTGGAACCTAAAGTCCGGCAGAATGCAACCGTGAGTGATCACCGGAAGACGTTGAGTATAGGTGCCTAGCACCCGGGGCGGCCGTCCGACAAGTCGACCACGCCCTAGTCCGCATCGGACGTACATTTACCTTCGTCCGGGTGTCGTGGCATCGAGCGCCGTTAGCGTCGACAGATGGCCTCCGACCGACCCGATGTGCTCGTCGTCGGCGCCGGTGTCTCCGGCCTGACCACCAGCATGGTCCTCGCCGAGCGCGGGCTCCGCGTCCTGATCCGCGCCCTTCGCGAGCCGGCCGAGACAAGTTCCGCGGCCGCCGGAGCGATCTGGGACCCGATCTACGCCAAGCACGCCCGGGTGGAGCACTGGGCCGCCCGCAGCTACCAGGTGTTCGCGACGATGGCCCGCGCCGGGTTTCCCGGGGTGCGGCTGGTCGGCGGCGTGGAGGCGTCGCGCACGCCGATACCGCCGCCCGCCTGGGCCCGTTCGCTGCCCGGCTTCGGCGAGCGCGGGCCGGACGACCTGCCGCCGGGTTTCGCCAGCGGCTGGCACTACGTCGCGCCGATCATCGACATGCCGCCCTACCTGCGGGAGTTGACCGACCGGTTGCGTGCCGCGGGCAGCGAGCTGGTCTTCGGCGAGCAACTGCAGGACCTGGACGAAGGCTTCGCCGACGCACCCATCGTGGTCAACTGCAGCGGGGTCGGTGCGCGCGAGCTGGTGCCCGACCCGGAAGTCCAGCCGATCCGCGGGCAGTTGGTCGCGGTCCGCAACCCGGGCCTGCGCGAGTTCTTCGCCGAGCACACCGACGAGCTGGGCGAGATGACCTACCTGCTGCCGCAGGGCGACATCCTGCTGCTGGGCGGCAGCGCGGAGAAGGGCGAGGCGGAGCCGGTGCCGGACGCCGAGGTGGCCCGGGCGATCGTGGCGCGGTGCGGCGAGATCTTCCCGGAGATCACGGACACCCCGGTCCTCGGGCACCGCACCGGCATTCGGCCGTCGCGGCCGCAGGTTCGACTCGAGCACGACGACCTGGGCGACCGGCACGTCGTGCACAACTACGGCCACTCCGGCGCCGGGGTCAGCCTCTCCTGGGGCTGCGCCGACGACGTCGCGGAGATCGTGCTGCGGCTGTTGCGCTGACCGCCCTGGGACTCAGGGCCGGACTGGTCGTCCCGAGTCCCAGGTCACCGCGTTCTGGCTACCCGGCGGCGATCAACGCGCTCAGCCCGGACGCCTGGGTGCGCCAGTCCGGCGCCGACGTCGCTCCGCTCCATCGACCGCCGATCCGGTTGAGCGAGTCACGGTCCGCGCTCCAGATCTTGTCGGCTTGGGTACGGGCGAAAGCCCGGTACCCGGCCGAGCCGGTGACGTCGGCGAGGTCCATCAGATACCGCATGAACACGCCCTTGAACTGTTTGCCGTTGTCGTCGCAGCCGGCGGCGTCGCAGGCCTCGGTGAGGATGCCGCCGGGCGCCAGCACGCCGCTGCTGGTGGCCGCGTCGGCCAGACGTCGGCCGGTGGCCAGCACGGTCGCGTCGCCGGTGGCCCGGTACACCTCGACCGCCGCGCCGATCGCCAGCCCCTGGTTGTATGTCCAGACCGTGCCGCCGTTGTTCACGCACGATCCGGTGAGCCCGTCGTTGACCAGCCCGGACGCGTTGATCATGCCGCTGCGGGTGAACCAGTTCCAGCCGGTCACCGCCCGGTTGCGCCAGGTGGTGTCCCCGCTGATCCGGTTGTGCAGCGCCGCGGTCAGCCGGATGTAGATGCCGACGGTGACCGCGTTCTTGTAGGTCCGCTCCCGGTCCCACCACACGCCCCCGCCGCAGGTGGAGGTGTCCCAGAACCCGTTGATGTAGTTGGCGATGGTGGTCGCCTCGGTGAGGTACTTCGGGTCGCCGGTCAGGTCGTACGCCTGCACCCAGGCGAGCCCCCACCAGCCCGCGTCGTCGATCGCCCGGCTGATGAAGTGGCCCTCGATCGGGTCACTGCTCTTGACTCCGGCCGGGAACGCAGCCTTGTTCACCTCGAACGTCCGGTCCACCGCCCACCGGTAGTCGCTACGACCGGTCCGCTTCATCCAGTCGATCACGGTGGTGATCGCCACCGCGGAGTTCCACCAGCTCGACGGCCACCAGGCGGTGTCCGGCTGGTAGGCGGACATCAGCGCGTCCGCCGCGGCGGCGGCCCGGTCGGCCGACGGGCGGGCCCAGGCGGTGCAGCTGCCGTTCGACCCGGTGACCGCCCGGCCGCAGGCGCGCAAGGCGCCGCCGTACAGCAGCGCCTTGGTGTCCCGGGTGGCAAACAGCGACGTACGCGCCGAGCCGGCGCCCGCCGGAGTGGAGGTGCGGCCCAGCGACGAGCCGCCGGGCCAGCTCGCGCCCTCGTTCCAGGACCGGTCCAGCCAGATCTCGTCGCCGGGCGCGCCGCCGGCGATCGTCGCCCAGGCCATCCCTCGGCCGTCCAGGTGCAGCGCGATGGTCCGCCCGCTCAGCGTCGTGGCGCCGACCGGCTGGTAGTCGCCGGAGGCCGGCGCGGCGCCGTCGCAAACCTGGTCGCAGGCCTGCAGGTGGACCCAGTCGGTGCACTGGACGCCGGCCGCGTCGCCACAGGCGCGAATCATGCCGCGGGCGTGGTGCGACGGGTCGGCCAGGTTGTACATCAGCGTGCGGGTGCCGGTCCAGGTGGCCGGGATATACGCCTTGCCGAGCAGCCCGTCCCAGGTGGCGCCGCCGTCCCAGGTGCGGTCCAGCCAGACGGCGTCGCCGGTGGAGCCGTTGTCGATGCTCCCCCAGGCCATCGCGTCGGCGTCGGACAGGTGCAGCGAGATGCGCCGGCCGTTCTGCTTCCGGTCGGCGACCGGGAACGTGTCCTGCCGGGCCTGTGACGGGTCGCGGGTGTCGCAGAAGACCGAGCAGACGGAGGCGGCCGCGTTCGCCGGCAACGGTTGCGCAAGGACTCCGACAAGGATGACAACGATGGCCAAAATGACACGTTTCATGGGCACTCCTAGCTGCTCAGCTCCTCAAACATATTGACGCACATCAACGCAATTGAAAAGAGCCAAGCTTGACGAACGTTTCCGGTACGGGGTCGGATGCCGGAGCACGCCCGCCGGCCCCATCACCCACCGCGCCCACCCACCGGCCGTGCCCCACCCGCCCACCGCACTCCGCCCACCGCACTCCGCCCGCCCTGCCCACCCTTACCGCTCCACTGGAGCGCTCCAGTGGAGCGGTAAGGGTGTTA
>Ga0307516_10008339_pt1 | contig 11745 bp, 14 predicted proteins | sample 19_EM_MG_FD_203310 | JGI IMG/M metagenome (GOLD analysis project Ga0307516, IMG submission 203310) | Populus trichocarpa ectomycorrhiza microbial communities from riparian zone in the Pacific Northwest, United States - 19_EM | ecosystem: Host-associated > Plants > Roots > Unclassified | place...
GCATTTCGGTTGGTCCGGGCTTCTTGGTGGGTTGGGGACGCTGAGGCGGCATGGTCAATTGTCTGGCTCCCAGCGCGTTGTTCGAGGAGGAAGATGATAGCGTCGGTGGATGTGGGGCACTCATCGTCGTTCAATGTCAAGGGACGAGATCACTTTACGCACCGAGATGATCAAATCACCAAGAGCTTCCTCTACCTCGTACAGCGACCGATACCCCCGCTGGCTTTCGCAAGCCTGCTCATAATTTGGACCGCTGTAAAGGCTGCGTCTCGGTAGACCGGCGTCCAACATGCCCAACAGTATCGCCAGCGATGTTTGGAGCGTTCGTGACCCGACAGGCTCGGACGAGAGCCTTGGACAAGTTGAGCACAAACACCCTAGCCCCTCCCATAACCCTCTTCAGATCTAATTCTACCCTCATTCAGCGCCGCTTAAGGCACATAGAGTACGTGCAAGTCCGGAACCTCACACCATTTCCCGTCCGGGACGCCTTTGCTTCGGCTTTAACCCAACCCTCTGCCCGTCCGCAATTCAATGCTCACGGTAATCTCTCGGATGACCTGGATATCACTATTGGGAGGAGACAAGGTCGGAGGGTATCTACGACATCGACCCATACGTCCAAGAGCATCAAATCCGACGTGGACGATGGATCCCCACTAAGCTCGACGGACAATATCCGGAAGCGATCGTCCTCTAAGGCGAGTTCCCGAGTCGACCCACCGTCTCCCCTTGTTGGTGGGAGCGTTCGCAGGTTATCGCAACGGTCGAGGCATGTGCCATGCCCACCCTCTATTGCGTCCTCCAGCAGTATGCGACGAAGGGAGTCTACTGGGTCCTCAGTCACGACGACTGCTGCGGCATCTTCCGTTTCTCGAGTCTTTTCAGACCTGTCACAGACAGGACTTGAGAGCGTCGTCAACTCTCGGCTTGTGGAGACATTCATCGCCGTGTCCGTCCCGGAAGTGCCCATCGACGACTTAGATAGTTCACCCGCTAAACGCTCTGTCTATTCACCTCCCACTTCCCCCATCAAGTACTCATCCTCGATACCCTCACAATCCACCCATCGCAGGGGACAGCTTCCCAATGGCTCTGGCTCCACGTCACGCGCTTCTATTGTCACAAACGGCGCCACACCGACCAAACGGCAACCTGCAGGGCGTCATGTAGCCTCCAAATTGTCCTCCCCAAAGACACCCCAACGGCCCACATACTCCTTCCCCTCCGCGCCCGCTCCCGAAGGTCCCCTCCGATATCCGTCGGTTCCCAACTTTATTTCTCCCATTCACCGACCTTCGATCAATCCTGTTTTTACCCTTGATGATCTTTCGACCTCGGGAATTGTGGATTGGACAGACTTGAGTTTGCAGAAGATGAGGGTCGAGCTCTGGGGAAGAGTGGGTACTGGGTGGGGAGTCAGCGCGACTATGAAGGGCAAGGGCAAGGAGAGGGAGCTCACATCGGCTATCGATGAATGGAGGCCTCTGGAGACATGGGAAATCGACCTCTCGGGGTTGGTCCCGTTGCCTGAGCACGCAAGTTTGCCTGTTTTCTTCCTAGAGCCAATCTGACTTGAGATAACATTCACAGATAGCATCAAATCCTACCTTGCTTCCTTCAAATGCCCTTCTAATCCGGGTGTCCCCACCTGGGCAAATTTACTACTTGCCACCGGCTACCCTCCTTCGATCCTCGTCCCGGCCACCATCGCCAACCGGTGGACATGCCTCTGACCCCGAAGCTGATACCGGCAAATCTCGTGAGAGCTGTGGCCGCACAATCACCCCCCGCACGCCTCATGTGCGAACGCTATTTCAGACAGAGGAGCTAGAGCCGTCGGATCATCTTACGAGAGGCAGGGGACGACATTTACGTGAACCTGCCAAGACTGCCTCGTGGAATGACCTTCTCAAGTACGTTCACGCGACCGCCGTTCCGCGACGCGTGCTGACGAATTTAATTGCTTTAGGTTGGTGAACTTGCATGGTGTTATTCATGAAACGAGACGGAATTTGGCGGAGGTTGAACGCGGTGTCGATTTGCTCATCGACGGCGATTTGATTCACCCATTGGTGAGTGAACTCGCGGTCGTGTAGGGGGCATCATCCTGATTCAAGGTTGAAAAGAAACGTGAGAAGGCTCAACTACAACGACGGATTTCCGATGTCGAGTGCGACAGGCAGGAGGTGTTGTACAACTCCAATTTGTGTGAGTCGCCCGGTTTGTTCTGAATTGTAAGCCCTCTGAATTGGTCTCAGTTAGTAAGAGGATACAGGCCAAACGGGCGGAGCTCGCGAAGCGGAGGGATACGTTGGTAGAAGCTAATAAGCTTCTTGAAGATCAGCGTGATGACGCCAACGAGGCTGACATGCTTTTGCACGCTGAGAGGTAAGACGGTCTATATTTGCACCACGAAATCGCGCTTACCCCCCACTAGTAGCGGCCTGGCGGCGTTGCGGAGCCGGTTGGCCCCAACTCGGACAACCTTGTTGTCCACTTTCGCATCTATATTCCCGATCGAGCCCTTTTCGCCGCCGGATCTGTTGTTCACCATTTTGGCGGTCCCACTGCCTATCCCGCTGTCCGCAGCTGACCCGGGGCCTCCTCTATCGATGTCGCAGCACAAAGATGTGACAGAGGATGGTGTTGCGACCGCACTGGGATTCGTAGCTCAGGTGGTACAACTCATGGCGGTTTACTTAGGCGAGGTGCTGGTGTATCCGATTACATGCGTGGGGAGCAGGAGTCTTATCAAGGACGGGATTTCGAGCATGTTTGGGCCGCGAATGTACGTCCTGGTTTATTGACATTCCTCCCTGTCGTCCGCCAAGTTGACCTTGACATGCACGCAGGTTTCCGCTGTTTTCCAAGGGTGTTGAAACCTTTCGGTTTGAGTACGGGGTGTTCTTACTAAATAAGAACATCGAAATGGTGAAGGTTCCGTTGAATCGGACTTGCGGCCACGCGTTTACGTTTGTTTTGATAGCTTATGGCGAACCGCAATCTCCGTGCGCTGGACATGCGGCACACGCTTCCCAATTTGAAGAACCTTCTATTGACGCTCACCAGTGGCGAAGGCGTGCAGCTTCCGTGAGTTTGTGCGTATTTCGAGGCCAAGTCAGTTCCCACTGATACGTTCTCTCGCAGACGTTCGGAGTCGATGAGTTCACTTCCCACCATTGGGCTTGAAACACCCCCACGGGTTTCTTCCCCTGTTCCGACCGTCCGCGCGTTGGAATCGACGCCTCTAGCAAAGCAGTCCGCAGGTGGGGACGTTGCAGCGGGGTCGCATAAATCAAGCTCACCGCCGGGGAGCGGAAGCACCACCCCGACGAACAGTCCCTTGATCGACCCTGTCTCGGGTCGGAAGTCGATGGCATTCTTGGACCTGTCACCATTGACGGGATTTCTGCGATCGCGGTACCCACCCAACCCGCGCAATATTAGCCGGAAAAGTTCCAGCGGCGAATATTCTAACGTAAGATCGGTGGACATCAACCCGGAAGCGGACGAGGGCGGCGAGACAATCGGGGATCCCTCCGAAGTTGAGGAGCAGGAGGGACCTGACGTAGAGCGTGGCAAGGCGGAGATTAACGGACATGCAAACGGGGCTAGGGTTGAAGTGGAGAAGTATTCGGGAGAGGAAGATGGGACGATCACGCCAGTTACCCGGGGCGTCCTTTTGCATCCGGCAGCAACAGGCTAAGGTTAACAAACGCCTATCTTTCTGCTGGCACATGGGATCCGCTATTACATGTACAGGAAAAAAATGGGGTTCTCGTCACGATTCTATCGAGCTGTAAGGGTACGGGCCATGTCTGGGAGGTGCTACAAGGCGCCAAGGGTCTCGCTCTGGCCTAGGAACGGTTTCAGTCGACAAGAGGAGGCTAGAAGACGAATGAAGACAAAGGAAGAAGAGGAAAGGAATTGTTTGCGAAATAAATAATATTTGCGGGCTGTCCGTGTGTAGAGCGTAGCCGGCGGGAAAGGCCGAAGTAGGTAAAGCGTCCAGGCGGTATTTAACGCGGGTGCTGTCAACGTCCTCCTCATCCCCTCCAAGCACCTCTGAAGCTTTCCATCGAAAAGGTCCGTCGCTCCCTTCTCCCCCGCTGCGCTCTGCTTCCCTCTCACCCCCGCACCAGCCTGTTTGCCCTCCGTTAGCCCTTGAAAGCCGCTCTGTATCACCACTCAATCCTAGACGGGCATAAAATCGGCTTACCGGGTATCTACAATCGCCTCCCACCTCTCCGTCGCGTTCCACTGACCAACCCTCCCCACCTCAGGATTCTTCTTTTTGTGCAATTAGCCTTCCTTCCCCCATATTCTCTATTTCTTACCCTTCTCCTTACCCCAACGCCTTTTTCGGCCCATAAAATTTCTCCAAACGTTTTCTACGACGACGAGTACTATGGACGCTTCTACTTCGCCTACTATTTCCCACCCAATCGACGACAAGAGGAAGCAAAGTCCCCCCGCGTTCTTGGACCTTGCAGACTCTGTACGTGCCCTTGACCTGATCTCACCGCACTCACCGCCTCAACGATGATTGAGCAGGCTGGAAGATTGGGTTCTAATATGGCTGAGGCCACTGCGGTACGCCACGTCGTTCCTTGAGTACGACTAGGGACTTGACTCACTGTCGCTCACTCTAGCGTGTCGAGCTCAAGCGTATGGAACACGAACGCCAGCGCGCGCTTCACCGCAAGCTGTTTGAAGACCAAATGCGTGCTCTCGAACAGCAGCAAGCACAAGAGCTGCTTACGTTGCCTGCCGATTCCCTGCTCTCCGGAAGTTCATCGCTTCAACACCTTGCCGCTTCTGCCCCGACGACCCCGCCCCGTGTGACGGCAATGCTCAACGGCGAGATTTCACCTCTCATTGGTAACTCCAACCTCAGGTCCTCCACTTTGGATGTGGATTCCCTTTCCAAGGCGGTCGGTTCCGCTGTTTCCGACAAGCGAAAATCCGTCACCTATGCGTCGTCCGTTAACCGCTCCCCCGACCTCCAAGCCCCCAGCTCTGGCCAAGCCTATGGACGCATTGCGAGGAGTATGCCGGCCAGCAGACGCACTTCGGCCAGCGAGCACGACGAGGAACTGGCAGGACACCTTGAAGGCCTCTCGTTGATTGGCGAACGGAACCGTGCTTCACCTCACCCAGAGCAACGATCGATCTCCCGCCCTGTCAGCGGTAACTTCAGTGCCGAACGTGTCCTTCAGTACAACCACGTAGTCAGTGCAGGCATGATGCTCGATGAGCAGTTGGACATGGAGATGCATAGTGAGTGTCAACCGCCGCCACAGTTCGATGAGCCTTTCTGACCGTCCTTGCACAGATGCAATCCAGCACCTGCCCACTTCCGACGATGACAAGTTCACCCCCCCTCATTTCGGGAAGATCTCTACCTCATCCGCGGCATTAGACCTTGCCCCCTTGCCCCAGAACGCACGTAGCCGCGAGAAGTCGTCCGAATGGCCACAGTTCCCGCCCTCTCGCGGTGTCGATACGCTTCATCGTACGGATCGTCGCGTTACCACACCGTCCTTGGGCTTGGCGGGTGACATTTCACTTGTTAACAAGCTCAACTCGGCCTCAGCGACGACCACCCCGCTCCTTTCCCAACGCCAGCAAACGCTTGCATACCTCCAGGCCCCTGGATCCCGACGTGGTTCGCCCCCCGGTCTCTCGGACGGTCTCTCCAATATCAACGCTCCACGCTCTGTCCCGTCTACCCCCAACCCTGCAATTTCACATACCCCGTCCCATCTGATGAGGGCCCCCGGTACCCCTCTTTCGGCCGAGTCTCAGGGTTTAAGCGGCAGGCTCAGTTCTGCTGGCACCCATCCGATCGGAGATCTCAACGGCGGAGATTTGCGCCCCTCTCTCTCTCGGCTCTCTTCCCAGTTTGACGGATCCTCCCTCAATTTTAACGGATTGCAGACCGCTGGTTTGGAAGATGGACTTCACGTAGGTTTCTTACGTGTCGTTTCGAGGCGGTCACTGATAACTTCCCAGAAGCAGTATACCGTGGACCCGGTCTATAACATCAATGATGAACTTGGCGACGAACAATACGGGTATGGCCTTGATTCCAACGCCCGGTTGAACAACGGCATTGGAAACAGCGGAGGCTCGACGGCCCTTTATCACCACAACGGAACTCGCTACGGCCTCGGGCTTCCTGGGCGCGTAGGCGGTGCTGATACCAAGATGAACGGTCTTCATGGTCCCAAACACAAGCGCGGAGATGTTGACCGTAAGTTTCAATTGCCTTCTGCGAGGGGCGTCCCTGACCGAACCAACCAGTCAATCGCTTTGCCGGTACCCGACTCGAGGACCTTGTTGGTGAAATTGCTAGCCTGTGCAAGGATCAGCACGGTTGTCGCTATCTCCAGAAGAAGTTAGAGGAAGGGATCCCTGATCACCGAGACATCATTTTCCGCGAGACCTTCACCCACTTTGCTGACCTCATGACCGACCCCTTTGGCAATTATCTTTGCCAGAAGTTGTTGGAGTATGCATCGGATGAACAACGCAACCTCATCTGTGATTCCGTTGCCTCGGATTTGGTCAATATTTCTCTGAACATGCATGGAACCCGTGCCGTTCAGAAGATGATTGATTTCTTGGCCACTGGCAGACAGGTTCGATTTTCCAGTGAACCTTATCCGGCAGGAAAATAACCTTGTTGTCAGACCAATCCCCACTGTGCCTCCCAGATCCACTCCATCATTGTCGCGCTTAGCCTTCACGTCGTCGTTCTGATCAAAGACCTCAACGGAAACCACGTCATTCAGAAGTGCCTTAACAAGCTAGCTCCTGACGACAACCAGGTATAACGCTATTAGACATGCTTCAGACGGATACTGATCCGCCTGCAGTTCATATACAATGCTGTTGCAGCAAACTGTGTTGAAGTCGCCACTCACCGACACGGATGCTGCGTTTTGCAACGTTGTATTGACCACGCGTCCGATCATCAACGCGTGCAGCTCGTTAACGAGATCACCTTCAACGCCCTCACCCTTGTTCAGGATCCGTACGGTAACTATGTGAGTTCTTTTGATCACTACTTATCGGAAACAGGTTCAATTGATGTCGAATAGGTGGTCCAATACATCCTGGACCTTAACGATAACCGCTTCAGTGATGGGGTCATCCGTCAATTTACGGGCAACGTTTGTGCTCTTTCCGTCCAGAAGTTCAGCTCCAACGTCATCGAAAAGGTATACTGAATGGAACCAAACCCAATTTACAAACATCCGTCTCACGCTTGTTGCATAGTGTATCCGCGTGGCCGAACACGGAACTCGTAAACTTCTGATCGGAGAGATGCTAAACCGATCTAGGCTTGAGAAGCTGCTGCGAGACTCCTACGGGAACTATTGTGTTCAGGTACGAGGGCACATTCTTTGGGGTGATTTGATTCGACACTAATGATTAATCTTAGACCGCGCTCGATTACGCCGATGCCACGCAAAGGACCATGCTCGTCGAAGGAATCAGGCCCGTCCTTCCATTAATCCGGAATACACCGTATGGCAAGCGAATTCAGAACAAGCTCCAGCGGGAACAACTGGACAACTTCGGGAGCAACTCCGGTCACTTCGGTCACCAGGCGGCACTTTTGAACATGGGTCTTGGTAGTCAAGGCGTCGGTCTCCCTGGTCGCGGGCTTCCTCAGTCGCACTCACTCGCGGATGTTTACAACTCGCAGGGTGGGATCTACTCTCTTCCCAGCACCCAGAGTTTGCATTCGCAGTCGTTGCACAACCTCCCTTCTTCGATCGACGGATATGTCTTGCAAAACAACTCTTCACACAACCACTCTTTAACTCATAACGGTGGCGGGTTCGGCAACGGAGGATTCAGCAGCGCCAACTCGTTCCCGAACATCGGACTGGCTAGCACACTCGGCGATCCCTACTCTCGTTCCAACTTCGGTGGTTACGGGTTGTAAACTCTGTGTCTCCGAGTTCGGACGCTCTGCTCTGGGACCGTTCTGGCCTTGTTCCACGTTTTCATCGTGTTTTTCTGGAGTGCTACAAGTGGTGGTTCGAACACGTGTCACACCACCCACCTATTTCATTCCGACCGCGTTCGGGACGATACCTACCGTAAAGCCTTTTCGAGTTCGAACCCGCCGCAATGTGTTTATTCTATCATCCAATATCCTCGCACTGATTTCCCTAAACTGGCACACTCGACTATTACCATCGCACACATTGATTGTACTTCGCAAAACGCCGCCGCCGCACCCCTCCCATTACTCTACTTGCCTTTTGCTTTCCAGTCTGCCGTTCCTCATTTTGCTTGTTGACACTTTGTACAGGGTATCCTCTTCGGTTGTACAGATTATATGCCTTCACCTCCATCACCCAAGCCGTTCCCGGTCATTTTGTTTCATAGTCAATCGCAAAGCCATTTGTTTGTTATCTGTAGTTATTCTCATCTACAGCCGTCTGCTCTTAATCACAACTTCCTGTATGTATCCTTCCCTTGCCCTGACAACGCCCCCTTTACTCGGACAATTGGACTGTTTCGGTGTATACACGAATCAACGTTTGACTCGAGGGATTAAGAGGCTCGAAAATGGCTCATGTTGAGAATATTATTCTAGTCATACACGAGGTGACGCAAAGCTGGAGTGGTGAAAACGGTGTCTACGGCGTATCATCGAGTCTAAAAGTTGACGGCGTCAGAGTGGGAAAGCAACAAGGAACCCGGGGGCAGACGAACTTTGCTGAAACCGATGGCGGCGGACTTTTCACGGAAACATTGGCGGCAGAGGTCAAGACCGTATTTGCGGATGAGACCAGCCTGGTGGGCGCACAGACGGCTGAAGGAGCTCGCGTAAGTGCTCCGCCTGAGTTTCAGTACAGGCGTATCAACTATCGTACCATTGGCGAGAGCCCTTTCCGTATTTTCTGGGACGAGAGAACCAAACGGCGTCGTGTGTCATGGTGAGATTATTGGCAGAGACGTTTATCGTGGAGGAATTCGTGTGGGTGGTGTGCAAGTGTGGGAAACGCTTATGTCAGACTGTGCAGTTTCCTTCTGCGGCGCGGTCTGGAGCCGCGTGTGCCCCAATGCTCCATTCGAAAATCGAGCATTACCAGTCCAATTCGCGTCCGTTTCGTGCCGCGTTTAGCGGGATCGACTGTGGTTAGCAGCTGGCAGGGGGTGGTATTCACTTTTATTTTTATTTCGGACGACTGGCGACGCGCCCTGATGTGGAAGGAGACATAGTTGCGCGGCCAATGAGGGGAGAGTTCCCGCTAAGGGCATCGACCAATCATGGGTAAGATCGATACACCGTATCTAGATGATGTCAGGGGGTCGACGCACCTTGTCCATTTGCCACCATGCCGTCCCACCTGAGCCCCGCTATGCTGTCCCACTCGAGCCCCGACACGCTGGACTCTCTTGTGCAATACACCAAGATTCAAGAAGAACGCATTGAGTCACTTTTGGAAAGCGGGTTCCAATCTCCAGAACAATATGACCCAATGATCACACTCTGGCGCAATGTCTGGGGCAAGTCAGAGCTTTGTTTCGACGCAACGGAGAAAATCAAGAGAGACCTTGATAAGGTCGACGACTCTCTTATTGATGGTGTTGTGCCCAACGAGTTCAATGTAATGATCTTGCCACCTGGTGTTCGTCGATGTTGGGGAATTAGATGCCAGAAGATCTTCATTCGGCCCAGCGAGTACGAGGAAGCCGAGAAAGCTGCCCTGGCTACCTCTCGACAGGAATATGAAGGGATCCTAATCACCGGTCAACCAGGCATAGGTTTGTTCATTCTCTGCTTTGTCATTGCAGGATCTGAGAGTTTTTTGTCAGGGAAATCCACCTTTCTACTTCGTCTTCTCTTGCGGCGTCTTACCCTCAGTCTCCCCACTGCACTGCAAACCCACCCCAACAGAGTCATGCTTTTCCACAAAGGGGGTGTGGTGGAGTTTAAACACCTTCAGAGTTGGCCCTTCTACAGTGACCTGGGGCCTATGCCTACAGTTGATGGCCCTCCTGATAGGCTTTGGGCTCTTGTGGACTCCAACCAGGAGTTGTTAAACCCTGCCCAGATCCTCGGCCAGGGCCGCTTCTTCGTTGTCCATGCGGCGTCTCCTCATCATTCACTCCAGAAGTGGGTCAAGGACTCTCTAACCTTATCCTTCTACATGGAACCATGGTCCTTCTCAGAGGTGCTACAGGCGTAGGTCAACCTACCCCTGAAAATTCACAATACTTATGTTTCCATGGCAGCCGCAATCTCCAACCAATCCCTAAGAAAGAGAAGGACCTGTGGAAACTCTACTCTGAGTACGGCGCATCTCCTAGGAACCTGTTCCTACATGCCAAGAACCTGGCCCAATATGAGCAGTTTATCCAGAGTGAAATCCGCAAGTTATCACCTGACTCCTTAATCAGACTACTTCAGAACACCGAAGCTGCTACCGATAGCTCCCATTATGTGATCACCACGGGACCCCTGCTGGGGGATCGCTCCAAACCCTATAGGACCTTCACCTCACCATATGCCTTGGAAGGATGCTACAAACTACTCCTCGATGACGGGGCAAATGCGCTGAGGAGGCTATATGAGATATTGCGCGGCGACCCAACCACATCCACTGCCACCGGGATGGTCTTCGAACATTGGGCACATCAGTTCCTCCGGAAGCAGAAGACTATGGACCTCTACCCTATCCTCGGTCGTCTCTATAACCGGGGCAAAAAGGCCGACGCTGCCATCATCTACGATGATTACCACGCCACGAAATCCGGAGATGATCGGAAGCGGATCAATATACAAGACTTGGAGGAATACGTCGTCATCGATGAAACGGAAACGGCTGTCGAGTACAACACCTACTATCATCCCAAACGCACAAACTTCCCCACAGTCGACTCGTGGATTGTCGTTCGGCCACACCTCAGCAAATTCCCCATCTTCATGATGTTTCAGATCACAATCAACACCAGCTCACACGATGTAAATCAGGCGGGTTTGGATATCATGGATGGGCTGGACGTTCCCAAAGACGCTTTGAAGTGGTTAGTCGTGGTCACTCCGAAGGAGTTGAGTCCACAAATTGGGCCCGTGGAGACGGACTACTTGAAGAAAAAGTTACCGGCGAGAGCTCGCGTCAACCCCGACGTGCACTTTCCTGTCTTTCATTACCCGATTGACACTGCCGAGGTGTATGGAATGCATTAGTTTGTGATAGGAGAAAGTAGTATCAACTGTTTGTAAATTGAATCTCCTTAAAAACGGAAGTGGCTTTCGTGTGTGTTTTCTCCCTGCTCCGTTCCGGAAGGATCCCCGGACACGCGCCGCGACCGCACGACTCTCGGTCTCGAATTCAAACTCCGGGCACACGACCACTATCCATCTCCGCGTCTTGTCGGATCATATGTTTGAAGGGGTTCTGACAGACGTCCACTGGTAACTTGAAAGCCAGGTCGAGTTCTACGCAACGTGCAGCACCAGCGTGCACTACTGTAAGTGTGGCAATGGATCTTTGCAATTACACGCAAAGAGGCCACAAGGTAAAGACACTCACAAAACTTTTTCGTGAGCCAAACGATCTGCTCTCTCCTCACCAAAAACGTCGGCAACCCGGGGCCCCACGGAAGTGAACCCATCTCAATCCGTCGTCACCGCGGGTAGACATCCTGACCAAGCCCTTGCGCCGCGTTTGGGGGAGAGTGGGAGACTCCTTTCCTAGTCATGGCGAC
>Ga0307516_10008341_pt1 | contig 11744 bp, 10 predicted proteins | sample 19_EM_MG_FD_203310 | JGI IMG/M metagenome (GOLD analysis project Ga0307516, IMG submission 203310) | Populus trichocarpa ectomycorrhiza microbial communities from riparian zone in the Pacific Northwest, United States - 19_EM | ecosystem: Host-associated > Plants > Roots > Unclassified | place...
GAGGCCTGGCCGGCGCAACTCGAGACGCTCATCGGAGAACCGGTGGTGAACGGCGCCATTGGGGGGTTCGGCGTCGACCAGATCGTTCTCCGCGCCGAGCAACTGATCCCTCTCGTGAAGCCGCGCGTCGTCGTCGTTGACCTCGTAAGGGACAACATAGCCACCGCCGGCTATTCCTTTAGTGGACAGCCGAAGCCTTATTTCACCGTTGAGAATGGCGTGCTCACGCCGCATAACTTGCCGGTGCCCACCTTTAAACCAAGCGGCAGCGCCTGGGACAGCGTGAAGTCGTTCCTCGGCTATTCGTTGCTGGCCCATCACGCCATGGCCAACGCCTTCCCCGACTTCTGGTTCAGCTCCGAAAAGCAAAAATTCGTTCGGGCCGGCAACGACGAGGTCGAGGCGTCGTGTGAACTCATCCGCCGGCTCAAGAACGAGACCATGGAGCAGGGAATCCGGCTCGTTTTGACAATGCAGTACGGCTATCAGTTCGTTACATTGGTCGATGAGCCGTCCGCCGACGTCTTGCTGCTCCGGGATTGCGTGCGCTCGATGGATCTGGTGTTGATCGACGAGTTCAATGATCTGAAAGCACTGGCGCGAAACGACATCGAGAAGTTCCGGTCATATTACGTTCGGCAGGGCAGCGGGCTTTACGGCCACAAGACGAAGCTCGGGAATCTCAAGGTAGCGGAGGCCGTGCGGTCGGCGCTAGCCAAGGCGCCGAGTGCTTCCCCCCAAGCGCCTTCGCCGCTACCCGTCCAGACCGCGGAGGCCGTTGAATTGCTATCGTCCGCCGACCAGCTCGAGAGCCTCTCGATGTCGCCGGCCGCCGTCAGTCTCGTTGCCGTCAGCGATGCAGCCGCGTTGGTGCCTTACCACCGACTGAGCGCAAGCGATGCAACGAGCGAGCATTATCTCATCATCAACCAGCTACCCACCGACCGCGGCGGGCAATTTGTCGCTGCAATCGAGGTCCGCCCGGAAACGGCATTAACGGGCATCCGCTTCCAATTGCTGAATGGCGAGAATATCGGCGTATATGGGGATTTTGACATCGCGCAAAAAACCAGCACCGTCGCGCGTCTCGGAATGGGACGCCAGATTAGCGGCAAGCTGGAACCTCTGCCGGACGGCTGGAGCCGGATCTGGGTGACGGTAAACTTGCCGCCTGCTGCATCTCCCGGCTCGATAATCGTTCAGCTGCTCGATCAAGGAGGGAATTCGTTATTCGCGCCTGAGGGAGAGGCGATTGCCATCCGCGCCGTCTCTTTGACGGCCGGGCGCAACACCCCGCCCGACCGAGTTTCGAAAGCGACGTCCGGCTTTACAGAACTCATTGCCGCCGCAGAGAAGCTCGAGAACTTTGCCCTTTCGCCAGTCTTCGTGAAGCTTCAGGCCATGGATGGCGCCGCGCCGAAAGACGTCCGGTATCAGTTGACCGCGACCGGCGGTAACGGTGAGCATTATCTCGTCATCAGCCGACTGCCGACCGCAGGCGGCCAGTACGTGGCGGCAGTCGAGCTGCGTCCCGACTCGGCCAGCCGCCTTCGCCTGCAACTCTTCGATGACAAGACCAACGGCGCCATCGGAGACTTCGATTTTGCGCGCAATATCCGCACGAACCATCGCCTGGGAGCCGGGCGCGAGATGCGCACTGGGATAGAACCGCTCGAAGATGGTTGGGTACGGGCGTGGGTAGCCGCCAATCTACCCGCCGACGCCGGTGAGGGCACGATGGTCATACAGTTGCTCGATCCTGAGGGGAAATCGATCTTCACACCTGCGGCGGAAGCCCTCGCCATCCGTGGGGTTCAGCTAACGCAAGCGAGATGAACCAATCCGTCGTCATGGAACGCGCCTCGCTGACACGGCCCGGAACGTGCCGGCAGTGTTCCGGGAACGACGTCCGTACCACTTCATGGTGTTGAGGACCGATGCTGTTCAGTTCACCGATATTCCTGGCGTTCTTCGGCGTCTATTTCGGGCTCCATCTGATTATCCGGCGCGACTATCGCGTATATCTCGTGATTGCCGGCAGTACGATCTTCTACGGTTGGTGGCTCTGGGAATACGTCTGGCTCCCTTATGTCCTGTCGCTCATCGCCTATCTGGGCGCGATCTGGATCGTCGGCACGAAGCTACCCGCGGCGCGCAAGCTGCGCCTCGCCATCATCCTCGTCGCTCTTTTCCTCCCTCTCTTCGTCTTCAAGTACAGCAACTTTATCTATCGCGATGTGCTCGGGCCCATGGTCGGCTGGGATCGCAATATCCTCGACGTGCCGCTTCCCCTTGGCGTCTCGTTCATTACCTTCACCCTGACGGCCTACATCGTCGATATCTATCGTGGGGCATTTCCCTCCCGTCAGAAGCTGTCGACGGTGGTCGGTTACACGCTGTTCTTCCCACACCTCATTGCCGGCCCGATCCTTCGCCCAACTGAAATCATTCCGCAGTTTGAGCATCCGCGCCACGCTCTCGATGCGCCCTTCGCCCTCGGGATGGTCATTTTCACAATCGGCCTGGTGAAGAAGCTCGTCTTTGCCGATCAGATCGCCGCCGTGATCGACCCCGTTTACATGCAGGCCGGCGTTCCGGGCGCCGCGGCTGCGCTGCTCGCAATCCTGGGCTTCTCGATGCAGATCTACTGCGATTTCAGCGGCTATGTGGATATGGCGATCGGAACGGCGCTGATCATTGGTATCCGCCTGCCGAATAACTTCCTTCGACCCTATGCGTCGCTATCCCTCGTCGAATTCTGGCGCCGCTGGCACATCACCCTTTCGTTTTGGCTGCGGGATTATCTTTATATCCCCCTCGGCGGGAGCCGGAACGGGCGCGCGCGGGCGATGCTCAACATGATAATTACGATGCTGCTGGGAGGGCTTTGGCACGGCGCCAGCTGGACTTTCGTCGTCTGGGGATTCCTGCACGGGGCCGGCATTGCGTTGGTCCATGGCGCGAGATGGGCTTTCGGCAACGGCGGAGCGGATTCCTCTGGCCGTTCGATCCGCATGCCCCGCGGGCTTGCCCTTGCCCTCACTTTTCTTTTCGTGACCCTGCTTTGGGTATTTTTCCGCGCGCCGTCCCTCGGCAAGGCAACAGAGGTACTCGCTGCACCGATCGTCGGCGACTGGAGCGGGGCAATCGGTTACCTGTCCTCGAACCTGGGCGCCCTGACGCTACTCGCGATCTTCTTTGCGCTTCACCGCTATGACGATCACCGGTATCTCAAGCTCGCCCTGCGTCGCGTTCGCGCCGAGATCCTTTGGCCGGTCGTGGGGTTGCTCTGGATTCTTGCGATCACCATGAGTCAGGGAAGTTCAGCCAAATTCATATACTTCGATTTTTAGGCCAACCGAGACGGCGGGTTCTTTTCAGCTCCCCAAGCTCTGCTCGGCAGGCTCCGCCACCGAAATGTCGCGCGCCCAGCCCTCGTGTTCGAGCTTGATATGCTGGATCGCCACCGCAGTGGCGTTGGCATCGAGATCGGGCAGCGCCTGATATTCCGATACCCAGCAGCGAAACACCTTGTAGGACAGCACCAATTGGCCGGCCTCGTTGAACATATCGATGGTGATGTCCTTGCGGAAGTCTTTCAGCGAGACCTCGGCACCAGGTCCTGCGCCGAGCTGCCAGACCTTGTTGGCCCATTGCTCGAACGCCGGATCATGGGTGACGCCGCGTTCCAGCGTGATCGGTTCGAATTTGGTCAACCCCGGCGATTTACGCCACGTCGAGGGATCGCCGCCCTCGCGGTGCTCGACCACTTCAGTGGTCCGGCGCAGCGCGCTGATTTTCGAGATGCCGGCGATGTAATGGCCGTCCCATTTCACGCGGAATTTGAAATTCTTGTACGGATCGAAGCGCTGCGCATTGACGGTGAATTCGGCCATGATGGCTGCCTCTCCAAGCAAGTTGCACCCCGCCCGTCCCGCGCGCCGAGATTGCTTGAATCGGCGTTGGCGGTCAATCGACCAAGTCACGATCCAGCACCCGAGCAGGAGGCCCTACGCAGCCACCCGGGTTGATGAGCCGCATCTTCCGCTGGATGGCGCAGCCGATCTGAGCGGTCGCGGGACTTCCGTGTCCCGGACGCGGTGCAGCGTTCTTCACGCTGCTCCGCAGAGCTCAGATGCGCAATTGCGCATCGGGGGACCCACTGCTGCATCACACGCAACTGGGCCCCGGATCAGCTGCGCAGCATTGCATGCTGCGCAGCATCCGGGGCACGAAAGCTACGTGGATGCGCACTACTCGCCCCACTCCCGCGCCAGCTTCGCCAGCGCGCAGCCCTCGCAATAGCGGGCGTCCTTGAAGTCGATCCAGTTATGCGCATAGACCCGCGCAAGCGGGATGCCGTAACGCAAGCGCAGCACTTTCACCAGGACGCGCCACGCCGCGATCTGGGCCTCGGTGGGCCCGCGGGTCACGTCGGGAAAATTGTCGGCGAATTCGACGCCGACCGAATTGTTGCCTACCACCTGATGAAAGGTCGGACCGTTGTCGATGTATTTGTTGTCGTTGCGGTTGCCGCCGTCACCGTGGGTCGGCACCAGATTTTCCGCCACCGCCCAGTACACCGTACCGTCGGTCTCGACCCAGACCATGACGCCGCGCCGCGTCGGGTTCTTGAATTGCTCTTGCGCGCCGCCGCGGGCCGAGCCGGCCGGGCCTTCGGTCTGATGAACGATGATGTTGCGCCAGGGACGGGCTTTTGCCGCGTCGCCCCACGGCGCCAGCCAGACCACTTTCAGCCCGGGAATATCGGGCGTGCCCGACGATCGCGCGATGGTGGCGAGGTCCGGCGTCTGGGCCGATGCGGGGAGAGAGAACGCGATGGCGCAGAGCGCGATTGCAAGCAGGCGAAGGTTCATGCTCGGGGATCCGATGACATCCCCTCAAATATCATGCTTCAGGCGCGCTTGCGCGCGGACATATCCGATACCGCGATCGTTTCGATCTCGGGCACCAGCGGCGGCGCCGGGTCGTAGGTCGCAAAGCAATTGCGGCCGCTCTTCTTGGCATCGTAAAGCGCATGGTCGGCGGCTGCGATCAGGCGGTCCGGGAACGCTCCCATCTCCCGGGTCCACTGCGCCACGCCGATCGAGACCGAGACCGGAATATCCTTGCCGACGCATTGTTCGGCGTCGGCGCGGCATACTTGCAGCACGCGGCGGGCAATCATCGCGCCCTCGCGCAGCGTGGACGACGGCAGTACGATGCAGAACTCGTCACCGCCGGACCGCGCCAGCAGGTCGCCGGGCCGCAGGCGGGTTTGCGCCATCAGGGTGAAATGTTGCAAGCAGGCGTCGCCGGCGGCGTGGCCATGGGTGTCGTTGACGCCCTTGAAGCCGTCGAGATCGATCACCAGCAGCGAGAACGGCTGGCTACTGCGCTCCGAGCGGGCACATTCCTCGGTCAGGCGCTGCAACAGATGGCGGCGGTTGCCGACGCCGGTGAGGTCGTCGAGCAGCGCGAGATCGGCGACTTCGTTGCGCAGATGGTCCATCGCCATCAGCAGGAAGCCAAAATTCAGCGCCATCGACAGGAACACCAGCACCAGGATCAGCGCCGACTGCAACTGGCTGAATTTCATGTAGGTGAATCCGCCGCCGATACTGCTGAGGCCAGCCGCCATCCTGAACGCGTAGATCGCGATGATCAGGAGGGAGACGATGGCGGCAAGCCGCGCCCCCGGATTGACGCGCCCGTGATGCGGGGTCAGCAGCAGCTTGACGCCCAGCGCCAGCGGGATCGTTTGCGCAATCGTGAAGATGGTGATGCGCGCGGGCGCACTGTCGTAGCCGAACATGAAGAAGCACAGGCCGGCAAAGCTCACCCCTGTGATCAGCCAGGTACCGCGCCATGCGACCTGCCGGTTGAAAAACTTCTGGATACCCATCGCGGCGAGGCAAAGGGCGAAGATCATCGCGGTGCCGGCGGCGAGCAGCGGCAGCAGCGAGTCCGTCACCACCCGCAACATTGCGAGCGCGGCGCCGGCGGCGGCGATAAAGGAAGAGCCAGTCCAGAACCGCGCGGCTTCGAACGACGGATAGCTGCGGATCACGTAGGCCCAGATCAGGCCCAGCGCCAGAAAATTGATGACGAATACCGTCCACAGCGTCGGAACGCTCAGCATCGTGTGCCCGGGACACTCAACGTCCCGTCTCCCCTGTTACAGACCACCCGAAGCTTTCGCTCCCAGGGCGTTTCCCCAAACGACAATCCCCGTTGTCTTACGGACAAGGTGCATCCGCGCCGCTTAACGGACTCTCACCGCCAGCGGGTAATCCATACCGTGGTTTTAAATTGATGAAGAGCGCGAGCGTTGGGGCATCGTTAAGCATGACGCACGCGACGCGAACGGCGCCGCGAACCGCATTTTGGCGAAAAATTGCATCAAAACGCATAACAGCTGTGGATAACGTGATGACGGCGACGTGACAGTACGCGGCAGCGGCCCACGAATCTGTTGCAATTGTAATTGAGGATGTTGTGAGGCTGGCCCTCCGCCAAGCATGCCTCGGAGTCGCGTTTCAACCCATTAAAACCGTAAGAGGATACTATGGCTAAGAAAGCGAAGAAGGCGAAAAAGGCGAAGAAGGCGAAGAAGGCCAAGAAGTCCAAGAAGTGAATTCAGGCCCGGGTGGGGCGCTCAGTTCCGCCCGGGTATCCAATTTCAGGCGATCGATTTTCCAAAAACGGCGGGCTCAGGCCCGCCTTTTTGATTCTGAGAGCTGCCACCACCCCCTCCTCCGTCATTGCGAGGAGCGAAGCGACGAAGCAATCCATGGGGCGGCAAAGCAAGTATGGATTGCTTCGCTGCGCTCGCAATGACGGCAAAACATCACCGCTCCGCAAAGGCGAGTTTCGCACCGAGCGCGGCAAAGCCCGCCGCAAAACTCCGGCGCAGCCAGGCCATCACGCGCGGCCGAGTGATGACGCGGTCGCGGACGGCGGCGGCGAACAGGCCGTAGACCGCGAACACCGCAAAGGTCATCGCCATGAAAGCCCCGCTCAGTTCCAGCATCCGCGCCAGCGGATTGCTTTCATCGGCGGCGATAAACTGCGGCAGGAAGGCGAGAAAGAAGATCGAGAGTTTTGGGTTGAGGATGTTGATCAGGATTGCCGTGACGATCACCCGCCGGCTGGAGCGCTCCGCCGCGGGGCGCACATCGATCGCGAGCGCGCCGGTTTCGCGCAGCGCCTGCCAGGCCATATGGAGCAGGTAGATCACCCCGCACCATTTCAGCGCCGCAAACGCCAGCGCACTGGTGTGCAGCACGGCGGCCAGCCCCAGCATGGTGGCGACCATCTGCGGCACGATCCCGAGCGTGCAGCCGAACGCGGCCACGATCGAGGCCCGCCCGCCTTGCGTCAGCGCCACCGCCAGCGTGTAGAGCACACCGGTGCCGGGAGATGCGACCACGATCAGCGTGGTCAGCAGGAATGAAAGGGTCATGCGCAGGTCCCCGGAGTGCAAGATCGACCCGCGATATCATGGCCGATCCAGCCACGGAAGCAGCGCGCGGGGACGCCCGATATCACCGAAGCCGTGCGACCTTCCCCACGGCGATACGCTACGCCTCGCCGACACGGCTCCAGGCCGCCGACATTTTCTCCGCCTCGCGGATCACATCGAGCGGTGTCCACGGCTTGGACCAGAATTTGCAGCCGTCCGGCAGTTTCTGCCGCAACGGCTTGCCCGAGGTGACGATCACATCCATGTCGGGGTTGAATTTCTTGGCGACATGCGCGAGCTCGACGCCGTTCATGTGCCCGGCCAGATTGACGTCGGTCATCAGCAGGACGAGGCTGGCGTCCGCCTGCTCCAGCACCAGCTCGGCGGCCTCCCCGCTTTCGCATTCGATCACATCTATCTCGCTTTCCTCCAGCAACAGGCAGATCATTTCCCGTTGCATCGGATCGTCTTCGACAATCAGCGCGGTCGCACGAAAGGGTTTCGATTGTCCCATGGGTCGCCTCCGTGAACGCGTCGAAGTGGATGTGCGTCAAAGTAACTTGGGGTAAGGCTCGAAAGCGCTTTATGGTTCGGTTCCAATTTGCGAAAGGTGGGGAACTTGCCCCTCATGCCTGTATTTTCATCTCGCGGAGTATTTTCGAATGACTGCGATTAACGGATCGGCCGCCGCCGTCACCGGTGCGGCCAGCGGCATCGGCCGCGCATTGGCGCTGGAATTGGCCGCGCGCGGCTGCGATCTGGCGCTGGCCGATCGCGATGAGGCCGGCCTGCAGCAGGTCGCCGGCGAGATCGGCAAAGCTGATGGGCGCAAGGTCACGACGCATCGCGTAGATGTCGGCGAACCCGGCCAGATCCAGGATTACGCGGATGCCGCGATCGCCGCGCATCCAAAACTCAACATCGTCATCAACAATGCCGGGGTCGCCCTGCTCGGCAATTTCAACGAGGTCGAACAGGCGCAGATGGATTGGCTGTTCAACATCAATTTCTGGGGCGTGGTGCATGCAACGCGCGCCTTCCTGCCACATCTCTCCCAACAACCGGCGGCGCATATCGTCAACCTGTCCTCGATCTTCGGCATCATCGCCCCGCCGGGACAGACCGCCTATAGTGCTGCGAAATTCGCGGTGCGCGGCTTTTCGGAAAGCCTGCGGCATGAGCTTGCGATGGCGAAAAGCCCGGTACGATTGTCGGTGGTGCATCCCGGCGGCATCGCCACCAACATCGTCCGCAATTCCCGCACCGGCTCCGGCGTCACCGACAACACCCGCCGCGTCCAATCGATCGAGCGCTTCGAGGCGATGGCGATCAACACGCCGGCGGTGGCGGCGCAGCGCATCATCACCGGCATCGAGAAGAATGCGCCACGGATTTTGATCGGCGGCGATGCGAAGTTCATGGATTTGCTGCAACGCTTGCTGCCTGGGACGTATTGGTCGGTGATGGCGAAAAAGCTCGAGAAGCGGATGACCGCGGGGCCGGCGAAGGCGTGAGGCACGAAGCGTCGGGGCCCCTAAACCAAAATCTCGAAAACAACCCCATGTACAGTAGAATGGGGATGCCAGAACCAATACTATTTTACCTTTCTTTTCAGATCCGACGCCTCGCGGAATACCGCGAGACCTACCGCCCCACCAATTGATCCGCAAAATACCCGATCGTCTTGCGATAGATCGTTGCCCTGTTCCACTCGCGCATCGCTTCGAAATTCTCGGTGCCCTCGCTATAGGGCGCGCCCATCTTGAAGCCGGAGGTGTGCAGCAGATTCGCGGTGGAGGCGAGCACGTCGGGGACGCTGTGGCGGAGGTCGACATGGCCATTGCCGTCGAAATCGACGCCGTATTTGATGTAGGACGACGGCAAAAATTGCGTCTGGCCGATCTCGCCGGCGAAGGCGCCGATCAGGTCGCGCAAGGGAAGGTCGCCGCGTTGCAGGATTTTCAGCGCCGCCAGCAGTTCGCCCTGGAACAGTTCGGTGCGGCGGCAATCATGCGCCATGGTGGCGAGGGTGCGGATCACCGGCATCTTGCCGATGTCGCCCTTGCCGAAATCGGATTCCAGCCCCCAGATCGCAATCACGATCTGCCGGGGCACGCCGAACTTCGCCTCGATGCTCGACAGCAATGCCGCGTGACGCTGCAGCATCTGCCGCCCCATGTTGATGCGGCCGGCGCCGACGCGGGTCGAGACATATTGCTCGAAGGTCTTGTTGAAGGTACCGCGCTGGCGGCGGTCGAAATTCAATACTGCCGGATCCTGCGTCACGCCCGACAGCGCTTGCGAAATCACCGCCGGCGAAATCCCCGCCGCCTGCGCCTCCTGCGACATGGCAGCCACGAAGGTGTTGAAGTCGCCGCCGCAGCGGGCGGCGTGGGAGGGGGTGGTGAGGATAGAGCCAAACAAAACTGCTAGACAAAACTTGCGCATGCGAGTCCCTTGTGAATTCCGTATTATGCGACATACGCCCCTTAGGTGACAATTGGGGCTAGAGCTGCGACCGTTAGGACAGACCGCCCTTTTTGCTCTTAGGGATCACGGGGCATTAGGAGCCTACATTCACAGCGCGGAACTCACCCGTTTGCTCGTCCAATTCAACTAATTTCATGACCATGCGCTGCTGCACTATGCAATCAGCAATCTCGCGCGTATCTGCATTTACATCCTTAGCTTCGATGATGACCACCTTCATCAAGCCATTGCACTGATCTCGTGCCCACTTCAGATTTTCAATACGCTCACGATTTCCCGGCTTATCCTTCCACGTGCGAAGGCGCGGGCTCCCAAACGTGCTGTAGGAAATTGGACTAACGGAATAGTTGAGGGCATCTTTCCAGAACGTCATAACAACGGTTCGATTGTCAGGTGTGCGAGCCGACCAGCTCCACCTTTGGTTTTTACCCGCCGCCCCAAAGGTCGCAAAGGCTTTTGCTAACCCAGTCACTATCCAATCCTCTCGCTTTATGGAAATCCTAAATCTTCAATCAATTCGCAAGATGTCATGCAGCACTGCTTCAATATATCGTTTCACTTGCGCGACCTGTCGACGTTCGGATGCTACGTGAGTTGCGAGTGATCCTAAGTCGTAAACTGATCGAGTTAAATCGCCGATGATGGCATCCACAGCACTCACTGCATCTTCCGGTGAACTCGCCTTTGTCTTGCCATCTCTACGCTTCTTCAGGATGTAACGGACCTTCTGCTTCATTGTCGGTCCTGATCGACCGCTTTCCAGCTGAAAGCCCGGGTTTGTCATAACGTCTTTGTCTGGAGCCGTGTGGTCTAGGATCTCCCGAAGCATTTCCCGCAACTCGAGAGCAGGCCCCCGAAATGAGACGCGCTTTTCGTCCCAAAGATCATGAAGGGCCTGACGATATGAGACGCCAGCCGACGGCACCAACAGTTCGATTGCCTTAAGCAATTTTCTTTCGTCTGAACCGAGATCGTTGTTTGAAGCACGAACAGCTTCGGTACCAATAGAGCCGAGACTTAGTCGATCCATCAGCGAGTCTTTGTAGAGACGCTGCAGCTTATAGCCCCCATTCGCTTTGACAAATTTTTGCGGCGTCGACTTTTTTCCCTCTGAAAGATACGGGGCTAACCGGGCCGGCGGCGTCAAATCACAGGCCTTAAAACATTCTCCAATTTGCGTCACAGTAGCTGCGGGAGAACCACCTTTGACAGTCAGATAGTACACAAACAAATCGACAAGGGCCGAATCCTTAAGGCCCCCGACGCTGGGGATTGAATTGAAAAAGTCGCTAACGTTCTCGCTCATCTAACCGGCTTTGGCCTCTCGGTGAAATCTATACCTGCAGTTCTTTTACGAGCTCAGCGGCCCGCTTTAAGCCCGGGGCAGTAAGGGTCCAACCCTTCTCCTTCGTTCCGGTGAACTCGTTACCCCTGTCCCTCAGGTGAACCGCATGGTTTGCTCTGTCATAGCACCCAGACGCTTCACACAACGCTCGCGCAGCCTTGTCCGTAAAAGCAGCGTTACCCGTTACGAGGAACTGGCCGAGGCCCGTTAGTACGTACGCGCTGTATGTTTGCTCCTTCTTATTTCGTCCTGGGATTGCCGAGATGACCTCAGCGCCGCCATCAACTACGTGAAACACGTGCTGAAGTTCGGTCACCGAAATTCCGTTCTGATTCATCCAGTGCCTGGTGCGTGGTGACAGAACACCCAAATCTGAGTCGCTCGCAATTTGGTCATCTGCACCCTCTTGCGGCGCCTTTGACTGCACGTCACCAAGCAGGGTCA
>Ga0307516_10008342_pt1 | contig 11740 bp, 10 predicted proteins | sample 19_EM_MG_FD_203310 | JGI IMG/M metagenome (GOLD analysis project Ga0307516, IMG submission 203310) | Populus trichocarpa ectomycorrhiza microbial communities from riparian zone in the Pacific Northwest, United States - 19_EM | ecosystem: Host-associated > Plants > Roots > Unclassified | place...
GATCTTCTTCGAGGTGGTGCCGCGGACCAGCGAATCGTCGATCAGGATGATGCGCTTTCCAGCGATCGCGGCGCGGTTGGCCGAATGCTTCATGCGCACCCCGGATTCGCGAATGCTCTGGGTCGGCTGGATGAAGGTGCGTCCGACATAGTGATTGCGGATGATGCCGAGTTCGAACGGCACCCCGGAATGCTGGCTGTAGCCGATCGCGGCCGGCACGCCGGAATCCGGCACCGGGACGACGACATCGACGTCGACGTGGTTCTCGCGGGCCAGTTGCGCGCCGAAGGCTTTGCGCACCTCATAGACCGAGCGACCGCCGACGATGGAGTCTGGCCGCGCGAAATAGATGTATTCGAAGATGCAGGGTCGGGGGGCCATGCGCGGGAACGGCTTGTGAATATCCTGGCCGTGCTCGTCGAAGACGATGACCTCGCCGGGCTCGATATCCCGGACATAGCGCGCACCGATGATGTCGAGCGCACAGGTCTCCGAGGTCAGGATCGGGCAGCCATCGAGTTCGCCGAGGACGAGCGGGCGGATACCCCGGGGATCGCGAGCCCCGATCAGCTTCTTGTTGGTCAGCGACACCAGCGCATAGGCGCCCTCGATGGTGCGCAACGCATCGATATAACGTTCGATGAACCGGCTACGCTTGGATTGCGCGACCAGATGCAGGATCACCTCGGTATCGGTGGTGGATTGCATCATGGCGCCGTTGCGAACGAGGTCGCGGCGCAGCGAGAGCCCATTGGTGAGATTGCCGTTATGCGCAACCGCAAGTCCGCCGGCATTCAACTCGGCAAACAGCGGCTGCACGTTGCGCAGGATCGTCTCGCCCGTCGTCGAATAGCGGACATGGCCGACCGCGGAGGTGCCCGGCAGCCGCTCGATCACCTCGCGGCGGGAAAAGGTGTCGCCGACGAGGCCTAGCCTGCGCTCACTGTGAAACCGCGTTCCATCGAAGGAGACGATGCCGGCTGCTTCCTGGCCGCGATGCTGCAAAGCATGCAGTCCGAGCGCCGTAATGGCCGAGGCTTCGGTATGACCGAAAATGCCAAACACGCCACACTCCTCGCGCAGCGTGTCTCCTTCCAAATCCAGGTCTTCCAAATCCATGTCCTGTAAATCGATGTCGGGAAGATGTGGCTCCGGCCCGCCCGGTTTCAGATTGAGTTGGGCGTGGTCTTCAGAAGGGCTCTGCATCTCGTCCATCGCGCCTCTCTTCTAGAGCATGAACCGGAAAAGTGGGAACGGGCTTTCCGAAAAGATCACACTCAAACAAAAACATAGCGCGAGATACGATTCGACAAAAGTCATCTCGCTGCAGGTCCGCGGTCAGCGTGCCACGGGCTTTTCGATCAGCTTTTTCAAACTGTCGCGGGCCGGTCTGCTGTAACCTTCGCCGCCCGGCGGGGGCGACTCGGTATCAGCCTGGTCGTCGTCGGGCTTATTCTTCTTCAACTTCTTTAAGATGGTGTTCTCGGGATCGTCAGGCAAGAGCGACATCAGCCAGTCCCCTGTTCCCTGCAGCACCACCCGCGACTTCGCGCCGGTAACCCAATCGGGCCGCTGCTTTTCCGGAACCAGCCAGCTGAAGAACAGGAAGGCAACGACAACGATCAAAAGACCGCGTGCCAGGCCGAACAGAAAGCCAAGGGTGCGGTCGAGCGCACCGATCCGGGAATCCAGGATCATGTCGGAAATCCTGACCGTGATGATAGAGACCACGATCAGGGTGCCTACGAACACGCCGGCCACGACGACGATCGAAGCGACGGTATCGTTGTTGAAATAGGTCTTGGCGGTCGGCAGCAGCCTGGAGAATGAGTAAAGCGTAGCCAGCGCCGCCGCGCCCCAGGCGGCAATCGAGAGGATCTCGCGCATGAAGCCGCGGACCATCGCGAGCAGGCCGGAAATCAGCATGACGCCGAGCAGGACGAGATCGAGAATGGTTATCGGCATCGGCTGGTCAGGTCCGCTCGCAAGTTTAAAGCCCGAAATCGACGCTTCACGGCTGTCCCTGGGTGGGGGGCAGACGGTCTTTCTCCGCAAGGCCTCAATATCTTGCCTCTTCGCATCCGCGACGTTTGCGCGACGGATGTATAGCGGCGGAGACCAATGAGGTCACGCCTGCCTAGCCCTCCTGACGGCGGATTCTCGCTGGTGTGGCATTTTTCTCCCCAGTTGTATTGTCCTCCCGGTTCCCCTTGCGGCCACGGGCAGCTATTTCAGCCACCAGGCTGGTCAAGTTGCCCACGGCATTGAGGTTGAGGCCGGCATCTCCGCTCGTCTCGCCGCGCGCGGATTCGGGCAAGACCGCACGGGTAAAGCCGAGTTTTGCGGCTTCTTTGAGCCGGGCCGAGGTCTGCGCCACCGGGCGGATCGCGCCCGAGAGCGAAATCTCGCCGAAATGGACCGCATCCGTCGGCAGCGGCGCGTTGACGAGCGAGGAGACCAGTGCAGCCGCGGCAGCCAGATCGGCCGCTGGCTCCTGGATGCGCAGGCCGCCGGCCACGTTCAGGTAGACATCGTGGCCGGACAGCTTGACCCCGCAATGGGCTTCCAGCACCGCCAGCACCATTGACAGCCGGCTGGGGTCCCAGCCGACCACGGCGCGCCGCGGTGTTCCGAGCGAGGTGGGCGCCACCAGCGCCTGCAGTTCGACCAGCACCGGGCGGGTGCCCTCGATGCCTGCGAAGACGGCAGTTCCGGGACTGCCGAGATCGCGTTCCGACAGGAATAATTCTGAGGGATTGGAGACTTCGCGCAGGCCAAGGCCGGTCATTTCGAACACGCCGATCTCGTCGGTTGGACCGAAGCGGTTCTTCACCGCGCGCAGGATTCGGAATTGCTGCGAGCCTTCGCCCTCGAACGAGAGCACCGCATCGACCATGTGTTCGACCACGCGCGGGCCGGCGATCTGGCCGTCCTTGGTGACATGGCCGACCAGGATGATCGCCGCGCCGGACTTCTTGGCGAAGCGAATGAGCGCCTGCGCCGAGGCGCGCACCTGGGTCACGGTGCCCGGCGCGGATTCCACCGTGTCCGTCCACATGGTCTGGATCGAATCGATCACGATCAGCCGCGGCACCGGGCCTTCCGACAGGGTGGTGACGATGTCCTCGACCGAGGTCTCCGCGGCAAGCTGCACCGGCGCGTCGGCAAGGCCGAGCCGCTCGGCGCGCAGCCGCACCTGCGCCACGGCCTCTTCGCCGGATATATAGACCGCGCGGTGGCCGGCCCGCGCCAGCATGCTGGTTGTCTGCGTCAGCAGGGTGGATTTACCAATGCCGGGATCGCCGCCCACGAGCAGCACCGAGCCGCGGACGAAGCCGCCGCCGGTGACGCGATCGAGTTCCGCCATTCCGGACGGCAGGCGCGGCGCGTCCACGCTCTTGCCGGTCAGGCTTTCCAGCGCGAATGTCCGGCCCTTGCGCCTGGAGCGGATCGAGACCGGCATCGACGTCGCGCCGGTGACGTCTTCCTCGGAGAGTGTGTTCCACTCACCGCAGGACTCACATTTGCCCTGCCAGCGGTTATAGGCCGCGCCGCAGTTCTGGCAGACGAAGGAGAGGGCGGACTTGGCCATGGAGGAGGGAATCGCGGGTCAGGATTGACTGTCCCGCGTTCCTAGCATGGAAACGCCGACCGCACGGCTTCGAAATCGATCGCCTGGTGGGACGCGACCATCCGCCGGCAATCCGCCTCAATAAACCAGAGCCGTGCCAGGCGGCTTCTCAATAGCTGCCGCCAAGGATTTATAATGCTCGCAGTCGGTTCCGCAGATCTCCGCGATCCGGCTCAGATGATAGAGCGCCTGTTCGCGATTGCCCTGCTCGAGCTGCCAGAGGCCATAATACTGCCAGGTCAGCACATGGTTCGGATCGGCCTTCAGCGCGCGCTGGTACCAGACTTGCGAGAGCTGATAGTCGCCGAGCTTGCGGTAGGAATAGCCGATCAGGTTGGCCACATTCGGCTGATCGTCATGGCCAAGCGCCTTGAGCTGGTCGATCGCGGCGGCATAGTCGTTCCGCTCGTAGATCGTATCGTAGGCTGTGCGGTAGCCGCTTGCGAAGGTGGGGTCGTCGAAGCTGGATTGCTTGCTGCTCTTCTTGCTCTTGTGGGCGCGGGTGGCTTTGGTGTCCGATGGCGGAGGGCTAGCAGTCGATGGATTCGTCATTTCAGCGCCACCACCGCCGCCGCCGCCACCTCCACCGCCGGCCGCGAAAACCGGTGTGAACGAAGGCGCCGCAATCAGGGCCATCGAAAAAGTCGCCAGCGTCACAAACCTGATCAACATCGAGTTCATGCGAATCTCCTGCCTCTTGGGCTGTCGGCCACGATCCAACCTGATAAACCCCGGTTGGTTCGAAACATTCCTGGCGAACTCTTCACGGACATGCGATTGGTTTGCGACAGTGATGCTGTCTTATGTCAGCATCAGCACGATCGCATGAGCCGGTGACTGCCCAGGATTCATGGCGCCTTGACGCCTATCCAGAGGTCCACCGGCTGCTCAAGGCCACGAACGATCCAGGCCGGCCTCTCGACAAGCTGAATCAGCGTAATGTTCGGTCTGGTTGTCTCGGCACGCGCCCGTTGCACGAGGTCGTTGCTGGCGACCAGACTGCACCGGAATTCGCGGGTCAGCGACTCCAGCCGGCTCGCCACATTGACCGTGTTGCCGATGACCGCGAATTCGAGCCGGTTCAATCCAATATCGCCGAGTACGACCTGTCCATAATGCAACCCGACGCTCAACTGGATCGACGGTTCGTCGCGAGCGTTGCGTTCCCGGTTGAGTTCGTCGATCGAGCCGATCATGGCTTGTGCGCAAAGCAATGCGTTGCCGGCGTCGCGTTCGCCGGCGAATGGGGTGCCGAACGTCGCCATCAGTCCATCACCGAGATACTTGTCCAGCGTCCCCTGGTACCGGAAGACCTCGCGTTCCATCCGCTCGTGAAACTCTCGGAGCGTGCCGATCACCTCGGTCGGGCTGCGGCCCTCGGCATATCGCGTGAAACCGACAATATCCGCGAACAGGACCGCAACGTCCTGGGTTCGAACCTGCTTGAGCGGTTCGTCGTTTCCGGACAGCTCCGCCACGACATTCGGCGAAAAATATCGTGCCAGATTGGTTCGCTCGCGTTCAATGCCGGCATGGCTGATCAACAGCAGATTCGAGCGGCGAACCGCTACCGCGAGGGTGAAGGATACGATCAGGAAAACGATGATTTCCTGGACTCGTCCGCCTATATTGATCGTTGTGGGATCGATGATCGAAAATAGGCGAAGATCGGAGCCGACCGCGGCTCTGATGCGCTCCGACAGACCGACATGGGTCGCAGGCTGAAGGTAGGCCCAGCCGATGCCGATCACCCACAGGACTGACGTCCAGATACCCATCGCGATCACGGTTCGCCACGAATAGGCCAGCGTGGCGGTCGCGAGCAGGACGAAGAAGTAAATGAAAGTGTCGAAGCGGAATTGCATGGCAATTGGCCAGTGCGCGGTGCTCCACGGGTTGGGCACGACGGAGATGAAGGTCATAAGCGCCAGATCGCAAAACATCAGAAACAGCTCTCGCCACGACCGGCCGGCCGAGCCGACTTGGAGCTGAGCCCAGCCGATCGCCGCAAAAAAGCCGAGCATCAGAATATAATAGATGACGTCCCAGTTCGGATTGATGACCGGCAAGGTCGCTGCGATCAAGGCCAACGCCACCCAGCGCGCGCGAACGGCGAGCAACAGGCCTTCGCGTTTGCTTTCGACGAGCGCCGCCTCGGCGAATTTCGCAGTGTCCTGCGGAATATTGGGCCGCGCTGCCGCACGTTGTCCGGAAAAGGGAATATCAACGGAGTTCGCGAGTAAGCTCACAACAATCACTCCCTCGTTGAGATCGCGCCCCGGTCCCGCGGATTTCCGCGCCTCGCGAGGCGATCGGGCATCATTGTGACGTTATTGACTCATGGCAGAACATGCCAGAGTGGGGGGCCGCGCCATCACCGGAAGCATCAGATACGCGGACACATTCAGTTCGCTTGCATAGCCGTCCACACCATCGAGAGCCCCGCCGCGACCATGATGGCGTCCATCACCAGCCGGAACACCTCCGGTTCAAGCCGCAACACGAAACGCTTGGCGATGAAGGCGCCGAACATGAGCGATGAGCCTGCGGTCAGGCCCTTTAGCGCGATGTCGCCGGTCAGGGCGCCGAAACGCCCGAAGGTGGCGGACTTGCTCAGGTAGATCCCGAGCGAGCTTGCGGCCTCGGTCGCAAGGAATGCGCCTCGTGTCAGACCGTAGAACAAAAATAGCGGCACACTCAACGGTCCGGTCGACACCACGATGCCCGTGAGATAGCCGATCACCGCGCCACCGAGGGCGAGGTGCCAGAGCGACAGCTTGAACTGGTGGCGGGCGAGCCAATGCCGAACCGGCACCATCGCGATCAGAAACAGGCCGATCGTCAGATCGACCGCATGCGAGGGCAGGGCGAGCAGCGTGCGAGCGCCCAGCGTCGCGGCGGGAATCGCTGTGAAGGAATAGGCCGCGCAGGCGCGCCAGTCGACCTCGCGCCACCAGGCAAGGATGCGCGAGAAGTTGGCCAGCACCGCCGCAACCGCCATGATGGGCACGGCTTGCTTCGGTCCATATTGATAAATCAACACCGGCATCAGCATGATCGACGAGCCGGTGCCGACGATGCCGGAAATGATGCCGGCGGCAAGGCCGACGATCAGGATGAACAGCAAGCCCAAGGGGAGGCAACTCCGTGATCCAGTAGCTCGAAAGCGGCGGTCAGCAATAGGCAACCCGGGTCGAAAAAGCCACTGGCCGGCGATCATTGCTGACACAATGTTGGCAACAGGGCTGGTTTAGCTATGCCGAGGCAGAAACGTCGGCAGGTTGCCGATCATGAGAGGGGATCAGCGCATGACGATCAGGGGAGGTTGCCATTGCGGCAGCACACAGTTCGAATTGAGCGAGGCACCCGCTGGCGTGACGCGTTGCACATGCTCGCTCTGCTCGAAGCGCGGCGCATTATGGGCGTACTACACCCCGGCACAGTTTCGCCTGACCACTCCGGTGGAGAAAGTTGCGACCTATCAATGGGGCAGCCGCACCGTCAAACACCACTTCTGTGCCAATTGCGGTTGCGGCACCTATTCCGAGTCGCCGGATTGGTCAACCGGCAAGCCTGATTTCGAGAATCCGCGCGTCGGTGTCAACGCGCGGCTCCTGGATGATGTCGATCTCGACGCCGTGCCGGTGACCGTGATCGACGGCAAGAATCTGTGGTGACGCCGCGTCCTGTGAGCCGCCGGTGCCGTGATCAACCCGCGGTACCACGCCGCGGCCCGCGCGACACGGCATCGGGCGGAGGCTTTCAATCGACCTCCTGGCCTCCGATCAACGTCTTGCAGAGAACGATATTGGAGTGTCCCTCGGGCCACCCCGCAAACTCAGCCACACGCGCGAAGCCGGCCTTCTCATACAGTGCCGGCGCCTGAAAGTCATAGCTCGCCACCCAGATCCGCCGCACGCCGCGAGAGGCGGCCTCGGCGACGAATGCGTCCAACAACCGTCGCGCGTGGCCGCGTCCACGATAGGCCTCGTCGATCCACATCTGCTTGAGCTCGGACGTACCTGCCCAGGAATATCCGGCGGCGACGCCGATCACGCGTCCGGCGTCGTCGCGGATCACAAATCCAAGGCCTCGACCGTCATTGCGCCCGATGGCGCGACGGTTGAAGTCATAGAGGCTCTGTTCGATGGCATCGATTTCTGTCGATGAAAGATCATGCCGGGGTTCTACAAGGGCGGTCATCCTGGATGCTCGATGGTTGCCGGGGAATCGGCCCGCGGATGGACGGCAATGCTGGAACGGGTCGGTATCCGCTGTAGGAGCGGCGGGTCGAAACGAACCAGCGCCCTAGTCCGGGTTGGCGCGCTGGCAATTGAGCGCGTCGGTGGTCACGATTACCCGAGCAGGGCCTGATGCGTCTTGCAAATTGTGTGAGGTTGCCATCGTGCGGCTGATTTGCCCGACGTGTAAAAATGTATTCGCGGGAACGACATATCGATCATCCTGCTACTGTGCATGGGGTTGTTTTCGACATTTTCGTGGTGGGGTGTTGCCTACCTAGCCGAAGCCCGCGAAGCACCGGCCCGCCTTCGCCCGTGGGCTTCGGCGGGACAGCCGTCCCATATTGGCTTAATTGAGTCTGGACCCTAAATCTCCGCAAACACCTCCAGCAGATTTCCATCCGGATCACGGAAGAACAGCGTGCGATGTCCAAAGGCCTGGTCGGTCGGCGGCGAGAGCAGATCGACGCCATGGCGCACGAGTTCGTCGGCGCATTGATCGACCTCCGCAGTGGAGACCTTGAAGGCCAGCTGCAGCGAGGCGCTGCCGCCAGGCGTTGGAGCGTCGGCTGTGGTTCGGCTCGGCTTCGCCAATGCCAGGGTGTTGCCGCCCACGCGATATTCGATCCAGCCTGGCGACAATTCTCGTGACAGGGGAAAACGAAGGACGTCTTCGTAGAAGCGGCGCATCGCCGCCATGTCGCGCACGAAAATGACCGTATAGTCGATCGCCCGAATGGCTTGGAAGGGTGAACCGGAATGCGGATTTCGTTCGTTCACGCGTGCTCCCCGTTCATTGATGGGGCCATGGCATTCTAAACCCTTGTGAGGGTATCGCCGACCACCGCGCCGCTATCTTAACACGATCCAGGCCGGCGCATGGTCGGATGCGCCGTCTTCGCCGCGCAGCTCGCGGTCGACGCCGCCCCTGATCAGGCGCGGCGTCAGCGCCGGGCTCAGCAAGAGGTGGTCGAGCCGCAGTCCGGCATCGCGCGGCCAGCGGTTGCGCTTGTAGTCCCAGAAGGTGAACATCGGTTTGGCGGGATGGAGCGTGCGGATCGCATCGCACCAGCCCTGCGCGACCAGGGACGCGAAGGCCGCGCGGCTCTTGGGCTGGATCAGCGCGTCCTTGTCCCAGGAGCGGGTCGAATAGATATCAAGCTGCGTCGGCGCGACGTTGAAGTCGCCGGCGAGCACGACCGGCAGGTCCTGTTTCAGGAATTTCGCAGCGTGCAATTTCAAGCGCCTGAACCAGGCAAGCTTGTAGTCGAATCTCGGCCCGGGCTGCGGATTGCCGTTCGGCAGATACAGACATCCGATGATGACGCCGCTGACGGCGGCTTCGATGTAGCGCGCCTCCTGGTCGGCGCGGTCGCCGGGCAGGGCGGTGCGTGTCAGAATCGGCTCGGCCTTGCGCGCCAGGATCGCAACCCCGTTCCAGGTTTTCTGGCCGCGCCATACCGCACCATAGCCGGCTTGCTCGATGGCGTTGCGCGGGAAGGCGTCATCCGCGGCCTTCAATTCCTGCAGGCAGACGATGTCGGGCTTTGCCGCACGCAACCACCGCAGCAGATTCGGCAGGCGGCGATTGACATTGTTGATGTTGAACGTCGCAATCTTCATGTTCAAGGAGGTGATCGACGCCGAAAAAGATGGGGCAGGTCAACCCGGCAGCTCTTGAACGGCCACCCCTCAAGGCGCGTCCTGAGCCGTTTCCCGGGCAGGCTCTTGATGGGTCTCTGGCTGGGCATCTTGCGCCGCCTCGACGTGGCCGCCCTTGTAGATGCGGGCATAGCGTGAACCGAGGCTGGTCAGCACTTCGTAGCCGATGGTGCCGAAATGATGGGCGAGTTCGTCGACCGTGATGCCTTCGCCGATCAGCGTCACCAAATGTCCGCGGCGTGCCGCATTCGGCGGCAAGTCGGTGATGTCGACGGCCATCAGGTCCATCGAAATCCGCCCGGCAATCGGGCAGCGCGTGCCCGCAACGATGACTTCGGCGCCGCGGGTGCCGTCATTGGCGCTCGCGGCGCGAAAATACCCATCGGCATAGCCGGCCGACACGATCGCGAGTTTCGTCGGCCGACGCGCGGTCCAGGTGCCGCCGTAACCCACCGTTTCGCCGCGCTCGATGTGGCGGATCTGCACGATCCTGGCTTTGATGTCGACGACCGGCAGCATGGGATTGTCGGCTTCCGGCGTGGGGTTGACGCCATAGAGCGCGGCGCCTGGCCGCACCACGTCGAATTGGAAAGATCCGCCGAGAAAAATCCCGGACGAGTTCGACAGCGAGGCGGGAACACCGGAGAACAGGCTCGCGATCTCGCGGAAAGCGATGAGCTGTCTGGCGTTGACTGGGTTGTTGAGTTGTTCGGCGGAAGCCAGATGGCTCATGACCAGTGTGATGCCGTGATCGCCGGATTCGATCCTCGAAATAAGGCCATGCGCCTCCAAGACGGTCAACCCGAGCCGGTTCATGCCGGTGTCGATATGGATCGCCGCGCCGCCTGACCAGCCCGAGCGCCGGCGGAACAAGTCCCATTCAGCGAGCTCATTGAGACTGCCAATGACCGGCCTGCAGTCGATCTGGGCGTAGGCCTCGCCGGAGTTCTGGAAAAAGCCGCTCAGCACGTAGAGCGCGACCGTCGACGGCAGGGCCGCGCGCGCGGCGCGCGCTTCGTCGAGGTTCGCGACAAAGAAGCTCTTGCAGCCGGCGGCCAGAAGCGCGCGCGCGACCGGTTCGACGCCGCAGCCATAGGCGTTTGCCTTGATCACACCGGCGCATTCGGCGGGAATCGCGGTTTTCTCGAGCTTGCGCCAGTTCGCGATGATGGCGTCCAGATCGACGGTCAGGATGCCGGTTGCGGTGGCGAGGCCGGCGGCCTGGTTCGTCTCGGGCGAGAACGGGCTGCCGGCGGGCCTTGAATCGGAGGTCTTTGCGTCGGTCATGGAGTTCATGGCGCTGTTTTACGCGCCACGTCGCACCGGTTCAACCATTGGAACCCTGGTTCAGGGCTAATAAGTCCGGTCCGGCACATGGCCATCCTGGCTGAGATCACCGAAGCGTGTGACGCTGGCCTCGAAGTGCAACTCCACCGTGCCGGTCGGGCCATGGCGCTGCTTGCCGATGATGACTTCGGCCTTGCCGTGCGCGAGCTCCATGTCGGTCTGCCACTTCTCGTGTTCCGGGGTGCCGATGCGCGGCTCCTTGTTGGCGAGGTAATATTCCTCTCGGTACACGAATATCACAACGTCGGCGTCCTGTTCGATCGAGCCGGATTCGCGCAGGTCGGACAATTGCGGTCGCTTGTCCTCGCGGTTTTCGACCTGACGCGACAACTGCGACAGTGCGATCACGGGAACGCTGAGTTCCTTTCCCAACGCCTTCAGGCTGGTCGTGATCTCGGTCACCTCCTGAACGCGGTTGTCGTTGCCCTTCTTTCCCGAGCCTTGCAAGAGCTGGATGTAGTCGATGACAATCAGATCCAGCCCCTTCTGCCGCTTCAACCGACGCGCCCGCGCGGTGAGTTGCGAAATCGACAGGCCGCCGGTCTCGTCGACATAGAACGGCAGCGACTGCAGCTCGATCGAATAATCGCGGATCTTGTCGAAATCGGCCTCCGTGATGCCGCCGCGGCGGATCAGACTGGAGGGAATGCCGGTTCGTTCGGCGATGATACGGGTGGCGAGTTGCTCGCCCGACATTTCGCAGGAAAAGAAGCCCACGACACCGCCATTGATGGTTTTCATCGTGCCATCGGGCTGAAGCTCGCCGCGATAGGCCCTGGCGACGTTGTAGGCGATGTTGGTCGCCAGCGAGGTCTTGCCCATGCCCGGACGGCCGGCGAGGACGATCAAGTCGGAATGC
>Ga0307516_10008343_pt1 | contig 11739 bp, 13 predicted proteins | sample 19_EM_MG_FD_203310 | JGI IMG/M metagenome (GOLD analysis project Ga0307516, IMG submission 203310) | Populus trichocarpa ectomycorrhiza microbial communities from riparian zone in the Pacific Northwest, United States - 19_EM | ecosystem: Host-associated > Plants > Roots > Unclassified | place...
GAACCAGATGGTCAAGTGTGATCCTAAGGAGGGAAAATACAGTACGCTGTTGTCACCTTGTTTACCCTTGAACCGGGTTTCTTACTTTGACTGTTTTAGTGGCCTGTTGTCTACTTTACCGTGGTGACGTCGTTCCAAAGGATGTCCAGGCGGCGGTTGCCACCATCAAAACCAGGAAGACGATCCAGATCGTAGATTGGTGCCCGACCGCTTTCAAGCTCGGTATTTGCAACGAGCCCGCCGCATGTGTCCCCGGTGGTGACCTTGCCAAGGTCAGCCGTAGCTTATGCATGTTGTCCAACACCACTGCTATCTCCGCTGCCTGGAGTCGCCTCGGTACGCCATGACGTCCACACCTCTTCTCTTGAGTAGGCGTCTTACATTCATTTGCGTATGCAGACTACAAGTTCGACCTCATGTATTCCAAGCGTGCTTTCGTTCACTGGTATGTTGGGGAAGGTATGGAGGAAGGCGAGTTCTCCGAGGCCCGTGAGGATCTCGCCGCCCTCGAAAAGGACTACGAAGAGGTCGGTGCTGACTCTGCCGACGAGGAGGAAGAAGCAGAGTACTAGGCGTGCGCAAAGGCCAGGACATGCGCACTGCGGGCTTGTTGATGCGTATCTATGCTATCTTTCATTCTCTATCATGTTTTCGGAATGTTTTAGTAACCCTGTCCTCCCGCCTTGCCCTACCAGTATCTACACTTCCCCCTAACACCCTTCGGTTTCTTCTGTATGCCCACCGTTTGTTTTTCGCCTCCCCCGTTGAATTGTTTCGATGTGCGATACCCTAGCCTGCAACAGCCAGTACTGATCTACCACTTTCGAGGTCCAGTTTTAACTCCACAACGGAGGTTTTCGGTCAAGATATGGTAGGAGTCCGAGGTGAATATATATTGAGAGCAGGAGCGAATGGGAGTGGCGAATGCTGATAAGAATATTACGAACCGCGATACTGGTGGATAGTTTTAGAGGGAGCTCTCGAGAGACAGATAACCTGGTGAAAGCAGAAAACAAAGTCCGAAATGGATGCGGCCGGAAAACTGGGTTTTGGATCGAATCAAACTCGTTTCTCTGGTTCCTCCCTGACGATCGTTCCAGAGGCAGGAGTGGTCTCCCCACCGTTGACCGCACCTGACACACCGTTCCCAACAGCGGCGACAAGCCGTCGAGCTCGCCCTTTAGCCTTCTTCCGCCCCATATACCCGACAATGACATCCCATATCCTGAGCCCATGCATCGGGATAATGTTCGCCTTGACTTGCTGTTCCGACGCCGATTGCGGAGGCGGATTAGCTGGATTATCGGACGGGTTGAGCGTAGCTCTAATCCTTTCCATGGTTTTCCTCTTTGGAACTGTGTTGTGCGTCACCGGCGCGGTGTGGTAGACGGTTTTCCTGAGCAGCGCGACCGCCTCAGGCTAGGCGGGGAGAGGGCGGGGTTCAGATCTGCCTGGAAAACAGTAGAGTCAATTATTCGACTCACAGTATCCCTCCGCTTTGCAATCGCGCTCGGCGGTGGATTCTCATCGTCTAGATCCAGGGGTCCGAACCGGAGGTTCTCGTCGATCACACCTGTGGTGGCCAACGCCGAGTTACTGCTCTTGTGCCTCCTCTGCGGTTCCAACTTTGGCCGAACCTCATCCTGCCCATCCCCATCTCCGTCTCCCGTTTGTTCACGAGATGGCCCCGCGTCGCCTTCCTTCGTATTAACAACTAACCCTTGCTCTGTGACGTGTCGGATAATCTCCTCTGCTTTCTCTTCAAACTCCTTCCTCATCTTGAGGACCTTCTTGGGTCTCCCCTTGAACCGCTTGTCCCACACGCCCTGGCCCAGGAGCCACCGACGAACCGGTGCCTCCTTGATCAACCCAATCTGACTGGGGGAGATACGCAGGACAGGCATTTCCTCGATAGATTCCATGGGTCGAATTTCACCCCGGATGTCTACGCGTTCACGGAGCATGATGGCTTCGTGTTTTCCCTAGAGGGCGATGAGAAAGTTGTGTGGGGTATGACTTCCCGACGCACCATTGGAAGCGAACTTGATCCTTCCCCCTTGTCTGGTTCCTCGACCTCAGTGTCAACCCCTGCAGTCGCATCACTGTCGGGTAGCGGCGCAGGACCTGTTGCCACTGGTGTGGTAAGGTCTCCGTTCCCTTTTTCGGCGGTGGGTTCGTTCGGTGACTTGTCTTTGGACTTCTTGCGGAACCACGGATCCCCCGACTTTGACTTCGACTTCGACTCCGACTTGGCCGTGGTGATTTTAACCAACTCCGAATCCGAGTCGGACATGCTCTCTTCAAAAGCGACCTCTTTATATAACTCGGGGAACGGGAAGTTGTCAAGGTAGCTGGTATGCTTGGTGACGTGCTTGGCAAATTGGGCGATGGAACCATACGCATATCTCGCCTATAGGAGTGGAAAAAACCGTGAGTAATACCAAGACACGATCTAGAGCACCAGGCGTACACTGTCAGTGTACCCGAAGACTGTCAACACGTGTGGCATCCCGTCGTAAACCTGGAAGTGGACATTAGTAGGTGTGGTGAACCTTTTCGCGTTCTCCTGTTGCCTCTTGCTACTCCTCATCGCCTCTCCCCGTAAAGGGTACGATGCAGGATACGCGGCTTTGTGGGCAAGATACGTGATCTCGTCGACCAGGACTTCAGCATCCCCTGCCAGGATGTACAACGGACAAAAGTTCCCAAGCGACGCTTGGAGTAATGGAGAAACAAGCGGATGGGTGAGCTGGCTGTTGAAAGTCAGTGTCAAAGAGCTCGGAAATTCAACGAAAGGTAGGTTTACTCGTTCGTCGCATAGATCTGGATCTGAGACTGTAATTCCAGCGGGGCGTCGCCCGGGTTCTCCATGAGGACCTTCGGAAGCTCGAATCCGTACCCTTCGGCAGAGCCATGTCGGCTATCGGGAGACTCCAATTTCGGCCAAGAGGGTGGACGTTCCATCGTCGTTGGAGATTCAACCTGCACTCCCCCCGCACGGTCTATCTCCTTGTTCACAGAGTCCATCCAGTCTGGAGATTCGAGGGTGCCCGTCAACACCATCATGGAAGTCTGGGTTGTGCCTCCTTCCTGTGGGAGCGGCTCTTGGGATAATGCCTCTGCGATAAAAGCTCTATCCGATGAAGCCTTCAGTTCATCCGCTTGACCGGGGATAGGTGGAGAGTCAACTTCTGTCGTCGCTGTGGTGTGGGTCGGTTTGCTCTGGGGCGGCCAAGTCACGGACGGTTTGTGGATGAAACCATAGGGTGGGATGATATCCTGATGACCAAAACTATCAACCTAACCGCAATAAGGATCACTGCGTACAACTTACCGAATTGGTGTTGGACATGACAGATGGGAACGAATGCGTGAGGTCCACCCACGGTGAGATGAGCACAGCTCCAGCAGGTTGAGCCATGCCAAGATCCCTGAGGACTGTCAAAAGCGCTACACAAAGCCCAGCACCTGCAGAGTCTCCGGCGATGACAATCTTCTCGGGTTGCACGGCTTTATGCGGCGCATTCGGTGGCGGGTTTGTCAAGTACAAGTCTAAAGCGTGTCTGGTCAGCTTGGCTAAGAAACGCAGCATTCACAAGGCTCACACGCTGCGAGAACATCATGTCTTGAATTGACATTCGTTAGTATACCCAGCCACGGTACCGTGAAGATAATGGACTTACAATGGACACGGCCAAGGGTATTGCGGGGCTTTTCGGTAGTTGACTGTGAACAAACGGCCGTGGAATTTTCGAACTGCGTAAGGGGGTGATCTCAGTTCAAAGTGATCGGAGGTGGTGAGGGCTGAGGTACCATATCGAATCATTTGGTAACGGTGGGTGTCTGGAGGAAAGAATTCAGCCGCGCCTCGTACACCCACGAGGGATGACCGCACTTATTGAGCCCCAATAATACCCGCCTGGGCGTGGATAAGTGAACTATGGGACGGGGGGAAATAATTGAGGACATACCTCCGTGGACGTAGAACTGTGCACGCACGTCAGAAGGGAATATTTAGGACAAAATCCGGCCTCACCATAACGGTTTCCAAATGCTCCATCCTCAGCACGGTCTCCTCTTCCCACTCAAGCTTTCTTTCCGGGATCTTATCCTCATCCAAGTCCTCCAATGAATCTCGCTCCGCTATCCACTCCGCGTATACCCCATCGAGACCCCTGACTTGCCACCACTTATGGCCACCGACGACGTGCTTGAGGTCCTCCGGACCGAACCAATCAATCAACACGTCGGCTGCGGCGTTGCAAGTTGAGATGGGTATCGTGATAGGGGCCACGGCCGCCCATGGGAGGGCTGGAACGTGCGTGTTGGTGCTGGAATGAAATGAATAACGTGAATGGGGGATGATTTGTGTTCGAGCACGATTCACGCACAAGGCTTGGAGAGACTCGACGGTGTTGTACGTCCCAAGTTCGATAAATGCCTTGACGATGTTGAAGCCCCTTTTCACCGTTTCGTTATGTTTGTGAAAGAAAGACTTATGTTGAAGAGATCTAAAACTCACTCATCAAAGAAGATATCGTCGGTCGATGCTTCGTCCTCGTCTCCATGGGCAAATTTCTCCCCTTTGATCTTGTAATGCTTCAGGAACGTCTTCACAACCACTAAAGATTCACCGCGACCGGTCAACTCCTAGCACTCCTCGACGTCTGAACGCAGCTCACCTGGGGTTATGTGCACAGCGGCCGAGACCGTCGTTACTGGCATCCTCGCGGTTGGTTCTCAAGTGACACATTCCACTCGCGGCCGTCACAAATCCCAAATGTGCCAAGCGTCGCGACAGCCACCCACTTCCGGGTCACATGTCTCTGACGTCATGTTTTCATTTCACCGATCGCGATGTTGCTGTACGGATCAAAGTACTGCGGGAAGTCAAACTCCGGTTGTTCAAATCTGTTTATAACAGTGGCAGGAGTGTGGTTTCCTCGTGCTTCCGCGGGTGAGACTCATATCGCCAAAAAAGACGAGTTTTGAAGCACTTTATGGTTAAGGACTCACCGGAGGTGCTTTTAAGGCGTGTCCGTTTTGCTGATGCACGCCGGCAGTTTCATGCCATACTGCAGAACCATTGCACCCTATAACAGAGATACTGCGAGCGTCGCGCGGTGCTCCGGATATGGCAGCAACCCGCAACCGGTCGGGATCCTCACATGACTGTATGGATTTCGGGTTATCTGAGGGGCGGCTGCGGCAAAACCAGCAACTCGGAGCTCCGAGACTTGCGGTGCCGGGATAAGGATAGAGAACGTGAGCCAGAAGATACGAGGTGCAAACTACAGCCGGAAATGGTCCACGGCGTGGGCAATGAATCCCAACCCCCCAATAAATACCGATCCGCCGTGAGATAAAACCCACGATAAGAACAAGGGTAATTCCCAAACGCCCAGCATCGCAGATCAGACACCACAACCCTCCGGTCAACCTGAATCTGCGTGACCTCCATCTTGTCCGCGGGGCTCGCTCGTTAAATCGTATCCACCTACATGCTTCGTTGGGTTTCCGTCGCATCGGCCTCCACATCAGCCCCTCTCCTTGACAGATGAAAGGTGTTCTCCGGATGAGTACGGTTGTTCGTTCCACGGCCGGACGCGACAATGGGCCTCGTCTGATATTCCTTAATTTTGCGCGCCTATTGAGCATGGTGACTCCGCGAGGGATGGGCATCGGTGAATACGAGAGGGTATTGAAAAGGAAACCTGACTCACAGGACGTGTTCGCGTACACCCTGGTCACATCAACGTGGAGCGCAGGCCTGTTATCACAATCACATCAACTGCGCCACGAACCCACACATCTCAACTGGACATACCAGTACAGGCGCGACGAAGTCAGGTAAAACATGGGTAGGAATACAGTCTGGATCAAGGTTACCAAAACACCGCGTTCGATCACGAATCCGATCAGAGCATTGAGGGCTGAATCCGTGCTGTAGTGAGCGGCCGCCGCCGATAAGCGAAACAGCCCTGCCGCGGAACGTAGGTCACGCACGCTCTCATCCCTGTCCTTGCAGATCCAAGGCTATGGCATAAAGAGGCAGGGACGACGATGTCGGCCGGCGCCGGCGGCACGTTTGCAACAGCCGCCAGGCTCTGATGGCGCGATCTGGTCAGCCGCCGTGCATCGGGGAAGTCGCAGGGATTAGCCCTACGTTGAAGTCGCTGTTACGGGCGGCAAGTATTTTGGCGGGGTGAATGAGCATCACAATAGGGCGTCCTGGTCACAGCATAAATTTGAGGCAACCTCAAACAAATAATTGTTTCGGGCTTACCGAGACCACCAGCTGCCAAGCAAAGAAGTGTGGGTAAGTCCATCGGTTACTATTTATTCCCGAGCAGCGCACCTACCAAACGCGACAAGGCCGAGAACGACTACCGCCCAGGACGCGGCATAATTCACGAAACGTTTCTGAGACAACGCGTACACTTGCCACGCGAAGTAGAGCTGTGAACTACGCGATGGTTTTAAGCACGACGCAAACAACCAGTGACGTGAGGTCCTCACGTGACAACAATGAAGGTTGTAGCGACACACTCTACCGCGAGCGTCCTTGACACCCGGATGAGCAAACACTCCGACGCGACGATAACTGTACGTACGGTACGAGGGTACCGTTGGGCCGAAATGGGCTATATTACAGTTAGTTGTGGAACTGACGAGAGAGGAACGAATGCACCAAGTAGTGATGGAGGCCCTGAGCAGCAAGGGCGGAGGGGAGGAGATCTAAGATGAGCATGGACAGGACCTAGAGTTTAAGTGTATATTGCTCGTCGGGGCCGGCTCATAGCCGAGTCGACGTACGATCGACTGGACAGCAGGTCGATCCTTGCTTGGGAAGTAACGATAGGCTTGTTGAATCGTGATACCCGTCGACTTGGGTGTGATGGCTAACTTTAGCTAGAGTTCTTGGGCCGGACGTCGAGACTTATACCATAGAAATGAGAGTTCCTACCAAAATAACGAGCAGACACAGGTGGCTTTGACATGAGGAGAACATACTCCAGAACAGCGGCCCCAGGGTAGGGTCGAGGTTGATTCCGAGGTAGGCGGACATATCGGGTTCTGTGGCATGTCTCATATTCATATTTCTTGCGCGAAAGCTGTCAATTCGTGGTATAGGAAGACTAAGTTTAAACTGAAGCCAGGCGGCGGGAACAGCGGGAGTTTATGTCTCCAGCTGAGGTAGTTTCTTCGGCGGGCAGGGGGGATCCGAAAAAAACTCCCGTTCAATGCCCCTGGAGCATCACCTTAATATCCTAAATCCCAGAGAATTAGGTGGAGACTGAGCACGGGGTCGGTCGGAACCCTCTGTCATAGGTGGAAAGGACCATGGATCGAATGAATACTAGCCGGGGTGAAGCATACAAGCACCGGTGATGTCGCTCATTGGCAGCATCGAATGAATGGATCTGCGGCCGTTGAAACGTTGAACGTTAAACCAGGCGTTGGACGGATCCCAGTATTCGTGCGAAAAGAACCGATTTATATCAGTGGGAGTCAGGATGGGAAACTCAGAGACCCACCTTAGGCGCATGGTGATATGATCAGTGTTTTGGAAGATTTGGGGGTCAGAAGCAAGACGAAACACGCGCGAGAGCGTCCAAGGAGGGGCGGGGGGGCCGGTTATGTCAGAATGAGGGGGGTAACCGCCACAAACCCAGGTATGTTGGGCACATGATGAGGTACAATATTTGAGGGCGCGATCAATAGTGACTGAAGATCAAATGCCCGCCGTCCACTGGGATCAGCGCCCGTAAAATCAAGGGTTCTGTCGTCGTGGGCGTTGGGCGTTTAGTAGTCATTGACTGTCCGAGGGGGTCTCGCCGGTAGAAGTTCGACTAAGCGGAGAGGTGGCGAGCCGCCACGAAGGGGAAGTTTCCAACACTGACGAACCCTGCAAACGCATCACACGGTACGTACCACGAGGTGGAGTCCCTGGACAGCAAGAAACCACATCCTGATGCTGTGTGCATACACGAGCGTAGACCGCATCGTGTATGCACCCTGCGTGGGTTCATAACATCAAGATGTGCTCAAGGGGGGATATGCCTTGGCTAACGCCAGTAAGGAGCACCAGCGTGACATTTTCAGTGCTTGGGTTGCGTGGACGTGCTCCGCGCGAGGATGGAGTTGTGTGGTCGGCGAGCAACATTACGTAAACCTCGATGATCATCTTTGTGGGGTCCGAAACCATCACGGTAGGCGGCCAAACTGCGTATGGTTACGCCGGGTGAGGGAACGTGCACGACAAGTGAGCGACGCGCAGAACAGTCTAGAGCCTGCGAGCGGGGGACACTGCAGACGTGATACCCAAATCACGCAATTTCGTGCAATCACGACATCATGATAAAGGACCAAAAACTGCTTATATAAATACCGGGCTGGGCCTGAAGTGACCCCCTGGCCTCTCTCTTTTACCACTAAAACAGGGTTATCTGCCACAGAAAAATTCTACCATGCCGACCTTGCGTCTTGGAAGCATCGCCCCGGATTTCGAGGCTGAGACCACCGTTGGCACAATCAAGTTCCACGATTGGATCGGGGACTCATGGGTTCGTTGATAACATCGTGCAGACCGTATAGATAACACTGACGCCCCATCTCCACAGGCTATCCTCTTCTCCCATCCCGGTAGGATTTTCTTTCCATCGCAGACCATGCGAGCTTACCTGCCCTCGTTCGTAGATGATTTTACCCCTGTTTGCACCACCGAGCTCGGTGAAGTCGCTCGCCGTGCCCCGGACTTTGCCGCTCGTGGCGTGAAGATCATCGGTCTCTCTGCCAATGAGATCGACAAACATCACGCTTGGGTGAAAGACATCGAGGAGTTCGGTGCCAAAGTCGGCCCAACCCACGTCAACTACCCCATCGTAAGTCAGAGACCTTCAGCTACGTTTAAGGGGGGATATTCATCGTGGTCTTCAGATCGCCGACAAGTCCCGTGATATCGCCACCTTGTATGACATGTTGGACTACCAGGACATCACCAACCGCGATACCAAGGGTATTCCATTTACCGTCCGAACGGTGTTTGTCATCGACCCAAAGAAGATCATCCGTTTGACCGTTTCTTACCCTGCCTCCACTGGTCGCAACTTTGACGAGATCTTGAGGGTCGTTGATTGTGCGTGCATCGGCAACCGGCGCGAACCTCATGCCCACTGACGCGCCCCTAGCTCTTCAACTCGGTGACAAGAACCGCATCACCACCCCCGTCAACTGGAAGAAGGGTGAAGATGTCATCATCCACCCCTCCGTCTCCAACGCAGAGGCTGCTACCCTCTTCCCTGATCACACCGTCCACTTGCCGTACTTGAGGACGACCCCCCTCAAGGTCTGAAGTATCTTTATTTGTTTTGTAACTCGGAAGCTTGTACCAACGGAAATAATCTGTAACGTGTACGTAGTACCCCTGAAATGCCCGAAGTGAAAATCGAAGATTCTAACTCCCCTGGATGTGCGCGATACACTCCCGGCTACTCAGATTTCATGCGGGGGCTGTCCCTGGCTATTGATAACGGATGTACTTGTCGGAAATCCGTACCGTGGTGAGAAAAAAGGGGGTCATTTGCCCGCCGGTTTTACAAATCGACTTTCACCACACCGACGAGGGGTGTAAAATCGTGAAAAACGAGAAACGCAGACTCTAAGTTGGTGGGAATAAATACTCTCAGCTACGCGTTCCGTAAATGTTGGTGATTCACGAGGTGAAAACTTGAAGGTTGAACTCTTGAGGCGAACATGCAAGCGGGACCGATCGTGCAAGATAAGCGCCCGTCGCCCCCGCACCTTACGCGTCCCCTCCATTGAGCCACTTCATCCCATCCTCCCACCATGGCCAGCGCGGACGGCGGTGCTTACAGGTAGAGATGACGTTCCCGTACTACGAATGCCCTTCCGAACGGTGTTGACCAGTTCCACGCATCCGACAGTTATTCCCTCACCGTCTTCTCACCCAGCGGAAAGCTAGTCCAGATCGAACACGCCCTGGCCGCCGTATCACAAGGGACGACTAGTCTCGGTATCAAGGGTAAGCACCCGCCAGGTGGCCCTGGAAATCCTCGCTGACCAGGGCCACAACCCCGTTAATCAGCATCGAACGGAATCGTAATCGCAACTGAGAAAAAGTCTTCGTCCATCCTCGTCGATGACTCTATGATCGAACGTGTCGCTGTGATTTGTCCGAACATCGGGATCGTATACTCGGGGATGGGCCCGGATTTCCGAGTGTTGGTTGCCCGGGCGAGGAAGAGCGCACAGGCGTATTGGAAGATTTACGGAGAGTATCCCCCCACCAGGATTCTCACGCAAGAGTTGGCGAACATTATGCAACAGGCCACGCATTCTGGGTCCGTACCAGATCTGGGTTTGAGCTTAATCAACGGGAAGCTGACCGTTCACAATAGAGGTGTTCGGCCCTTCGGCGTCTCGCTACTCGTCGCGGGCTGGGACATCAACCGTGGATCCACCCTCTATCAGGTAGATCCATCGGGGTCGTACTGGGCCTGGAAGGCAAGTGCGATCGGGAAGAACATGGTGAACGCGAAGACGTTCCTGGAAAAAAGGTCGGTATCCCGCCCTCACGTTTCACACAAAACCGGGCAAGTGACCCCGTCCCTGACAGGTACAACGATGACATAAGTTTGGAAGACGCCATACACACCGCTCTGCTGACCCTGAAAGAGGGGTTCGAGGGGCAAATGACAGAGAAGACGATTGAAATCGGAGTTGTTACTGTCCCGACAGAGGAAGACTTGGAAGGATGGAGTATAAGCTCAGCGAACACGAGACCGAAACCGACGTTCCGAAAGCTGACGGAAGAGGAAGTCAGGGACTACCTCGCGCTTTAGACAAGGTTTCAGAGAGGTCCGACCTCAATCGACGATCAGTTGTGTCAGTTAGTGTCAATCAACGTTGTGCCTTCCCGCGAGAATGGAATCCTTGATGACCGGGTCTACCGGTGTGTCGGAGGATGGATTATGGCGATTTCTTGGGGGAGCAAGATGGGCGCGCGCCAAGGAGCGCTGGGATTATCGTCGACGTCGGGGGACCGGTTGGGGCGACATCGACATCAGACTTTGGATTTGATAACCACCCAGGGCGAATTAGCAGGCATGATCGGCACCGGCTCATGCGGAGGAAGACAGGAACGCAGGAACCATTCTCTTCCGGTTCGAATCAAAGCTCAAGCAAAATGAAAATCGGGGAGACTGGGTGACCGATCGGGAGCTCATCACGCTCCGGTGTTCACAGTGAGGGACGGATGCGACGAACATCAGGAAGGGTGACTGCAATATGAACCGTTGAGACAAATACTGCCAGAATGCACCCAGCGCGTTCGTCAGTTTGACGGCACCAGCGATGGGCGCGTTGGTAACGACATCGCTCATCACAAGGCGGCGCTCCAGAAGACCTACAGGTGGCGCTTTCAGGGTCGATTTTCGATGTTAAACATGTTCTTGCCCCGGCATAGGTTCGCAGAGGATGCAGCTCTGATGAAGGTGATGTGGGCTCGATTGAGTCAGGGTCCTCTTGTCTTGCCGGGGCGTCCGGCTTGGAGAGAAACCGCCGTCGGGCGAAGTGGGTAGACGAAAGGGTGAAACACGTAAGCCCTCGCCGTATGTGGGGAGGGTCCCCGTGATTTACGGTGTCACGGTCTTGGGCATAGGTGACTCTAGATCGAAGGATTAAATGGCAGGCCCAAGGTACCGATCGATGAATTGG
>Ga0307516_10008344_pt1 | contig 11739 bp, 11 predicted proteins | sample 19_EM_MG_FD_203310 | JGI IMG/M metagenome (GOLD analysis project Ga0307516, IMG submission 203310) | Populus trichocarpa ectomycorrhiza microbial communities from riparian zone in the Pacific Northwest, United States - 19_EM | ecosystem: Host-associated > Plants > Roots > Unclassified | place...
GACTCGAAGCATGGCTATCGCTGCACCACACCCTATTACGTTCAATTCGTGCCACCGACTGACGGCAAGGAATGGTTGTGGCCATCGAGTATTGAGCCTTGGCTGTTCAAGTTGCCGCGTAACCTGATGGCGAAACGCGAAACTATGGACAAGATGAAATCTCGCTATACATCGAGCGATCGCTTGGCCATGGACTGGACGATGTCGATTCAGTCCCCATCCCTGGCTCATATTGAGTCAACCCACAAATTTGATGATTGCCGGAAATAGGGTGCAGCATGCAACTGGTCAAGAACCCTGACGGGCGCTTTACCGCCGACATCTCAATGGACAGCCGAAGCACCCGAGACTTGGGCCTGGGCATCATGATGTTGGGCGGGGTTCAGGGCATGGGTGGGCGACTGGAGCAGGTGGCCAGGCCGTCAGAGGTGCAGCAGTTTGATCTGGCTCAGATGCATTGAGCGCGGGGGAACAATGCGGGGACAAAAATCCGGGAATCCCAACATACCCTCATGTGTGCACTCGAGCGCAGCGCACGCGAGGACATGAGGTCCCCTTTATTGCCCGGCGGGGCGAGGGCGGGGTTAGGGGTGGGAGTGGGAAGTTGAAACTACTATCCGTAGCAAGCCGCAAAGCAGCGTACTGCTGAACCAGGCAGTGCGCGTTAATCAATCTTGCCAAGCAGCAAAAACTCCATCAAGGCTTTTTGCGCGTGCAAGCGGTTTTGGCTCCGGCAAGCGGCTTGCGCCGCTTCACGTGCTGCGCACACATGAGCCTGCGCCGAAACAGATGGCCGGCACTGGCGTGCCGCGCGTCGAATGTTATTCGACCCGTCCGAGCAGGAGGAACTCCATGAGTGCCTTCTGCGCGTGCAATCTGTTTTCCGCCTCATCCCACACCACAGACTGCGGCCCGTCGATCACCTCGGCTTCGACTTCTTCCCCGCGGTGCGCCGGCAGGCAATGCATAAAGAGCGCGTCGGGTTTGGCGGCTTTCATCATCTCGGTGTCCACGCACCAGTCGGCAAAGGCCTTCTTGCGTTCTTCGTTCTCGGCTTCGTAACCCATGCTGGTCCAGACGTCGGTGGTGACCAGGTCGGCGCCGGCGCAGGCCTGCATTGGGTCGCGGAACACCTTGTAGCTGTCTGCCGAGCGGATGCCGGCCACCGACTGGTCCACCTCGTAGCCGCTTGGCGTGCTCAGGTGCACCTTGAAACCGAGTATTTCACTGGCCTGCAGCCAGGTGTTGGCCATGTTGTTGCCGTCGCCTACCCAGGCCACCGTCTTGCCCTTGATGCTGCCGCGGTGCTCGATGTAGGTGAAGATGTCGGCCAGGATCTGGCAGGGGTGGAACTCGTTGGTCAGGCCGTTGATGACGGGCACGCGCGAGTGTTCGGCAAACAGCTCGATCTTGGTCTGCTCGTAGGTGCGGATCATCACCAGGTCGACCATGCGGCTGATCACCTTGGCGCTGTCCTCGATGGGCTCGGCGCGGCCGAGCTGGCTGTCGCCGGTGGTCAGGTGCACCACGCTGCCCCCGAGCTGGTACATGCCGGCTTCAAAACTCACACGGGTGCGGGTCGAGGCTTTCTCGAAAATCATGGCCAGGGTGCGATCGACCAGCGGCTGGTGTTTCTCGTAGGCCTTGAACTTTTTCTTGATCAGCGCGGCGCGTTCAAAGACGTAAGCGTATTCGGCGGCGGTGAGGTCACTGAACTGCAGGTAGTGGCGCATCTTTGTCCCGGCCGGCGCACTCACGACTTTTCCCCCAGCAGCTGTTTGATCAGCGGGCACAGGATGGCGACAATTTCGTCGGCCTCTGCCTCGCTGAGAATCAGCGGCGGCACCAGGCGGATCACGGAGTCGGCGGTGACGCTGAGCAGCAGGCCCTTGTCGGCGGCGCGTTTGAGGATCTCGCCGCAGGGCACCGCCAGATCGATGCCCAGCATCAGGCCGAAGCCGCGAATTTCCTTGACGCGACCCGACTTCAGTTCAGCTGCCAGTTCCCGGCTCAGCGCCGTTTTCAGATGCGCGCCGATTTTGGCGGCATTGGCCAGCAGTTTGTCTTCTTCCATGATCTTCAGCGTTTCAATGCCGGCGCGCATGGCCAGCGGGTTGCCGCCGAAGGTGGTGCCGTGGTTGCCGGGGCCAAAAATGTGGGCGGCGCGCGGGCCGGCCACAACGGCGCCTATCGGCACGCCCGAACCCAGGCCCTTGGCCAGCGGCATCACGTCGGGCTGGATGCCGGCCCACTGGTGGGCAAACCACTTGCCGGTGCGGCCCATGCCGCATTGCACTTCGTCGATCATCAGCAGCCAGTCGTTTTTGTCGCAGAGCTTGCGCACCTGCTGCATGTAGCCGGCGTCCATGGGGTTGATGCCGCCTTCGCCCTGGATGGCTTCAAAAAATACCGCGACCACGTTCGGGTTGCCGGCGGTGGCGGCTTCCAGCGCTGGGACGTCATTCAGGGGCACACGGATAAACCCCTCGACCAGCGGGCCGAAACCGGCCTGCACCTTGGTGTTGCCCGTCGCGCTCAGGGTCGCGATGCTGCGGCCGTGGAAGGCTTTTTCGTAAACGACGATTTCAGGGCGTGTGATGCCCTTGTCGTGGCCGAATTTGCGCGCCAGCTTGAGCGCGGCTTCGTTGGCTTCCAGGCCGGTCGAGCAGAAAAACACGTTCTCCATGCCGGACAGGTCGACCAGTTTGGCGGCCAGGGCTTCCTGGCCCGGCACGTGGTAGTAGTTGGAGCTGTGGATGATTTTGGCGATCTGGTCCTGCAGCGCAGGCACCAGGCGCGGGTGGTTGTGGCCCAGGGTGTTGACGGCAATGCCGCCCAGGCCATCCAGGTATTCCTTGCCGTTGACATCCCAGACGCGGCAGCCCTGGCCGTGCGACAACGCGATCGGCAGGCGGCCGTAGGTGTTCATCACGTGGGGGGAGGCGGCTTCGGTGTGTTGGGGCAGGGCAGCGGTCATGGGGTAACTCCGGGGCGTGGCAAAAACAGGGAGGCCGCTGCAAACCAGCGGCCTTGAACTGATTTTAGGCGCAGGCTTTTATGCGGTTGGTGAGGATGTTGCATCACAGCCATGCGCCAGGCGAGGCGAGGGGCTTGGGGAGGGCCAGCGGTCTCAAGTCTTATATAAGATAGAATCTTTGTGCGGTGCAACATGGGGCAATATCCGGCTTCGGGCACGCGAAAAAACCTTCAACCCGAATGGTCTCCAACTCCGCCAAAGAAGTCTTCATTCAAGGCATCACCCGTGATGGCAAGACCTTTCGCCCCAGCGACTGGGCCGACCGGCTGTGTGGTGTGATGAGCCAGTTCCGTCCGGGCGGCCCCCAGCCCGGCAGCCACCTGACCTACTCGCCCTGGTGTGTGCCGACGGTGATCAACGGCGTCAAATGTGTGGTGGTCAACAGCGAACTGCGCGAGGCCGAACCCATGGCCTGGGATTTCGCGATCAATTTCGCCAAGGACAATGACCTGCAATTTGCTGAGGCGTGCCTGCTTCCGGACGTCCCCAAGCCCTGACGGATCTGGGGGCGGAAACAAAAAAGCCGTCTTGCGACGGCTTTTTTGCTTTGCTGGCAGCGCACCCTGCGAAACGGCGGACTGACAATCAGTCCGGGCGATGGACCTGAGTGATCAGGCCGCTTTGGGGGCGGCGAGGGCGAGCGCCTTCACCTTGGTGGACAGGCGGCTCTTGTCGCGCGCTGCCTTGTTCTTGTGGAAGATGCCCTTGTCGGCAATCGTGTCCACAATGCTCTGCGCCTTGGCGAAGAGTTCGGTGGCCTTGGTCTTGTCGCCGGCGGCGACAGCTTTTTCGACGTTTTTCACGGCGGTGCGGTACTTCGAGCGCAGCGAGGTGTTGGCGGCGTTGAGTTTGGTGTCCTGGCGGACGCGTTTGCGGCCTGAGGCCAGGCGCGGGTTCTTTTTCTTGGGTTTGGCGGTAGCCATAATTAATTTCCTTTAATCCGGGGAGGAGTTCTGCGGATGATGCTTAGCAAAGCCTCTGATTATACCCCCACGGTTGCTCACTGCGTGTAGCGCCCTGCCCCCCGAGGGGGCCGCTGCGCCTGCGGCCCGGCAAAGCCGGTTCCGCGGCCCCTGCTTGAAAAGAGGAAACTGCCCATCAGGCCTGGTGTTTCCTTCAGATGTAGCGAGGCCGAACCCGATCGGTGGGGCCTTAAACTCCTTCTGTGTCACTTTTCAAAGCCGCTTCCACCGTTTCCCTGCTGACCCTGGTGTCCCGGATCACCGGCCTGGCGCGGGAGCTGCTGATGGCCTCGACTTTCGGCGCCAGCGCCATGACCGACGCCTTCAACGTCGCTTTTCGCATTCCCAACCTGTTTCGCCGCCTGTTTGCCGAGGGCGCGTTCAGCCAGGCGTTTGTGCCGGTTCTGGCCGCCAGCCGCGCCCAGGCGGGTGAAGCCGCCACCAAACTGCTGATTGACCGGGTGGCAACGCTGCTCACCTGGGCCTTGCTGCTGACCTGTGTGGCCGGGGTGGCTGCGGCGCCGGTGCTGGTCTGGATGATGGCCAGCGGTCTCCAGCAGGAGCCGCGCGGCTTCGAGGCGGCCGTTTTCATGACGCGCTGGATGTTTCCCTACATCGGCTTCATGTCGCTGGTGGCGCTGTCGGCCGGCATCCTGAACACCTGGAAGCGTTTTGCGGTCCCGGCGGCGACGCCGGTGCTGCTGAACCTGTCCATGATAGGCGCGGCCTGGCTGGGCGCGCCCTGGTTCAAGGCCCAGGGCATCGAGCCGATTTACGCGATGGGGGCGGGCGTCATGCTGGGCGGCCTGCTGCAGCTGTCGGTGCAGATTCCCGCGCTGCTGAAAGTCGGTCTGCTGCCGCGCATCGGCCTGAGCCTGCCGGCCCTCCGGCGCGCCTGGTCCGATCCGGGCACCCGGAACATTGCGCGCCTGATGGTGCCGGCGCTGCTCGGGGTCAGCGTGGCGCAGGTGTCGTTGCTGATCAACACCCAGATTGCCTCCTACCTGGCCCCCGGCAGCGTCAGCTGGTTGACCTACGCCGACCGGCTGATGGAGTTTCCGACGGCCATGCTGGGCGTGGCCATCGGTGTGGTACTGATGCCGCAGCTGGCAGCCGCCAAGGCCGCCAATGACGCCGAAAAATACTCGGCCATGCTGGACTGGGGCCTGCGCATCGTGGTGCTGCTGGCGGTTCCCAGCGCGGTGGCCCTGCTGACCTTTGCCCAGCCGCTGGTGGCGACGCTGTACCACTACGGCGCGTTCACCGACCGGGATGTGCAGCAGACCACCACGGCGCTCATGGGTTACGGCGCCGGCCTGGTGGGGCTGGTGGCGATCAAGGTGCTGGCGCCCGGGTTTTATGCCAGCCAGGACATACGCACGCCGGTGAAGATTGCGGTTGTGGTGCTGGTGATCACGCAATTGCTCAACCTGGCGCTGGTGCCCCTGTTGCAGCACGCCGGGCTCGCGCTGGCCATCGGGATAGGCGCATTGATCAATGCGCTGTGGCTGCTGCTGGGCCTGCGCAAGCGCGGCAGCTACCGGGCGGAACCCGGCTGGGGCGTGTTCGCGCTGCAGGTGCTGGCGGCCAGCGCGCTGCTGGCGGTGTTCCTGATGTGGTCGGCGCAGGCGGCCAACTGGACCGCCTTGCGGATCGAACCCTTCAAGAGAATTGGGTTCCTCGCCCTTGTCCTGCTTGCATCGGCTGCTATCTATTTCGGAGCGCTGTGGGCCGCCGGCCTGAAGATCCGCAAGTTGATGCGCCGCTGAGAAAACCGCCATCCGCCGCGCTTCTGGCGTCTCTGGCTTCCCACGCCGATCCGTCTATTGTTTATGAACGAAATCGGCTTTCTGCCCCTGTCGTACCAGCGAAGTTTGCTCTGTTATTGATAGCAAATTCAGCGTGCGCGCCACGCCTGAACAGGATCGCCGCGCTACGCGCGTCGCCGTAACGACTGGTAATAACTCGCACTCGCCTCCAGCGGCGGTTTGTGAGAAAGTAGCGCCATGTCCCTCAACCTTGATGTCCCGTCGCCGCTGCAGTACTTTGCCAGCCTGGTGCAGAGCGACGAGCATTTTCCCCTGCTGGAGGCGGCCATCAGCCTGGCCCAGGACGAATACCCGGACCTGGACGTGCAGCAGGTGCTGGGCGATGTGGACCAGTTGCTGGCGCGCCTGAAACGCCGCCTGCCCGCGGATGCTTCGGCCCTGCAGCGCCTGCGCGCGCTCAACCAGTTCTTTTTCCGCGATCTCAACTTCGGCGGGAACATCAATGACTATTACGACCCCGACAACAGTTACCTGAATGCGGTGCTCAGGACCCGTCGCGGCATCCCGATTTCGCTGGCGGTGTTGTGGCTGGAACTGGCAGCCGGCATGGGGCTGACAGCCCGTGGCGTGGCCTTTCCCGGCCATTTCATGGTCAAGGTCAACCTGCCCAAGGGCCAGGTGGTGATCGACCCCTTCAGCGGCCATTCCCTGAGCCGCGAAGAGCTGGCCGAGCGGCTCGAGCCCTTCAGGCAGCGCAGCGGCCTGGTCGATGAGTTCGAGGTGCCGATCGGCCTGTACCTGCAGTCGGTGCCGGCGCGCGACGTGATCGGCCGCATGTTGCGCAATCTCAAGGAAATCCACAAAACCCAGCAGGACTGGCTCAGGCTGATTGCCGTCCAGGACAGGCTGATCGTGCTGCAACCCGAGGCCTGGGCCGAATACCGCGACCGCGGCATGGCGCTGGCCGAACAGGGGGAGGCCGGACGGGCCGTGCCGGACCTGGAGATCTACCTGGCGCACGCCGAGGATGCGCTGGACCTGGATGTGGTGGCGGACCGCCTGGCCCGCCTGCGGCGCCAGAAAAGCTGAGCGGCAGCGGGCGAACGCGGGCTAGCCGGCGCCGCGCTTCAGGAACTGCGGAATCTGCGAACCGTCGGTGCGCGTGGTGCGCGCCAGTGTCGGCCTGTCGACAGGTTTTGCCGGCGCCGCTGTCGCCGTGCGGCCGGCGCTCAGCGTGGACAGGCGTCCACCCTGCACCATGGACTCCTGCGCCGGCATCAGGCTGTTGGGCAACGCGCCGCGGTGTCTGGACACCACTTCTTCGGACACCGTTTTGGGCAGGGCCGCAGGTTTGGGCAGGGCGGTGGCTTTGGGCGCCAGCGTGCGCACTGGCGGCCGCGCCAGGCTGCTGCCGTCGTTGGCAGCCTGCGGCGGGTACAGCTGCGGCTTGAGCCACTGCAAAATCGGCGCCCATTGCGCCAGGTCGGCGGCGGCCTGCTGGGGCTGCAGGTCAAAAATCGTCAGGCCGCGCTCCAGGCTGCGCACGTACAGCTGGGTCTCGCGCAGCGCGCCCAGGAAAGGCACGCCCAGCGACTCGGACCATTCGTCCAGGGTTTGCGCGGCGTTGGTGCGGGCGTCGATGCGCATGCCCACCACCGCCAGCCGGCAGCGGCCGCTGGCCACGCGCGGCATGGTCATCAGTTCGGCATGGCAGGCCTGGGCCGATTCGCGGTCAAACATCGAATTGCACACCGGCATGATGATGGTGTCGGCAAACATCACCACGCGGGCCAGTTCAAAACCGTGCATGCCGCCCGGGGTGTCCAGCACCACGTGGGTGATGCCCGTGGGCACACGCAGCATGTTTTTCTGGTCCACCGCCCAGGGCGCGATGGCGGGCAGCGCGGCATCGCGCCGCTTCAGCCAGGCCCGGGCCGATTGCTGGCGGTCGACATCACCCAGCATCACCGAGCTGCCGTTGCGCGCACACCATGCCGCGATGTGGGCGGCGAGGGTGCTTTTCCCACTGCCTCCCTTGCGGTTGACGACTGCGATGACCGGCATGAATGCTCCAGGAACGGACTAAATAAACAGTTTGATACAAAAAGTTGAAAAAGTCCAGTCCGGCCAGTCTGCGCGGGGGCAGCCAGCTAGGATTTTTGTAGCAGCAGGGGGAAGTGGACGGCTGGCCGTCCAGCGCGGGGTGCCGCCTCAGGCGACGACGACGGCAGCGCCGCTGCCGATCGGGGCAATCACCCCGATCTCGTACACCTGCTCGCCGGCCTTGCGCAGCGTTGCGGCCGTGGCCTGGGCGCTGGCGGCATCCACCACCACCACCATGCCGATGCCGTTGTTGAAGGTGCGGTTCATCTCGAAGTCGGAGATGGCCGCGGTGGCCTGCAGCCAGGCAAACAGTTCGGTTTTGGGCCAGCTGCCGGCTTTCAGGTGGGCCGCCGTGCCCTCGGGCAGGACGCGCGGGATGTTTTCCAGCAGGCCGCCGCCGGTGATGTGGGCCAATGCCTTGATCGGGTGGGCGGCCAGGGCGGCCAGCACGTTCTTGACATACAGGCGGGTCGGCTCCATCAGGGCGTCCCTGAAAGGCTTGCCATCCAGCGTGGCGGGCAGGGCGCTGCCCGCGCGCTCGATACATTTGCGCACCAGGCTGAAGCCATTGGAATGCACGCCGCTGCTGGCCAGGCCCAGCACCACGTCGCCGGGCTGGACGTCCCGGCCGGTCAGGATTTTTGACTTTTCGACGGCGCCGACGGCAAAACCCGCCAGGTCGTATTCGCCTTCCGGGTACATGCCGGGCATTTCGGCGGTTTCGCCGCCTATCAGCGCGCAACCGCTGAGTTCACAGCCTTTGGCGATGCCGCCGACCACGGCCGCCGCGGTATCGACATCGAGCTTGCCGCAGGCAAAGTAGTCCAGGAAAAACAGCGGCTCGGCTCCTTGCACCAGCACGTCGTTGACGCTCATGGCCACCAGGTCGATGCCCACGGTGTCGTGCATGTTCCATTCAAAGGCCAGGCGCAGCTTGGTGCCTACGCCGTCGGTGCCGCTGACCAGCACCGGTTCCTTGTAACGCTTGGGGACCTCGAACAGGGCGCCGAACCCGCCTATGCCTGCCAGCACCCCCTCGCGCATGGTTTTTTTGGCCAGCGGCTTGATGCGTTCGACCAGGGCGTCGCCGGCGTCAATGTCAACGCCGGCATCTTTGTAGCTCAGGGGGGAGGAAGAGGAGGTGGTCATGGGGCTTGGTGGGTAGACGGCTTCGGACGGGCACCAAGCCCGATAGAATCGATCCCAAGATTCTAAGGGTTCACCCCAGACCGGCTGTATGCAATCCAGTTCCACCTCTTCATTCGGGCCTGCCCGCTGCCGGCTTGCGGCTCCGGCAGGCGGGGTGCGGCGGCCATGAAGCAGATCGCGCTGGACATCGGGCTGGCCTCGCCGCCGTCGCTGGCCAACTTTTTTGCCGGCCCCAACGATGCGGCGCTCAAGCACCTGGAATTGTGGGCCGGCAACAGCCTGCGCTCACCGGTGCCGACCTACCTCTGGGGCGAGCCCGGCAGCGGCAAGACCCATTTGCTCAAGGCCGTCAGCGAAGCGCTGCGTGAGCAGGGCGCGGCTGTGGGTTGGCTGGATGCCACCGTGCTGGAGCCTGCGGAATTCAATGACAGCTGGGCTGCGGTCATCCTCGACGATTGCCACCTGTACACCGCGGTGCAGCAGCAGGCCGCCTTCAACTGGTTCGTCAATGCCCTCAATGCCCCGGACGGCCACCCGCGCTGGGTGCTGGCCGCCGGCGTCTCGCCGCCTGCCGACCTGTCCCTGCGCGAGGACCTGCGCACGCGCCTGGGCTGGGGCCATGTGTTCGCGCTGCAGGCCCTGACCGAGACGGATCGCCGCTCCGTGCTGCGCCAGGAGGCCGATGCCCGGGGCGTGTTCCTGAGCGACGAGGCCATGGACTTCATCCTGAGCCGCTTCTCGCGCGACCTGGGCAACCTGATGCAGTTGCTGGATCAGCTCGACGGTTACGCGCTGCAGACCCAGCGCGCCATCACCATTCCCCTGATCAAGTCCATGCTGGAGAACTCGTGACATCCGCCCCGGACGCCAAACCCCGCATTGCCCTGTTCGACCTCGACCACACGCTGATCCCCTTTGATTCCGACTACGAATGGGGCGAGTTCACGATCGCGCTGGGCTGGTGCGATGGGCACGAGTTCAAGCGCCGCAACGCCGAGTTTTTTGCGCAGTACCAGGCCGGCACGCTCGACATCCATGACTACGTGCGGTTTGCCACGCAGGCGATCCGGGAGCAGGGTGCTACTAATTCGATAGCTGCGCACGACCGTTTCATGCGGGACGTGGTGCAAAAAGGCATCAAGGCGCAGGCCCTGGCGCTGGTCCGCCGGCACCAGGACGCCGGGGAGCCGGTGGTGATCGTCACCGCCACCAACGAATTCGTGACGCGCCCCATCGCAGCGGCCTTTGGCGTGACCGAGCTGATTGCCGTCGAGCTGGCGCGCGACGCCGGCGGCGAGCTCACCGGCGCCATCCGCGGCACGCCCTCTTTCCGCGAAGGCAAGGTGGCGCGGGTCCGGCAGTGGCTGGCCGACCGCGGCTGGGACTGGGATGCCGTGGAAACCACGTTTTATACCGACTCCCTCAACGACCTGGCCCTGCTTGAAAAAGTCACCCATCCCGTGGCCACCAACCCGGACGAGCGCCTGCGGGCCATCGCCACAGCGCGCGGATGGCGCATACTTGAGCTGTTCTAACGGCCGGTGACGCCGCCCTGGCCCTGCCAGCACGGCCTTCCCGGCAAAATCTCCTGATTCAATGATCAAAAAATTTATCGACAAGCTGTTTGGCAAGTCCGGCAGCCCCGCCACCGGCGCCACGCGCTCCAAAAAATCAGTGTTCGGACAGCGCCAGGAAGTCGGCCCCAAGGACCACGCGATCGATCCCAGGTTGGTCGATGACCGCGCGATGGATGTGGTGCACACCCTCAAGCAGGCCGGTTACGAGGCCTACATTGTGGGCGGCGCCGTGCGCGACCTGCTGGTCGGCCTGCGCCCGAAAGATTTCGACGTGGCCACCGATGCCACGCCCGAACAGGTCAAGAGCCTGTTCCGCCGCGCTTTCATCATTGGCCGGCGCTTTCGCATCGTGCATGTGATCTACGGCCGCGGCCGCGAACACGAGGTGATCGAGGTCTCGACCTTCCGCGCGCACCTGGACAGCAGCCTGGCCGAGCAGGTCGGCGGCAACGAGCGCACCAGCAAGAGCGAGCTGGCCGGCATGAAACATGCGGTCGATGCGTCGGGCCGGGTGCTGCGCGACAACGTCTGGGGCCCGATGGAAGAAGACGCCGCGCGGCGCGACTTCACCATCAACGCCATGTATTACGACCCGGAAACACAGATCGTGGTGGACTACCACAACGGTATCCGCGACGCGAAGAAAAAGATCATCCGCATGATCGGCGACCCGGCCACGCGTTACCGCGAAGACCCGGTGCGCATCATCCGCGCGGTCCGTTTCTCGGCCAAGCTCAGCGCGCTGGGCTTCAAGTTCGAAGACAAGACCATGGCGCCGCTGAAGTCCATGAAGGGCTTGCTCGCCGATGTGCCGCAGTCGCGCCTGTTCGACGAGATGCTCAAGCTGCTGCAGACCGGTCATTCACTGGCCAGCATTGCGCAGCTGAAGTTCCTCGGGCTGAACACCGGCATCTACCCGCTGCTTGACGTGGTGGTGGACACGGCGGAAGAACCCTTTTTGCAACTTGCGCTGCTCGACACCGACCGCCGTGTGGGTGAAGGCAAACCGGTGGCGCCCAGCTTTTTGCTGTCCTGCGTGCTCTGGGCCGATGTGCGCCAGGGCTGGGAGCAGAGGCGCCAGCGCGGTGAACATGTCATGCCGGCGCTGCAGGACGCGATCGACGATGCTTTCAACGCCAAGA
>Ga0307516_10008345_pt1 | contig 11738 bp, 1 predicted proteins | sample 19_EM_MG_FD_203310 | JGI IMG/M metagenome (GOLD analysis project Ga0307516, IMG submission 203310) | Populus trichocarpa ectomycorrhiza microbial communities from riparian zone in the Pacific Northwest, United States - 19_EM | ecosystem: Host-associated > Plants > Roots > Unclassified | place...
TTGAATTTACATTTTTTTCCTCCATTTTTGGGCATAAAGGGGTCCCATTAGGCCTTGAATTTTCTCCAAAATTTGCAGCTTGATTTTTGCCTATTTTTGCAATCTTTCTTGATCAGCTTTCTCCGCATTGCCAGCATTTATTTTATTTTTTGATTTTTATTTTGAAAAAAAGTGAATTTTAGGGAATAACCCAGAATTGGGTTATGACATTCACGATATTAAAATGGCAGGATTTACCTGATAAGGTAATGATCTCCTTACCGAATATGACTTTTCTTAAACCTTTGTCCAGTCATAGTGACAGGGTAGGGTGGCGTTCTTTCCTTGTTAAAACCCCTATGTTTATCGAATGCCTCTTGCTCCATTATTTTCTGTTATGATCCTTCATGATCCATACTTCCATGAAATTACTTTCCTTGTCAATGTAGGTCATGACAAGCTTTCCTTTGTATTCAATAAGTCCAATATCTTTGTTATCATTGCCTTCAGAAACTGGTAGGGGAAGTGAAAACAAACAATGACTCTCCCTTTTCACATCAAATGCAAAGACGTTTCTCTTCCAAATTAGCCATTTGTAAATACTTTTGTCATGTGATGAAGGGATTCTTCTTGCGGCAACTTTACTTCATCCAACAACTTCCATTTCCAAGTTGCTAATTAAAACAACTCAACTCTAATGCAGTGGTACATATAGAATTCTTTATCTGAGCGAAACTTGAACTTTGAGAATCTCACAATCTTGTATCATAAAGGCTTTGACCTTTCAATCATTAGGCCAGATTCTATAATATCATATTGTGTCTTTGGATTCGGTATCTTTTGTCATTGTTTGATAGAAGGGTTGGACATATAATAACATAGTCCATTGTATACGTGGCAAAGTAAAATTCATTGATTCGTCGATGACACAATCTCTATGTGGTCAGGAAGAAAATCAAATGATATTTTAGGATGAGGCTTCAAAACATCAGTCTAAACAAAAGAAACATGATATCCATTCTTAATCATACTTTGGATAAGGAAAATAGAGACAATGTTAGTTCTTTGGCCGTGTAGCTTTATAAAAGTAGAATCATAGGTTAACTTATTGTATTCCTTAAAAAGAAGCCTATATTTCCCCATAGATTTGTTTGATAAACACGTCAGAACTTCATAGATGGCATCCCGACATAGGTCACAAGTTGAGTCCACGGTGGAGTAAAGACTCTTATTACCACAAGCTATGTTTCTCGATTGGAAGTTTGAGCGAATCCTTCTTAACACTGTCAGATGTCGGCAACTCTTAACTCTGGAGAGAAAAAAAGAATTGGGGGACCTTTATTCCAAACTGCGAGCATGCATATATAAATGTATGAGCATGTTTTATGTGATGAACTCATCCTTCAAGGGGTGACACATGGTCGTAACTCTTGTATGATGAGACAAGAATTTTGATTCTTGCTCAAACTTTGCAATGAAAATTTCCTGAGTGACGATCATTGTGTCACCCATAAGTCCTGAGTTCAAGATGATTCAAGAAGGGCTTACTTTGATGCAAAATAAAGGTAGCACATACAACCTAAGGTCAGGTTCTATTCTTTATGTGAGACACAAGGGTAGGTTGACTATCTAGTCTCAAAAGAGTCTTATATCTACCCAGTAATGATCTTCGTAAAGATAGTTTGAGGGCATTGCAAGAAATGGTTAAAACACGTATACCCACCATTACCAAGCAGATACTCAGATATGTGTGCTTGAAAAATTTAAAACATGTTATGCATGAGGCAATTCTATACAATGTATGAAACAATATGTACAGAATTTAAAGCGTATAAGCAAATAACAAAAGGAAATGCATATTAACAATAAACACACAAAACCAAATAATAAACATAAAAATCAGACAAAAACAAAGCTTAGTCCACAAGGGTCCCAATGGAGTCACCATTCTATCGTAGGTATGCGGCGTCGCGGCGGTTGTCCACTCTAGTATGTATCTGGAAAATGGGTGAGACAAATAATTCTTATCTTTTATTAGTGGAAAGAGGGATGAGAGTCACTACCTAATATTTTGGTCATTGAGAACCCTAAATGGTCTCATAGATCGGGCACTAAGACTGGTTGCGTAAAGAGAAGGTATTAGCACCCTAAATACGCCCTACCTAAGGTAAGCTGTATTGTTTAATTGTCTGATATAAACTAAGATATTGTCGTACTTTTTAATGATTGATCTGTCTAAGGTTTAAGAAAAGTCTTTCTCGGTAAGGAGATCCTTATTTTATCGGGTACAACCTAATCGTTCTAATGTTGATAAAAAAATAACGAACTCTTATTTAATATTAGAAATACATCTTACATATAAGTTCGTAATCCCAGATATTAAAAGAAAACAAAATAACTCTTTTGGTATTTTTGAAATATTGACCTAGTTCTCATGACTTTAATAAATTGTTAACTTCTCAACTTGGTCTTTTGTTATCGTTAACAACTCTTTTTAATGTTTAATTATGCCTTTAATGCTTCATATGTTTTATTAAATAGATGTGATACATTTTTTACTCATTGTCAGTAATCCATTTTTTACCCCCTTTAAAAAACACTTAAATTGAAAACATTTTGTAGACAAAACTAAATATATTTTTTAAAAAAGAAACAATTGTTGAAAAATATAAAAAATTCAAAAAATTACAAAAAATACAAACTATGATTTGGGATGAAATCAAGCAAATAATGAAATTTTAAAAGCAAGATGTGGTCTAAAACAGTTACAATTAGGTCAACTATAATTTTGAGGTCTAATTAGGAGTTTGATTAAAAAGAAAATTGAAGATAAAGGTTGAATTTGGCCAAATTTGCTTAAGAGAGAGGTTGGAGAGAGAAATCATGTTTAAGAGAAAGAATCGAGATTTGTAAGAAAATTATGTAGATTTACATTTATTATATACTAGGAAAAAAAAATCTTTTCGTCTAATTTGATTTTTCATGTTGATCACGGAGGCTGACACGATCAAAAGATTGATGTCTTATCCCAAGTGCAGGAGTGTCAAAGTAATAAATAACTCGGCAAGACCGGGGTCGAATATATAAAATTATAAACAATAAATGAAAAGGAGTTGAAGAGAACTTTTGAGATGTGATATTGATGTAAGGATTAAACAAGGATAAAATAATTGTCAAGGTTAGAGGATCCACTAATGGTATTTCAAATAAGTATAGTATAAACTCCTTTTATTACTCAACTGGAAACCACACACAAAGGAGGTTCTAATCAGATTATAAATTATTAACATGATTATATTAATTATCTTATTTGAGTAATGCCAATACTTGTAAATGTGGTCAAGTATTCATGGTGATAACTTATGTTAACAACAAATCAAGTTCCTTTCATAGCACAAGTGTCGGTTATACTATACAGTAGGCTAAGAAAGTGCCAAGTATTTGTTGTACCAAGGGTTTGTTCAACACAAATCTAGATTAATCATTTAACAAGCCAGGGATTAAGAGTGAGTAAGATAACAAATATAAAACATGTTAGTATCAAACATTAAAGTCTATGTTGAGTTTATATTATATTTATTCTTACACCATTAGTGTACCCTTTTTACCTTGACAAAATTAACTTAGCTAAAAATAATGAAGAAAAAAAACATAAAAAAACAAAATAAAAACAAAATAATGATATACATTAACTAAGTAAAGGAAATGAAATGAAATGAAAAGCATAAACAAGAGACTAATATAACATAAAATAAAACTTGAACATTAAAATAAAAAAAGAGAGAGTGATCTTGATCTGAACACCAAAATATCTAAATGTATGGCGAATTCCTCCTTTTATAGGCTAAAGTTCAGAACTATTGATTTGATGACTAATTATTGAGTGGGTGGCCACTTCTTGACTGAGTGACAACCGTTATCTTTTTGTCTGAACAAAACATCATTGCTAACATCAGAATTTGAACAGATAGTCCTCATGAAAGCTCTAGGCATTTGTCTCAGCTTTCCAACCAAACAAGAATGAGCTCATTTGGACTTCTAGAACTCGAGATATGGGCTGAAAACTGAACAGTGTCTGGGCTGCAAGACAGATTCCGACTTCTCTTTTGTTTCTACAATTTGAACTTGAAAACGACCATTTTGAATCTTGGACTCTCATGAAAGTTTTAGGCCTATGTATTAGCTTTCCATCCATATAAACCAGACCTAAATCTATGTTCTAATTAAACACATCAATCAATTCTTTAAATTGTGAGATAGGCCTACATTCAAAATGAACATTTACCATAAATTAAAGATATCTTATGTTATCAAAATTGTTATTATAAAACATGCTCAAGTTAGAGAATTTAATGATACTTTAAGTGCAATATGATGATATAAAACCTTAATGAAAATGCACTTTTGAGTACTAATCAAATGCAAACCGTAATTTCTCAAACCTTAGATTGAAAACAAAAAACAGACCAAAAAAATAGGAGATTTTTTTATAAAATAAGGACAAATCCAATGATCAATCTTAAATTTGTTAGAAAAAGTTATGTTTAGTTGACTTATTTTTTTTTACTTTACATTTCCTTTAGTTTTTGTAATTTTAATTTTAGTTTAAAAGTTCATTTTCTTAACATTTTTAGTCCTTGAGTTTAAGAAATAAAAGAGAAAGTCATTTGAAAACAACGAAAGAGAGATAAAGTAATGAGCATATTTAAGAGACTAAACTCATCGTTCTTGGTATCAACGAGTTTCATTATACGAGAGAAGTTTGATGATGATGATTTCTTCCTATAAACATGTATGAAAAGTAGATTGAGTTCCATTTAGATTTTCTTATTTGGTTTATTTTTATTTTTTGAATGATTTTGGAATTTTGTTTTTGACTCTCATGAAAGGTATGCTATCTTTCACTAATGAAATTCTTTTTATTGGTTTTGAGAAGGAAAAAAAAAGTGTTTCTCTCTTTGTTTTATGGAAAAAGCACATAAATCTATGAACTAGATATAAAAAAAGAAGGATAGATATTCCCATTACTTAATAATCGAGGAAATTAGTGTGTAAAATTAAGGTAATAAAACTGAAACCAAATCAGCTTCATTAGATAAAGCTATTGTGTAAATAAGTGTGACTTTTACTCATGGCATACATAGATACAAATAATTAAATAAGTGTTCGAATATGTGATAAAACAATTTTGAATGTTCAATTTTATTTTGTACAATTAAGTATTTAAGTAAATGTATATTAATTCAATATTAATGTGACCATTAAATAATGACAAGAGCAATAACACTTGAGATAATATTTAAAGTTAACATCATTTATAATTTCATAACTCATTTCTAGGTTATTCCTCAAATTTATTTCTTTTTCTTTTAAAATAAAATAAAAGTTGATGATGTGAAGAAAGCGGATCGAGGAAGATTTCAAAAATACATAGAAATCAAGCTATCATTTTGGAGGAAATTCGAGGCCTAAATATACCTTATTATACCCCAAAATTGAGAAATAATACAAATTCAAGGTCAAATTAAATGATTATAGGATGAATTTGCATAAAAATTAAGTCCAAGGACATAATTAAATTTTTAATAGGCTAATTTGATTTAATCATGAACCAAATTGAAGTTTAATTATGTTAAAGAATTAATTTTAGTCCAATTAAAGGATTTAATTAAGTGCAAGGACTTAATTATACTTTAAAAAGGTAAAATTAATTTTATTAGATGCTTAATTGATGGAATATTAAGTTTGAGAGCCTAATTTAGGATTAATTGAGAAAATTGAAATTTTAGGAGACCAAATTTATTTTTTACCAAGTTAATTGATTGGAATCGGGAACAAAATCGCAAGAAAATTAAAGTTTTGGGGTTAATTAGGGGTCAAATTGAAAACTTTCATAGTCAAGGACCATTTTGTAAAAGGCTCCGAACTATAGTTGCTTAATTGACAAACACCGGAGGTGAAATTGAAGAAAATTAAAAGTTTAACGGTTAATTGAGAGTCAAATTGCATAAATCTGAGACCAATGACCAAATTGAAAAAGACGCGTAAATTAGGGGTTAAAATTGTAATTTGATAGGGGCTAAATTGCACTAAATAAAAAATATAGGGTCAATTAGGGGTATAATTAAACTAAATCAAAAGATGAAGGACTAATTTGAACTTAAAATAAAATATCGCCTGATTCACTGTTTATTAATTGGTTAAATTTAATTGACTTGATTCAATTTAGATGAAACTGGATTGATTAACTTTAATTTTAATTTTTTAGTTTTTTATCCAATTTTTTTTTTCAAAATAATATTATTTTATTAAAAACTAAAATGATATTATTTTTTAGTTTAATTTTATAAATTCATATCTAATAGGATATAATAAGTATGATTAATGATTTGATAATATGATTGAAGTTATTTTTAAAATGTTTTACTATTAGAATTATATTAAAATAATATATTTTTTTTAAAAAAATATTTTTAATATCATCATATTAAAATAAAAAATATATATATAAAATAATTTTAAATCAAAAAATAATTTTCCACATACTAGACGGTGTCTAAATTAGCCTACGAAGCAAGCTTGGCTGGAAATGTTAAATAATAACGGATAAAATAGACTTTTCAGTATATTATATCAGTAATTTATTGGCTGGTTGTGATAGCTCACAAGGTATTTGGTGAAGAGAGAGATGAATGAAGAAGATGCAAAGGTCTCATTAATGGCAGCCATTCATTGCATTTTGTTCTCCTAAGTTAAAGCCATGCCTTTACCATTGAGGAACCAGTGGGAGGATTAAGTTTCACTTTCAATACATGCGCGTGCTTCGAACGCACAATTCTTTATCTTATTTTAAACGATTTACACGCGTGAAACACGATTTATTCTTTCAACGTTTTAAAAAAATTAAATTATTTTTAATTTTTAAATTTATTAATATTCTTTTCAAGTTTATTAAGGACCATAACTTACAAGTGAAAAAGTTAAAAGATGATAAAATTAAAATAAAATTCTAATTTTATAAATTATCTCAAATAAAATAAATAAATAAATAAAATGAAAATCAAATTTAAATAGATAAAAAAATTTAATTAAAAAAATAAAAAAACAAATAACAATTAATAGAATAAGAACTAAAGTGATATAAAAATAAAATTGAATCACATTGTAGGGGATAAAATTGAAATAATAAAAAAGAATTATAATAAAATATATAGTAATAAAAAATTTAATAACTAGATTTAATATAATGAACAAATAACATTATATTTTTGAATTTCTTCAACTTTTAAAAAGTGTAATAAAAAATAAAAAAAATACCTTTTTGGAAAACAACCAAATTTTTCTACAAAGTAAAAACTGTTTTTCTTTTATCAATTTTTTTTAATAATAAATAAATATTAAAAAATATAAAAATTATTTTCATAAAATTATTTTTCATGAACCACAAAAATAGTCAAAATCAAATCTTTATCAGTTTTACAGATCAGTTAACCAGATAAGTTACTCCCGGTTTGACTATATCAATGTTTCGAAAGCAAACTCAGGTTTTTGTTTTTTTTTTTAATGTAACATTCTACATGTGAATGATTTAGTTGTAAAAACTTAAAACTTTTATAAAGATTAAAGAATATAAAAAAAAAAAAAAACACAAGCGGTGAGTAGTTTTTGGAGAACAGGAAGAGGCTGCAAATCAATGCAATGCCCACTCCACTCATTATTAAAATCCTTTTCATTTTAATTTACCTAAGTTAATTTACCTGAATCATGATTCACATCTTGTACTGAGTTGACTCAGTCGAGTTTCATAGAATTTGTTTCCTCTTAGTTAGGGAATCAATCATCCTGAGCACACAATTCTGCAAGTCTTTGACTCAGGAGAGAGGCCCATTGCCTTAAGAGCAATGAAATTTGGAAATATAATAAAGGCCCAAAGTGAAGATATATCGTCAAGTCCATTAAAAATGATGTAGACATCACGACAATGACCTTCAACCTTGTCCGTTGTCCATTAAAAATGAGGAAAATGGATCAATCGATCGATCTTAAATTACTGACGCTAAAATTGTAAGAGTAAACTTTAAACTAAGTAAAAAAGATTGGTAGAAATCTCTCTCTCTCCCCCCCTCTCTCGTGCACACGCACACAGAGGAGGAGATAAGGTCAGAATTAGAACATGCACACACAGAGGAGGAGATAAGGTCAGAATTAGAAAATTTGAAGTCCTTTTCCTTCCTTCACCCAAAGGAAAGGTTGCTGGCCTTGGTTTTTGTGTTGTTGAAATGTTATAATCTATAGCCTCATCCTAAGAGATAGATGTTTATTACACTATTGACTTAGTATTCTCATATTTCTAATTTGTTATGAGTGTTTCTTTCAGAAATGGCTTTGAACAGCCATATTGACCTTTTCTTATATTAAAAAAAAAAAAACTAAGTTAGTTGGTGGTAGGTAAGTTTCATTAATGTCCAATGTTAGAAGAACATAAACCTACTACCCGTGCAGTGAGTCCAATTGATATGCACTTGTAATTAAGAATATACTTAGAGTATACACGGGACCAACCTACATCTGATATTTAATAATACTGAAGATAGGTAGGCAGAAGATAGGTATTTTACTATTGAAACAATGGTGTTCCGACGAAAATAAAGCTAAAAAAAATCTAAAAAAGAATAGCGCAACCGGTTTATGATTATCCATTAGAATTTAATCAAAATATCAAAAAAAAAAAAATTCAATTTTTTTTAGGGTCCAGATGTAGATTTTAATATCTATCGGGTGTAAAATTATACGATAAAGTATATCCTCGGGTGTTAAAGATACAAGGCAAAAAATAAATGCGATGCTAATTTTTTGGCTTTAGAATGGTTATGATTTAATCCGATAAGGTAGAGATTCTCTCATGAAAAGAAATCTGTCTTGAACCTTAAACATAACCAATGAATAGAAACCCGACCTAGAAACAATCAAACAACAATACAGTTTATCTTAGGTAGGGTGCACTGGAAATGATGTGTCTTTTCCTTGCACAACCAATCCCACACTCAGACTCTCGCAGACCATAGATTCCTAGTAACTATTATATTAGGTGGCGACTTCTGAACATTAAACATAATTTTAAACTTCAATCATTCTAAAAGATTGGTTAAAAAACAATTTGAAATTTCAATTTTTTTTAAGATTGTAACCTTTTTTCATATTATTTTAACAAGTGCTATTTCTTTACAACCCATCATGGTGTTTTGTGCTTTTTTTACATATAAAAAGTTTATTTAATTGATAAAATATTTTTGTTTGTTGTTTGATTAAATACCATTTGATTTTTATTTTTTATAACATTTAAAGGCACTTTTTTTTTTACAAACCTCCACTGTGGTTTTCTTTACTTGAACTTTATTAGGTAGCTTTCCTTTGCATGTTAGCTTTTATTATCTTATGGTTAGAAAAAAAATCCAAAAAAACAAGTTATTGAATCCATCCGTGCCCATTGCTGATTTTACAAGTTTGGTGACTTAACTCGAGATGATCCAAGTCAAATAAAATATTGTCATCTTAGTGTATAAAAAGAAAACTTAAAAAGAAATTAACTTGATTTTTTTTCTTAATATCAAATTAGATTTTAACTAGGTCATATTGGGTAGGCTCCTATCCAATTCAATTTGAAATCCAATACATGTAAGGGCTCGGTTTGGGAGGTCTCTTAACTTCTCAACTTGATCTTTTTATTAGCGTTAATAACTCTTTTAAATGTTTAATTATATCTTTAATACTCCATATATTTTATTAAATAGACGTGATACATTTTTGACTTATTGTTAATAACCTAATTTTTACCTCTTTTAAAAAACATATAAATTGTGCATTTGATAATTTTGTAGACAAAACTGGACATATTATAAAAAAAAAGTTATTTAAAAAATTAAAAAAAATAAAAATAAAAATTATGATTTGGGATGAAATCAAACAAATAATGAAATTTTAGAAGCAAAAAGTGATCTAAAACTGGTACAAGCAAGCCAACTATAGTTTTGAGGAACAATTAGGAGTTTGATTGAAAAGAAAATTAAAGAAAAAAAAGTTGAAATATTTGACCAAATTTACTTAAGAGACAGGTTGGAGAGACAAATCATGTTTGAGATAAAGAAACGAGGTTTGTAAGAAAGTTATGTAGACTTACATTTATTATATATTAGGGAAAAAATATCTTTTTGTTTAATTTGATTTTTCATGTTGATCACGGGGCAAACAATAATTTATTAAATTTTAGATTGAAAACAAAAAACAGACTAAAAATACAGGAGTATTTTTATAATTATCCTTAAAATTTATTAAGGAAAGAAAGAAAAAAAAATTCAACAATAGAATACCAAAGTATAAAATATAGAGAAATCCAATGATAAATCTTAAATTTGTTAGAAAAAGTCATGTTTAGTTCACTTACTTTCCTCTTTTTACTCTACAATTTTTTTAGTTTTTGCAAATTTAATTTTAGTTCAAAATTCATTTCATAACATTTTCAGCCATTGAGTTTAATAAATAAAAGAGAAAGTCGTTTGAAAATACTGAAAGAGCAATAAAATTGGTGAATGAGCACTTTTTAGAGACGAAACTCATCTTTCTTGATACCAACAAGTTTTATTATACGAGAAAAAGTTTAATGGTGGTTGTTTCTTTCTATAAACATACATGCATGAAAAGTACATTGAGTTTCTTTTAATTTTTTTATTTGGTTGATTTTTATTTTTTGAATGATTTTGGGATTTTGTTTTTAGTACATGGAGGTTTTTATGGTGTTTTTATATGAAAATGGATTGAAAAGTAGGTTCTTAGGTTTGACTTATTGACTTTTTTAAATAGTGATTAATTTTTTTTATATGTTTTTAGTTGCATGATATTTCAAAGAAATTAGTTAGATTTGTCCTAAACAAGATTAAGATAAAAAGAATAATCAATGTAAAATATTTGCATACATATCTATATTTTATTTCTACTATGAAGACTAATTAACTTCATGTTTTAATATTAAATTAGTGACAACAACTCCTTTTGATTTATTAGTTCAGATATATTTTTAACTTGTTTTTATAAAATATAAATAGCATCTTTTCATATCTTAATTTAAAAAATGTTAATTATTGAACTTCATAATTTATTTTGGCGTGTTTTTTATAAAGTTATTATGGCCTCAAACAAACATCTTGATATTGGATTGAAACTCAAATTTTTTAGCATTAATTTTTTAATCATATCATTAAATAAAAATAGTTTTTTTTAAGTTATTAAATCTAGTGAAGTTCATAAATTCAGATCATGAATTTTACAAATTAAAATTATTGTTGGAAGAGCTAATATTAAAATTAATAATTTAATATTATCATCAAATAACGTTTTTATATTTAAAAAAAATTATTTACCTCACAACGGAGTACAGGTAAATAGAATAGTAGAAGTCAGAACACGAGACACTAACGTCAGTTGAACTAATTCATAATTGATATGCTTTATATGAGCAATTAAAATATCAAAAGATTTCTGGGTTAATTTTTAGTTCCCCATCATTTGATGCAGTGCTTGCTATTTTTTCCAGATTGGTGATATCTTCTGATTGTTACTTGTTGTAGATCTCATTACTTCTACTAACATCAAAGGATTTGCAAAATAACTTCATGTTTTCTTTATTTATTTTTAAATTAACTGAAAAATAAATTTATCTGCTAAAATTCAGCTAATTAAACCAACTAAATCCTATCTAAACTTGA
>Ga0307516_10008347_pt1 | contig 11737 bp, 14 predicted proteins | sample 19_EM_MG_FD_203310 | JGI IMG/M metagenome (GOLD analysis project Ga0307516, IMG submission 203310) | Populus trichocarpa ectomycorrhiza microbial communities from riparian zone in the Pacific Northwest, United States - 19_EM | ecosystem: Host-associated > Plants > Roots > Unclassified | place...
TCAGGCCTTCGCCGGTCTTGTTGACCACTTTGCTGGCGATGAATCCTGCAACCAAGCCCAGAACGAGCCACGCGATAATGCCCATGAAGTCCTCCCATCTCTAAACCCCGATCAGGCACCTTGCTCCTATCGGCGGGCTTTGAGAAGGTGGCGGCGATCGAGATGATGAGGGAGATATCGTGAAGCGAGTTTTGATAGGCGCCTTTTGCGTGGTTATGGCGGCGGCGCCTGTTCAGGCACGCGTGACCCCGTTCCCGGCGGGCTTTCACACACAGCGGATGTCCACCAACGGAACGCATCTTTATGTCCGCGTCGGTGGAAAGGGGCCTGCCGTCGTGATGCTGCATGGCTTCGCGGATACGGGCGACATGTGGGCGCCTGTCGCTGCCGAACTTTCGAAGAACCACACCGTCATCGTTCCCGACCTACGCGGCATGGGGCTCTCCGATCACCCGGATACCGGCTATACCAAGGCCAATGAGGCGCGCGACATCGCGGGTGTGATGGACGCACTCAAGATCGAAAAGGCCGATCTCGTGACCCACGACATCGGCAACATGGTCGGTTATGCGCTCGCGGCACAATATCCGGCGCGGATCACGAAATGGGTCGTGATCGACGCTCCGCTGCCGGGCATCGGGCAGATCTGGCAGGACCAACTCGTGAATCCCAAGACATGGCACTTCAACTTCTACGGACCCGATGAGGAGCGGCTGGTCGCGGGCCGGGAGCGTATCTTCCTCGATCGCTTCTACAATGAGCTGTCCGCCAATCCCGCCCACATCGACGAAGCGACGCGCGCGCATTACGCAGTGCTTTACGGCAAGCGGCGTGCGATGCACGACTCGTTCGAGCAGTTCAAAGCCTTCCTGCAGGATGGCGTCGACAACCGCGCTTTTCTCGCAAAGGAAAAGCTGACCATGCCCGTCCTCGCGCTGGGGGCGGAGAAATCCTATGGCCTCACGATGAAGGCGGATCTCGACCAGGTCGCGACGAACGTCACCGGTGGCGTCGTTCCCGCATCCGGTCACTGGGTCATGGAGGAAAATCCGCAAGGAACCACAAAGCTGATCGTGGACTTCCTGTCGAAATAGAGTCTCACATGTTTGCCGAGACTGGCCGATGTGCGCAGACGGCGTCGAGCGGGCAGGGTTCGCACAGAGGCGCTGAGCGCTTGCACAGCGCCTTGCCGTGCTCGCGCAGCAGAAGATAGGCGCGCTTCAGCCACTCCGCGTCATTTGAACCAACCGCCGCAAGCGCTGTGATCGCGCCCTTGTAGGTTTGGGCATAGGATTTGCCCTCCGCGCAAACGCCGAGGCGTACCAATACGCGAAGCCCGTTCGACTCCAGACAAGGCTGTGGCGCAATGCCGGAGAAGAGTAGAATCCGGTCGGCGCCGGGGTCTCCGACGGAAGGGAATTTCGTCAGCAACGTCCGCGCCTTGGGCAGCGGCAACGCCTGAAGTTTGCCCGCAATGTCGCCATCGCATTCGGTGATCGCGAGCCTTCCAATTTCGATGAGCCGCTCCGCGCGGTTCTGCGGATGCATGCCGCCACGTTTCGCCATATCGGTGACAACCGGCATCGGCGCGTTGGCAATACGCTGCGCCGTCAGCCCGATCTTCTTTACAAACTCGGCAAACAGTTCAGTGCGCCGCGCATCGTCAATGAGGTAGCCGATGTTTTCCCACACGAGAATCGCGAGTGGGTCGGTCGGCGGTTCGGCTGGCGGGTAGAGTTTGGCGAGCTTCCCGACGACGGTCTTGAGCGAAGGCACGGCGCGGGTTTTCACGGCACGGGTCAGCGCAGCGGCCGCCTTCCGGTCAGCGCATGGTAGAGCACGAGGACGACAACCGCGCCGATGATCGCGACGAACATCGATTTGAGATCGAACTGCAGGAACACCTGATCGCCGAGCGCCGCAAACAGCGCGCCGCCGACGACCGCGCCCACAAGGCCGAGCGCGATGTTCAGCAGGCAGCCCTGGCCCTGATTGCTGACGATCTTGCTCGCGATGAAGCCCGTAATCAGCCCAAAGAAAATCCAGCCCAGAACAGACATGTATTGCTCCCGCCCAAATCAGACGGAAACATATACCATCGTGACCGTTGCCGCTGCCATGACGGCGGCGGAAGCCCAGCCGAGAATGGACAGCGTCGGACCGGCGGTAAATTCGCCCATCTTCTTCTTGCTGCCGGCGACGACCATCATCGCGGCCATCATTGGCACGGCGATGACGCCGTTCACGACCGCGCTCCAGTAGAGCGCCTTGATCGGGTCGAGTCCCGAATAGTCGATCACGAGTCCGAGCGCGACCGCGGCGCCGATCACCGAATAGAAGCCCACGGCTTCCCAAGGCTTGTTGTCGAGCCCCGTCTTCCAGCCGCGCGTCTCGCCGACGGCATAGGCGGCCGATCCCGCGAGCACCGGAATGGCGAGAAGCCCTGTCCCGATAATGCCCAGGCTAAACAGCAGGAACGCGAACTTGCCCGCGAGGGGCTCGAGAGCGCGCGCGGCGTCGGCGGCCGTCTGGATGTCGGTCTTGCCGGCGGCATGCAGCGTGGCGGCGGTCGAGATCATGATTGCCAAACCGACGAGATTGGACACGGCCATGCCGACGACTGTGTCGGTACGCATGCGCGCAAAGGCGCTGGGCGCCTCGGCCGGCGTCTCACGGAGCGGATGTTCGCTCGGATGATGGTTCAGCTCCTCGACTTCCTCTGAACTCTGCCAGAAGAAGAGGTAGGGGCTGATAGTCGTGCCGAATACGGCGACGATGGTGGTTGCCGCATCCTTGGAAAGATGGGCATGCAGACCTATGACGCCAAGCCCGATATCCGCCCAGTTGAGCTTCAGCATAAACACCACGGCCACATAGGAAAGCAGGCTGAGCGTGAGGACGGTGAGAAACCGTGCGTAGCGCTTGTAAGACACGAACATCTGCAGCAGCACCGAGGCCACGGCGAACAGGATCGTGAACTCGTGCGCGCCGAAGCCCACCACCAGCTTCGCCGCTTCCCCCATCGCCGCGACATCGGCGCCGACATTGATGGTGTTGGCGAGAAAGAGCAGCGCCACCAGCGCCGTCACCAGAGTGCGCGGCATGACATCGGCCATGTTGCGCGCAAGGCCCTGGCCGGTAACGCGGCCGATATGGGCGCTGACAAGCTGGATCGCTGCCATCAGCGGGAAGGTGAGAACCAGCGTCCACAGCAGGCCGAAGCCGAACTGCGCGCCGCTCTGACTGTAGGTCGCGATGCCGCTCGGATCGTCATCGGCCGCGCCAGTGATCAGACCGGGGCCGAGCTGGTTCAATTGCGCAACCGAGCGCAGCCTCTGGCGCAGGGTGCTCAATGGATAATCTTCATTTCGCGCAAGGTTTGCTCCAGAGTACCAGTCATCAACTTTGTAAACTCCGAGCGAATTGTCTGACGCTGTTCTGCAGTCAGCTCGGCCGCACTATCCGCCCAGATATCGGAGGCGTGGAATCCGCGACCCGGTGGCATAAGCGCGTGTTCACGCCATGCTAGCGTTTCGAATGTATGCGCGTCGACAAGGGCAACGGCATAAGCACAGTACTCCTGAGTAGCGCTGGTGAAGATCGTGCTCATGTGGAGCACTTCAAGGCCATGGATGGGACGGCGCTGGATATAATCGTCTTTGAGGATTTCCGTGATGACCAAATAGGCATCGGTGTTCGGATCGGCTGGAAGCGCGCGCAGACGTGCGACGACGGTATCAGGCATGCCGAATAGCGGTAAGGGCTCAGAAAAATAGCCCGGCACGTCGGCCACGCGCTTGACGGCGAACCGTGCAGCCAAAAAGCCTTTTGCTTCGTTAGAAATTGTCTGGTTCAGGTTCCAGTCGGCGATGGGATAGGCGAAAAAACCCCGCGCAAATTCTCCGGTCTTGGCGAAGCGAATCTCGTCGGAGATGCCCGAGACCACCGAGATCGTCTTGATGCGCGCGAGGTCGGCTTCATGGGCCGTGTCGCCAGCCATCGCTGCGCTTCCAGTCCCTGCCAAAACCAAGACAGCAAGTAGATAGCGCGCGCTCATCCCATCGTCACGATGACTTTGCCCTGTGCTTTGCGGTCGGCGAGCATGCGAATGGCCTCCCCCGCGCGCTCCAGCGGAAAGCGCGCCGAGATGTACGGTTTGATCTTTCCCTCGACTGTCCAACGCATGATCTCGGCAAGATGTTCCTGGTTGCGCTTGGGATTGCGCGCGGTGAATGCGCCCCAGAACACGCCCTGAATGTCGCAGCTCTTCAGAAGCGTCAGGTTGAGCGGGATGCTCGGGATGCCTGCCGTGAAGCCGATCACAAGATAGCGTCCTTCCCAGTTCATCGCGCGCACGGCCGGTTCGGCATAGTCGCCGCCGACGGGATCGTAGAGCACGTCCGCGCCCTTGCCGCCGGTGGCGTTCTTGATCTGCTCGGAGAATTCCTTCTGCTGATCGCGTGAAAGCTTGCCCGACGCGTAGACGAAGCCGTCGTCGGCGCCGTGCTTCTTTGTGAGATCAACCTTCTCCTGGCTCGACGCGCCCGCGATCACGCGTGCACCCATGGCTTTGCCCAACTCGACCGCCGCGAGGCCGACGCCACCCGCGGCACCGAGCACCACTAGCGTCTCGCCTTCTCGCAGCTTCGCGCGATCCTTGAGCGCGTAATGCGATGTGCCGTAAGTGAGGATCAGGCCCGCGCCGGTTTCGAAATCCATCCCGTCGGGCATCGGGATGCAGCGGTTCGGATCGACGACCACTTCTTCCTGCATGCCGCCATTGCCGACCGAAGCGATCACGCGGTCGCCGACTTTGAAGCGCGTCGCGCCTTCGCCCAGCTCCTTCACCACGCCCGCGATCTCGGCCCCCGGTGCAAAAGGCAGCGGTGGCTTGAATTGATATTTGTTCTCGATGATCAGCACGTCGGGGAAGTTGACGCCGCAGGCCTTCACGCTCACCACGACCTGACCGGGTCCGGCTTGGGGCGAGGGCACGTCGCTGAGCACCAGCGTCTCGGGCGGGCCATATTCCTTGCACAGCATGGCTTTCATCGGAAATTCACTCCGGGATTTCGATGAAGGGACCATAGGCAAGGGGGGTACCCACGCCAAGCCCGGAGAACTTTTCGCGGCGGAAATCCGCCCGGCCGGCGTATAATCCTTCGCGGGAGGGGTCTTCGTTCAGAGGACCGATGGACCATGAAATTGAGAATTGCACTTGCCGCCCTGGCGGCCGTCTTCGTGGCGAACGTCTTCATGTCGACCGGCGCATTGGCACAGAAAGCGTGTCTCAGGCAGGCCCAGATCTACAACTGGAATGCGCCGAACGACACGACGCTGATCGTCGAGGACGATCTGCACAAGAAGTTCAAGATCACGCTCCTGAGCAAATGCATCGGCCTGACGTTCAAACAGACTCTTGGCTTCAAGGTGTTCGGCGGCACAGGCCTCAGCTGTGTGAGCACGGGCGACACGGTCTTCACCGGCGACCCGACGGGCCCGCAACGCTGCGCGATCAAGACGGTCGAGGCCTATACGCCCGAGATGCAGAAGGCCGACAAAGCGGCCGCGGACGCCGCGAAGGCCGCCGCGCACTAAATCCCGATCCGCGCCTCTGCAAGCGCCGGCGCCATGCGGCGCTCACCGACGGTGGCGCCGCGGGTGTTGAGCACGGGTGCGTTCAGGATTTCGCGTGCGGCGCGGTCGTCGCCCAGCACGCCGAGCTTGTCCAGGATCGCGGCTATCACGGTTTCGGCGGCGCGCCCGGCGCCATCGTCGATCTTCAGCGCGATGCCGAGTCCGCGTTCGGGGATCATGCCGGCGAAGAATCCCTCGGCGCCGGTCTTGACCGCGGCGCGGCCCTTTGCGCTGTGCATCAGGATCGCGCAGGCGCGGCCGGTGCCGGAGACGAGTTCGGGATGCGCCATCATTGCGCGCACGATGCGGCGGCAGGCGTTCGCGCGATCCGTGGGCAATCCATCGGCGGCCGCAAATCTTGCAAAGGCTTTGGCTTGCGCCCGCAGTGGCACCGCGAAATTGGGCGCGGCGCAGCCGTCGATGCCCCACGGCATGTTGTCGTCGACATCCGCCAGCTCCGAGAGTGCTTTCGCCACGGCGCGCTGTACTGGGTGATCGTGGCGCTCATAGCCGGACGTGACGATATCCCAGTGCCGAGCCACGGTGAGGAAGCCGGTGTGCTTGCCGGAGCAATTGTTGTGGACCCGCGTTGGTTTCTCGCCGCGCCGGATCATGTCTTCCGCGACTGGTTCATAGCGTGAGGGATGCGCACCGCAGGCAAGGTCTGTCTCGGTGCAGCCGATCCGCGCGAGCCATGCCGCTACGCGCGTGGTGTGCATCGGCTCGCCCGAATGCGACGCGCAGGCGAGCGCGATTTCCGCGTCGCCGAGCCCGAAAGCTTCCGCCGCGCCCGATTCCACCAGCGGCAGTGCCTGGATCGGCTTCAGCGAGGAGCGGGGATAGACCGGTGTTTCCAGATCGCCGGCCGCGAAAATGATTCGGCCCTCGGCATCGGCGATGGCGATCGACCCGCGATGGATGCTCTCCACCAGCGATCCGCGCGTCACCTCGACTAGAATGGGATTGGCCATCGGCGCTCCGTTTTGTCATCCCGGACGAACGCGCTAGCGTTCGGTCTGGGACCCATAGAGAACGCGTCTTGATGGGTCCCGGTTCTACGTGATGCTAACGCATCGCTTGACCGGGATGACAGGAAATAAGAAATGCGCGGCTATTTCGCGGTTGGAGTCGATGGCATCTCCAAGCCGATGAATCTCGGCAATCTTATGCGTATCGCCCATGCGTTCGACGCAAGCTTCTTCTTTTCCATAAACTCGCAAGTAAAACTCGCCGATGTCCAGTCGGACACGTCCAACGCACAAGGTGCGATTCCGGTCTATGCGTTCGGTTCGGCGAACGATTTCCGGCTGCCCGTCGGCTGCAGGCTGGTGGGCATCGAGATCACCGACGATGCGGTGGAACTGCCGCGCTTCCGCCATCCGCTGCGCGCGGCCTATGTTTTCGGCGCAGAGCGCATGTCGCTTTCCGCCGAGGTTCTCGAGCGTTGCGAATTTGTCGTGAAGATTCCGACACGATTCTCGATCAACGTCGGGATGGCTGGCGCCATCGTGCTTTATGACCGGCTCATCAGCACCGGCGGTTATGGCTCGCGTCCCCTGGCGCCTGGCCGCGAGCCCCCCGAAGTTCCGCCCGCCCATCAATGGGGTGCGCCGATTGTTCGTGTCAGGACACAGGGTTGAGGCTTCTGGCCTTGCCGGGGCAGCGGTTTTCTGATTTCTGAGCGCTGAATTCCCGATTCAGCGAATATGCCAGCAGCCCTCTCGATTTCCCATCTGCGCAAGGTCTATCGCCGCGGCACCGTCGCGGTGAAGGACCTCTCCATGACCATAGAGCAGGGGGATTTCTTCGGCTTTCTGGGCCCCAACGGCGCGGGCAAATCGACGACCATCCATTGCGTGACCGGGATCGCGACGATCACCTCCGGCACGGTTGAGGTGTTCGGCATCGACGCGGTGAAGAACTATCGCGAAGCGCGGCGGCTGATCGGCCTCAGCCCGCAGGAGTTCAACGTCGACCAGTTCGCGACCCCGCGCCAGATCGTCGACTGGATGGGCGGCTATTTCGGCATGAACGCAGCCCAGCGCAAATCGCGCACAGACATGCTGCTCGAGCGGTTCGAGTTGACCGAACACGCGAAGAAGTCGTTCCGCGAGCTCTCGGGCGGCCTGAAGCGCCGCGTGATCCTGGCGCGCGCGCTGGTGCACGATCCGGCGCTGCTGATCCTTGACGAGCCGACCGCGGGCGTGGACGTCGAATTGCGCCGCGACCTGTGGCGCTATCTCCAGGAGCTCAACCGCGACGGCAAGACCATCCTGCTCACATCGCATTATCTGGAAGAGGTCGAGCGGCTGTGCCGCACCATCGCGGTGGTCGCGGGGGGCGAGATCGTTCGCAACGGCCCAAAGGCGGAGTTCATGACCGGCAACGGCCTGGAAGAAGCCTATCTGATGGCCACCGGCGCGGAGCCCGACCATATCGTGGGAGCGGCGGCATGACGACGGTCGACGACATCAAGCGCGCGCCGATGGGCATCAACTGGATCGGGCTCGGTACCATCGTGCGCCGCGAGGTCTCGCGCATTATGCGCGTGCCGATTCAGGCGTTCATCGCGCCGTGGATCTCGGCGCTCCTGTTCATTTTCATTTTCGGTTTCGTGCTCGGCGGCCGCATCAAGGAGATCGGCGGTCACCGCTATCTCGAATTCGTGCTGCCCGGCATCCTGATGATGAACATCATCAATGCCGCGTTCCTCCAATCGACCTCGGCGATTTATTTTCAGCGTTTCCTGCGCTTTATCGAAGAGACATTGGTGGCGCCGCTGTCCTATGTGGAGATGATCGTGGGCATGCTCGTCTGCGTCGTGATCCGCTCTGTCATCACGGCGCTGGGTATCCTCGTGATTGCCGCCTGTTTCGGCGTTCATTCGCTCGGCGATATCGGCGCGTTCCTGTTCTGGGTGATCGCAGTCTCACTGATATTCGGCCTGCTCGGGATCATCATCGGGCTGTGGGCGAAGAATTTCGAGCAGCTCAATATCCTCAACGTCTTCTTCATTGTGCCGTTGTCGATGGTCGGCGGGGTGTTCTCGACAATCAGCATGCTGCCGCCATGGCTGCGCTGGCTGGCCTACGCCAACCCGTTCTTCTACTGGATCAACGGGCTGCGCGACGCGATGATCGGCTTCCATGAAGGTCCGCCGGGCGTGGGCCTCGCGCTGACACTCGGCCTCGTTGTGGTGCTTGGCTTTGCAACCTTGCGGCTCTACGCAACCGGCTATGGCCTGAGGGAATAGCTTTCCGAGAGGAGGCACGCATGCCCCAACGCAACGCCACCTGTGCCGTGATCGGTGCGGGAGACTTTATCGGTTCTGCCATCGCCAAACGCTTCGCGCGTGAGGGCTACACGATTTTTGCCGGGCGGCGGACCGCCGACAAACTCGCCAAACTCAAATCCGAGATCGAAGCCGAGGGCGGCAGCTGTGTCGCGCGCGGGCTCGATGCGCGCAAGGAAGAGGACGTCACGGCGTTCCTCAATGAAGCGGACGCGCATGCGCCATTGGAGGTGTGCATCTTCAATCCGGGCGCCAATGTGAACTTCCCGCTGCTCGAAACCACCGAGCGCGTGTTCCGCAAGGTCTGGGAGATGGCGTGCTACGGCGGCTTTCTCACCGGCCGCGAGGCTGCGCGGCTGATGCTGCCGCATGGCAAGGGAACGATCCTGTTCACCGGTGCGACCGCCAGCTTGCGCGGCGGCATCGGCTATGCGGCGTTCGCGAGCGCCAAATTCGGGCTGCGCGCGGTTGCGCAATCGATGGCGCGCGAACTCGGACCCAAGAACATCCACGTCGCTCATCTCATCATCGATGCCGGTGTGGACACGGAGTTCGTGCGGGACCGCATCCGCGCGCGCGGCAGCGATCCCGATGCATTACCGCCGGACACGCTCATGGAGCCGGAGTCGGTCGCCGAAGCCTATTGGTACCTGCACAGCCAGGCACGCGACGGCTGGACGCACGAACTCGACCTAAGGCCTTTTGCGGAGAAATGGTGATGGCACGCTGCGAATTCCAGTTCGATTTCGGAAGCCCCAACGCCTATCTCGCGCACAGGCGCGAAGTTCGATTACGTGCCGGTTCTGCTTGGCGGCATCTTCAAGCTCACCAACAACAAGCCGCCGATGATCGCGTTCGGCGATGTGAAGGGGAAGATGGCCTATGAGATGAAGGAGACCGAACGCTTCATCCGCCGCCACGCCATCACGTCATTCAAGTTCAACCCGAATTTCCCGGTGAACACGCTCGCGCTGATGCGCATGGCGACTGCGGCGAAGGAAATGGGTGCGCTGATGGCTTACGTCGAGGCTGCGTTCCATCACATGTGGGAAGCGCCGAAGAAGATGGACGATCCGGCGGTGATCCGCGCGGCGCTGCTCGAATCCGGTCTCGACACCGATGCACTGATTGCGAGCGCCCAGACGCCAGAGATCAAGCAGAAGCTGATGGATACGACCGAAGCCGCGGTGGCGCGGGGCGTGTTCGGCTCGCCCAGCTTCTTCGTTGGAGAGGAACTTTTCTTCGGCAAGGACCGGCTAGGCGAGGTCGAGGACGAGATTCGCGCCGCCCGTTAACACATTGACGTGACGAATTAATTTGCCTCACCCGGCGCGTTCGGGCATTTAGCCACGGCGTGCGGGCGTGACCACAGAACTGCCGGATTCCTGTCGCCTTCTCGCGTCCGCTGTTTCAGGGAGTTGGAGCGTTATGCGACTGTGCGTTTTGCTGGTCTGTGGATTTGCAGCCGTCTTTTCGACTGCGGCGATGGCCGATACCGCGCCGACATTGCTCGGCTCCTTCAAGGACTGGTCGGCATTCCAGTCGAACACGGTTGGTGACGGCAAGACCTGCTACGTCATGGCGCAACCGCATTCGAGCGTTCCGGCGAAGGCCAAGCGCGATCCGATCTATTTCCTGATCAGCGACTGGCCTCGCCGCAAGGCAAAAGGCGAGATGCAGATCATTCCGGGCTACAAATACAAAGACGGCAGCCCGGTTACCGCGCAGATCGGCTCCGAGAAGGTCGCGTTCTTCTCACGCGACAATGGCGGCACGGGAAGCGCATGGGTCAAGGACCCGGCCGACGAGGCGCGTCTCGCCGACACCATGCGCCGCAGCGTGCAGGTCGTCATTACCGGTGTCTCGCAGCGCGGAACCACGACGCACGATACCTATTTGCTGGATGGCATCGGCCAGGCCTTGGATCGTATCCACGCAGCCTGCGGGATGTGATGCGCGGGCTCGATCGTCTATAAGCAGGACATGAACAAGACGTCCCTCATCGGCCTATCGCCGGATGCGCTCAAATCCGCGCTGATCGAAGCCGGTGTGCCCGAGAAAGCCGCGCCCATGCGCGTGCGCCAGTTGTGGAACTGGATTTACGCCCACGGCGCGCGCGATTTCGCGAGCATGACCAATCTGGCGAAAGATTTCCGCACGCTGCTCGCTGAGCGATTCACGCTGGATCGCCTTGGCATCGTCACCGAACAGATCTCCACCGACGGCACGCGCAAATGGCTGCTGAAAAGCGCCGGCCAGGAATTCGAAACCGTGTTCATCCCGGAGCCGGGACGTGGAACGCTGTGCGTGTCGTCACAGGTCGGCTGCACGCTCAATTGCCGCTTCTGCCACACCGGCACGCAGAAGCTGGTGCGCAACCTGACGCCCGAAGAGATTGTCGGGCAGGTGATCATCGCGCGCGATGCCCTCGGCGACTGGCCCAGCACGGGCGAGAACCGGCGCCTCACCAATGTCGTGATGATGGGCATGGGCGAGCCGCTCTACAATTTCGACAACGTCAAAGCGGCGCTTGCGATTGTGGCGGATGGTGACGGGCTCGCGCTCTCGCGGCGCCGTATCACGCTTTCGACCGCGGGCGTGGTGCCGATGATCGCGCGCGCGGGCGAGGAGATCGGCTCGTCGCTTGCGATCTCGCTGCACGCCGTGCGCGACGAGGTGCGCGACGTCATCGTGCCGATCAACAAGAAATACAAGATCGCCGAACTGCTCGAGGCCTGCCGCACCTATCCCGGCGTCTCCAATGCGCGGCGCATCACGTTCGAGTATGTGATGCTGAAGGGCGTGAAC
>Ga0307516_10008348_pt1 | contig 11735 bp, 17 predicted proteins | sample 19_EM_MG_FD_203310 | JGI IMG/M metagenome (GOLD analysis project Ga0307516, IMG submission 203310) | Populus trichocarpa ectomycorrhiza microbial communities from riparian zone in the Pacific Northwest, United States - 19_EM | ecosystem: Host-associated > Plants > Roots > Unclassified | place...
ATTTACCCAGGAACCTCGCGGGGCTGCAAATTGAAACCGGGTACCACATCCTTTCTTGCACACATAATGTCAGCCAATATTACCCTATCGGGGACCGGCGAAAGACGTCGTCCAAACTACGTTGCACCCACGGGTCCAACACCGGGGGCTCCGGCACCGGCGTCGTTCTCTCGCGGTAGTTCTGTGTGTGCACTCGTCCCTTGAGCATGATAACGGATATCGACTGTACAGTTTGATTGTGGGATAGCAGCGCGATATTGTACACATTACGGAACATCACCGTCAGCTGCGGACACTTCATACTCTTCAACCTTCACAGGACCCAGGTAGAACTTCAGAAGCCCGCCGTCGCCGTGCCTCGGAAACCGGCCGAAAATCGAGCTCAACTCGACGACCCTCAACGTCATCCCCTTCCTTTCCCCTCCCTCGGGACGTCCCGTTTCCGGCCTCTTCAAACATTCTATCGCCCAATCTTTCACACCCTTCATCTGCTCCCTCAAAGCCCATTTCCGTCCTTCCGAGTAAGGGCCCAGTTCACCACACCACTTAATTCCACACCAACACATCGTGGGAATCGCGGTAAGGGAAAGATGCACGATCTGAAGGGTGTTGAAATCTTGGAGTGTTCTGCATGCATTTACCAGTTCTGATATTGCCGAGCGCGCACTCTCAACCGAACAGGGCGGAAGTCCCACCGCTATGGCTTCCGGGCTACGTGGGACGTACGGGTATGGAAGTGGGTGAGAGGGAGGGTGAGGGTGAGGGTGTGGGTGTGGGTAAAGGATAGTGAGCTCGGCGAGCCTGGGGCATGCAGCCCAAAATTCTGAGGTCAGAGAGAATCGGTCATCGTCCTCAGCCTGTGATTCTATGGAGTATCGGATAGCTTACGAGATGGGTAACCCTGTGAAACTAAGGGAATTGCCAGCCGCTTGATTTTTGAATGCTGTATTGATGCAAGAGATCCAAGGAACTCATCGGAGGTCACGGTTTTATCCCCGATGACCCAGTCAACGTCTTCAACGTTGGGACAGCATTTAAGGAGAGGATGAGCGGTAGGGGGTAGGATCAGAGTCCTGATCTGGGAGAGTTTGACACCCTTGAGCGCGTTCTCGAGTAGAGGAGCACGCGGATAGTAATCCACGAACCCTATCTCCAGGGTGTGGAGACTTTGGAGGGACTCTAGGTATTTGACGAACATGGGAACGGCCACATCCCACAGGGAACGCATCGTCATGAACCTTGGGTGGACACGAATCAGCTCCACTCATGGACAAAGAATGGCACAAATGTACCTCACGCTGGCGGCCAGAGACGTGTCTGCATCTAAAGCATCCATGATAGTGGGGTTCATCACGTAGCGGCGTCGTGACGGTTCGACGAGATCCGAGATCCACGGCCACAGTCGCAATCGCATCGCCTTGCACGTCGTGCTCAATGGTAATAGAAACCGCGCCCACTGGTAATGGTCGTCGCCCATCTCCATGAAATACTGGACGCGGAACCGTGCACGGTGACCGGTGAGTTGCGGTTCTGGGGAGATGTAGGAGAGAACGAAGAGGATGAGTTCGTCTGGGAGTTCGAAAACTGCGAAAATCGGATCGGGTGGATTGGCATTCGATCGAGAGAACCAATGGAAGTGTTCATACAGAGACTCGTTTGGGGCTCGGGGGATCCTAGGGACTTTGACGGCGGAGTAATAGATCGACGCTGCTTCCTACCGAGGCTACATACGAGCCTGGTAAGGAACGTTGAGGTCTTTTCGCGATAGCGATCCATATTTCTGTCGCGTGGTGTTCGCCGTCGGAAACTAGGAGTGTTCGAGCTGAGCTACCCATTTTATGTAAGTGGAAGACGATTTCAGACTCAGAACGCCGATTGCCATACCCGCCCGGGATCGGGCCGAGGATGGAGGCAAATTATGATCGCCGACGGATTTACTATCCCAATGGGTGCGCGAAAGAAGCGGGGGGTGGTTAGGGAGAGTTAGGGAGGAATATTGAGATGCTGCTGGAGATCGCGAGCAACGGTTGGACGGTTAGAGTTTGGGCGGATATACTTATATCAGAGTTGTTGGGTTTGCACCCGGGGAGGACTTGGAACAACCGAGCTCATGTGTCCTTTTTTTTTACACTTGTGTCGGTCGATGTTCTTTCGTAATCACCCTGTGCGCGCATCCGTCCCATCTAGGAACAAGACGGTGGCCGCCGGTCATGCGGTTGGTTCTCTTCATCCATGGGGATAAGTAATAGCGCATATATTTATTGTACACGGCGGCGCAGACCATCACTCAACTTCCCTCACGTCGCGCTCGTCAACCTCCACAGAGCCCACATGGAACCTCAGAAGGCCACCGTCGCCGTACCTCGGGACCTGGTTGAAAACTGAGCTCAACTCGATGACCCTCAACATCGCCTCCTTCTTCGCCTTTCTCTCGTGGGGTCTAACTTTTGGTTTCTTCAAACAGTCTACCGCCCAATTTTCCACACCTTTCATCTGCCTCCTCAACGCCTGTTTCCGTTCTTCCGAGTAAGGCCCCAGTACACCGCATCCCTCGAACCCGCACCAGCACCTGGCGGGGAGTGCGGGGAGGGAATAGTGCACAATTTGGAGTGTGCTGAAATCTTCAAGTGCCTTGCAAGCATTGACCAGTTCTGATATTGCGGAACGTGCGTCTTCAATTGGACAGGGCGGAAGTCCCTTGGATATGAGCTCTTGGTCACGTGTGCGCGGCCCACGTGGGAGCCGGGGCGGGTGTGGGTGAGGGTGAGGGTAGAGGACGGTGAGCTCGGTGAGCCTTGGACACGCGGCCAAAAATCCTGGGGTCAGAGGTAGTTAGTCACTCTGCGATCCTACAAAATGGCAATTCACCCACCGGATGGTTTACCCGGAGAAATCAGGGGAATCGCCAACCGCTTGATTTTTGAATCTGGAATTGACGCAAGAGATCGAAGGAATTCACTGGAGGTTACGGCTTGATCCCCAATCACCCAGTCGACGTCCTCAACGTTGGGACAACGTTTGAGGAGAGTATAAGCAGAGGGGGGCAGTATCAGAGACTTAATTTGGGGGAGTCGGACGCCTTTGAGCGCTTTCTTGAGTTGGGAAGTGCACGGATAGTAATTCGGCGACCCTATCTCCAAAGTTTGAAGGTTCGGGAGGGATTGTAGGCATCTACCGAGGGCAGGAACGGCGCCAGGCCACAGGAAACGCATCGAGACGAACCTTGAGAGGAGGCGAATCAGGTATAACCCAGGGGTAAAGAAAGGCACGGAGGTACTTCACGCAGGTAGCCAGAGGCGGGTTTGCGCCAAAAATATTCATGATGGTATTCATCAGTTGAATAGGCAAGAGGCATCGCCGCGACGGCTCGATGAGATCCCATATCCACGGTCTCAACCGTACCAACATCGCCTTGCACGTCATGATCAGCGGTTGTAGAACCTGCGTCCGCTGGTAGTGGTCATCATTGATTTGCATACAATATTGGACGCGAAATCTTGCGTAGTGACCAATGAGTTGCGGTTCTGGGGAGATATGGGAGAGAATGTAAAGGATGAGTTCAGTTGGGAGTGTAAAGACTGCGAAGATGGGATGTGATAGATCAACGCTCGGTCGGAAGAAGTGACGTGAGGGCTCGTACTGGGGCTGGTTTGGAATGCAGGAGAGTCTAGGTAGTTTGGTGGTTGGTTGAGAAGCAAACGCCGCTTCCTACTGAGCCCACGTGCGAAGTTGGTCAAGAGTGTTTGGGTCTGTTCACGGTTGCGGCCGATGATTCTGAAGCGTTGAGGGTTCACCATCTGAAAATCTGGCAGGTGGGGGAAGAAGAAGACGCGGTCAAAGCGGCATCAGTGGGGATTCCAACAACCGGAGAGATCCTCGGCGCTGGTCAGTGCTGACCAGTGCTGGGCGGTGGCACCGTATTGGCGCTCGTTGGTGTCGTTCCTGAGGCCGGGCCGCCGAGGCTCGGCGGTTCCCACGTTGACCCCACCATTCAACAACAGCCCATCCACCCGGCGCCAGTGCGGGGTGATTGGAATCAAAACCCCTGCAACTACGAGCGGAGTTGCGTCAGCCCCAAGTCAGCCCAGTCTGTGGTGGAGAATGTCGCAAACAAGATGATTGCACCCGTGGTAGATGATCTTTGCCTTTTTGGTCCCGTTCTCTGTGTATTTTCGTTCGGGGTCCATCTGCTGTATAGGTAACGTGCTGGTCATTTGGAGTATGCACAAATGAAGATGTCTGGTCGGGCTCATTGGGGAAGTGAACTCAGTAATTGACTGATTCGACGCTCCAAGAGCAGACCTGTCCGGGCTCTGCCGCTGGAGGCTGGACCCTGGACACTATATATATAAAAACCCAAATGCTTGTGTCTCAGAACCGGTGTCCAAACGTGTCATCCCCTCATACTCCTACTCTTCCACCATGTCATACAATCCACCAATTGTCGCCAACGCAGGGCCGTCAAACCCGCCTCACGACACACGACGAGAGGGTGTGGTAATCAAGGCCGTAAAAATGAGTCTTCGGCGTGCGACTACAAGGCGACAAAACGCTACAAGACCCGGTGCTAACATCCCGGGTATCCCTAAACCTCAAGTACCTCAACCTCCACAGAATCTAGATAATCCCCCGCAAGGGAAAGGTGTGGGCTCAGCTCGATGACCTTCAATGTGGTCTTCTTTCCCCTCCCTCCCTCCAGACATCCCGTCTTCGCCTTCTCCAACGAGTCTATCGCCAAATCCTTCACACCTTTCACGCGCTCCCTCAATTCCTGCTTCCGTTGCTCCGTGCAAGGCACGCTGCTATATTCCATCTCCTCACCATATATCCTCGAAAGAGGTTCGCCCAACAGGAAATGCACGATCTGGAGTGTATCGAATTTCGGAAGCGTTCTGCACGCATTGACCAACTCTGACGTTGCGGAGCGTACGGTTCTAACTGTGTAGAGCTGGGTTCCTGCTTCCATGATCGGGTAGTCATACGGGTGAGGGTAGATGAGGGTGAGTTCGGTAAGCCTGGGGAGCGCGGTCACATATCCTAGGCCAAGGGTCAGTCGTAATCCGCGCCCCGCGATCACGCAAGGTACTGGATCACTTACGGGATAGGGTACCCCGCGAAACCAGGGGGATCGCCAACCGCTCGATTTGCGAGTTTTGGTTGGACACAAGAGATTCGAGGAATTCATCGGAGAATATAGTTTTACGTCCAACCACGCATACAACGTCTTCGGCATCACAGCAGTGTGGAAGGAGGGGATGAACAGAAGGAGGTAAGATCAGCGTCTTAATCTGTGGGAGTTTGACACCCTCAAGTGCGTTCTTGAGTGGGATCTCGATAGAGCCATACACTTGTCCTATCTCAAGCGTGTGGAGATTCGGGAGGGCCTCTAGGCATCCGACGAACAGGGGAAGGACGGAGTCACCCAACATGAGGCACACCGTCATGAACCTGCAGAGGGTCGGATCAGCTCCAATCGAGGTACTTGCAAAGGAGGGCATAGAAGCACCTCACGCTGGTAGCCAGAAATACCTCCGCGCGCAAAGCACCCGCAATGGCATCAAATTCCCCCGGAAAGCCACCCGTTGAATACCAGTGTGGGACCAACCTGAGGCACTTGACACGTTCCCATACCCATGAAAGCAATCTGGATCGCATCGCTCTGCATGTCATGCTTAACGATCGTAAAAACCGTGCCCGCGGGTCGTGGTAATCGTTGATCCTCATGGAATACTGAACGCGGAACCGTGCGTAGTGACCGGTAAACTGCGGGTCCGGGGAGATGTGAGAGAGAATCGAAAGGATGAGCTCGTCTGGGAGGTCGAAAACTGCGAAAAATTGAGTGGAATGAATTAACGTTCGACATTCGATCCAGAGGAATGAAGTGAGAGCTCGTACTGAGGCTGGTTTGGGGTGCGGGAGATGCTAGGGACTTCGATAGTGGGAAGGTTGGAAGGCGCCATTTCCCACCGAAGTCATATACGAGCCTAGTAAAGAACGCCGAGGTCTCCTCACGGTAACGACCCATGGTTCTGTGGCGTGAGGTCCACCGTCCGAGACCCAATATTGAGGTGGGGGAAGGAGAAGGCGGGTCGGCGTGTGTTTTATGTAATGAGAAGATAAGTACCTACGCGATCGGAGGTGGACACAGGAATCGAGGCGGGCAGGTCGATGGCGTATCCGCCTCCCTCACCGACCTCCGCGCAGACGCAATCAACGTCGACTTCGAGAGAACGGCCTTCTGATAAGCGCTTGAGCAATGGATTTGTGGTTCTGATCTTGTGGCCGGGTTTCTCGATGACCAGTTTTGGAGCACCATCTACAGACACGAAAATGGAGACCTCCCCCCACGGCTGGCGGGCTGTTACACGAGACGCACATAACGGTGCAAATTTACAACGAGGGGGTTCGTTCATTTGTCGTCCGTAGCATTTGTTCCAAGTTTGCATCCTAAGTTCTGATATTCAGAGGTCGCCTCCCTTAAACTCGACGCCCTTCCCTTTCCCTTTCCTCCTCTGGATCGATGATGGATTCCAGCCTAAGTTCTGATCAACTACACCCAGTCCGTGTGGGGCGGTTGAAACCTCCCGGTCAAGCGATCGCGTTTTTTTAGCATTCGGGGTCTCTGGGTGCCGCCCGCGTTCCGGTCATTGTTGTCCCGGCTCCGGTACGTCGTCTTTGACGTGGGAGAAAGCCAATATCCAAGCCCACACATTGCCAAGACGCCCATCCTAATCGCTCATCCCCCCATCGTCCTAATATGCTTACTTACCACACACCGTGCTGCGACTTCTTCAGGTTCTCTCCCAAGCTTAGGGCTGAAACGTGGGTGGGGCTGATGGCCATCATGCCGTGCACAGGACGCCCCGGATTCGTAGCAGTCTAAACCATCATGTCTTCCGTACAACATCACCCTTTGATTTGTTTCTCACCCAGGAGATGCGTGGATGAAACCCGGTTCAATTAGCCGACCGCGGGTCGGTGTAAAATTTTCACTCTTTCATTCCAGACGACCATGACCCCCGAAATTCAGTTGCCCGCTACAATGAACGCCGTCGTGATTCAAGAGGTACGAGGGTTTCTTGCTTCCGGTCATTATCGCTAATGCTAAGTTATTCCCCAGACCAAAACAGTTGCCGTGGAAGAAAGGCCCGTCCCGGAAATCGGCGACAATGAACTCCTTGTCAAGACGGAATACCTGGCTGTCAATCCAACCGACTGGAAACGTACGTTAATCCTCCTCGCGTTCGGCGACTCCGCCCCCACTCTGACGCACCATTCGGATAGATGTGAAATACATTACCCGTGGGTCCCCTCGTCACAGCCTTCTGTGGCAAGTGACGAGCCTGACCACGCATCCAAATTCTAGGTCCCGGTACGATATCCGGATGCGAGGCCGTTGGCAAGGTCGTCAAAGTCGGACCAAACCAAAACCCGAACAAGTCATTCAAACTCGGGGACAGAATCGCTGTGGGATGTCATGGCGGTACGACACCCACTCTCACGCCGGATTATTCTCAAATGACCTACTGGTGTTGGAGCATTTAGGTTGTTATCCAGACAACGCGGCTTTTTCAGAGTACGCTAGGATGGTGACCGATCTTACGTGGAAAATACCAGACAACATTTCTTTCGAACAAGCCGCAACCGTCACAGTCGGGCTCTATTCCGCGGCGATGTGTATGACCCATCCCAAACGGCTCAACATGGTTGAATGGCCCGATAAGGTCTCCGACGAGCAATGGGTGAGTAACATAAAATGCTGCCCCCTTGTGTTACCGACCGCGTTCGGTGGCCTCCGAGCACTGTGGATCCTCTGACATCTGGGGTGTGGGTTCTCGCCCGTTCGTTCACCCCCATGTTTGCAGTTTTTGGTTTACAGCGGGTCAACGGCCGTCGGACATTACGCCGTTCAGTTGGCACATTTATCTGGGTACAAGGTGGTCACCACGGCTTCGCCGGGGAACCACGAGACTCTCAAAAGTCTTGGTGCCGATGCAGTTTTCGATGTAAGGATTTCACCGTACCTCTTTTGCCGAGAATTAAGGTATACACATCCTTTACTCATGGCACATATACGTGCAGTACAGAGACCCAGACCTACTTGAAAAAGTCAAATCGGTCACGGGGGACACCCTTCGAATTGCTCTTGACTGCTACAGCTCTCCTCAAAGTCAGAAATTCTCTGTCGAGGCCATAAGTAATGAGGGGGGCAAGGTCTTCCTTGTTACTAGCCCAAATTCTGAAGCTGCTGCTCTCCGAACTGATGTTTCTCTCCAATGTGCGTTGTCTGTCATGTCAGAGAGGAAGGCTAATAAGGTCCTGACCTGACTTTCATATCCTCCACCATACCATCCCACCCCTATATGGCAACTGTTGTGCTGTTGTGCCCCAACCCTTGACACCATCACCACCACTGATCCTAACCCACAGTCATGCTCCTCTACTCAATGTTCAACAAGGACTTTGAAATCTTTGGGAATATCTTCCCAGCTTCCAAAGAAGACCATGACCACATCTACCAATTCTCCCAGAAAGTTCCCCAGCTCCTTGAGTTGGGTTTGCTCAAGCCAATGAAGGTCAAGTTGTGGGAAGGTGGGTTGGGAAAGGTTGCTGAAGGGTTGGCTCACCTTGAAGAGGGAAATATCAATGCTGAGAAACTTGTCATTAAGATGTAAACTGTAATGTACAGCTTTATTAGGAATGTTCCAACAAATGTCTTGAGTCCTACAGTGGAAGGATGTAGAAGAACCATTGCTGGTCAGGTTAGGACATTTGTGCATGTGTGTCATCACTGGTGATTTTCAGCCTTTCTTTTTCTTTTCTTATTCCCCCTTTCCAACTTCACTTACATATTCATTTACTTTGAACTTACTTCTCTGTAAAAAGACCAGACCAAACACAATAAAGCTGAAGGCATATAAAACACACAATACATTGTACAGAAAGTGAAGCACTACAACAAGATCAACTAATCATCATTGTTACTGCTACAATCCAACATGCCATTCCTATCCTTGCCCATGAAGTTGTTGTCCTGTGCGAACTAGTTGGTGTACCCTCTGGCCTGAGCCCAATTATTCACTGTATTCTGGACACAAGAATAGTGTCCCTCTGACAACATTTCTCCTGGACTTGAGCAAGAAGAGCAGTGATGGCAGGGTCTGATGCATGTGGGCCAATCTCCCAAGACATGATGAGATTCAGAATATGGATGGAAGTGAGATTTAAGATGACCCAAAAAAATGGACAACTTGTTGTCCACACACTGCAATCAACAACTCCAACCAAACCTCCTCTGCCAAAGGATGGGGAGGGATAGGGATAGGAGTGTTGTTCTCCCAGGTAATCTCCTCTTCACTCAATGACAACTTCAATGACTTAATCAATTGAAGGGGACCAGGGCACCATCATACTCTAGGGCAAGGAGTCTTTTCCTTCTTGCTGTGGATGTTCACAAGTGGCATGGAAAACAGAGAAAGACTGGAGGTAGAGTATGATACAACCCTAAAGAACTCTTGTCATTGGCATCAGCCTGGTCCAACTTGAAAGAATTCCCCAAGAGTTCAGAACCCTCTTTGGACATGACAACAACCTTCCCTTTAGAAGATGAGAAACAGTGACAGAGTGTGGTGCAGTGTTGACTCGGCGGGAGATCCAGCTTACCCGCCACAACCAACCATGTTTTTTGTGTCCTTTCAATTTACATGTTTCCCTTTTCCGCACGAATGCAGCGCGGTTAATACATCGGTACAACCTTGTCAGCAATCTGGTGAAGAATATCTCCTCATGAGCCTGCAATGTCGAAGGCATCAGGAAAATGCCTTTTCACTTTTGAGCGCCAAACTTTTCTCGGTGATTTCCCCCACCAAATCTGGGCACTTGGGACTTCTACTTCTCATTAGGACTTTGAGAAGCGGACACTTGGCTTTCGGAAGTGCGCTTCTGTGCACTTCCGGCTGCTTTTGGTGCTTTTGGTCAACTTTGAAAGTGATCGGGGGATTCCCTGATGAGACACGCTATCTTCCCGGGAGGCCCTAGTTGGCTTCATCTCATGATGGCAGAATAAGACTGTGTGTGGTTCCACGCCCCACCCCACCTCAAAGGTGTCACACATACTGAACAGCGGACGTCAACCCTATCTCTCGGTCAGCCCTCGGGAGCATGAGCATATTACTGTACACGTGACGGACCAATACTATCAAACCCTTACGCCTCGCATTCCTCAACGTTTACGTACCCCGGGTGGCTCCCACGGGGAGTGGCCGGGGTCAACTTGACCACCCTCACCGTGGTTCTCTTTCTTCCCTCTTCCTCTTGACACTCCATTTTCTGCGCCTTCAAGCAGTCCATCGCCAAATCCTTTATAATCTCCCCCTGCTCCCTCAACGCCTGTTCCCATTGCTCCCTTGAGGGCCCGTGGTGGCCACACCAACATATCGGATGAGGTGGGGCGGTGGGAAAATATAAGATCTGGAGCGTTTCGAAATCCGGGAGTGCCTTGCATGCGATCACCAGCTCTGACATTGCGGAGCGCGAGGTCCCAGCCGGGTCGAGCAGAATTCCAGCTTCCGTGACCTTGGCGTGATGTGGGTACGGGGAGATGGTAAGTTCAGTGAGCCTTGGGCATGCGGCTACGAATCCTGGGTTGGAGGCGGTCAGTTGTCATTCTCGCCCCACGATCGTACAGAGTGCCGGATCACTCACGAGATGGGTTGTTGCACAAAATCAGGGGGATCGCCAACCGCTTGACTCTGGAATCCGGGAGAGATGAAATAGATTCAAGGAATTCGTCGGAGGGCGCAATCTTCTCTTTAACTACGCAGACAACGTCCTCGACGTTATGGCAGTATCGGAGAAGAGGATGCGCGGCAGGGGGTAGGATCAAAACCCTAACCTGGGGGAGTTTGACACGTTTAAGTGCGTTGTTGAGCGAGGTTGTGATAGCACTATCCGCCGATCCAATCTCCAACGTGTGGAGATTCGGGAGGGACCTTAGGCATTTGGAAAACGCGGGGAAGATTGGTCCATGCAACGGGAGAGGCACCTTCAAGAACCTTCACCGGGGGACGCGAATCAGCCGTGACCAAGAGAGGAAGAAAGTTGCGGATATACCTCACGCTGCCAGCCAGGAACACGTCTCTGCGCAAAGCGTTCGCGATGGCGTTGAGTCCCCACACAATCTGATCCTCCGATTTCCATGCGTTTTGTGGTGGCACCTCAACGCGTTCCCATACCCATGGCACCAATCGCAACCGCATCGCCTTACACGTCGCGCTAAGTGGCCGCAGAAATTTCACCCGTTGGTTGTGGCATTCACCGCTCCCAGTACTGTATGGAAAAGAGAACCGTGCGTAGCGACCGGTGAGTTGCGGGTCCGGGGAAACCCAAAAGAGGATGAGGAGGATAAGTTCGTCCGGGAGTTCGAAAACTGCGAAAGTGGGATCGAAACGCATTAGCATTCGACCCAAAGAACAGAGGTGTGAGCTCATACTAAGGCTGGTTTGGCGTGCAGTGGATCCCGGAGCCTGCGATGATGGGACGATGGCTGAACGCCGCTTCCTACCCAGGCCGTATCCGAGTCTGATAAGGAATGCTGAGACCTTTTCGCGACGACGATTCATGGTTCCGGAGCGTAAAGGTCACCGTCCACGATCCAACGAGGTGGGGGGGAGGGAAAGGCGTGGCTGGAACCGGCATGTGTGGTGTAGTGAATATCAATCTTTGAGCGCTGACTG
>Ga0307516_10008349_pt1 | contig 11733 bp, 5 predicted proteins | sample 19_EM_MG_FD_203310 | JGI IMG/M metagenome (GOLD analysis project Ga0307516, IMG submission 203310) | Populus trichocarpa ectomycorrhiza microbial communities from riparian zone in the Pacific Northwest, United States - 19_EM | ecosystem: Host-associated > Plants > Roots > Unclassified | place...
TCACTACCATAACACCAACACATTAACCAAGCCATTACACTACCATAAAACTCAACTAACAAACCGTAATGTTAATCTTCTTCCAAACACCCAGCCATTGTTTGCCTGCATGAACTAATGGAGTCAGAAAAATCGATGAGATCTAGAAAGTAGAACAAGTCGTGAGAGCTTTGGGTTAGAGGATCCAAATAGGAAAAGGAAAGAATGAGAGGGAGATGAGGCGCAGAGCAAATGAAAAGAAAATAAAGAATGAGAAAATTATGCGGCGGCTTTTTGTGAGGGAGGTTAAGTTAGGGTTAGGGTAATTTATACCTTTTTTTGGGTTTGACCGGTTCGGTTTACCAGTTTCATCTGTAAAACTGAAACCGAACTAAACCGGTTAGATTTTATGGTTTTAAAAATTGGTTTAATCGGTTTTTTATCTCGGTTCGGTTTTTTCGGTTAATTTTTCTTTGATTTTCTCGGTTGATCGGTTTTTTTAAACACCCCTAATTTAATGTATTTGACCTTTCTTTGTTTGATGTAAATGATAATTCAATGGGCAAATTCTTTTAAGGAGAGAGGGAATAATGTGATCCTAACTTCAATACCAATAGATCCATTAGAGGTTCCATTGGATCCATTAGGAGGCAATTAATGGACTTCTTTAAGATACATAGGTTAAGGTGGACTTTAAGAGGATATCAAATAATGAAGAACAATCCTTGACTAATTTGATTAATGTTCAAGAAGGTCTTGTAGGGAAGCATCCAGATTACAGAAAGATTGAAATAAGAAGATTTGAATATTCTAGTTTTGACCTTTCACTAATGTTTTGGCCATAAATAGAGCTATAAAATGAATTTTGATGTGATTCTAGTTGCATTGTAAAGTAGACAACCACAAATTTCCAATGATATATGATAGACCTTATAATTAGTTAAGACTAGAGAGAACCATTCATTTGAAGTTGGGCTTCAATTCTGCCTACAGATTACAAAATTCGACTTTGGTTTTGTTTTAATTAGTTAAGCTATTATTTATTTATCTTTTAATTTATTTTAGGGCCTATAAAATTTAAAAGTTTATTTGGGTTAGGTTTTATTTTATTATTTTAGGTTTTTAATGTGTAAAGATTTATTTATCAAGTTTGGGTCCATTAAGTCTAATTAGGGTTAGCTTTCTACTATATAAACCAATTGTTAACATTATTTTTCAGTTTATGAAAGTCTCTTTAACGTTGTTGCATGTTGTGAGCTTTGTTTCTCTTTGCGTAATTAAGTGATTCTCATACCAAGTTCTTAATTGAACCTGCAAACTTTTCGAATGATTGATTAACTTTGTTATGATTTATACTTTTTGTTCGCGTCTCGTTATAGACATAGGATGGGGGTAATCAATTATATATAACTTTAGTTCTCCAAAACAAGGTTCTTATTGGGTCAAGTTGCAAATTTTTCTTCAAAACTCAAATTAGCAATCTAGGGGATAATTTTACATCACAAACAATCTAAAAATAAAATAAGAGATAAAGTTTTAATTAAAACTTAAATAAAAATATTAATGAAAAATAAAAGCCTAAGAGATGCTGGGCTTGATAGTTTAAGCTCGTGCACCTGACCAGTACTTCGGAGCCTAGGTGTGCCTAGGGTTAGAATCCTAAGCCTACATGTTTGGGCTAATTTTTTTATGGAGCGGTCCACTTCATAAAAGCCTTTAAAAACTTTTTTCCAACCATAAAATAACCTATAATCTCTCTAAAAAATAAAAAATAACATAGTAAAAAAAATTAATAACCCCAATCTACTTTTCCCATCATTTTGATAGGAAAAACTTAACTCCATTGAACTCCTCTCAAGAATTCCAACTTATTAACACTAAGATCACCTATTATTGTGGCTTAAATATCGATATGCAACAACTTTCTCACTTCTCGACTTTTGTATTTTAACGGCTATGAATATCGACATTCAACAACTTTTTCACTTTTAAATTTTTATCGGTGACTTTCTCTTTCATCTTCTAAGTTGAGGGAATGAAAAATAAATAAAATAAGTTTTTAAACCAAAATGTAAAAGTTTCAAATTAAAATGACCAAAACTAAAATTATAAAAATCTTATAGACTGTTTTTCTCAAAATATCACTCGATGATAATACTTAAAAGAAAAAACCCTCCTAATTACCTCATTGTCAGTTTTGATCTTTTCATTTTATTTTTGTAAATAATAAAATTGAATTTTTTTCCAAGTAAAATTTAGCACCATTCCAATGTTAAAATATTGTTATAAATCACAATCATTTTATAAAAAATAGATTAAAATAAAGTTAAATTTTTAATAAATATAATATAAAAAATAAATTAAAAATACTTTTTTAATAAACAAAAGATAAAAAGAACAAATCATTGTGATTGGTCTACAGTGAAACCAATAGCTCTTAGATTTTTGTTTATTTAATATAACTAGCCAATACTAGAAAGCAAGAGTGAAAACTCAAAACCAAACAAATTCGCTCCTCTAACTCTCCGAAAGCAAGCAAGGAAAAAAAATGGAGAAGGCGGCACTGCTACAAGTATTCGCTCTGTTACTTGTAATCTCATCTCTTCACGCATTCCAATCCGATGAACTAGACGAAGAGTTCGGCCTCGAGGGAGGGAATCTTCAACCTCAAGAACGAATCCCTGATCCGGTCGTACCCACCAGATCAACTCCCAACCGAGTGAAGTATTCGGATTCAGATTCGGACTCAAAGATCCAAATAACCCTTGAACACGCCTTTGGCGACTCCGATTTCTTCCCTGCTGCTACCTTCTCAGCGCGCCTCAAAACGTGGAGTCACGGTGCTCAGGTTTGCTCTTCTTCTTCTTCTTCTTTCCATATTTAATTTTCAAGATCTCGGGAATTCTGAAGCCCAAATCCATTGCTTAACTGATGCAGACACTAACAAAGCTGCGGTTTTCAAGAAATTCTTTTACGGAGGTGGAGAAACAGAAATTCCAAGTAATCCCGACGTCTTTGTAATATTCTTGATGTTTTTTATTTCGCACCTTGCAAGTTAGTTTGATTTTTCTTTTATATTTTATTTTGCAGAAATTGCTGGAAGACGATGAGTTTTACAGGATAAGATTGCCTTCCAATGTTTTGAACCCTCCTGGAAAGGATTTTGTCATATCATCTGTCAGGGCTGTGAGTTACCCAAAATTATTATTTTTCTTATTCTTTCTAAAGCTTTTTGGATGATATTGGAATTATTTGTACTCTTTGTGATTGCTTGCTTAAATATGAAAGATGAGCTGACACTTTAGCTTATTATTTCCTCCCTTTTCGTGTTTTTTCAAATTACTAATTTCTATTTGAATAACAAACCCCCTTTTATGGACTGGCTGTCCTAGATCATTAGGCATATCAGGCGAGCGCTGGTATGAATAATCAATCCTCTATTATTGTTGCTTATGCCATTAAATTGTGAAACCCTCAATCTTTAGCAGAGGACTATATTTAATGGTTACTATATTGTCTTTCTCAAATACTTTTCTAACAAAAATCCTGAGTCATGTCTATTCCAGTATCTCTGGATTTAAGGCTTGTGGGCCCTAGAACCAGCCTTCACCTTACATTAAAAGAAAAGGAAGGAAATGTGAAAAGAATTCAAGGTTCTGTTCTAATTACTTCACATTGCTTTGGTTTTACCCGGAACTGTTTGTTTTTCCTCTTGTTGGTCTCTGCCTCTCTCCCCTCCCTAACATGCTGAATTTGCTGATTTTGATTGTTGTTCTTTTTTCTTTCCCGTAGTTGTTGTTCTTGCTGATATCACAGCTTTGGGTTTAGACCTTTGGACATCTCAAACGCACTCTGTACCGAGTTTTCAAGTCATATCTTCCTCCATTGCCTGAGTTTCCTTTTTTCATGATTTTGTTAAGTTCGTATCTAACCCACAAAAGCTGTATCTCTCTCTCTCTAAACCCATGACTGCTTTTTTAATACTTTCCTTGACACAAGTTCTAATTTCGAAAACAATTTTTTTTTTTGCTGTTGGTTGCGCATCTTGAAAGAAACTGAAGGGTCTTGTTTCTGGAACAATCTCAAATTTGCCATCTTCCCCTCTTTGCATGTAAGTAAAACCAAATGGATATGTGTCGCTAAAACCCCAAAAGTCAGATAAAAGGGAAAAACAAGAAAATAACATTAAAGCAGTGTATGCTTCTTTATTCATGTATGTTTGTCTAGTTCTGCAAAAGGCATTTTGCCGCATTGGGTCTAGAACCTTTTCAAGGCTACTGGCTTGGGATATAGAGATCTACAGCCCCAAGAGTTTTCTTTAGTCATCAACTGCTTTCTTCAATACTCTCTAATGGTTAGCTATTCTTAGTTTTATCTGGTTTCTATCATCCTTTTGTCTTCATATGCTGGAAATAGTACCACTAAATTGTGCTGTTTGGCTTGCAATAGACATTTTTCCTTGACTGAATTTTAACAAAGTTATAAAGAATTAGTTTTATCGAAGCAATGTTTTTAGATGCATCCTTTAAACCGTTCCTTTCCTTTTTTTTGTGATTTCATTTGTTCTCTAGATGGGGATATTTGATTGTTTGTATGATTTTGAATTCCTGAAATGTTATTTGCTTATCCATGCTATTCGTTAGTGAAGCTCAAATCTTATGTAGTAATGAAGAAAAAAGCGTATGCTTTGGACTTGAGATTACCAAAGTTTTTTGTATCGTGAAATTGTAAATTTGAAAATTCAAATAAGAAACAGACGATTCTCCTCTTTGCAGTGCTATAGGTGTATGTCAGTAAGGCATAATGGAACACTGTGTACCAAGACTCTAAATGCTTCTGAAGGTCCAATTAATGAACCAATTCATCTAACCTCATATAAGCTGAAATCTCAAAATGTTAAAGTAGGCTACATGAATCCTCACTTTCAATTCTGTGCGATCTAATGTTGCTTCGTGAAATTCTTGGCAATTAAATCCTGAGCATATCTAGCATCAATTTTTTTCACATTAAATTTAAAATTTCAAATCCTAGGTTTAACGACTTGGGAAGGGTTCCAGAGCTGGCTATAGATGCGGCACCACATTATCATATATCTATGTATATGATACTCACCCCATATTTTGCACACCTTTGTTTATGTGTTTCTCTTGTCTAATGATTATTGCATATGGAAATTCCAATTCAATATAGCTCTAACCCTCATTATTCTTCAACTACAGAGATGTCTTCCACGGGATGGCTTGGATGAGCACTTTGTTATACACACGGTAATCTTCGGCTCCTTGATTAATGATTCATGCCTGCCTTTTCTCTTCAGGAGTTTGTTCTGTTACATGTTTCACATTTGAAGTAAATATGGGTTTACACACACTAAATCTTTCTCAAACATTTTTCTCTTCAGGAGCTTCTTCTATGACATGTTTCTCTTTTGAAGTAAATATGTATTTTCATGCATTAAATCTTTCTCAGTCAGTGTTGGACGCTGTAATCCTTTGTTTTTGCTTTCAGTCTTCGCTGATGAATATACACCTGTGCTTGCACACGATCTTATTTGCATTAATTTTTAGATTTTTCTTGGCTTTCGAATTCAATGAACTCTCCAATTGTGCACTGAAATGGAACCAGAGAGTCAGTAACCTTAGTTTGCCTACGATCCTATCTGACTAGAGTGAATGTGATATTGGACTATGCTTTAATTTAAATAGGTCAAACCATGCTACTTTTTCCATATATTAAACACATTGAATTTTTACTCGTCATTAGTGACTTGGCACGGCCTTTCTTACTAATCTATCAACTCAGGTAACAGTAGATTTCTGATTCTTATAAATGGTAATTAATTTTAAGGAGCTTAAGAAAATAAATTGTTCGTTAAAAACAATTTAATTTCTCAATCAAACAAAATCATATTGCATGAGTATGAGATAATTTAATAGTTCACTGAAGCTATTGTTTAAAAAATGTTTTAGGTTTCATGCCTCTCATATGTTGGTGCGCGTATATGATCGTGTGCATGGTATGAGATATGATTAGTGAGCCGCTTTTACTTCAATAGAAAAGTGGAAGGGCTGTCTGCTTTTTGAGCATTTTTGCTATTATGGCTGAGATTCATTGTTTGTCTTGAGTTGAATGCTAGGGTTTTTAAGCATCAAACATTGTCCATGAATTTTTTTGCAAGGTAGAATGACACTTTTGGTTCCTTTCTTTAGTTGCTTCTGTCTCTGATTAGATTTCTTTTTTAGTTTGGTTTCATTCTCCCAGTGGTGCTCTTAGGCTCTAAGAGAGATATGCTACACCGTTATAGAATGTTTACCTTTTAGTACTTTCATCCCTTCTCTTTTTTTATAAAATTAGTTTCTATCGTGAAAAATAAGCAGGTAAAGTTAGTCTTTGAGGAAATTTGAGTACTTCAAAAGAAAACCTAATCAAGGGATTTTCAAGTTACTAATTCTCCTCTCATGATGATGTGAGCATATGAGGTAACTGTGGTGTATGTGGGAATATGCTATGTATATCTTGTTACTGCCCTGTGAAAACCAAGGCTATAAAAACATACTTAAATTATCATAATAAAAGGGAATATTTTTTCTCTGCAATGTACAAGTGCATTTCATAATCAGAAAGGTGTTATTTTTCATCTTTTGTTGCAGGAAGGTGTTAATATCTTGGCTGTCAATTATGGTTCCCCTGGGACATGTCCCTACCCACGGCAATTGAAACTTGTAAGTTAGAATTTCTTTTTCCTTTTTCTGTAGAGTTTCTTACTGTAACAAAGCAAACTACAAGAACTAATTTGCTCACATAGACAGAGGACTTTACTGAGACCATAATTTGAGCATCAGGATTGTTTTCAGAACTGGAAGCATATAGTTGAAGGGAAAGTTCGTAGCTTTCCTCCTAGTTGAGCCCTTTTCTATTCGTGAATTATACTACTATTACTAAATATCTGAAACACCTACAGATAGTTGAAATGTTGACCTCCTGGCCATACGACTTGTTGCAGCTGCATTCTCAAATTTCTTGATTATGGAATTAGGCCCTGTTTTGGTGGCTTCTTTCTACAGAGATCTTGGGAGATGCTTGATGATTTGTGTCATAGCCTACCAAGTATCCCATGATGAGTACCCGAAGCATGCTCCTTCCCTGCCAAAACACTAGTTAATTTTTTACTTTTTTCCTCTAAGAAGTACATTGGGACAGCCTCAGTATATTTGTCACTTCCCTCCTCTTAGCATTTTTTGAGTCCTTGTGTGCTGAGAAGTCATATGCTCGCCAAGCATTCCATTCATAGTGGATCACATTTTTCATGTTATTTTGTCCCAATGAGAAATTTCCTTAATCAAATTGACAAGGAACTAGTGTTGTCAAAAGGCACTTAGGCTCTCGCTTAAGCCCTATAGGCGAGGCCACAACACCTTTATTAGCCTCAGGTGATGAATTTCAACGACATGCTGCCTACGCGAGCACTTAATGCCTCGGGCATGGCACCTTTTAGCACCTTTCACATTTGACAACACTGTTACTACTTTAAATTATCTTATTTTGTTTTAAGGGTGAAAATGTAACTTTATATGACTGTTATGGTATTTTATATTGTCTTTTGATTTTCTACTGATCTAATATATATATATATATATATATATATATATATATTTTAGATTTATATATTATAATATAATATCATACATATATTTTTTTGCACCTAGGCATGTGCCTAGCACCTCGGGCATTTTACAGGCTTGGTGCCTTTTAGCGCCTTTCGCCTTTGACAACACTGCAAGAAACCTCTGGAATATTCTGAGGATTGATGGAGGTTTTGAGGGCATATTTAATTTTTTCCAGTTGCATAATCTCTCATACAGATGTTTATGTCCTTTCTGTTTTAGCCTGCAAAGTGGTCATTCAACTCTCATACGGTTCTGAAGAATAGTGAGCAGGCACCAAGGTAAAATTAAGTATTTGCATATTTTTCTTTGCACTCTGCATTTCTGAGACATGCCTCATATTGGGGCATACACTGTTTTTTGTGTGGTATTTTTTGAAGCGAGTCTTGAAAGATGCAAGGAGAATTTGCTTCTGGTGTGCTTTGTTTACTATTTATCACCATGTTATAGCAATCAACTTTCCAAATTGTAAAGCTAATAAGAGTTTTATTTTTAACTTAAACTGTGGTTCAAAACACTTAATTACAAAATGATCAGAAAAGAAATAGTATATCAGCCAAAACTGTCTTGTACCCTTGTGACTGATTTTATTTCGAGTAAATTCTACTTATTATGGCGCAGTCCTAAAATTTTTGTAGTTAGAAGTATAAGAGAAACAAAAATATAAGGTTACCAAGGGATATGAGACCACCCACTGATGTGTAAATTGCTTTCCTTGTTTTTGCATTTGTTGTTTATACTTGCTTTGCCCATTATCTCAAAATGTCGTTGTTATTATTTCTGTATATACTTTTTGCAGAACTCCAATATTTGCTGAAGATTTGCCAGGAGAACAAGGAGAGGGTGTAGACGTACCGCCACCAGAAAGGTCCTTTTGGGCTAAATATGTAAGTATTCTGCTAGTTGATTGTTTTTTGGACACTGCAAATTTTTATACGTATGAAAGAATAAAATTTTAACCTATGGAGGTTCATTTTCTCAGTGGATGTACTTGATCCCTCTTGGACTCATAGTGATGAATGCCATGACCCAAGCGATGAATTTGCCTGAGGAACAAGCTACTGGCCAATCAGGTGCTCAGCCAGCTGCAGCAATCCAGCGTGGGCCCAATCCTGCTGTGAGAAGACGATGATGGAGTTAAATTGTCCTTCCAACATGCATGCGTTCAATATCCCAATACCGGTGGAACTTACGATGGGATCTTAGATTTGCATCTCTTGCATGGGGACTGCAAGTTTTGTAAATTTTCTAGTCACCGATTCTTATTTTCCATTTGAATCCATGTTGTACTTTAGGAAATTAAACGTAATTGTCATGCAGGGAAGGCTTAGGAATTACTCGTAGAGCACATTGTCAAATTTTATGGTTGATTTTAACATTTTCTTTTGCAAACGATCCAATCACATACAGAGCTCGTTCTACTGCATTATTATTTGTTGCCCAAATGATTTTAACTTCTTCTGGCATGCATTTGGTTTTTGTCCGAAATAACCGAATCAATGGAGGGTCGTTTTGGATGCAATGACTCGTTTATGCTATCGAAATTCTCTTCTCAGGAAGGGACAATAGAGATTTCTTCTTTTTTGCATTTAACATTTCTCCTTGTGACATCCCAGTGATTTAGCACATGTTCATGGTAGCAAAATTGTTGCTAGAAAGGGTATTTCATGCATGGAGTCGAAATGTTTTGTGGGGAATAGAAAGGGGCAAAAACAGGACTTTCAGTTTTTGGGCAGGTGAGAGGCACAACCAGTCATGGCTCCTTTACTTCTTGTCAGGATCAAATTTCTAGTCTCTCCTCTTTCTCCGTTATTGATGAGTTATTGCGTCGGAAAACCGATAAGCAAATACATTATCACAAGCCTGATATCCATATTTTCTAAACTGGTGCATTCGCTGTAAAATATTTTTTTTGGGGGCCTTCTTGAGCATCCAATACCAATACCATGGAGTCAGAATTTCTAGTGCTGTCTGTGTTCTCCCTTGCTACATTTTAAGGCATGATGAGCTAACTTCCCTAAATAAATAATAAAAACTAGACTCCCTGTTTTATTACTGGTCTCTAGCTAGCTCAATCGCAGCGCATTGCAGCACACAAGGGTTGTTGACGTGCTATCGTTACATGTTTCTTCCCTCCAATTGCCAACAGCAACACTGCTACAACAAGCCAAAGCCATTTCATGAGGTGGGTGGGATTTAAATCTGATCACACTCGCAATTCTCCAATTGATCGTTAGTAATTGGGCTAAATTGTAAGAATTTTGTTTTCCACGACTAGAATCAACATTTTGAGGAACATGAACGACCAAAATAAACAACATCAAGACATACTTGAGCTTGATAAGGAGTGCCGTATTCAGCGGGTTTGATGCAATGTTTCCAAGGTGCTTCTATCAAAGTTTTAAAACCGCATGGAGGGCAACACTTGAGTTAGGTTGGAAGGCTTAACTTCAATTGAGCTGCGTTGATTCAAGAATTGTTCTTAACATAAGTTAAAACAACGTGGTTCGGTAAAAATTATATAAAAAAAATTAATGATTTAATTGAGTCAACCCGTGTTGTAAATTAATCCAGTTTCTTTTTTTTTTCTTTTTTTTTTCCAATCCAATTGATCAAAACCTTGAATCAACCCGCTAGCTAATCTAGCTTTTACAACAATATTTTTTTTTATCATTGCTCTAAATTTATATTATTACAAGTTTTATTAATATACTAAATTATTTATTATTTTTAATATAAATACAGAGTAACTTATTTTGATATAACAAATTTTATTGATATTATTTTTATTATTAAAATTAAAAATTAATTCAGATAAAAAACAAGAAATATATAAAATTTTTAAAATTTGAAGATATTTAATTTCTTTATTATATTTTTTAAAATAAATATTTTATTAATGAATAATATTTTAAAATAAAAAAATCTTTAATTAGAAAAATATAATACGACCAATTTGTTTTTGAAGAAATTAAATTTTGTGACAGGTAATGATAAAAGAAATAAAATTGAATATCCTGATTACAATTTTTTTAAATATAAATGCAACTTCAATATCTTACATATATTATTTGTCAAAAATTTAATTATCTAATTAAGAATATTTTATTTTATCTAATAAATAATAAAAGTAGATTATGGAATGTGCTAAACAAAATATGGAGCGGGGATAATTTCATCCATTTTAAATTGTACATTGTTATTTTTTATTTAGAAAAACCAAATTTAGTTAAATTCATATTCCTAAATAGTCTCATTTGCTTTACTTGGCTATTAATTTTATTATTTTTCTATAAATAGAGAAACATTTTTTTTACCAACTCCAATATAAATATTTTTCTCTTGTAATTCATTTTTTAAGCTTTATACTTTTATCTTAATGCTTTTTTTTTTAAAGTGTAGTTCTTATTTCCTTAGCTTTTCCTATAAAACAATCTTCATAAACCTTTGTAATTCATTAGATTTTTCAATCTTATAACCTTAACTATATGGTATCTTTGGTTCTAATTATTGTAAATTTATTACTTTACTATTTCTTACTCTTGACTAGTTTGTCTAAAAGGAATATGTTTTTCCATTTGGTAATACAAAAATTCACCTTTTTCTTAAAAGTTAATTTCTTGATATCACTTCATTTACTCTAAGAAAATTCATTTACTCTAAGAAAACAAAAAGCAAATAGAAACTTAAAGAAGTAACAACATGAGCAACAATTTATACTTAGATGGTCTGGCAAGGATTTGGTTGGAATGACTGTAAGGTAGGCCTCTTTAACAGTAATGATCTAGTCTTCTTCTCACTCTTCTTCCCTACTTAAGACTTGATAAAATAAAGACTCAGAACCTAAAACCCTAAGTTTCCTTTTGGTTTACCTCTCTTTATCTATCAATACCTTTAATTATCGTTTTGTTTCTCTATTGCTATTGTTAATTCCTATTGTCTATTTGCCCTTCCTTTCCCCCCCTTCAAACCTTAAAACTAGGGTTCTATTTATAGAGGAATAGGAAACAACTTAAGCTTAAGTCTCAGAAGACAAGAACTAGGGTTTCTAAGTATAAATCTACACTGTTGAGGCTTTAAACAAAAATGA
>Ga0307516_10008350_pt1 | contig 11732 bp, 18 predicted proteins | sample 19_EM_MG_FD_203310 | JGI IMG/M metagenome (GOLD analysis project Ga0307516, IMG submission 203310) | Populus trichocarpa ectomycorrhiza microbial communities from riparian zone in the Pacific Northwest, United States - 19_EM | ecosystem: Host-associated > Plants > Roots > Unclassified | place...
GGGCGACATCTTAGGACCCTCACCATACAAACTGCTCATCTTTGACCGCCACATTTTAATTCACCACGCTCCTTATTTTTTTTTGGGCATTGGGCGGACCTACTATCGATGCTGCTCTATCGCCGCCAAATCTTCTTCTTAATTTAGATGTTGTGGTGGAGGAGAAAAGCCGGGGTTGAAAATGTAGTCGAAAAGGTGTCGATTAAAGTTGTCCCCAACCATAGAATCTAGAGTTACTGCTGTACCTGCAAGTGATGTAACAGGTATCAAATAGGATCCAGCATCCATACGACATTGCTAAATTAATTGAGTATGCCGACAGGGTACATACAAGTGTGAATACCATCTACATACTATCAGTGTTCTGCCATTTTCATCCCTGTCTGGTATTTACGCTGCAGTCACTATCTGGAGTGACAGTGGACCTGTCCACAACACACATATATACAACACGACACAATATGCAATGATAATTTGTTTAGAGAACAGTCTCTAATTGAAGTTAATCACAAAGGAATTCCACCACCAACTCCCCTGAGACTTTGGTACAAAGTGAATGTTTTGAGGTGCTACTGCATGTAATCCGAGGGCAATGTTCTGTGCAAGTGGGCTGCAGTCACGCCGATATACTTCGTAAGGTGCAAGATATACTTCTTCTTCTATATGTCTAACCAGTGGCCAGCAGACAAGGAAGCATCATCTCTGACTGCCCATCAGTGCGGTCGAAATTCGATCTATCGGGTAGAAAATGCCTGCATGTAGCAGTCCGGTACTAGACTCGGTCGGAATGGTACTACCGTCGGAATCGATTGACCGTCTAACAAATCCACCAGGTTCTAGACCCATACATAGTGCATGACCACCAGCAGTACAGTGAGCTGTTACTCTAGTCCAGTAGTGAAGCTTGTATGATGTATCTGCATATAGGGTATACCCATATTGTTCCTTATAGGCACCGTGGATTAACGGTTTATCAAAAGTGTAATGACATACCGCGATAGCCACTTACACCGGTACTCTGACAGCTAGTTTGGAAAAAACTGTTCTGCATGAGTCTATCTGGCCGTGACTTCTCCCAGAAATGGTCTGAATCTCAAGGTTATCGTTGTCATTAAGCGGGTGCTTCGAGGTTTGGGTACCATTTTGTGTCTTCGATTGATTATCGTCAAATATGCGAAGGTTTGGTGAACTGAGAAAATTCTCCTTCAGACTTTGGCAGGCCCCTAGCAGACGTATAAACTGAGCAGTAAATGGATGGTCCACATAGACTCCGTCAGCGACACGTCTCATGGTCTGCATCTGATTCACAGCTTTCTCCAATTGCAACAGTCATTCGTTGGTATTTATGTGTCCAACATGACGTTTTGGATGGCCATGCATCTGCTTCCCCAGTGTTACCATGACATTTTTTGCAGTTCCGAACAGCTGTAGATCTTGTCGGTAGTGGTGTGCAAGATGGATATTCGGAACTCCTGCCCACTTACGCAATTTTTCGGTGCTGAGAAAAATCTTCTATAGGAGGGTATGTTCATCATTCACAAGCTTTAGGAACTCTTCACGGATCGAATTGGTAATCGGTTGATGGAGGTGATACATGGTCTTTGCGATAATTTACGCAACACAGACGACGTGGAACAGTGCATCAAATTTGCGTGTACTTCTTCGTACTCTGAGAACTCTCGAGGAAGGGCTGTTACCGCCTTGGGCTTGAAATACCTCGGAACCTGACCACGAGGAGCTTCAGTAGTGGGTAGTGAATTTTCAGCACACCCACCCTGTACGCCAAACATTCGCATGAGAATAAAAGGATTCAATAAGGGAAGACGGCCATTCTCAGAAAACACTATTGCACCTTTGTGACTGACAGGATTCATCAGGAAAAAAAAAATTGCGTCCTTAGCGTCCGGATGCACTAGACGCTCTGGACGTTTCAGATGCAACCTGCTTAACTCAGAGGCAGATCGCCACGGCACCGTGCGTCCGACCGCAGAATGCCACAGTATTTGCTTACCGGACGGAGCGTGGCAGGGCATTTTCCTTCTGGACGCACGGTGTCAGGGCATTTTCCTTCTGGATGCAGCCATGTCAGGGCAAATAGCATCCGGACGATGCATGTCATGGCACCGTGGTTACACTGCCTGTCAAGGCACGGATCATCGCAGCAAATACTCGCGTCGCATTCATAAACACGCAGCGGGTTCCAGGCATAGTGACTCAGTCCAGTTCTATTCTCTATATCTAATGTACATCTATATATGCTACTACCACACTTCACGTCTCCAGCACAAGCACCCAGCATCACATCCATCACCGCGATCGTCACATGTAGAAATGCCGTTTTGACGCGGGTAGCATTGCTCTGGGTGTAGGAAACAAAGGAAAGTTGGCAAATACAACACGACGCGATGAGCACGACGACTATGAGGAGGATGGCAATGATAACGCCGGCGGTGGGGACGATAGTCGAGTAGGGCGGGGCGAGTATGAGAGCGAGTAAGACGCGGTGAGTATGAGACCGAGTAAGACTTGGTGAGTATGGGAGCGAGTAAGACGCGGCAAGTACGATGGCGAGCTTTGTGGCATGGTTAGCACAGCTCTCAGAGTGACAGAGACACTGGGAAGTTGTAGAATACACAGTGACAGTGATGAGTCGATGTCAATGAGGGTGCCGGCAGCGAGGACGATAGCTAGTAGGAGGCGGCGAGTATGACGGCGAGCTTTGCGGCATGGTTAGCACAGCTCTCAGAGTGACAGGAACAGTGGCGGGAAGTGGTACAATACAAGGTGAGGGGTTCGACGTCAATGAGATTGCTGGTGGCGAGAACAATAGATAGCGAGTAGGACGCGGCGTGTATGATGTCAATGCAAAGCGCCAAGCCATTCCTAACACTTGCGCTCCTAGACCCCTTTTTCCTTTTCCTTTCACCTCGTCCTAGATACTCGTCGTCGTTCTTCGCGTTGCCATCATACTCAACGCCATCAAACTCATGTTGCCTTATTCGTCGACATTTTCCTGATCAACATCTTACTCGTCGCGCCTTTCTTGCTACGTTACTCGCCGCCATCCCCACTCCCATCAAACACATCGACATCCACCTCAACGACATCGTACTCGTCACATTGTATTGTACCAATTCCCACCGCTGTTCCTGTCACTCTGAGAGCTGTGCTAACCATGCCACAAAGCTGGCCGTCATACTCGCCGCCTCCTACTAGCTATCGTCCTCACTGCCGGCACCCTCATTGACATCGACTCGTCACTGTCACTGTGTATTCTACAACTTCCCAGTGTCTCTGTCACTCTGAGAGCTGTGCTAACCATGCCACAAAGCTCGCCATCGTACTTGCCACGTCTTACTCGCTCTCATACTCACCAAGTCTTACTCGGTCTCATACTCACCGCGTCTTACTCGCTCTCATACTCGCCACGCACTACTCGACTATCGTCCCCACCGCCGGCGTTATCATTGCCATCCTCCTCATAGTCGTCGTGCTCATCGCGTCGTGTTGTATTTGCCAACTTTCCTTTGTTTCCTACACCCAGAGCAATGCTACCCGCGTCAAAACGGCATTTCTACATGTGATGATCGCGGCGATGGATGTGATGAGATCTAAGATTATTCCGTTGTGAATTATCGAAAGTAGCCTGATTACCTTTGATTCTCTCCTCACTCCGGTTACGATATAACCCCAGTGTTACACTATAATCTTGATCTCAACATCGCCCTACTTTCATGGCCTGCCTCGACACCACCTTCTTCGAAGACCACCTCTACCTACTCGAACTATCTACCTTCTTGGAACCTAAGTCTCAGTACTCCTTCGACTACACATTCCAATCAATCGATAGCGAGCTAGCCAACTACGAACAGTTCGATACATTCAGCGACGGACCCATCCCTACGCCCTACCAAGAAGGCGACCACGAACCCTAGAACTGGTATACGCAATACTGGTTCAACTGCGCCCACAGCCACAAAAACGCCAAGTTCACAGAAGATGAGCTCCGAGATCTCTGTGACTATTATTTCACCGACGACAAAACAATCTACACAGGACACTTCCTCAACCTCTATTAAGATGTCCACCACCTCCGATTACAACATGCTTCGCCTGGAAGCGCCCCACAGGCTGCTGCAAATTACCATTGACGAAGAAACAGAAGAAGAAACCCTGGAGATCGCCAACCCGGTCGGATGGATGCGGGCTATGGCTAACCACCAGCAACAGGCCAAGCAAGACCTACGCCAGCTAATGGACGTCTGCGGCAACACGTTGGATCATACGGACCGACACATCAGGCGAATCGAAGCCGCCTACAACCAACTGGCAGAAGGAGCCCAATATGTCTACGAACAGATGGAAGCCAAGGTACAAATCTCAGGAGATTGGGTAAGGAACGAGCTGATGGTATCCGCTAACGCATGCCAGGCATTTACCAGACAAGTCTGGAAAGCTATCATCGAACACTCCAAGACGAGTGATTTGCATCGGGTACACGAAGCAACATAGGTAGCCAGAATGCACGACGCAGTAGCTTTCCTGTCGGAAGGAAACCTGGCTCGAAACGTCCACCTAATGGAATTCCAAGGGAACATGGAAAAATGGGTGGCTGACCACCAAAGAAAGGTAGAAATGCTCGAACAACAGCGAAACGAGGACCAAGACCGAATGGCCGGCCTAGAGCAGTGGCTGGCCCAAGCACAATACGAACTATTGCGAGTAGCAACTGCAGTTCCCCTGCCCGCAACACCGATGGAACGGACCCAGCCCACTCCAAATCCAGGGGCACCGCCAACCTGACTGATGCTGGGGAGCCCCTTGCTCGGAGGAACCCAACAACGCCGACAAAGGCCCCCGGCGGTCCCAGCTGCGAGCCCGCCGTACAGACCCCAAGGTACGGGAGGGGCCAGAAGAGGTGGCCCCCCACCGAGACCTCCGCAAGGGAGGGCGCCGCCCTTGCCTTTGCCCCCCCCTGGCAAAGATGACAACGACCTGTACGAACGGAACCTACCAACCGGAAGGCCCCCACCAGTGGCAAGGGAACCCACCCAAGACCGACTGGCAACTATGCTCACGCCGGGGGAAATAGCCCAGCTGGTGGGAGCCGGAATCGCGGCAGCACGAGCTGTAGAACTGCCGGAGAGAGGAACCCGAGTGCACACCTCGCGGCTCAAGATGGAGAATCCTGAAAAATTCGCCGGAAAAGCTTGTCCACCTTCAATCAATGGTGGGAATCGGTTACAATGTACCTAGGATTCTACCCAGAAACGATTGACCGCCAGAAGATTGCCTGGGTCGGAACCCTCCTAACCGACACCGCCCTAGTTTGGCACCTCCACTGGTACTGAGAACTGGGAGAAAACGACACCTGGGTTAACTACTCCGCGGCTATCCGAACGGAGTACCGAAACGAACGAGAAGCGGCGGACGCCCAACTTAAGCTAGGACAGCTCAAGTACCAAGGGTCTATCCGTGCCTACCTAACGGAGTTTCGAGCGCTCAATAACTTCGCACGAGCTACCGGGGAAGCACTAAGAGAAAAAGTGGACCTGGCCATACCCGACGCGGTACTGGACATGCGATGTGCCCACTACCTTGAGGACTTTGCAGACGACGAAGGCTTCCTGCAAGCCACCCACCAGGCCGGACTACAGGTGGAAAAGAAAAAAGCCCTAAAGACGGCTAAAGAGGCGATGTGCGCTGGACCCGCCCCAACCAAGGATGGAAGGAAGGACGACCGACACATGGACGCCCAAGGAAAATGGCCGCCTAGGCAAGGAGAAGCTTGGGAACCAAAGTGAGACGAAGCCCGGCCACCCAAGAAAGACTGGGGGTCCACGGGAGCTGCTCTAAAAGGAGTACCGCAGAACGAAGTGGATAACCACAAGAAAGACCGAGACAACTGCTGGCGATGCGGAAGGCCCGGTCACAGAACCTACGACTGCTTTTCCTTCCAGACGGTACAAGGGACGCCACTGCCACCGGCGCCATGGAAAGCAGCAGCTGTGGCCACCACGGCTCCCACAACCGCACCCTCCGGGAAAAGGACACGAGAAGACGTGGCCGAAAGTATCCCAGCACCCAAGCACCAGAAAGTGGCCGCAGTCGAAGAAATAGTCACGGACCTACCGCTCTGGGCCAGCTCTGAGGAATTGGATTTTTAAGAGACTCTGTCCCGACGCCAGACAGAGTCGCAAACCAAGCATGCGGTGTCTTCAAAAGAAAACGAGAAGACCCGGATATGGGAGCAGTGGAACCAAAAAGGAAACGGCAGACCCGCCCAATAATTCCCATGGTACTCCTCTTAAACGGGAAGAAACACCAGGTAAAAACACTCCTGAATACAGGATGCTCGATACCCCTCATCAACCAACGAACCATCGAAAGGCTGGGGATCGAACGCAAAACATACAAAAACCCTCGAACCATTGAAAGCTTCATGGGAGAAACGGTTGAGAACGCAGGTCAATATTACACGAAACCCCTACGATTACAACATCGGAACCATTTCACCAACGAACCGTTTAATGTGGCACCGATGGAAGAAGACATCGACCTATTCCTCCCATTCGAATGGATCGAGCAACACCCACCGCAAGGAGCCTGGATGCCAGAAGAAATAAGGTTTAATAGCCCTAGTTGCATGGAGAAATGCACTAAGTTCGAGACAGACCCTTTTTCTCTAACCTGGGACGAAATGATACTATACGAAAAGGAGTCGGGGATTCTCGGACAGGTGGCGGCAATAAAGGGAAACGAGGATCCGCTGGCAAACGTGCCAACAAAGTTTCAGCGATATTTGGGAATTATGGGAAAAGAGGCAGCCGACGCCCTCCCGGCGCATCGACCCTACGACTGCAAAATCGACTTCCGGCTAGGTGAAAACGCGCCATGGGGACCCATCTATCCGCTATCAGAGGTAGAACTCCAAACACTTAGGGAATGGCTAAAAGAAATGGAACGGACGGGGAAAATTAAACGCTCCACATCGTCAGCGGAATCCCCGATCCTGTTCGTACCGAAACCACATGGACGAGGGCTGCGCCTATGTGTGGACTACCAAGCGCTAAACAAGATAATGATTCCCAACCCCTATCCCCTACCTCTGATGCAGGAACTACAAGACCGAGTCCAAGGTGCGCAATGGTTCACCAAGATGGACCTTAAGAACGGATTCCACCTCATCCGAATGAGAGAAGGCAATGAATGGAAAACAGCCTTCCGGACGCGATACGGGCTCTTCGAATTCCAGGTCATGCCGTTCGGACTAACCAATGCCCCCTCCACCTTCCAAGATATGATGAATCACGTCTTTTCGGACCTATTAGACCTAGGCGTTATAGCCTATATGGACGATATCCTGATATACGCAAAAGAAGAAGGAGAGCACGACAGGCTAGTGGAAGAAGTCTTGAAACGGCTAACCGCCAACGGACTAGCGGTCTCACCCGACAAATGCGAATAGAAGGTCCACGAAGTGGAATTCCTAGGCTACATCATCGGACAAAACGGAATTCGGATGGCTGAGGATAAGGTAGACGCGGTACTAAGCTGGCGAACCCCGAATTCGTTAACGGAAGTCCAGTCATTCCTCGGGTTCGCCAACTTCTACAGGCGCTTCATCAAAGACTATCCCCAGGTTACGCGACCACTCACCGAGCTAACAAAGAAAACCCCGGGAAAGTGGGCCTGGAACCCCGAAGTAGAAGCAGCGTTCAAAAAGCTAAAAAGGCGATTCACTACAGCACCCATCCTAGCACACTTCGATGCGTCCCGTCCCATCATCATCGAGGCAGACGCATCGGACTTAGCGATAGGAGCGGTCCTATCACAACGAGACAACAAGAACATACTCCACCCAGTGGCGTTCCTCTCAAGGAAGTTCCAGCCCGTGGAAATCAACTACGACATCCACGACAAGGAACTCTTAGCCATTGTGGACGCCTTCAAACACTGGCGACGATATTGTGAAGGAGCGGAACACCCAATACAGGTATTCACGGATCACCACAATCTAGAGTACTTCACAATAATGAAGGTACTCAACCGTTGGCAAGCACGGTGGGCGGAAGAACTAGCCGGCATAGACTTCAGTATCCATTACCGGCCAGGCACTCAAAATGGGAAGCCAAATGCACTGTCGAGGCGTCCGGAGTACCGCCCTGAGAAGGGGGGGATAGAAAACCAACCAACGATGTCGGTTTTAAAGAAAAACCACTTTCAAGAACATCTGTCGCATTCCTTCGTCTGCTCATCAGCCAGGCTGGCATCACTCCCAGCCCGGAAATGGAACCCCAAGTTTCTGGAAGAAGTCAGAAAGGCAGCAAGGAGCGACCCAGCCTATCAGCAGGGGCGAAAGGAAGCGACAACAGAAGAACTGACACCCATGGAACGAAAGGAGGGCAAAATGAACCTAGAACTCAAGGACGACCTGCTTTACCGGAAAAGTATACTCTGGGTACCGCAAGGAATAGTGCAATGAATACTGGAGTCGGAACACGACAGAAAAGTAGTGGGCCATATGGGACAGGACAAAACGATCGAACTCATCCGCCGAAACTTCTGGTGGCCAAAAATGAAGGAACGAATTGTCGATTTCGTCAGAAGCTGCCCAGAATGCCAGCAAAATAAGGTCTCCCGTCACCAACCCTACAGGCTGTCATCCCCACTGGAACTACCATACGCACCATGGCAGTCCATCACGATGGACTTCATCACGAAACTCCCACTGTCGGAAGGATACAACCAACTCTGGGTGATTATCGATCCGTTTACCAAGATGGGGCATTTCATCCCCCTCCAAGAAAAAACTGCGGCCGACCTAGCAGTCACATTCGCCAGAGAAGTATGGAAACACCACGGTCTCCCCACTGACATTGTGGCGGACCGAGACTCCAGATTCACGTCCGAAGTTTGGAAAGAATTCCTACGACTCTCGGGGATTCGGCCCCGGATGTCCACGGCGTTCCACCCACAAACCGACGGACCGACAGAGCGGCTCAACCAAACGATAGAAGCCTACCTCCGAGCGTTTGTCAGCAAGGAACAGGATGATTGGGTGCGACTGTTGCCAATGGCGGAATTCGCCTACAACAACTCGACTACTTCGGGGAATGGTACGTCTCCTTTCTACGCTAACTATGGCTTCCACCTGGTAGCCATGGACCCCGCGTCGACGGAGCCCCTCAACCCGGCCAGCCAAGTCTACGCCCATTGGATGCACACCGTACATGACGAATCCCGTAGAGGGCTGGAGAAAGCACAGGAATGGATGCGGCGATAAACAAACCCCAAGCGAATGGAACCCCCGACTTACCAAGTAGGAGACCTGGTAATGCTCAAAGGACGCAATATCAAAACGCGCCGCCCTTCGAAGAAACTGGACCACAAAAATCCTGGTCCTTTCCAGATAGAAAAGATCGTTTCCCCGCTGGCCGTCCGCCTCACACTACCTTGGAAATGGAAGATCCACAACGTCTTCCATGTCTTGCTCCTCGAACATTACTGGACCAGCGAACACCGAGCACCTCCGGACCCATCGAAGGTGTTACGAGAGGCTGACGACATTGAGCAGTCGTAGGAATACGACGTCGACGAAGTAATGTCCTCGGTCAAACACGGCTGAGGAAATAACAAACGAATCCTCTACCTCGTAAAATGGCTCGACTATCCGGAACACAAAAACTGGACGGAAGAAGAATTTGACAACTTTTCGGTAGGCGGCCTGGAAAAACTCCGAGAGTTTCATCAACGAAATCCAGATGCGCCAAGGGACTACCAGCTCATAGACGCCTAGACAGGATGTCCATAAAAGGGCCCAGCGAAGCATGAGTGGTAGTAGGATGTAGGGGTGGAGGACTATATCCAACAAACACACGGAATGAAAAGCTCGACGAGTTGCAAGAACGAAGAAAAGACCCGCTTCTCGGGTACCCAACAACGACAAAGCCACCGACCGGGCGCCCGACGAAGAGTGCATGCGACCGAAACTGTTGAGAGTCAGGAAAACCATTCAGAAGAGATGTATTGACCTCTCGGCGACTGACTCGGACCGGCAGAACCGGCACAGATGGCACATTAGCGGTGAAGTGAGTCCCCGACAGCACTGTCACTGCTCCAGCATACTAGTCTCCTGCCGGAAGGACGTGGGCGCGGTCACTGCCAAGTAAACGGGTTACTAGCCCGAAGGACACCATGCCTCTCCCGATTCCCTGTGCCAACTGAGACCCCAGAACCTCACCAAGCTGGCCAAGCCTTGACGCAGCGCGGCGGCGAGTACGACTCAATATGACATGACAGTAAGAGCACGCATCGGCTTGCTCTGAGGGCCCAGCCATACCGACGGATTACAGGCACGTTCTGAGGGAAGAACTCTGATCCGGTGACTGGGAGGGCTGCAGGGGAGGAGGACTGCAGTCCGTGACGCTGAAGGAACTTCGGCGTTGAAAGAACCTCAAAGGTCGGAAAGAGATGGGCTACTCAAATTAAACAAAGTGTTAGCGCTCGGGACGAGGCTAAGGGGGAGGGGAGGTAGTGTTACACCTGAGTATCTAGAGAACATAGCGGTAGAGTTGGAACGGGGCTGGGGGGTGACAGATGATGATCCCAGAGTCAAGGCGGGAGTTAAGGGAACGGAGTTTAGCTTACGGCCGTACCCGTCGTAAGGGGTAAACTCCGGGATGAGGGGTCGAAGGGCAAGAACGAACGGACAAACTAGGCAGACACTGGTTGGGCTCTCCACGAGAGGAACAACGTACGACAAAGAGGTCTGGGTCCCTACGGGGAGAGGCCACGTACGAGAGGTCTGGGGCTAGCACCCCGCTCAGCTGCATGAAAGGCTCATCTCCCTTATCTACACCCCGGCCATGACCAATGGATCACCCACAGGGCCTATACGCCTCGGGGGAATCCAAACCCGAGTCACCACTTCTCACGCTATTGCTCTCAGAATAAAAAGAGGATTCATCCTCAGCACAAAAAACACTACCACCGAACCCACGCTGTAGGAGGAGGATTCCGGCCGCTGCGGGCGCTGCGGACGCTACGCCCAGCGAGGTGTCTAGAGTTCGGGTGACATGGACAGTGCTACGGGAGTGTGACTTAGGGCTACATAGGACAGTCACAGTAGACAGTCACAGGCAGCGCACGGACACTCGTATATAGTGTCCGGCGCTCGCCTCTCTAGAATGGACATGCTTCTTGCTACCCCTCAACTGGTAGCAACACTTTTTTTTCCTTTTCGTGTTGTGGCATCCCGCGAGACGAGCGACGAGCCACCTCCTCTCCCCCCCACCTCCCACGCAAGAGAGAGGCAAAGGAGGGCACGTGAGAAGCATCGAAACTACCACGGAAAAGAGCGAAGACAGCGGCTGGAGTACAGGCCCAGCGCCCTAGAGAGAGAAAAGAGAGAAAGATAGAGAGAGGGAAAGGGACCACCTCGCGTGAAAAGTAGCTGCCAGGAGAGCAGCGAGCAGTAAGCGCGGGGGCCAGCGTTAGGGGCCCATACCTTACGTCTCACTGAGCTGTTTCTGGTCACATACATTACGCTGACCTTGAAGAAAAATGTCGACATCAGGAAGCATCGACTGGCCGTGGCCAGAACCGGTATTCGAATGGATCGGGGAGAGCGAGCTCTCGAGGGATGGACAGTCAAACGCCATTCTCGGAGTATCGGCTACGGCAGTCGAGCAGTGCTACACCCGTTGGTACAACTTCCACAGGGAGATTGT
>Ga0307516_10008351_pt1 | contig 11732 bp, 9 predicted proteins | sample 19_EM_MG_FD_203310 | JGI IMG/M metagenome (GOLD analysis project Ga0307516, IMG submission 203310) | Populus trichocarpa ectomycorrhiza microbial communities from riparian zone in the Pacific Northwest, United States - 19_EM | ecosystem: Host-associated > Plants > Roots > Unclassified | place...
TTTAAAGGCAAACAACATGTCATTTACCTTTAAATAAAAAAAAAATAAAGAATGCCAAATACGTGGCCCTGGCCTTAAAGGTCCCAATGTGCTAGGCCTTCTTATTGTTGAGTTAGACTTGCTGGACTAATCTCATATTGCCAAGCATTTCATCTCTTTCTATGATATTTTGTTTCTCTATTTTTTGAGATTTTGATTGAAATGTACTTTAAATTATTATTTAATTTTGACATAGTTTTTAAATAATATTATAGATTTTTATAAGAACATTAACAATTTTTTTCTTAATTATTATTTATATATATATATATATATATAAAGTGTTCATGAATATTCAATGAAAATAAAATTTTGATTTTGTAGTTTTTAATAGATTTATGACATGATTTTATCACATCAATTTTTTTTTAACCTTTAATTACACACAAAATATTATGATATTATTTTAATATTATTTTATTAATTTTTTTGAGATCATGAAAGTCTTTTAATTTAAAGATAATTCTTATAATTAAAAAACATGTTTTTATTAAAACAGTAAAGTGATACATTAACAAGAAATTTTTTAAACCCGATAAGACCCACAACCTGAGTCATAGGTTGTGCAAGTGGACTTGTGTCAATCTAGTACAATATCGTTTCAACACTTAAAAAAAGCATAAAAACAACATTTAGAAACATAATCTTAAAAAAAAGTTAGACCTAGTTTTGACGAGGTCGCGATTTGACTTATTGGTTAATTGGGTCATAACAAGTCAAACTCCATCGAATTTAATTTGAAAGTCTGCATAAACCAAGGGTTATGTTAGCTGATCACCAAGTTGACTTGCTTAAGCAAGCCAAGGCTTAATAATACTTCCAAAATGTTCCTTACCGCGTGCAAAGAACTAAGCTAGTTATATTCCTAAATTATGTTAAGGTCCTTTTTGGTGTCTTTATTTTCCTTTGCCAATTTTCATTTTGTTATTGGCTATCTATGCAATCTTAATTTCAATGGAGTAATTTATTATTCTGAAAAAACAATCGTTTATAAGTGCGAGGAAGAGGGTTAAAAACACCAAGCACACAAACATTTAACCTCTCAAGCTTTTATTGATTGATTCTAACACTTTTAAAATTTTGAATTCATTGGCCCTTATATTTATAGGGATATTACAACATTTAACTATCATAATTTAATAAGGATTTTATTTAACTAGTTAAACAAGGATTATAAACTAATATTCTTAAACACTCAGTTTTGTAAAAAATAACTTTCTTTTAAACAAGGTATATATAGGTTGTCTTTTTATATATTTCATTTTCGAAAGATATATATAGGTCTTTAATATCTTGTATATAACTTCATAATATATTTCTAAATTAATCTTAATTGGTAATTTATAGATTACCGAAACCAGGTCTTCTAAGGCAAGTTTTACTTTGCGGAGTATATTTTGTTTTTGTCAGTAAACAACTAGAGCATTAAAAAATATTTTTTAACCTTCTTCCGTGCGCGAAATAAAGATTATCAAGTATAAATATTTTTCTAACAATAAATTTTCTTGTTGGCTAAAGTACTTGTAGTTTCCATTGTTCATTTCATCGAGCTTTATTTCTCCAACTATGATTTGTTTAGATAAATCAGAGTCCATTTTTGCCTGCATATAAATAATAAACTAGTTTTTGCATTTATTTTACCTTGTGTTTATTTTCCCCTAAAAAAACCTCTTATACTGCCTTATAATGATATTTTACGTCCTTTTGTTAAGTTCAGTTTAGGAAGAAAAACTGTTTAAATAGCATGTACAAAGAATATAAGCCTTATTTTTTTTAATTTTTTTTTCTAATATTAGAGGTTGATTTATCTTATGTTTTTTAGGTTGTTTTTATGTCGATATCAGAGGCTAACTTATTGTTATCAAATACACTAAACTCCCTATAATATGCTTGTAAATAGTGGCATCAACCTTCTTTCCCTCATTATCCTTTTTAGTTTCAAACCAAACTCAGCTGGTGTACACATCAAATTGCAATTCTTCATTCGAAAGTTATCTAAAATTTCTCGAACATGTTTCTTTTAATAAATAAAAATTATGACATTTTATTGAACCACTTCAAAGTCAGGAAAGTAATTAACTTTTCAAGATTAAACATATCAAACATAGTCATCATAGACCTCTTAAATTTTTCAAGCATGGCCCCATCATTACTAGTGTAAATCAAATCATTTATATATAAGCATACAACATACAAAAAATATTTTTCCTCCATCTTTAATTTTAATGAAAAAAAAGTATGCTCATATGTATATTTTTTTTAATCTTTCTTTTTAGAAATAAGCATTTATATGAATGTATTAATCTCTTGAAGCTTGCTTCAACCTATAAAGATTCTTTTTCAACTTATAAACTTTATGCTCATTAGCAAATTTCATATAAATACGAGGTTGATTAACAAATACTTGTTCTTGAAGATCTTATTTAAAAGCTAACTTCACATCTAACTAGAAGATAAGCCATGAATTTTAAGCTACCAAATCAATAATCAATCTTATTATATTATGGCTTGTAATCGGAGTAAAAACTTCTTTATAATCGATACCATACTATTGCTTGTAACCTTTAGCTACTAGATGTGCTTTATATATATCAATTTCATCATTCTCCTTTAATTTTTTCTTATACACCCATTACACCAATGGTCCTTTGTCATTTTGGAAGCTCCATCACCTCCCCAATGTTATTTTTTCTCAATGACATCAATTTTATCATCCATAGCCTTTTGCTACTTTGTTTCTTTAAAGACATCTTTGAAAGTCATAGGATCACAATATGAGTATTGAGCAAAATGAGTAAGTAAATTATTAGATTGATCAATTCTAGTTATTTTTTAATCACTCATCCATATAGGCCTTTTTTTTTCTAACACATTATGATATTTGACTATTAGGTGTAATTTGATTATCTACTGGTTACAATGCTTTCTCCATAGGTTTTTCCCCTTTTTTTCAGCATCATCACCATCTAAATCCATTGAAATATTTTGTTTAACACCATCATTACTCCATATTGTGATTATATAGTTTAATTTTATAGGCCTTTTTTCTAACACATTGGAATATTTTGTTTAACACTATCATTACTCCATATTGTGATTATAGAGGCTTTTTTTCTAACACATTAGAATATTTTGTTTAACACCATCATTGCTCAATATTGTGATTATATAGGCCTTTTTTTAACACATTATGATATTTCACTATTAGGTGTAATTTGATTATCTACTGGTTTTGGTGCTTTCTCCATAGGTTTTTCCTATTTTTTTCATCATCATTACCATCTAAATCCATTGGAATATTTTGTTTAACACCATCATTACTCCATATTGTTTAGCCTCATAAAAAATAACATCTCAACTAATAAAAAATTTCTTGGTGTGTTAGGATTATATAGTTTATAAGCTTTTAAGTAATCACTAATATGAAGAGAAATACATTTTTCTCTTTTATCATCAAGCTTTTTCCTCTTTTGGTCTAGAATATGGGAAAAAATAATGCACTTAAGAATTCTGATATGATTTACCACTGATCTTCATCCACTCCAAGCTTCCTCTGATGTCTTGTCTCTAACGACAACCATGAGACTTCTATTCAAAATATGAATGCACCAATTTACTACTTTAGACCAATGATTTTTTAGTAAGCCACTCCCTGTAAAAAGAATTCTCATCATATCCATAATAGTACGGTTCTTCCTTTTCCAAACACCATTTTGTTGAGGCATATAAGTTATGGTAAATTGGCTTTTGATTTCACGGGTCTCATAAAAATTTATAAATTCATGAGTTATACTCTCCATCATGGTCTGTTCGAATAACATATTTTTGGTTTTTCAGCTTCATTTTTAACAAGTGTTTTATACCAATTAAAGGCTTCAAAATCTTTAGATTTTTCTTGTAAAAAATAAACTCAAATTTTTCAACTACAATCATCAATAAAAGTGATTATATATATTTTACATCTATTAAAAAGTGGAGTTATTGGCTTACAAATATCAAAATGAAAAGCTCTGATGGCTTTCTTGCTTTTCATGATTTTCCTCGTGAAAATTGATTTCAATGTTATTTACTAAAAACACATTCTTCATAAACTTCAGAAGGGGTTGTGATTCGAGGAAGACCCATCATCATATTTTCTTAATGTAAAATTTCTAATTCGTTAAATTTAAGGTATCCATTGCAAATATGTCATAGCCATATATAATAATGTATTCAGTAAGTCTTATTAGCAGATACACAGAGAATCCAATAGAATCTCATCTTCAGACTTCTAAAAGGATATTTTCACACTTGAAAGGTACTATGGAGTGTGGATTGTTCTACAAGAAAGGAAAAATATCAAATTTGATTGGTTTTACTGATAGCAATTATGCGAGAGATTAAGATAATAGAAAAGACACTTTTAGATATGTTTTTAAGGTTGGTTTAAGAGTTATCTTATAATCTTCAAATATGCAATCAATCAATTGTCACTTTATCAACCATGAAAGCTAGATTTATAGCCGCGACTTTGTATACATGTCAAGCAATATGGTTGAAGAAAATTCTTAAGAGATTTGACAAAGGATGTAATGATTGAAATCATCTATTGCAAAAGTGAAGAACAAGTCGTTGATATATTCACTAAGTCTCTCAAATTGGCTATTACTGAGAGGACTATTGTACATTATTGCTGGAACTGTGTTACCGTTGTCAGTGCGAAGTAACTCTGCTATAATGCTAGTTTGTTTGGAAGGTGCTATCATGGTTTGCTACTACTCTTCTTGTTGTTGCTGGGCATGACTAATCACTGTTGGATCGTCTGCAATAAGTTGTTGTTGTTGCTATCAATGTTTCATTGTTGTAATGATAACTAATCTTTGTGTGGGGGAGTTCTTCTTCCTAAGAAATTTTGTTGATGCTATTGTGAAGAGTTTTTCTTACTTTCTTAGTTTCTTAATCAACTTAAGTTCTAATAACATTTGTTAAAAACACTAAGCACACAAATATTTAACCTCCTAAGCTTTTATTGATTGATTCAATACTTTTAAAATTCTGAATACATTGACCCGTATATCACAGGGAGATTATAATCTCTAACTATCATAATCCAATAAAGATTTTAATTAACCAATTAAATAAGGATTCTAAACACATATTTTTTTTAAATAAAGGTTCCGACTTATACTAGAATTATAACTAATATCTAATAAAAAGAGGCTAAAAAGAGTTAGTGATAGAGGTGATGAGTAAAATGAAGCATGATGAGTTAAAAAAAATTTAAAGACTGAAGTAAGTCATCATGGAAAAGGCGTTTTGGACCGTTTAGAATGGAGTCATTGAAAAGAAAAAAAAAAGCACTTTATAGATTACTTGTAAAACATTGTCGCATGTAAAACAAGCTTGAAATGCAACTTCTTTAATTTCCTTGAATTTATCTAATGCCGCTAGTGTGAATCACTAAACCACTACCCCTACAAGGCACCATATATAAATTAAAATATTTTTAATGCTCAAATATGATCTCATTGTTGACATGTAAATGCAAAAAATTTTATTGTGTTTTCTACTTTTAATTTTTTGTTTTGTTTTGTAAGTGACATGCTTTTATAGGATGAAGGTGTACTTTTGGGGATTGATTGCATTAAAGATTAATATTTTATGATTGTTAGTTGTTTTATTCATAGGATAGTTAGTGTTTTTTAGCAGTAATTATAGTTTTAAATTAGATAATGTTCTAAGGTTACACTGCGTGTCAGATCAAATTTTTTAACATTAAAAAGACGTTCTTAATGTGTTTTTTAGTAAAAAAAAATAAAAATAAACCATGTGGGATTGACTCAATGTGACCTGATCAACTTGACGGGTCTAAAGACAACTCGGATAACTTGTAAAAATATAGTTTGACTAAAGAAAATTCAAGAATACAACTTTTTTAAAAAAATATTGAGATGACAAAACATTGTGTCGACTTAGTTGAACATGAGTTAACCTGCCAAATCTGTCTCTCAGGTCATGAGACCGTGATAATCAAAACAAATTATAAAGCTCAATTCTCAATTAACCCAATATTAAAAGATAAAATTGAAAAAAAATCAATTACAAAAAAGAGCCCGAAAAGAAAATGACTCAAGTCACATAAGTTAATCTGACAAATTCTTGACTTGGATCATGATATTGAGATAACTTAATAGAACACAAATCAAAATAAGTTATGAAACTCAATTCTCAATCAACCCAACGTTGAAGGATAAAGTTGAAAAATATCAATTAAAAAAAAGACAAAAACTATTCAATTCAATATGGGTGAACTCGTGACTCAAGTCATGAGATATGAATAACTTCATAGAAAATAAATTAAAAACATTATGAAGTCATATCTCCAGTAAACTCAATATTAAATATTAAAATTAAAAAATAAAAATAAAAACCATTAGCTGAGGAGACAAACAATTAATTCACGTACTTATTTTCATTATATAAAATAGGATTTAAATGTTATAAAAGAAGGGATTAATTATTGTGAGCACTTGTATTTCAACAATTGTATTTACATTTCAAAGCCACGTTAATGCGTTTGAATATCAAAGGAAATGAACTCTCAACACAATGAATTAGAGAAATAGGATTCATGTGAAAAGACAATTTTTTAGTTAACTTAATATAGCATACAAGGTTTTACTGTAGTGATTATACTAGGAGCTTAATCAGTTTTTTTTTTATACTATTATGCATTTTTGTTTTCATAATAAAAAAAATGTACTATTGAGAATCTCAATTGAATTCATAAAAACAATACAATTTAGAGTGTGTTTGACATTGTGTTTGGAACTATTTTTAAGGAAGTGTTTGAGAGTATAATGACAGTTGCTTTTCAAAGTGCATTTTGTTCGAAAATGCATCATAATAATATCTTTTTATTTTTTAAAAAATATTTTTGACACATCAAAACAATTCAAAAACATAAGAAAATAGTTTTAAGCAGAAACAAAATTCAAATTTTGTTGAAACACCTGTGCAAACATAGCCCCAAACGAGGTCTAAGTGCGTTTGGCTTGAAAAAAACATTAAATTGATGGGTTTTTTTTAGTGTTTTCCGAAGGATTTAATGTGTTGATGTCAAAAATTAAAAAAAATTGAAAAAATAATTTTAATACATTTTCAAGCAAATAACACTTTTGAAAAGTACCCTGCACCACAATCTTAATGTGTGTTTGGTATTGTTGTATCTTTTATGGTTGTATCTTGAAAAAAAATAGATTAAAAAAAAACTTTTAGCTATTGCTAGTTGGATTAAAATATGTGTTTGGTTAAAACTGGAATTAAAATTATTGTTAACTAAAAGCAGTGAAAAGGTATTTGGTTAAAACTGTTGTTAAAAGTGTTTTTAATAACCTTAAATGTATTTCATAACTTTAAATTACATAACCATGTGATTATTAATATATAAGAAATATAGCAAAACAATATTAAAGTCCTATTTTATACAATAAATATGCCAATTGCAAAGTTAGCCTAGCTAAGAATCTAAGCATTATTATTATTTATATATATCCTGAAATATAAAGTAATTTTATTGTTCTATTAAATAGTTGCAATTCCATCATGAACATCATCCATTCAAAAATGGTATATGGTTTACATGTTTTATGGATGTTTTCTACAATCCTATTATCTTGTCTATTAATAAATAAAATTTGATATTTTGGAAATACACAATTACAAGCATGTTTAGCAAGCAATTTTGCACTCAATAAACAACAAAATCTAGCACTAGACAAGTTTGACATTCAATAAACTTATTATTTATATAAGAAGAAAGATTCTACTCAAATCAAGAGCCTCAAATCCCATCTTAAAAAAGAATAATAAACTATCAGAGAGATTACAACTTAGACATTGAGATATATAACCTATTCCCCTTGTTTTCTAAATGTAAATGCAGAAGTTCTTAGGAGAGAGCAAAAATTAATCATCTAAGATCAAATTCACATTTAAATTTGTAAATAAATTCATGGATTTCGTGGCAAAATTTTTACCATTGAGCCTTATACCTCCACATTTTAATTACATAAATTATCATTGTTATTTTGGCTCATGGATGCACAAAGATTTTAGCAAATAATTTCTTAACCACCTCAAAGTTAAAAAAGAATAAATTATAGCCTCAGGAGGCAACATAAGATTTTCTCAAGCTGTGTGCATTGCTTTAACTATCTAGTGATTGATCGGAGTTTGTTCCAAGTTCAATTAGCAAGTTGGAAAAGAAATGGCTAAATCTAAAACAAAGTAGATGAGAAATAACCAATTATCTCTTACTCAATACAATTTAATAGCCAGTAGGTGGATGATTTGAATGTTTTGTTCTTCTTTTTTCAATACATCTAAGAGGGGATAAATTAGGTATTCCACTAATAATAATAAATATTGCAATTAATTAAATTAAACACAATTAACCAATAATATAATGAAATTGCGTAAAGTAAAGAATAAAGAGATAGAAATTATAAACTTGATTTTTAACGTGGTTCGATAAGTCTACATCCACACCTCAAACAATATACCGGTCTTGAATATTGTATTTTTTATTAATCCAAGCTAAAGATTGCAATCTCCTTAATGAATCCTCACCAAGCCTTTTTTTACCACCTGAAGAAATACCCTTGTAAAACCCGGGATAAATTAAGAATACTATAATAGCAACTATGGTGTAAGAAAATGAAATAAGAAAATGATTATAATAAATAGGGAAAGAAAAGTTAAGAAAAAGAAAAGTTTATGGCCGAATTAGTATATTTTAACAGAAGTAGAAATGATATAACTGTTTTGATAAATAACTAGATAGATTTAAGAAAACGGTCAAATCGTTGGCTACTATATCTATTATAACTCGATGATGTGTAGTAAGAGAGAAAAGAACATTTATGTGTCTTCTTCCTTCCTTTCACCTTTAAGGGCTAGAGAATGAGGTTTAGGGTTTTGAGAGAGAGAAAGGCATCCATATTAGAAATATAGAAAGATGAAAGAGAAGGAAGATTGAATTAGAGAGAAAAAGTGAAGAAAAAAAAGGAAGAAAGAGAAGCCTTGGAAAATTCCAACTAGTTGATTTTTGAAATACATTTTGTAACCAGGTAAGATGTTTGGACCCCTTTATGTCAATTTAAACAAGAGTTAGTTGATTTTGAACAAATTTTAGCAAAATTGAATTGGAGTTCTCGAGATGAAATTTGAGGGGAAAGTGAATTTCTTAGAAATTGAGTTGCTATAACTTTTATAAGTGGTTGTAGGAGTGAAATAATGGAAGAATAATGAAGAAAATTGATAGGTAAGGAAGGACTATAGGACGGCCATAAAGAAAAAGAAAAAAAGGGAAATTATACATTTATGATACTGACTATTAATTGTGTTATAAATGAGTATAAGATCATGCGAAAAATAATTTTTATTGAGTTGAATTAATGAAACAATGAAATATTGAGAAATTAAATAGTTGGGTCTAGCGGGAAGAAATTATAAATTGTATGGAATTGTATAAAATTGAATATAGATTGAATGGAGAACTATTTTGTTATCTTTGATTTGTGTTAAGTGACATGTTAGATAAATGGGTAACACTTGGATTAGTTGAAGAATTGTGAATTAAATTGCTTGAAATAAGATGAATATAATTGAATCTGAAAAAATATGCTTGGTAATTATGATGCAGGCGAGGCCCTAAAAGTTGTGCACGCAGTAGGGACCATTGTGCGCCAGACAATAGCAGGTAGGTGCCCTGCGCTTCACTTTTTTTACGCATTTTCATTTAATTTGTGAATTTCTTAAATGTAAAAGTACATGGGAATGTCGTTAAAATATGTAAGATTAAAGAGTTTGATTAAATGATGAACTAAGGCTTGCTAAAAGGAATGTCGTAATTGATTTGGTATTCCATAAAAGGAATTGCTGTGTAGAGTGAAATTTCATCAAAGGAGTTGTTGTGTGGAGTGGAATCTCATCAAAGGAATTGCTATGTAGTATGGAATTTCGTTGAAGGAATTATCGTGTGGTGTGAAATTTTGTTAAAGGAATTATCAGAATTGTCATATGGCATGAAGTTCCATTGAAATAATTGTCATGTGGTATGGAGATTCATTAAAGGAATTATCATAGTGAATAACTTCTAAGAAGGAAATCCAAATTATAGGCTCTCCAATATGGATTGCTGAATTTAAATCGAAAATACTATATTATTGGTATATGAAATGGAGTATTATATTTGATAATTATATTTATTTGATGAAGTACCAAAATTAAGTTTATTAGTTTAAATGGTGAAGATTAATTATGAAGTATTCATGATTATTTCGTATGGGTATCTCAGGTATATCTCAAGATCAACGTAATTAGTTACTTTGGTGACTTTATGCTGGTTTAGATTACATATTAGGGACCTATGTATATGATGTGTTTTGGTTATTTATGTTTGTAAGTGACAAATTCATAGACTATTAAAGTATGTAATTGTAACTAATATATGATAGTTTTAATGAATGAACATTTTGTAAATATGCATGATATGATATTTATAGGTAATCACTTCATAAATATTATGTATTGCGTATATAAACTTCATGTTATTATAATGTATAAATTAAGTTGTAATCATAAACTTTTAGTCATTGTGGTAAGTAGTGTAGTTGTTCATTTATTTATTTTTTATTGAAAATGTGATAAAAACATCATCGTTAATGATTATTGTAGGAACGATCTTGTTAAATGGATCTTGAATGGATTAAACAATGACTGAGATATGATGTTGACTCTAGGGAAATTGAGTTTTCAAAAGAAACTCTACCAAAATTTTGGTAGAGATAATAATAAATAAATAAAATTCCTTGGTTTTTCATAAACTATGATGTAATATTAGATTTAATATTGTTTGAAATTTTAGGGATGTTATAGTTGGAATCAGAGCTTTGGCTGAGATTTAATGGGATTGGAAAGGATAGTTAATGATAAGTAGATGTTGATTTGATTTCAGGATGGTTTGTACAAGGCAAGGTACGAGGACAAACCCTTCTCATGATAGGAGGGGGATATGTATGGTGAGTAGGAGTGAGACTCTATAAAAAGACCCATTTTATAGATATTGTCTCTCATGTTTCGAGCGCTACTACACAGTTAGAGATAAGAGAGTTGACAAGACTCTAAGTAGAAAATTTTGTACGAGAGACTAGGATGTGTAGTCTAGTAGGTCCGAGGGCAGTGATGGGACTATTAAGTCTCCATCTGCGACCAACACTACCCATGGAAATGCTTATTTAGAGAAGATAATTTGAGTTGTGGTATTCGGCTTGGAGGAAGAGTCGATACAGCCCCAAGAGAAAGAGTTGTTGCCCTGGTTAGATAGGCTAAAAACATGATGGTGGTGGGTTGTGAGCCCTTTATAGGAGAAACAGATGCTAAAATAGCTAGAAGATGGTTGAAAAAAATGGAGAATACGATGGATGATATACCAGTCACTGGTGATATTAGGGGTGGTTGTGCAACTTAATTCTTATTTGATAATGCCATGACTTAATGTGAGACAGTGAAAGAGAGAAGAGCTATAAATAGGTTGACATTGATGGATTTTAGGAAAGAGTTTGAGAATCAATACTACTCTAGATACCACAAAAAAAACAAAGAACAAGAGTTCTTGACTCTGACACTAAAAGATATGACAATTTCTGAGT
>Ga0307516_10008353_pt1 | contig 11732 bp, 10 predicted proteins | sample 19_EM_MG_FD_203310 | JGI IMG/M metagenome (GOLD analysis project Ga0307516, IMG submission 203310) | Populus trichocarpa ectomycorrhiza microbial communities from riparian zone in the Pacific Northwest, United States - 19_EM | ecosystem: Host-associated > Plants > Roots > Unclassified | place...
CCCGGCCCATGTCGCACTTGGGGCGCAGGGTGTCGTTGAGGCCGCCCACGAGCGTGATCACATCGGGCTGCATGGCGGCCGCCGGGCCGACCTGCTCCTCGACGATCTGCGCGATCAGCTTGCCGCGTACGGCGAGGTTGGCGTACCGGAAGCCGGGCGTCCGGGCGGCCATCCGGCCGGCGAGGAGGTCGGCCCAGCCCCGGTAGCTGCCGTCCGGGAGCAGGTCCGACATGCCCTCGGTGAAGGAGTCGCCGATCGCGACCAGGCTGGTGTGCGTGGGATTCGTCTGCATGGCGACGAAGATGATATCCCGCGTTCATACCCGCCGGTCGGTCCCCCTCCCCGATCAGGCACCGGGCCTACGCCCGCTGCCCGAACAGCTCCCGCAGCACGTCCTCCATGGTCACAAGACCGGTCAGCCGGCCCTCCTCGTCGAGGACCGCCGCGAGATGCGTACGGCCCCTGCGCATCGCGGTGAGGACGTCGTCCATGGGCGTGCTCTCCCGGATGTTCGCGATGGAGCGCATGTCCTCCACCTTGAACGGCTCGTCGCGCGGTGAGGCGTCCAGCGCGTCCTTGACGTGGAGGTAGCCGATGATCCGGCGCTCGGCGTCCACCACCGGGAAGCGGGAGAAGCCGGACTCGGCCGACAGCACCTCCAGCTCGGCCGGTGTGATGCCGGCGACCACGTAGTCGACGCGTTCGAGGGGCAGTACGACGTCCCGCACCGGCCTGCTGCCCAGCTCCAGGGCGTCGTTCAGCCGCTCCCGGGCGCGCTCGTCGATGAGGCCCGCCTCGCCGGAGTCCCGGACGATCCGGGCGAGTTCGGCGTCCGAGAAGGTCGCCGTGACCTCGTCCTTGACCTCGACGCGCAGCAGCTTGAGCAGCGTGTTGGCGAACGCGTTGATCGTGAAGATCACCGGGCGCAGCGCCCGGGACAGCGTCACCAGCGGCGGTCCCAGCAGCAGCGCGCTGCGCACCGGCTCGGCCAGCGCGATGTTCTTCGGCACCATCTCGCCGAGCAGCATGTGCAGATAGGTGGCCGCGGCCAGCGCGATCACGAAGGACACCGCGTGGCCCGCGCTCTCCGGGACGCCGACCGCGTGGAACACCGGCTCCAGCAGATGCGCGATCGCCGGCTCGGCGACGATACCGAGCACCAGCGTGCACAGCGTGATGCCGAGCTGGGCCGCGGCCAGCAGCACGGACACGTGCTCCAGCCCCCACAACACGCTCTTGGCACGCCGGTCGCCCTGCTCGGCGTGCGGCTCGATCTGGCTGCGGCGCACCGAGATCAGCGCGAACTCGGCGCCTACGAAGAAGGCATTGACGACCAGCGTCGCCAACCCGATCAGCAGTTGTACGGCAGTCACAGCTCCCCCTTCGCGGAATCGGAGTCGGAACCGGAATTGGAACCGGAGTCAGGACCGGATGCGTCGCGCGGCGCGTGCAGCAGCAGCCGCGCGGCCCGCCGCCCCGACGCGTCCACGACGTCGATCCGCCACCCGGCGACCTCGACGGTGTCCCCGACCTCCGGAATCCGCCCCAGCTGGGTGGCGACCAGACCGGCCAGCGTCTCGTACGGTCCATCGGGCGCCCGCAGTCCGACGCGCGCGAGCTGGTCGATGCGGGCGGCGCCGTCCGCCGAGTACAGCGTGCGGCCTTCGTCGTCCGTCCCGGCCGGGGCCAGGTCGGGCGTCTCGTGCGGGTCGTGCTCGTCCCGCACCTCGCCCACGACCTCCTCGACGATGTCCTCCAGGGTCGCGACCCCCGCCGTACCGCCGTACTCGTCGATGACGACGGCCATCGTGCGCTTGCCGGACAGCCGGTCCAGCAGGCGGTCGACGGTGAGGGACTCGGGGACGAGGAGGGGTTCGCGCAGCACATCGGTGAGGGGGAAGCGGGCCCGCCGGTCCGCCGGTACCGCCAGGACGTCCTTGATGTGCACGGTGCCGACGACGTCGTCGAGGCTGCCGCGGTAGACCGGGAAGCGGGACAGTCCGGTCGCCCGGGTCGCGTTGGCCACGTCCTCGCAGGTCGCCTGGGCGTCGAGGGCGACGACCTGGACGCGGGGCGTCATCACGTTCTCCGCGGTGAGGTCGGCGAGGTTCAGGGTCCGTACGAACAGCTCGGCGGTGTCCGGCTCCAGGGCGCCCTGTCTGGCGGAGTGCCGGGCCAGCGCGGCCAGCTCCTGCGGCCCCCGCGCGGAGGCCAGCTCCTCGGCCGGCTCCAGGCCGAAGGCGCGCACCACGTGGTTGGCCGTGTTGTTCAGATGGCTGATGAACGGACGGAACGCGGCACTGAACCAGCGCTGCGCGTTGCCCACCCGTTTGGCCACGGCCAGCGGCGAGGAGATCGCCCAGTTCTTCGGCACCAGCTCGCCTACGACCATCAGGAACACCGTCGACAGTGCCGTGCCCAGCACCAGCGCGACGGACTTCGACGCGGAGTGCGAGATGCCCAGCGACTCCAGGGGGCCCGCGATGAGTGCGGCGATCGACGGCTCGGAGAGCATGCCGACGACCAGGTTGGTGACCGTGATGCCGAGCTGGGCGCCGGAGAGCTGGAAGGTCAGATTCCGTACGGCCTTCAGGGCACCGGAGGCGCCCCGCTCGCCGCGCTCGACCGCGCGCTCCAGCTCGCCGCGCTCCACGGTGGTCAGCGAGAACTCGGCCGCGACGAAGGCGCCGCAGAGGAGCGAGAGCAGGATCGCCACCAGCAGCAGAAGCACTTCGGTCATCGGGTCACCTCCGTCCCATGATCGGACAGGGCAGGGAGGTTCGCGCGATGTCGCGTACTGGGAGGCTCGCCCATGGGCGGACGCTCACACCTTTCGAGGAGATGCAGAAGTTCCGGGTCGTCCGCCAATGGTAAAGGATGGGCAAAGCGTTCAGGTGGTGAGGTGCTTCACCCAGCGCCGCCAGTGGTCCTCGCGTACGTACCCCGCCGCGCGCCACGCATGCTGCCCGGTCTCGTTGCGTTCCAGCACCATCGCGTCCCCGCGGCGCCCGCCCAGTGCCGCGAACCGTTCCTCGGCCGCCGTGAGCAGCGCCGAGCCGGTGCCCCGGCGGCGCTGCTCCGGGTGCACGGCCAGCCGGTAGAGGTGACAGCGCCAGCCGTCGAAGCCGGCGATCACGGACCCGACGAGCCGCCCGTCGCGCTCCGCGAGGATCAGCGCGTCCGGGTCCCGGTCGATGAGCCGGGCCACGCCGTCGCGGTCGTCGCTGATGCTGGTCCCTTCGGCGGCCTCGCGCCAGAACGCCAGCACGGCGTCGATGTCGGAGAGGGCCGCGCTGCGGATCTGAAGATCACTCATGGGACGAGCCAAGCAGAGGGCCGGCGGGTGCGGCGAGCGGATTTCGGCGCAGTTCCTCGACCACCGGCGCGAACGCCTCCAGGTACGGCTCCAGCACGGTGAGATAGGAGAACCCGTACCGGTCGCGCAGCGCGCGCAGCTTCGCGGTGATTTCCTCCAGGGTGCCGACCAGCATCACGGGGAGGTCCAGTACCTGCTCCAGGGTGAGGTCCGGACGGCGGTCCAGCAGTGGCCGGAGCGCGCCCGCGGGGTCGTCCGTCACCGTCACTATCTGGATCAGCAGATTGAGTTCGGCGGGTTCCGCACGGCCGGCCGCGAACTCCCGGTACCGGCCGACCCGTTCGCCGAACTCCGCAGCGTCGACCGGCGTCAGCTTGCCCTCCGTGTCGCCCGGTGTGAGACGCGCACCCACGAACGCCGCGATGTCCGCGTGCTCGGCGGTCAGGCGCAGCATGCGGTCGCCGTTGCCGCCCAGGAGCAGTGGCACCCGGGTCTCCGAGCTCCCCTGCAGCCGCGCCAACTCCTCGACGGTGCGCCGGAGATGATCCACCCGTTCACCCGGTGAACCGAAGGGCAGCCCCGCCGTGTCGTGCTCCGCCCGGATGTAGCCGGTGCCCAGGCCGAGTTCGAGGCGACCGCCGGTCAGGTCGTGGGTCGTCGCGACCTCGCGGGCAAGCAGAGTCGGGTTCCAGAAGCCCGCGTTGAGCACGAACGTGCCCACCCGTGGCCGCTCGGTCGCGTCCGCCGCCGCGACCAGCGCCGGGAACGGCGCGACCATGCCCAGATGGTCGGGGACCAGGATCACGTCGTAGCCGAGTTCCTCGACGCGTCGGCATCTCGCGCGCCACTCGTCGGCGGGCGCGGACGTGAGCAGACTGGCCCCGAAGCGGAACGGGCGCGGCATGAACTCTCCTGAGCTGCGGGGGACTTCAGAACGACCGTCGCGATTCCATCACTCGTGCGCGATCGCCGCCAGCACGTTCATGCGGGAGGCGCGCAACGCGGGCAGCAGTGCGGCGACGATGCCGACCACCGCCGAGCCGATCACCACCGCGACGATCGTGGTCCACGGCACCGCGAGCGCCTTCATGCCCTGGAGCGCCAGGACTTGCTGTGCGCACACACCCCACACCAGGCCGAGACCGAGCCCCAGCACCGCGCCGAACACCGCGATCACCACCGACTCCAGCCGGATCATCCGCCGCAGTTGACGCCGTCCGAGTCCGATCGCGCGCAGCAGGCCGATCTCCCGGGTGCGCTCCACGACCGACAGGGCAAGGGTGTTGACCACGCCGAGCACCGCGATGACGATGGCCAGCCCGAGCAACGCGTAGACGAGATACAGCAGTACGGCGATCTGGTCGTGGACCAGCTTCTTGTAGTCGGCCTCGTCGCGGACCTGCACCTGCGGATAGGGCTTCAGCGTCGTGTCCAGCGCCTTGCGGAGCTGGTCGGCGCCGGTGCCGGAGGCGGCGTTCACATAGAGCGTGGAGTCCTGGCCGTTCGGGACGTACTTCTCGACCGTGGCGATCCCGAAGAACAGCCCGCCCTGCGTGCCGAACCCGCCCGCCGAGTCCTGGTCGCTGAGCGCGCCCACCGTCAGCTGTGTGGTGCGTCCGCCCGGGAACTCGACGGGGAGCACGCTGCCCAGCCGTACCTTGTGGTCCTTCGCGAAGTCGACGTCCATGGCGAGGTGTCCGGCCGCGAGTGCCGAAGTCGTGTTCCCCTGCGCGTACTTGATGTGGGCGACCTCGTCGAGCGGGGAGTCGTAGCCCGCGGCCGTCGTCTCCACCCGCTTGCCGTCCGGCAGCCGGACCGCGAGGGGCGCGAAGCGGGCGCGGACGACGAGACCGACGCCGTCGGTGGCGCGCACATGGTCCGTGACCTCCTTGGAGAACGGCACGAAGCTGCCGTTCTGGATCACGAAGTCGGCGCCCAGGGTCTTGTCGATCTGCTGGTCGAAGGACTTGGACATGGAGGCGCTCGCCACCGACATCCCGCCGACCAGGGCCAGCCCCACCATCAGGGCCGCCGCGGTGGCGCCCGTACGGCGCGGGTTGCGCAGGGCGTTGCGCTGGCTCATCCGGCCGACCGAGCCGAACAGGGCGGGGAAGGCACCGCCCAGCACCCGGATCATCGGGCGGACCAGGAGCGGGCCCGCGATCACGGTCGCGATCAGGGTCAGCACGATCCCGAGCCCCAGGAGCGAGGCGGCCGAGGCCGTCTTCGTCGCGGCCGCGCAGCCCGCGAGCGCGGCCACGCCGATCGCGCCGACGATCGAACCCACGACCGCCCGCACCCTCAACGGCCGCCCCACACCGGCGACTTCGGCGTCCGCGAGGGCCGCCATCGGCGAGACCGTCGCGGCCCGCCGGGCCGGGAGATACGCGGCGACGAAGGTGACGCCGACGCCAACGACGTACGCCGCCACGGGAGTCGGCCAACTCACCACCATCTCCGTGGTCTTGAGGTTCATGCCGAACGCGGTCATGAGTTTGATCAGCCCGGCCGCGAGTCCGATACCGGCCGCCAGACCCAGCGTCGAACCGATCAGGCCGAGCAGCAGCGCCTCGGTGAGCACCGAGCGGCGCACCTGCTTGCGGTCGGCGCCGAGGGCGCGCAACAGGCCCAGTTCGCGGGTGCGTTGGGCGATCAGCATCGAGAACGTGTTGACGATCAGGAACACGCCGACGAGGACGGCGATACCGGCGAAGCCCAACATCACGTACTTGATGACGTCGAGGAAGCCGCCCAGATCGGCGGCGGCCGACTTGGCCTGCTCGTCGGCGGTCTTGATGTCGTAGGACCCGGACGAGCCGATCGCGGCGGCCAGCCGCTGCTTGAGCACGGCGTCGGACACGCCCTTGGCCGCGTCCACCGAGATGCTGGTGGCGCGGTCGGACGCGCCGAGGAGCTGGGACTTCGCGGTGGCGGGGTCGAGGAAGACCAGCGCGGCACCGGGGTTGGTGGTGGTGAAGGTGGCGATGCCGACGATCTCGACCTTGAAACTGCCGGGCTGCGCCTGCACGGTCAGCGTGTCGCCGATCTTGACGTGCTTGTTGTCGGCGGTGTCCGCGTCCAGGAGGGCCTGGTCGGCGCCCTGCGGGGCGTGCCCGGAGGTGAGTTTCACCGGGCTGCGGTCGGTGAGGTACCAGTCGGTGGCGATGGTGGGCGCGCCAGTGGTGGGCCCGACCGACTTGTCCTTGCTGTCGACGACCACGATGTTCTGCACGGACACGTCGGCATGGGTCGCGGCGACCCCGGCGACCTTCGCCACCTGCCCGGCCAGCGCGGCGGGCACGGTCTCGGTCGCGCCGGTGGGCACCGAGGACTTGAGGTCCTGCTTCGGCTCCACGGTCACATCGGCGGACGTGGACGCGAAGAGGCGATCGAAGGTGCGGGTCACCGTGTCGGAGAAGATCAGGCTGCCCGCGACGAACGCGACGGACAGCACTACGGCCAGCGCCGAGAGCAGCAGCCTTCCCTTGTGCGCGAGGAAGCTCCGGAGGGTCGCCTTCAGCACGGGTTCAGTCCTTGTCCTCGGTCTGTGGCAACGGCCCGTCGGTCTGTGGCAACGGTCCGTCGAGCTGGCCCCTGGCCAGGTCGAACCGCTTCATGCGCTCCAGCACGCCTTCCGCCGTGGGCCGCTCCATCTCGTCCACGATCCGCCCGTCCGCGAGGAAGAGCACCAGGTCGGAGTGGGCGGCGGCGCCCGGGTCGTGGGTGACCATGACCACGCTCTGCCCCAGACCGTCGACCGCGTCCCGCAGGAAGCCGAGCACCTCAAGACCGGCCCGGGAGTCGAGGTTGCCGGTCGGCTCGTCGGCGAAGATCAGCTCGGGCCGGGAGGCGAGCGCCCGCGCGCAGGCCACCCGCTGCTGCTGGCCCCCGGACAGCTGGGACGGCCGGTGCTTGAGGCGGTCCCGCAGCCCGAGGGTGTCGATGACCTGGTCCAGCCACTTTTGGTCCGGCTTCTGGCCTGCGATGTCCATGGGCAGCGTGATGTTCTCGGCCGCGTTGAGGGTCGGGATGAGGTTGAACGACTGGAACATGAACCCGATCCGGTCCCGGCGCAGCCGGGTCAGCTCGCGGTCCTTCAGGCCCGTTATCTCGGTGTCGCCGAGCCACACCTGGCCGGCCGAGACGGTGTCGAGCCCCGCCAGGCAGTGCATCAGCGTGGACTTCCCGGAGCCCGAGGGCCCCATGACGGCGGTGAAACGGCCGCGCGCGATGTCCACGTCCACCGCGTCCAGGGCGAGCACGGTCGTCTCGCCCGAGCCGTACGCCTTGGTCAGACCGCGGGCACGGGCCGCGATCCGGCCGGCCGGGGCCTGACCCGGGGCGTGCTCCGCTGCAGGTGTGGACAAGACGGCCTCCTGGAGTTCCCTCGCTCGTGGACGTGCCCGACTCCGTACTCCCGGCCGAGCCTAGTGTGACGCGGCGCACACCCGATATCCCCCGTGCGACCGAGGCGGTCTCCGCCCCAGGTCGGGCCCCCGACACCGGTGTAAGGGGCACTCTCCACCCACGGGACGAGCCCTTGCCTCTGCTAGCAATTCGGCGCTAGCGTCTAGGTATGGCGAAGACCCAGCTGAACGTACGCGTGGACGAGGGCACCGCCCGCGCGGCGCGTGAGCGTGCCCTGGCTCGTGGCATGAGCGTCAACCGCTACATAGAAGAGCTGGTCAGACAGGACACCGGGGAGGTCGGCCACACCTTCGTCGAGGCCGCCGCCGACTTCATGAAGCAGTACGAGTCCGTCTTCGCCGACGAGTTCGGCGCCGACGGGGAGAGCACCCGCGAAGGTCGCCGCTGATCCCTTGAACAACCTCAGGATCGACCTCGCCTGGCTGCTCATGCTCGCCGAACAGAAGACACCTGGAGACCCCCAGGTCACCGACTGGGGCGCGCTCGTCGCCGCCGTGGCCCGCCACCAGGCCGACATATTCGACGTCCCCGTCTACGACAGTCCGCACGCACGCGCCGCCGCGTTACTCCAACTCCTCATCCACGTCCCCGCGTTGGAGCGCTCCAACGCCCTCTTCGCCTCGGCCGTCGCCTACGCGTACCTCGTCGCCAGCGGTCTGAAGGTCATCACCTCGCCCGAACAGGTCCGCGATCTGGCCCGGTTGGTGAAGAGCGGCGAGGCGTCGGTCGACGACATCGCGCACGAACTGCGCCAGTGGAGCCTGTGATCACCCGTCCGCGACCGGGCGCCAGGCCGTACCCAGGACGCAGTACGACGTCGGCAGCGCAGGCCCCTTCTCCGGGATCAACACCCGCCGGTACGGCCCCAGTTCGAACCCCGCGTCGCGCAGCGCGGCGACCGGGTCGCGGGCCAGATGGCAGCCGCCGTTCAGCGGCGGCCACAGGGTGCGGTCCAGGGCGCGCTGAGTGAACGCCATCGCCGGGCCGCCGCCCCGGCCGTGCTCGAAGAACCGTACGACCCCGCCGGGCCGCAGCACCCGCCGTGCCTCCGCGAGCGCCCGCGGTACATCGCGCACACTGCACAGCACCAGGGAGAGCACGACCGCGTCGAAGGCCTCGCTCTTGACGGGCAGCTTCTCCGCCGCGCCCGGCACCACGTCTACGGGCACGTCGGAGCGGAGCGCGGACTCCACTGCCAGCTGCCGCAGAGTCCGCTCGGGCTCGATCGCGACGATCTCCGAGACCGCGCTCGGATAGTGCGCGAAGTTCAGGCCGTTCCCCGCGCCGATCTCGATCACCCGCCCGGAGAGCCCGGCGAGCAGCCTCTCCCGCATCCCGGCCAGGCCGAACCGTGACTCGGCGCGCACACTGAAACGGGCGTAGTAACGGGCGAACAGCGGGTGGTGGACGGCGTCCCGCGGCAGAGTGCCGGAGCCTGCGGACCGTAGCGGCATGGCGACCTCCCGGACCGGACCGAAACCGGTCCCTACTGGGATTGTCCCCCTTGTCGGCCGCGCCCACCCCCGCTGTCGCCCTGGGGCGGGTCAGGAGATGAAGTCGTGCACCTGTTCGTAGACGCCGTGGTCGTTGTTCATGTCGGTGTGCGAGATGCACCCGACGTCGACATTGGTCGCACCGCTCAGTTCGGCCGAGGTGTCCGGGTTGATCGCCTCGTCGCAGTCCGACCAGTACGCCGCGTACGACACGCTGCCGGGCGTCTCGTCACCGGAGTTGAGCGCGGTGAGGAAGGAACTCCCGGTCTGCATCTCCTTGCAGGACGTGTACAGCCAGCCGCACAGCGACGCGATGGAGGTGCCGTGGTTGACCCCGGCGACGGACACGAAGTGGTCCACGTACGACGTACCGCCCAGGTTCTTGAGGAAGTAGCGGGAGCTGAGCGTCCCCATGGAGTGACCGACGATGTCGACCTTCGACGCCCCGGTCTGCGCGAGCACGCTCTTGACCTCGGTGGCCAGCTGCGAGGCGGTCGTGACGTTCGACTGCGTCCAGTCGTACGACCACGCGAACAGCTCGGACGAGGAGTAGCCGTCGGCCTCGAAGTCCGCGACCCAGTCGTCCCAGCCGCTCGCCGAACCGCTCAGGCCGTGTACGAAGACGATGGGATCGTGGCTCGCCGCGTGGGCGGGCGTCGAGGCCAGGGAGAGTGACAGAAGGAGCGAGGTGGTCACGGCCGACAGGGCCGTGGCGATGCGACGCTTGTGGCGCTGCATGATGCCTCCTGATACGGGTGGGGTTGTCAGGAGTGTCAGCGGGGGTCTACGCGCGCCGCATCGGCGAAATCGCCGGTCTTTACGTGTGAATTAACTCGCCAGTAACGTCAGTTGTGTGGTGACACCAGTGAACCCCCCACCTCTGGACCGCACTTGGCCACCGTCGCGCACCGACGTGTGGCGAACCCCCGATCCCGCGCTCCCCGAGGGCGTCCGCATCCGACTGCTCCGCGCGGCCTACGGCGACCCCCGCGCCGCCGCCGAACTCCGCTCGCGCCTGACCCCACGCCAGGCCGCGGGACTCGACCCCCTCCCGACCGAACCGGCGGCCCTGGCACCGGAGTTGCTGAGCCGGCACCGCCGGGAGATCCGTTCCCTGCCCGACGACACCCGCCTGCTCCTCCTGCTCGCCGCCGCCGACCAGCACCCGGTCCCCACCCACGCTTTCCTCCGTGCCGTCGCGGCGGGCCGGCTCGACACCCGGCCCCTGGAAGCCGCCGAGACGGCAGGTGTCGCACAGGCGACGGCGGGCGGGGTCGTGTTCCGTGACGCGTGGACGAGGATCGCCGCTTACGAGACCGGGTCCCCGGCGGACCGGCGGGACGTCCACCGGCTGCTGGCGCGGGTGTTGCGCGCGGTGGGCGAGGCACCCCGGCGCTCCTGGCACCGGGGCGCGGGCGCGCTCGGCCCCAGCGTGCGGCTCACCGCGGAACTCCGTACGGCGGCGGGGAAGGCACGGGCGACGGGTGAACACGCCCTCGCCTGCGCCCTGGTGGAACGCGCCGCCGCCCTCTCCCGCGACCCCCGCGAACAGTCCCGCCTTCTCGACCGCGCCGCCGGTGACGCCTGGCAGTCCGGCGAGGGCGACCGGGCCCGAAGACTCGCCGCCGCGACGGACAGCGACGCGCTGAACGGGGTGTTCGCGCTGCGGTCCGGCAACGCGGCGGAGGCGTTCGACGCGTTGCTGGTCGCGGTGGGACGACGGGGAGTTGAGGGGTCGGTGGCGCGGCGAGCGGGTGAGGGGGCGGTGATGAGGGGAGGGAGCGAGGAACCTGAGGCGCGGCCGGGGGCCGAGGAGCGTTCGGCTCGACGGGAGGCTGACGAGCGTTCGGCTCGACGGGAGGCCGAGGAGCCTTTGGCAGGAGGCCACTTGAGTGAGGCGCCGGGGCTGGCGATGCCGCGAGCGGAAGTATCTCGGACGGCGACTTCCCGGGCGGGTGTGCCTGATACGGCGGTTCCCAGGGCGGGTGTGCCTGGAACGGCGGCTCCCCGGGCGGATGCGCCCGGAACGCCAGCACCCCGAACGGCCAAGCCACCGGCGGCGACGCCACCCTGCCTCACCGAGACCCCCCGCCTCAAGGAGACCCCTCGCCCCACCGAGACCTCCCACGCCACCGCCGCGCCCCGAACTCCCGCCCCCGACCACGCGGTTCACCTCCTCGCGCGGGCCACCGAGGCCGCCGTCTACACCGGGGACCTGAGACGCTGCCGGGAGGCGGCTGCCGTCGCCTCCCGGCTCGGGATCGTGCCGCACGGGACGCTGGGAGGACTGGCCGCCGCCTTCGAGGGGCGGTACGAGGACGCGCGGGACCTGCTGAAAGCCGCCGCCGGGAGATGCGGTCCCGGCGGCGACCCCACCCTCCTCGTGCACGCCGGCATCGCCGCCCTGATGCTCGGCGACCACACCCGCGCCACCACCGCCACCGTGCGGGCGGCGGCCTCGGCCCGGGCGCGCGGTGCGACGGTGATCGTGCCGC
>Ga0307516_10008354_pt1 | contig 11731 bp, 10 predicted proteins | sample 19_EM_MG_FD_203310 | JGI IMG/M metagenome (GOLD analysis project Ga0307516, IMG submission 203310) | Populus trichocarpa ectomycorrhiza microbial communities from riparian zone in the Pacific Northwest, United States - 19_EM | ecosystem: Host-associated > Plants > Roots > Unclassified | place...
CCACCTATCGCAGGCTCCGCATGCAGCAGACCACCTTCCGCGAACAGCCCGCCGCGATCTGGGAGTTCACCTTCCAGGGCCGGGTCCGGGTGTTCCGCGCCATCGACCTCGGCTTCGGCACGGAGGGCGGCCGCGAGTACGACATCTACCTCTCGGCCCCGGACGCGAAGTGGGACACCTACCGTCCCGTCTTCGACAAGGTCAGGGACGGGTTCGTGACGAGCGCGTCGTAACTCGCGGGCTCACTCCGGGTGTTCGGCGCAGAGACAGCCGACCGCCTACCGGGTCGGCGCCCGGCCGATGACCCCGTCGGCCTCCAGCGCGGTGATCTCCTGTGCTGTCAGGCCGAGTTCGGTCAGCAGCTTATGGTTGTGCTCTCCGAGCAGGGGCGCGGGGCGAGTACGGCGGGGGACGGGGCTTCGGGAGAGCCGGGCCGGGAAGGTGCTGTAGCGGGCCCGGCCGCTCACAGGGTGGTCGATCTCCTCGAAGAAGCCGCGGAACCGCAACTGCTCCAACTCTGCCTGCCGGTGCGGCTGCAGCACCTTGCCCACCGGGACACCGGCCGGCCAGAGGCGGTCGACGATCTCGTCCGCGCCGCGCTCACGGCACCAGGCGGCGAGCCACGCGTCGAGGGCGTCATGCTGCGCGTGCCGTCCTTCGGCGGTGGACAGCTCGGGGTCCGACGCCCAGCCGGGGCGGTCGAGGGCGTCACGCAGCGCCTCCCACTGTTCGTCGGTGGCCACGGCGATGGCCACCCAGGAGTCCGGCCGGCCGAACTCGTCCGGATCCGCGGTGAGATACAGGTTCTGCGGAGCCGCGCGAGGCCCCCGGTTCCCGGCCCGCTCCAGCAGCGCGCCGTACGCCGAGTACTCGATGACCTGCTCGGCGGCCACATTGAGCGCCGCGTCGACCATGGCCGCCTCGACCAGCACTCCCTCGCCGGTGCGGCGCCGGTGCTCCAGGGCCAGCAGCAGACCGTTCAGCGCGTGGACGCCGGCGTTGGGGTCGCCGATCGAGTACGGCTCGACCGGATTGCGCTCCGGATGGCCGGTGAGCCAGGTCAGCCCCGACGCGTCCTCGATGACGAAGGCGAACGCGGCGTTGTCGCGCCACGGTCCGTCGAGGCCGAAGCCGGGCATGCGGACCATGATCATGTCGGGGCGCAGGGCCCGTACCGCCTCGTAGTCCAGGCCGAGTTGGTCCAGAACGCGCGGGGTGTAGTTCTCGACGATCACGTCGCAGGTCGGGATCAGCCGGCGCAGCAGGTCCCGCCCCTGCTCGGTGCGGAAGTCGAGTGTCAGGCTCTTCTTGTCGCTGTTGAGGCCCGCGAAGATCGGCGACCGTTCCCACCACTGGTCCACGGTCGGCGGCACGCCCGCGATCAGCCGGGTCCCGTCCGGCCTGGAGGTGGATTCCAGGTGGATCACCTCGGCCCCGAGCAGGGCGAGCACCTGCGTGCAGGAGGGACCGGCCCAGAAGGCGGTCATGTCGAGGACCCGCAGGTCGCTGAAGGCCAGTCCGGTGTCCTTCTTCCGGGTCGCCCGCCGCGCCGCGCCACGGCGGCTTTCGGTGTGCTCGCCGAGGCGCGGGGCCGGGGCCGGTGGCCGTAGCCGGGCGGGTTCCAGACGGAAGGGAGGGGCGGGCTGGAGGAAGCCGTCGCGCGGGTTGGGCAGGAAGCTTTGGCGCGCCTCGAAGTGGTCCATGGCCGGGGCGTTGGCGCCGTTGACGACCGCGGAGTTGGGGATGCGGAACGCGGTGGCCAGCTCGCGGATCTCGGCGACCGTCCGGGCCGCGATCCAGTCCTGGATCACCGAGGCCCGCTCGGTCGCCCGTTCCGTGATGGACAACGGCGACTTCTCGTCGATCCACTCCGGGTGGCCGACCATCGCGCAGAGGTCGAAGAACTGCTGGGCCGTCGCGCACCCGAGCGCCACGAGTCCGTCCTTGGCGGTGGCCACGCCCGGCATGTTCAGCCTGCGGGTCTGCTGCCAGGGTCGGTCCAGCATGTCCCGGAACGTCACCGGGTGGTAGGTCAGGGACAGGACATGGGCTTCGAGCATGGAGAGGTCGACCAGTTCGCCGGTGCCGGGCGCGCGCAGTCGTACGGCCATGGTCGCGGCGGCGGCGTACGCCCCCGACACCCAGTCACCGACCTGACCCCCTACGTGGACCGGCGCCCGGTCGGGGGCGCCTCGCCCCAGGCCGACGATGCCGCCGGACCAGGCCTGCAGCGTGAACTCGGTGGCCGCACGGTCCCGCCACGGCCCCTCAAGACCGAACGGCGTGATCGACGTGACGACGAGGTGCGGGTGGGCGCGGCGGATCTCCTGCGGTGACAGCGGCGAGCCCGGCGACCACACCGCGACGTCCGCCGATTCCAGGAGTCCGCGCACCAGCTCCGGATCGCCTACGACGCTCTCCTTGGAGCAGGCCAGGAAGCTGAAAAGGGCGCCGTCGTCGCCGGGTCGGATCGTGGCGCCGGACGCCGACCACCCTCGTAGCGGATCGCCCTGTGGAGGCTCGACCTTGATGACCTCCGCGCCTCCGTCGGCGAGCAGCTTCGTGCAGTAGGCGCCGGGGATTCCCGTGGACAGGTCCACCACCACGCAGCTGCTGAGCGGCGGTTCGGCGGGCGCGGGGCTCAAGAGTCCTCCCCTCGCTCGCGGCCCGACCTGCTGAGCCGGAAGTCCGGCGGGAAACGGTCGTCGTTGCTCCGGACGGCGTTGGGCACGCCGCCGTTGACCGTCTCCTCGTCGAGCATCAGGTCGTGGTCGTCGGCCCGGGCCATCCCGCCGACCGATTCGAAGAGACCGGTGAGGAGAGAGCCCATGTACTCGCCCTGGTGCTGTTTGAAGATCTCGAAGAAGACCTTCTGCATGAACACGGTGTCGGTCGGCCGGGTGCGGGCGCAGGCCAGCGCGTACTTCTCCACCTCCGTCTCCAACTCGTCCCGGGGGACGACACTGTTGAGGAAGTTGCACTCGTACATCTCCAGGGCCGTGAAGGGCCTGCCGGTGAACACCATCTCCTGGAACTTCCGCAGGCCCATCGTCTGTGCCCAGGTCCACATCCGCGGTGCCCAGCCGACGTAGCGGAAGGAGGGGTGGCCGAAGAGGGCGTCGTCGGCGGAGATCACCAGGTCGGCGTCGGCGGCCTGGTAGAAGTGCCAGCCGTAGCAGTAGCCCTTGACCTCCAGGATGCTGATCTTCTTGAAGTCCTGGAGGCTGCGGCAGCCGGCTCCTGGATTCGCGTACCACTGCGAAGGGGTACCGCCGTAGCGGTAGGAACCCTTGGGGGGATAGCGCACGTCGTCCTCCTCGCCGAGCCCGAGCTCCGACAGGAGTGGCCCGGCGGTCGGCGCGGCGTGCATCTCCATGGTCTCCGTGATGTCGGCGCCCGAACCCAGGTCGTCGCCGATGCCCCGGATCACCAGGACCTTCACCTCGTCGTCGACGTTGGCGCGGTGCAGCAGGTCGCCGAAGCGCAGCCGGGCCGCCGCGGTCGGTGCGTTGAGGGCGTCGGGCCGGTCCAGGGTGAGGGTGGCGATCTTCGTTTTGGGGTCCTTCTCGTAGTGGATGATCTCCTCCGCCGAGGGACGCGAGCTGTCAGCCATGTGGGTCCTAACTACCGTTTCCAGACGGGACTTGAGGTCAGCAGTTCGGCGCCGTCCGGGGTGATGAGCACCGCCTCCCGGTGCAGCACGGCGCCCGCGCCCCGCCGCCAGACGTAGCCGGTCACGGCCAGGGCCATGCCGGGGTCGAGCCGTTCCTCGGCAGCGGTGGCCGGCAGGCCGGAGGTGACCACGGGCGGGTCGAACCCGAGGCCGAGGCCGCGGGCGACGGGCATCGGGGGCAGGGGCTCGCCGGCCGTGTCGTACGCGGCGAGCAGATCGCTGGTGGGTGCGCCCGGCCGACAGGCGTCGAACAGCAGGGTCCACAGGCCGGCGGATCGCCGGTACAGGTCACGGACGGCGGCCGGATCCCCGCCCTCGACCGGCCAGGTCCGTCCGACCTCACCGATGTAGCCGCCCGCGACCACGCCCGCGGTCAGGGACACGAGGTCGCCCGGGCTCACCCGACCGTCCCCGCCCACCCGCCGCCACGGGTGGTCCCGGGACGCCACCCATGCCACCTCCTGGGTCGCCGGTGTGGTCACGCCACCGGCCGCGGCGGCCTCCAACAGGACGCCGGACAGGTGCTGTTCGGTGACGCCCGGCCGCAACTCACCCACCGCCGCCGCCAGACTCGCCTCGGCCACGCCGATGGCCTGCCGGAGAGCCGCCACCTCCTCGGCCGTCTTGACCCGGCGGGCGGCGCGCATGGCCGGTTCGCCGTCGACCAGTTCGGCGAACGGGAAGGCCAGGGGCAGGAGTTGGGCGAAGGTCGGCGAGATGGTGTCCGTGCCCACCCGGCGGGCCGTGGCCGCTCCCTCGATGTCCCGTATCACCGTCACCCAGTTCATCGGGTTCCAGGTCAGGCCGTACAGCTGCTCGTGCGGGATGTCGTCGGGGATGCCCTCGTCCCAGGTGCTGAGCATGTGGATGGCACCGGTGGCGCGGACCACCACGGCGGCCGGGGCGAAGGGATGGGTGCCCGCGGTCCACAGTCCGCGGGCCCCGGTGACGTAACGGACGTTGGCGCTTCGTCCGAGGACGAGGACGTCGAGGTCGTGGGCTTCCATGTGTGCCAGCGCACGCTCCCGCCGCCCACTGCGGAGAGCGCGGTCGTCCGGCAGGACCTCAGTCGCCATAAGGGGCGTAGGAGTAGTCGGTCAGGGCTGTCCAGCCCTCTTCCTCGATCACCAGGACCTCCTCGCTGCGGTAGCCGCCGGTGCCGTCCTCCCAGACCACGGGTTCCAGGACGAGCACCATGCCGGCTTCGAGCACCAGTTGCGCGTCGAACTCCTCACCCAGGTCGGTACCGACGAAGGGCATCTCGGCGGGGTCCGTGCCCATGCCGTGGCCCAGGTAGAAGTGGGGGAGCCAGGGTTTCGAGCCGCCGTTCGCGGCGACGGCGGCCCGGGTCAGGTCGGCGGCGGTGGCCCCCGCCCGCAGCACGTCCTTGACCGCGGTGTGGATGTCCCACCACTTGGTGAACTGCGCCCGCTGGCGCGGGTTCGGATCCTGTCCGACGATCCAGGTGCGGCCGAAGTCCGAGCAGTAGCCCGCGTAGTTGATGCTCACGTCGGTCCACAGGACGTCGCCCTGGGCCAGTTCCCGCTCCGTCGTCAGCAGGGGGAGGGCGAGGTCGCCGTGGGTGGTCCACACCCCGGCCGCCCGGGAGTCCGGCATCACCTGCCAGATGGGGTCGAGCACATTGGCCAGGGCGCCGTGCTCGTACGCCCGGCGCACGAACCCCGCCGACAGGTCGATCTGGCGCATCCCCGGTGCCAAGGACCCCGCGATGTCGGCCATGGCCCGCTCGGTGATCCGCAACGCCGTGCGTATGCAGGCCAGTTCATCGGGCGTCTTGATCATCTTGGCCGCGGTCAGGACCAGCGCGGCGTCGACGGGCGATCCACCCGGGAACAGGGCCTTCCGCGCTCCGCGCATCGCCCCGGTCACCTCGTCGACCGCGACCCTCGCCCCGCCGGGTACGAGGTCGGCGAGCACGGCGGCGAAGTTCCGCACCCCTTCGTCGAACTCCAGGTAGACCGGCGGGTGGACGTGGTCGGCGGGCAGCGGCGACTGTGCCGAGGTGCCTTCGCGGAACGGCATGAACAGATGGGGCAACGGGTCGTCCGCCACCACCACCGCCACGGGACGGTCGACGTGCGCGAGACCGGAGTCGCCGAGCGGCCAGCTCGCTCCGGTCGCATAGGTCACCGCGTTGTTGCCGAGCAGGATCAGGGCGTCAACTCCCTGCCCCGCCATGGCCGTTCGCAGCCGTGCGCCGCGTTCACGGTTCATGCGGATCGGGTCGGCTGCGGCCGGGATGTCGATGACGGTCATTCCCGTCTCCTCTCACGAGGTCATGGAGCTTCGCCGTCGGTTGTTGTGGTCCCGGCCGGTGCTACAGGCCGAGGTACGCCTTGACGTTGCCGCTGACCACGCGGGCCGCCTTCTCGGGCCCTACGGCGTCCACGACCATGGCGATCGACTTCTCCGAGTAGCCGAACGTGCTCTCGTTGTGCGGGTAGTCGGCGGACCACATGACCCGGTCCACCCCGATGCGGTCGACCAGTTCGAGGCCGAGCGGATCGACCATGAAGGACGCGTACATGTGGTGGTCCCAGTAGTGCTGGACGTCGTGCTCCACCGGCCTGTCGAGCATGTGCCGGTAGGAGGCGAGGAGGTGTTCGGCGTCCTGGAGGGCGGAGGGGACCCAGTTCACGCCCCCCTCGAACCACCCGACGCGCAGCCCCGGATGACGGTCGAGGATGCCACCGAGGACGTACCTGCCGAACATCTCCCGGTACGGCGCCACGTTGGCCACCATTCCGACGGCGATGGCGTTGACCTCGCACGGGGCCTTCAGCCCGGTCTCGCCGATGTGGTGGGAGACCGGGAGCCCCGCCTCCTCGATCGCGTCCCAGACCGGGATCATCGCGGCGCCGGAGTAGTCGATGGGGTTGCCCGCCTCGTCCTGCCCGGGGTTGAGCGGCATGAGGAAGGTCTTCAGCCCCAGACCCTTCATCTCCTCCAGTGTCCTGCGAGTCCCTTGCGCGTCCCACCAGTTGATGAGCCCGACGCCGTGGAAGCGGCCCCCGGAGCGTTCCTGCAACCCGGCGATGTACTCGTTGTAGATCCGGAAGCAGAGCTCGCGGACCTCCTTGTCGGGGTAGTGGAACAGGGCCAACAGTGCGTTGGGGAACGCCAGTTCCTTCGCGATGCCGTCCGTGGCCAGTTCCTCGATACGTCCTTCGAGGTTGTTGCTGCCGGCGCCGGTCAGGGGGTCGTACTGCATGAGTACGTGGCTGAACTCGCCCGGCAGGAAAGACTTTCCGCCCATTCCCAGCTCGTAGGCGCCGTCCTTGTACCAGACCCGCGGTGCCTGGTTCCTGAGCCGCTCGGGGAAGCGGTCGTAGAAGATGTCGTCCGCGAGGGAGATGTGGTTGTCGGCGGAGAACACCTCGGTGCCCGGGGGAAGGCCCAGGGAGGAGCCGTCGGAGTGGCCGTGCCGTTCCTTGGGCGGGCCGAAGCCCTCGGGGGGATACAGGATGGATGGCTGGCTGGACATCATTGTCCTCCAATGGGAGCCGCGGATTTCACGTCCGTGCGTGGTTCGTCTGCTCCTGCCGGGCGGGGGAGTGGGCGGGTCAGGCCCGCAGGGGCTTCGGGCCCGCCGTCGTCCCGCCGTCGACCGTCAGCACCGTGCCGGTGGTGTGCAGCGACCGGTCGCCGCCCAGGTAGGCGACGGCTTCCGCCACGTCCCTGGGGGTGCCCTGCCGCTGCAGCGGCTGGACTGCCGCCATGTGGGTGCGGATGCGCCGGGTCATTTCCTCGGCGTCCCCCTCCTGCCCGGCCGCCGTCGCCGAGGCCAGCAACTGCGTCGGGATGCCGCCCGGCGCCACGCAGTTGACGCGGATGCCGTACTCGGCCAGGTCGACGGCGACGCCCTTGGTGAAGTGGATGACCGCGGCCTTCGACGCGCGGTAGGTCGGCACGCTCGCACCGGCCTGGATCCCGCCTATGGAGCTGATGTTGACGATGGAGCCGCCGCCGTTCGCCGCCATGTGCCGGGCCGCGGCCTGGGTGCCGACCATCACGCCGAGCAGGTTGACCGAGAGGACGCGCTGGAAGTCGGCGAAGTCCTCGTCGAGGAAGTGCTGGTGCATGGCGCCCGACACACCGGCGTTGTTGACCATGAGGTGCAGGCCGCCGAACTCCTTCACCGCGAAGTCGACGAGTCCCCGGACCTGTTCGGCGTCCGCGACGTCCGTCCGCCGGAAACGGACGTCCGGGCCGTAGCCGTTCGCCAGTGACTCGCCGAGGTCAGGGTCGAGATCGGCGATGACGACCCGGGCGCCGTCCTCAAGCAGCCTTTCGACGGTCGCGCGCCCCAGGCCGGCCGCTCCGCCGGTGACCACGGCGATCTTGTCCGACAGTTCCTTGGCCATTGCGGTCACTTCCATGTGACGGGGAGCGAGTAGACCCCGTAGGCCAGCCGGTCGTGCTTGAACTGGATCCGGTCCAGCGGCTCGGCCAGGCGCAGGGTGGGGATCCGGCGGAAGAGCGTGCCGTAGACGACCTGGAGCTCCACGCGGGCGAGTTGCTGGCCCACGCACTGATGGATGCCGAAGCCGAACGCGTTGTGGTGCCGGGCGTTCTCCCGGCGCAGGTCCAGCGCGTCGGGGTCGGGGAAGACATGTGCGTCCCGGTTGGCGCTGAAGAGTTCCACGATGATGCCGTCGCCGTCGCGGATCACCTCGCCGCCGATCTCGATGTCCTCCTTGGCGATCCGTCGCTGGCCGCCGTGGATGATGCCCAGGTAGCGCAGCAGTTCTTCCACCGCGCCCGCGACGACCTTCGGGTCGTCGGTGTCCCGCAGGAGCGCCAGTTGGTCGGGGTGCTCCAGCAGCGCGACGACGGCGAGGCCGATCATGTTGGCGCTGGTCTCGTGGCCCGCGATGAGCAGTCCCGTGCCCATCATGGCCGCCTCGGACACGCTGATGTCGCCGGAGGTGACGAATGCCGCGATGTCGGACAGCGCGTCGTCCGCGGGTTCGGCGGCCTTCCTCTCGACGAGCCGCACCAGGTATTCGTTGAGCGCTCCGAAGGTCCGCATGCTCTCCTCGGCGGACACGTTGTGGGCGATGCCGCGTGCGGCGTTCTCCTGGAAGAAGTCGTGGTCCTTGTACGGCACGCCCAGCAGTTCACTGATCATCAGGGTCGGCAACGGCAGCGCCAGTGCCTCGACGAGGTCGGCAGGCTTCGGTCCGGCCAGCATCGTGTCGATCAGATCGTCGGTGATCTTCTGGATGGTGGGGCGCAGCGCCTCCACCCGCTTGAAGGTGAACGGCCGGGTCATGATCCGGCGGAACCCGGTGTGCTCGGGGGCGTCCGAGTTGAAGACCGAGCGTGGGCGGTAGTCCACCGCCGCCGCCATGCCTTCGTACCAGTGCGGGAAACCGGGCAGCCGTTCGTCGACGCTGACCCGGGGGTCGCCGAGCAGAGAACGCTGCTCGGCGTGGCCGGTGACGATCCAGGGGGTGCTGCCGTCCCAGATCCGCACCCTGGCGAGGGGCTTCTCGGCGGTCAACTCCCGCAGGGCCGGAGGCGGATCGAACGGGCAGCCCTCCGCCCGGGGCATCGGCCACTCGGGGACCTCGGCAGGGCTGCCGGTTGCGGCGCCTGTCAGTGCGTCGGACATGTCCATCCTCAGGGTGTCGTCCGGGGTGTCATTGCGCGATGTGGATCGCCAGCGCGGGACAGACGGCGGCCGCGTCACGGGCGTCGTCGGCCAGTTCGGCGGGCGGGTCGTCGGTCAGCAGAACGACGACGCCGTCCTCGTCCCTCCCCCACTCTCGGCTTCGCTCGAGCGGGGGGACCCCCACGTCGAACACGTCGGGCGCGGTGGCCGCGCACTGGCCGGCCGCAACGCATTTGTCCTGCTCGACGGTTATTTTCACGGGCTGCTCCCTCACTGCCGTCGGGGCAAGGCGGCGCCCTTGTGGACTCCGTCGACCGCGCCTCCGAGTGAACTCCCGCCGTATTTGTAAGTCAATCGGCTGATTCAAAATTTACCGAGACGGGTGGCAGGGGGCTGTAGTCGACGATCAGTCAGGAACTCTCCGTCACGGGCGCCGTCCACAGTCCGACGATCGCGTCGACCAGCCCGTCCGCGGCATCGAGCCAACTGGCTCTCGGCGTAGGCGTGTTGAGGGCGAGAGCGCGCTCACGCTCGGCGCACGTGTAGAGGATCACGTTGCGGGTCATGGAGGTTCGTTCCGCGCGCACCTCGGCCGGCAGGTCGGGCAGGCACCGGTGGAGGCCGTCGAGGATCTGCCGCCACACAGGCAGGTCGAGGGTCTCGGCGACCAGGATCTCGTGGAGCGCGGGGTCGGCCATCACCTGGGCGCAGAACCGCGCGTACCACGTGGGGCTGCCCGACTCGGCCAGGTACTCGGGGGTCGGCCGCACCAGGCATGCCACCCAGTCCCGCAGGTCGGTGGAGTCGCCGGTCTCGGCCAACAGGCGCCGGCTTACGCGCTCGATCCGCTCGGCGTGATGGCGGGCGATCGCTCGCACCAGGTCCGTCTTGGTGCCGAAGTGGTAGCCGACCACGGCGGTGTTGCCCTGCCCCGCCGCCTCACTGATCTGCCGGTTCGACACGGCGTACACACCACGCTCGGCGAACAGCCGCTCCGCCGTGCTCCGGATGAGCTCCCGGGTCGCTCTGACCTGTTCGGCCCGGACACTCCTACCCGTCATGTCCACCACCGTACCGGGGCCGTGCCCGGCCGGTCGCTCCCACCTGCCCCTGGACGGAAATCAACCGGGTGACCTACGTTCTAGGCGCGTCGGGCCAACGGGACAAGTCGTCGCGGGGCGGCGCCATGTCCCGGAACGGCGGTGGTGACGATGACCGACAGCACGCGGCGGGACGAACAGGTCAGAGCGACACGGAAAGCGCTCCTGGACACGGCGGAGCGGCTGTTCGCCGAGCACGGGGTGCACGCGATGTCCAACCGCCGGATCAGCGAGGCCGCGGGGCAGGGCAACAACACCGCGGTCGGCTACCACTTCGGCACCAAGGCCGACCTGGTGCGGGCCATCGTCCGAAGGCACGCGGAGGAGATCGAGAACATTCGCGTGGGCATGCTGGCCGACATCGGGGACTCCACCGACCTGCGGGACTGGGTGGACTGTTCGGTGCGCCCGGTCACCCGGCACCTGGCGGCACTCGGGCGTCCGAGCTGGTACGCCCGGTTCATCGCGCAGGTCTCGGCCGACCCCGCCCTCTACGCGCTCACGGAGGAGGAGTTCTTCGGAGCCTCCCCGTCGCTGCGGAAACTGGAGGACGGTCTGACCCGCTGTGTGCCCGTCCTGCCCGCGGGGGTGCATACCGATCGCGCCGTGATGACCCGGCACTTGATCGTGCAGATGTCCGTCGAAAGGGAACGGGCCCTCGCCGACGACACCCCCACCACCCGGTCGACCTGGCACGACACCGCCGACGGTCTTGTCGACGCGATCGTCGCGCTGTGGCAGGCGCCGGTGACCGCTGGGGCACCGGCGCCGAAGTGACCGCGGTCCGGGCGCAGTTGAGGGCGACGAGGCGCCATTCCACTCACCGGGAGTACGAACGCCGAAGCCCGTCCCCGAACCTACGGTGTGGCTCACCTGTCGGCACCCGGTCAGGGGCTGCCGCGCCGGATCGCGGAGGGAGACAGTCCGATGACCGACTGGGACCACTCGACCGACTTCTTGGTGGTGGGGAGCGGAGCGGGCGTCACCGGGGCGATTCGCGCTCGCGCGCTCGGCAAGGACGTTCTCGTCGTGGAGAAGACCGACCGGTTCGGCGGGTCGACCTGCATGTCGGGCGGTGTGATGTGGCTTCCCGACAACCCGCTCATGCGACGCGAGGGAGTTCCCGACTCGGCCGCTGCCGCACTCACGTACTTCGCCACCGTCGTCGGTGACGCCGGCCCGGCGTCGTCGCCCGCTCGCAGGCGGGCCTACGTCCGCTCGGGCTCCGAGATGGTCGACTTCCTGGAGTCCGAAGGCCTCGAACTCCGGCGCTGCGAGGGCTACAGCGACTACTACTCCGGCGTCCGGGGCTGCGAGGGC
>Ga0307516_10008355_pt1 | contig 11730 bp, 7 predicted proteins | sample 19_EM_MG_FD_203310 | JGI IMG/M metagenome (GOLD analysis project Ga0307516, IMG submission 203310) | Populus trichocarpa ectomycorrhiza microbial communities from riparian zone in the Pacific Northwest, United States - 19_EM | ecosystem: Host-associated > Plants > Roots > Unclassified | place...
ATGAGCTCATTTAGCCATATATAAAAACAAAGAGGTGTGAAATAAAAGGGGTAAGACATAAGGGTTTGTTTTGACAAACACATCCTTAGTCTAAAGAAAATTGAGCCAGATGGGCCTGAGGCCCAGACCAGGCCCAGTCTCAATTGTATTTTTATGGTCTGAATCTAGCCCAGCCGTAAAGGCTGGCTAGACCCAGAGGGCCTGGACCTGTCACTGGCCCGAGCCAGTGACCAGCCCGGGCACTGTTGCCTGGCATGCGTGAATTACTCACGCATGCCAGAGTGACTGTGTAATTAAAAAGCAAAAGCGGGGGAAGAAGAATTGTAAACTTACCTGCAGCTGAAGACCGAAGTTGAAGACGATGGCGCGCTCTGGACAATGCTCCTTCTGCCCTTCCTTTCGTTATTCTTCTCTCTGATTCTTTCTTTCCTTTCATCTTCTTTTTCTGTTCTGTTTTTTATTTAGTTTTTCTCGGTCTATCTCTCTCTCTTGTTCTCTCCTCTGTCCTTCTTCTTTGCCTCGGCCCACGTCTCCTCTCCTGATAAGCATGGGGAGTTGGTTTCCTGCAAGGACTCGGGCACCAACAGTCCCGCCATGGCTGGACTGTTGGTGATGGATTTTGACCCGGACTCCAGCTGCGTGTTGGGGTTTGAGGGAGATTAGATTGGGGCTGTGTTTTCAGTAGACCAAATGGTCTACATTTACCTGGGCAGCGTTTCTTCTTCCTCGTTTTTTGCAGGTGGCTTTCCTCTGCTCCTGGAGGAAGAAGACGAAGGAACAAGAAATGAAAAACGGCGCCGTTTCTGGGCTGGGTCGGCCAGTTTTCAATTTAGTAACTGGACTTATGACATTGTGCAATCGGACCCTTATTCATGGAAACTACCCCTTTGTTGTTTTAATTTTGTCCCCCTGGGTCAATTACAATTGGACCCCTGATTTCAGAGCCATTTACAAAAGTGTCCTTAGTTCCAATATAATCAATTTATTCCTTAATTGACTGTTAAACTTTTAATTCTTTTAAAATTACCACCGGAAAAATCAATTAAACTCCTTATAGTACCCTGCAGTTTCACTTTAGTCATTGGACCTTAGTTTCTTGCAATTTTAACAATAATCAACCTTGAATTTTAATATTTGTTAATTAGGCTCCTAATTTTATTAATTAAACTAATTTAGAGCTTAATTAAGTCCTTAAACTTATTAATTATTCAATTAAACTCCTGATTTCATTAATTAAACTAATTAAAAGCTTAATTAAGCCCCCAAACTTATCAAGTTTTTCAACTTCTACCAAAATTGACTCCCAATTTGATAATTTCATCTTGATTAATTCTCAAAACTTTTAATTTTTGTTGTCTTGACCCAAATCTTAATTTTTCTTCATTCATTTTATTTGTTTCATTTCCTTCATTTTTTTATATAAAAATAAAAATAAAAATAAAAATAATTAAAAATTAATTTATAACATTACCAACAGAGGAATAAGATTAGAACCCTTATTTTGATGTTCATTGGCCCAGGTGATTAGTCGCCTTCATTGTCCTTGGGCCAGCACTTTGTTTCTTCTTCTTTTTGGTTTGATGAATATAAATCCATCAGCATTGATGGTATAATTTTATTTATTCTATAACAAGCTAGTCGTGTACTTGCATTTTGTATCTAGGATAATCTTGTAATTTTAATACGCTTTTAGTTTTAAATTTTTTAAAATAACAATATTCAATCATGTGCTGTATTATTGTAGATATAATGATTTTTTTTAATAATAAATATATATTAAATACATAATACAGTATTTTGAATCAATTTAAATCTCTTATTTATTTATATTAAAAAGATATTATTGAAATTTCATATCTTTCCATCACACCCATGTAAAGAAATGTGTTTTTAATGACATTCATTAAATTAATTACGTTTAATGATATTATTAATTACGTTTATTAAATTTCTTATGAATAATTATGTGTATTATATTAAAAATCATATATTTTTTCATTAGAATTTCAAATTTTAAAAATGCAACTATTGCTAAAAATTACAACTTCATCCCATCAATAATCACCGCTATACAAAGATTGTGTCTTTAATTCATTTTATTTAAATTAATAACATTTATAGATTATATATTTTAAGTTTTGTTATCAACAAAATGTCTTATTTTATTAAATTAAAGGATATACATCATACCTTTTTTTGTATTTTGAAAGAATTGCAATTATTCTAAAAAATTATAACTATATCCAATCAGCAGCCACTATAACTTTTTAATTGTATATTTATAAAACATTATGTTTTTTTAATTGTAGTTTTAAATTAAATTTTTATAAATCATATCTTTTCATTTATTTGAGGAACAATCACATCTTATCATGCTAAAGAGTAATGTATCATTTCATCCATTTTCATGATAACTTTAATTTAGTTCTATAATTAATTTTGAGCTTCTATAGTTTTCTCAATTACAATATCATATAGATTTGATTTCATAAGAACTTGAATGATATTGGAGATTTTGGAATTAAATTTGATAGTTCTATGCGTTAAACAATCCAAATTAAACAAAGAGCAATACGAACATAAAAGAGGAGAAAACTAGGGTTTTATAAAACACTTTATTCTGAAGTTCTTATTTTAACCTAAAAACAAAAGGATTATATATAGACTAACTAAAAATATTATTCCACCTAAAAATATTATTCCACCTTTGATGAATAAATATATTTCTTAACATTTCCCCTTAAACTCACGATGCGACAGCTACAAGCATTGAGAGTTTGCCAACTAGAAAATCAAACCAGGAAATGAAATGCGACTTAGTAAAGAAATTTGCAATCTGCAAAGAAGAAAAAACAAAAGAAAAAGTAATGGTGTCATGCTTAAGATGATGATGAGTAGGATGAAAATCGATCTCAATGTGTTAGTTCGTTCATGAAAAATCGAGTTGTGAGCAATCCAAATAGAATTTTGGTTGTCACAATACATAGCAGTAGGATGAAAAAGAGATACTCTCATATATGCAAGTAATCAACGTAACCAAACAATCTCTTTGGTAATAGATGTCGTATCAAGATATTCTACTTCAGTTGAAGATTGAAAAATAATGGATTGTTTCTTACTCTTCCAAGAAATAAGAGAATCACCTAAAAAGATACAAAAACCAGTAAAAAACTTGTGATCTGTAGGATCATTGTCATGATCAACATTAAAGTATGCATGCAGCTCCAAGAAAGAGGTGGATGGATGTAAATTAATCTGAAAGACTATACCTTGAAGATATCGCAAAATACAAAGAACAACTGTCCAAAGACAGATATCGATCATATAACTTTGAGAAGATATTTGTTCAGTTCTTGCAATATTTGTTCAGTTTCTGCAATTTGATATTTTTTTTTATGCTTCCTTTGCGTTCTGATTTTCTTTGTTTGTTGATTATGACTATTGAAAGAGATTATTTACTTCAATTTGTAAATGTGAGACTGGATGGAAATAACTATTCATATTGGGGTATACTTTTCCCAATGGAATCACCGATAAAATGAGTATTCCAAGGTGATGGTAATTAATACTCCTTTTGACTGTTGACTTGGTTATTCTTTTACTGACAGACTCACAGATAGAACAAAAAACCGTTGGTAATAGTTGGAGGGTATCTGAGAATTTCCATGCAAATTGAAAATTTCAACTTGACTTCATTGACGAAAGCATCGAATTTTTTTTTAAAAATATTAATATTTAATATTTCATTGGTATAAACCTAATATAAAAGAACATGGGCATAACAAACAAGGCTATATCTTCTTCATTATCTCCTTTCTTGCTCTCTCTTTTTCTCTCTCATCTTCTCTTATGTTCTCTCTCATAACTGTTCACGAGCTGAAATCAAAGTAAAATCTTCTCTTCTCATTCGAAGTTATGTCGTCTTTCTTCATTTTTCTTCTTATTTTTCTTTTTCTCTTTGGGTTTTTTAACAATCTCTTTTCATATATTTTCTTTTTCTTTTTTTTATTCTTAGTCGAAACTAAGCATGCCATAAAGGTAAGAATTTTTCATTCCTTTTTCTTTTTTATTTGTGTGTGTTTTTTTTTCATTATTTTCTTTTTTAGGTCATTATTTTTGTTCAATTTTATGTTCTTAATAATTAATTGAAATCAATAGTTGTGTAGAATATTAGTTGTTATTGAAATAAGTTTTGCAATATTTTGTGAAATTTTAGTTATTATCTTGTATTTATTTCATTTAGAATAAATTTTTGTAAATTTAGGATCACAAATATTACCACTTATAAATAATTATGTTGAATTTTAGTTGTTATTGAAATATTTTCTTCATTATTTTATTGAATTTTAGTTATTTTTTCCAATTTTGTTGTTCAATTTTAATTAAATATTTAGGATTAATTTTAATTATTATTTTTATTTTTTATATATTTAGATTAAATCCATGTAAATTTGAATTAAATATATTACCACTTAGAAGATGTGAATTTTGTGCGAAATTGATTTATTCTAATTTGTTGGAAGAAATTGAAAAAATCAATTGGTTTGTGGCATATATGTTGTTTATTTATAGGTTAAATTTTTTTAGGTGGTCTCCCGTATAGGATAGGTGCTGCCGAATTTGTTTTTAAAAATATAGAAATTGTTTAATTTTTTTTCATTAATTTGTGTAGATGCCTAGGGGAAAGTCTATTGCACGTTGTGAGGACAAGATCATTGTTAGTTCTTATAGCGGTGATGCTGACTACCATGATTCATTGGGTACCGACCAAGAATAGGCACATGCATCGACGTATGATGCAGGTTCGTCAAGTGCAATGCCACAACATCGAGCGAGGGTCACATCACAGCGGAATCTATTTACCCGCAAGTATGAGGCCTAGTGGAATGACGACCTTTCAATGTAAGTTAGAATCACTTTCACAATGACATGCTTAATATTTTTTTTAAAAAAATAATTTTATTTAATGAATGCAATTTTAGGTTTAAAAACATTAAGGCTATCAGAACAATAACATCAGTCTTTAAATTATCGATGAAAATTCTATTATTTCAATGAAGCCAGGATTTCAGATATTCTAAATGGAAGCCACAAGTCGATGCATGATTTTCATGGTTTAATGTTAGTATTAATTTAAATATTTTTTATTATGTTAATTCGGTCTCCTTATTGAAATTATTGAAATTTACCTTTTATAAATTTGTACTCCAAAGGAAAATTTGAATGAGAGAGAATAGATGATAATGTTGCGAGAAGGGTTTGGGAGAATCACGTAGCAACTAAATAAAATCAAAATCAAGATAATTATTTTTCCAAATACCAAATTTATTTTTTCATTTACTAACATATAATTTATTATGGGAGAGAAAGCGAGCTTCCAACCTAAAATGACGTGACGGTTTGGAAAGATTTCAGATCGTCATATATTTTGGAGGCTGTATGAGCGGAGTACATTCAACACGTGATGTTTGTACAATTCACGCGACGATCACGTTCTAGTGTTTCGACCGCTGGATGCTTGCAATCAATCTCGAGCATTCAAACTCTAGAGTTTAAGACGATGTTAGACCAACGAGTACAGGATCAGATGACCGATCTCAATGAAAAATATGAACGCCTCACTACAGAATATGATGAACTCCACCGAGTGGTGATGGTGATGAGATCACACATGAGTGGTCCATATGTTTGTCCTTATTGGCCTCACGGTCCCGGCGACGACCAACCTCCTCCTCTTCCTCCTTCAGCGTCGCCTCTATTTTAGATTTATTGTATTTGAACGTATAAATATTTAATTTTTATATTATTTTAATTTCCTTTGATATATTTTATTTTTATCTTATTTTTATTATTTTACTACTTTCATTCAATATATTTTTTTAAAAATATTTTAAACTATTACAGACCAGGTTACCGTCGGACCACGTCCGTCGGTATGTTCCAAGGAGTTGAAAAACAATTACTGCAAATGTCACTGCTACCGTTAACTCTCAGATGGAATTACAAATGGTATTTTGTCAGTGATATATTATATTTACCAATGAATATATTGACGGACAAGTAAAAACATCAACAAAATTGCATATGGTATTTTTGTCTGTTATATAGCAAACTTCCTGAGAGAAATACCGATGGAATAAAAAGGACAATTTTTTTTAGCATGCTTTGTCCGTTTGTAAATGTATCAGTAAATTTATTTCCGATGGACTCACCGACATACCAGAAATTACCGACAAGAGTTTTTCCAATGGACCGGTTCTGTCTGTGAGCCCGTCAGTAAAATACATACCAACAGACTGTGAGTTTAAATACCGACGGAAATTTTCTTCGGTAAAATTGTTAAATCTGATAATAATTGCAAGCCAGGGTTTAGACCATTTAAAACCCGGCCAAGATCCTGGGTCACCCTGGTCTCGGGTTTTATATCTATGGTACATAGAACTCTGATGAATTTTACATCAATAAAAAGTGCGGGAAAAAGTTCATTAAAACCTTACAGTGTTAATTTCATATACAATCATGCAATCAGTCAAAGAATTAATTATTCGCGTATCCACTTATAAATGTTTAGATTTAATTGACATATAGCTTTTAATTGTTTGATTAGGAGAACAGATGCTCAAATTGAATGGTATTTCTTTAGAGAGTTTATGATTTTATGTTTAGATTCTGTATGCAATCGTAGCTGATGAACTCGATATCTCCCATGATCGGCCAGTTAAAAAATCCTTTTTTAATAACCTTGGGATAGACCTCACGCTTCGAATAAATTAAGACATTGATGTGCTGTGTTATATTCTGTGTAGATTTTTATTTTTTTTAATCAACATGTATATATGTCCTGTGAATTCTAGCTTAAAGAATAAGAAACTAAGCACGAGCACACCATCATATCATTAATTTTAACACTTTAAATATTATACATATATAAGCAATAGTAAACAGTGTTTTTGACTAGCTGGGATATCGAGGATGAACTAAAAAAGATGGGAGAAATAGAAGAAAGTGGAGACAGGGGAGATTAAAAAAGGAGCTAGTGACAAGATGCAACCATGGCATGGTGGAGTCGTCCAAAGGAAGGAAGGATTTGGAAGGTTTACAGAGCAGCTAGCACATGCACAGGGCGGAACCATCAAAGGGAATTAAGTAGGTGTAGTTGTGATCATGAGATAGAATCTGAACAAACAAGAAGTGAACCTTTTACTAATTTAGATGGTTGCCATTCCTTACAGCTATACGAAAAGGCAAGCAAGATACCCCAGTGTCCTCGCTTTGGCTGGCCTCGCATCAATACACTAGCAACTACTTTGTCTTATTTTCTTTTCTTCAGCCAACGTACGTTGATTGAAAGAGGGAATTAGGAACCTTTCGTGTGAGGGAAAGAGACCGAACTCTTAATCAATTCAAAGTATATAATATACATATATAGTGCTCAAGTCTTGCTAATTTTGGTGTGTTTATATATATAGTATATATTGTCTCTTGCGATGTTTTTTCCTCTCCAAGGCTTTCAATATATATATCGATGTAGTGTATATATATATATATTCAGCACTACTGCATGCATTGCTTGATCCCATTACAAAAGGCATCTTCGATATAAACCCTCAATTAACAAGACATCAAAGAAACAACTAGCTAGCAATTGTTAGAAATTAAATACAACTAGCTAGCTGATTAGCTGATATTTGTGTATCTTGCTTTATGTAAAGAGATATAGAACATGTACAAACCTGGCATCATTCCTCGCGAAGGAACCCTAAATTAAAGTACAGGAGGGGTGATCTCTCTTATTAGCTATTCCAATTGAGAATCTAACATGCCAATATTGTAATTATCAGAAGATGCTTGATGCATGCATTTCCCCTAGCTCGAATTATGGGTATGTATATTGGTACGAAAGGATATCATCCCTCAGAAGGTTTTCCAACACATTAACCCTCACCAATCCTTTTGGTTTTGACTATATATACTCCCGGACAATTATTTTGATTCATTGTTGCGTTGCATGTGCATCAAGAACTTTACCCGAAGTTTCTGAAGTTTTCTCCAGGGGTTTAAACATTTATATATATATATATATATATATATATATATATATATATATATATATATATATATTCTTTCTTGACAACTTATTTTGAATTTGTTTAAATTTTTAATTTGCTTTTTTCAAAAAATAAAATAAAATTAACATAGTATTAAATAAAAATATTAAATAACATGACACGTCTTAGAATCCCGGTTCAATCTTTATTTATTATTAACATCTTTTAAAATCCCGGTTCAATATTTATCTATTAATTTTATTAAATGCACTAACCAAGCTTTTATAAATCTCAGATTCTTCCTAAAGTATTTTTTATGCACTTTAATTCCCAAAAAGATCATATACTTTCAATGCCAGCAGTAGTAAAACTGAGCCTCTTGTATTTGATAGCTGTGTTGCTAAAGAGCTCCCATCCGTTCGTATCAACGAGAACTTGAAACTAGCTAGGTAAGACAATGATTGTTATATTGGAACATAAGAGAACAAGATAGCAAGAATAAGAAGAACATGTTTTTTTATTATTATTATTATCATTTAAAAAAAAACAAAAATTCATGTTAAAATTATTTTAAGAATATATTTATTTTATTTATTTATTTTCATCACTCCAACGAAACATATCTTTATCTTTTTCATAATGGAACATTAACCAAATTCAACCCTGAAAATTAATCCATCCACACACACACACACACAGAGTCTAGGCCACAACCACAACTAAAACGATGAATTCTTGAAAGAGATTAGGGGAGAAATTAAGAAGGTGTGGATGATGAAAAAAAAGTACATTTAAATAATAAATTTTTATACAATGGACACTTCCATTATTGACTTTGCATTCATGGGACAGACTGCTTAATTAATTATCTAAGAACACATAAAACATAAACAAATACAATTACATTAATATGGACAAAATGATCGATGAGGATACACTCAAAAGCTATCAATTTGGCACATAGCTAGACAACATGACTGATCAGGCTACGATCGACCTTAGGCTGCCTTTCCAGCAGCTTGCTGGAAAATCTGGCGTTCGGATTCTGACATTCGAGCTGCATGGAAGTTGGCAATGAAAACTGAAGCTCTGGAGTCAACACGAGGATCAGGCTTCACAGAAACAAGCGGACCCTTGTCATCATCAAAAGGCCGGATTTTTCTTGGACTCATTACATCATCGTTGCCATAATAAGCATCCTGATCACCCGTTCGTCGTGGCTTTCTAGCCTTGAAAAAGCTGAAGAAAGAGGAGGAGGAAGATTTCTTTTGCTTGTTGCCAACCATAGTTGCTAGCTAGTTTCTTGGTTTTGGTAGCGAGGTGTTAAGCAGTTACACCAAGTTCTAATTTGTCTTGTTGAGGTAGGCTCAAGTGATCAGTAGGGAAGTTGTGTGTTGTTGGTATTGAAATTATGAGAAGCGCGAGACATGAATTTATAGGGGGAGGGGAGGGGAGGGGAGGGGTATCTTGTGATATTTAATTGGGTGGACATGATCAAATACCATAGGCATACTTGAGAAAGAAATCATTGACCATCTACAGTTCCTGGTAGCAAAACTCAAGGGAAAGCATATGGAATATATTGTGGTCCGCTACTCGGTAAGAAATTGGCCATTATTGACCCTTTGAAACAAGCAATCGATCTCATGATCATCAACAGCTTGATCCTCAATTAAATTCTCTTCTTCTATTCTTCCTTGTGCTTTATCCTCCTTTGAATTTGCATTCCTTTCTTAATTCATTACCCCCTTTAACTTTGTTGGCTGTCTAATATCTAATTGTTCTTGGGGTCCTTTACTAGAATTTTGTTTTTCATTTCTTTGTAACTTCCACACATTTTAGTTTTAAATCAAGTTATAGTACTAGAAGTTAGGTTGGAAAGTTTTTTTATATTAATTTCATCTTTTGTTTTTCTCAATTTCAATTTTAGATTTTTTTTGATAGATCAGGATGTTTTTAGACCGACCAAGTCAATTGAATCATGTTAGGACAACTCTCATAATTTAATTTTAAACCTGAACTAGACAAAGAGTTGGATCAGAAAATTTCAATGTTTACCCATCAAGTCGAGTTTAATAAAAATTCCAAATAACTCTTTATAAATATTTTTAATAGTTATTTTTTAAAAAATTCATGTTACTCGTCACTCTTTAATTTATCAATAAAATAAATTGTATTTTCGTATCAGTGTGTGGACATCGAGAATTTAAGATTCTTTCTCTAACCATTCTTGCATGTGAGAAGTTTCTGAAGTTTTCTCGAGGGGTTTAAACATTTATAGTACTTTTATTATATATATAAATATATATTCTTTCTTGACAACTTATTTTGAATTTGATTAAATTTTTATTTTGCTTTTTTAAAAAAAAATAAAATAATTAACACAATATTAAATAACATGACACGTCTTAGAATCCCGGTTCAATTAATCTTTATTTATTATTAACATCTCTCTTAGAATCCCAGTTCAATATTTATCGATTAATTTTATTATTTATTAAATGCACTAACCATGTATTCAAGACTGATTGTAACAATGAAAGAAACCACATTAACCCCTCCTCTTGGAAATTATGTAAAGTAATTAAGTCACTGTACATACTCTACCCTTTTCCTTCAGCTAGCATCTTAATCAAATTAAATTACTTGTAAATCATAGGAATCGATAAGGCGTATCCTTCTTGGACAGAATTAAGACTATAAAAATCAATTTTAATTAATAGAAATAATTTTTTAGTTTAACATGGGTGTCCGGGCCAGCTTACGCGCACCTCGACTAATCCCACGGGCCCTGAAGTTAACGACCATGTAAGCCTCCAGTGGCCATCATATGAGCAATCACAGGGCTCGAACCTAAGATCACAGAGGAAGCAAACCTTTTAGTCCCAAGTTTTTACAACTGAGCCACCACCTACCTACTTTAATTAATAGAAATAATTAATTGGAGGCTGAGCTGTGACCATCAAGAAGAGCGTGTTTGGCAGTGTGGTTGCAGGTGCTTTTCAAATAACTTTTCGTGCCAAAATGCATGCAAATGATGTTTTTTCATTTTTTAAAAATTATTTTTGACATCAGCATATCAAAACGATCCAAAACATACAAACCATATTAAATTTTAGCAAAAATTTTTTTTTTTTTGAAAACGCAGCCGCAGCCACGTTCCCAAACATACTAGAAGAAGATGATACTGCACCAATTAACAGCAGCAAATTGTACAGAAAAAGAACAGATTGTAGGCAGTATATATATATATTATTACTAAACTGCAGCTGGTTTCATAAATCTCAGATTCTTCCTAAAGTATTTTTTATGCACTTTAATTCCCAAAAAGATCATATACTTTCAATGCCGGCAGTAGTAAAATTGAGCCTCTTGTATTTGATAGCTGTGTTGCTAAAGAGCTCCCATCCGTTCATGTTAAAATTATTTAAAAAATATATTTATTTTATTTATTTATTTTCATCACTCCAACGAAACATATCTTTATCTTTTTCATAATGGAACATTAACCAAATTCAACCTTGAAAATTAATCCATCCACACACACACACACACAGTCTAGGCCACAACCACAACTAAAACGATGAATTCTTGAAAGAGATTAGGGGAGAAATTAAGAAGGTGTGGATGATGAAAAAAAAGTACATTTAAATAATAAATTTTTATACAATGGACACTTCCA
>Ga0307516_10008356_pt1 | contig 11729 bp, 18 predicted proteins | sample 19_EM_MG_FD_203310 | JGI IMG/M metagenome (GOLD analysis project Ga0307516, IMG submission 203310) | Populus trichocarpa ectomycorrhiza microbial communities from riparian zone in the Pacific Northwest, United States - 19_EM | ecosystem: Host-associated > Plants > Roots > Unclassified | place...
TTGATGCGATGGCAGGTGTCACAGTGGTCGACGTATCTGTGGATGTACTTTCGTTGCCCTGGCCAGTAGAAATTTCGGCTAACAAGTTCCAGGGTTCTTGCTCGGCCCGGGTGTCCTGCGGCTTGCGCGTCATGGTGGTCTCTTAATATGCGTAGTCGCAGGGTGTCATTGTCCGGGACCCATATGAGGCCGTCGTACATTAACAACCCGCTGTTTTCCTCACTTAACCCTAGCGCGATCTTTCCATCACGGGTGGTCCCACTCGCTTTTTCCCTCCGGATTTCTTGGATCTCTTTATCTGCTGCGCTTAGTGTCCGGATTTCATTCAGGAGTTCCTTGTCTATCTCGAGGTTGATGGTTTCCATTGTATTGGCCTGGAGTGCTTCAAACGCTTCTTCGGGTAACAGGATTCGGCCATGGTTCTGTTGATGCTTCATATCCCCTTCCCAGGGAGAGTCTTCTGACTTTCTAGAGAGGATGTCTGGTTTGCCGGCTAATCTTCCTGGTCAGTATTTGATCGTGAAGTCGTAGTTTGCTAGCCCTCACCCCATCGGGCCTGCCGTAGGTTGAGATCTTTTTTCGTTTTCCAATATTCGAGGTTTTTCTGGTCCGTGAGAATCGTGATTTTGGGTCCCGTTGTTTTGCAATAGGTATCCCATTTTCGCAGTGCATCCACGATCGCCAGTAGCTCTTTGTTGTGGATATCGTAGTTGCGCTCCGGGTCCTTGAGTTTCCTTGAGTAGTAGGCTACTGGGTGCAGAATTCCGTTATCGTCTGGTTGCGAGCAAATTGCCCCTATGGCGTAGTCCGAGGCGTCTGTTTCGATGGTGACGGCTCGTTCTGGGTTGAAGTGCTGTAGTATGGATTCCGTGATCATTGCCGTTTTTAGGGTATCGAACGCTCCTTGCTGTTTGTTGCCCCATTCCCACTCTTTTTCCTTCCTTGTGAGGGAGGATAGGGGCGTCATGATCTTACTGTAGTCTCTGATAAAGCGAGGATAGAAGTTGGCAAATCCCAGGAAACTCTGGATTCCTTTTACATTCGTTGGCTCTTTCCATTCCTTGATTGTTCAGATCTTTTCTTCGTCCATTCACAGTCCCTTTGGTGATATGACATATCCCAAGTATTCTGTTTCCATTGTATGGAATTCGCATTTAGATGCTTTCAGCATGAGCCCGGTTTCCTCAACTCCTCTCAAGATTGTTCGGACGTGCCTCCGGTGGTCTTCCAGATTTTGCGAGAAGATGAGGATGTCGTCCAGACATGCCACACAGAAAATATCCAGGTATTCGCTCAGAATCTCGTTTATCCATCGTTGGAACGATGCTGGTGCATTGGTCAACCCGAAAGGCATGACGCAGTATTCGTATAGTCCGTAATGCGTTTGGAAGGCTGTTTTCCACTCGTCTCCTGCTGCAATTCGGAGGTTGTAATATGCGTTGCAGATATCGAGTTTGGTGTAGACGGTGGCACTGGACAGTTCATCCAGGGATTCTCCGATCAATGGCAATGGTGTCCGGTCCTTGACCGTGATTTCATTTAATTGTCGGTAATCCACGCACAAGCGTAGTCCTCCATCCTTCTTCTTCACAAAATGGATCGGCGCTCCGGCTGGGAAAGTGGATGCACGGATCCATCCTTGTTTTTCGTTGACATCCAAGTATTCTTCGGGAGCCTTCATTTTCTTGTCATTCAGGGGTCGCAAGGGCTCATACGGGGGCGTTTTCCCTTCCTCCAGTGGGATATGATGATTCTGCGTGCAGCGAGGTGGGGGTGTCGTTGGTTCTTGTTTGGTGAATACATCAAGGAATTCGTGATATTCTGGGGGAATTGGTATCTTGCTTGTCTTGGAGGTTTCTTTGATTTCGTCGATTACTGTCTGACATACCTCCTATAGGTCTGTTTCGCCGATTTTCCAGTTCTCCTCTTCTGCCGGTGTTTTCTTATAGTATTGCTCTGTGGCCTTTTCTTCTGGGACTGTGTTGGCTCTTGGTGAGCTGGGTAGGTATTTCTCGGCGCAGTGGTCAGAGTGGAATTTCACGGTGTGATTCTTCCACCCTATCACTGGGTCGTGGAGTTTGAGCCACGGGAGTCCCAGGATGATCAGGGCGTTCCCGATCGTGATGCAGTGTAGCCGGATGTCCTACTCGTGATGGTTGATGGTTAGGTGGATTTGAGCGTCGTGGGTTACTGGCCCTCCGGTGACCTCACTTCCGTCGACTGTCAATACTCGTCTTCGCGTTGTTTTTTGTTGCATAGGTATTCCGCTGGCCTCAGCATAGGCCTTATCGATGAAGTTTTCTGATGCCCCACTGTCCACCAAGGCTGTAGTGGTGCATTCGTTCCCGTCTGTCCCCTGGATTCGTACTTTGATCATATTTTTCTCCCGGCGGTCGTATCGGGCGGTTCGTACTCGGTACGGGGGCTCTTCTTCGGGTTTGACAACAGGTGTTTCCCTCGGGTGGTGGTTGTCGGCACTTATTCCCTCGGGTTGTCGTTTCCCGACAGTTCTTCTTTGGTCGTCTCCTCGAAGGTGGCTTCCGCGGCCCTGTATGGTCTTCTCCATGGAACTCGTTCTTTCCTGGGCTGGGGGTATTCTTTTGCGAAATGTCCTTTCTTTCCGCAGTTGTAACATTCTCCCGTGATTGCTCGTCGTGGGAATCAGTTCGGCGTTCCCCTTGCGAATTTGAATTGTCGGGTGGCATCGAGGTCCATCGGGTCTCCTGGGGACGTCGACGGAGGCTCCTTTGTGTTGACGTGGAAGCGCGCTTCTGGGTTGGTGGTAGGTCGTCGATTAATGACTCCGAGGTTGCATAGGCAGCGATCCGTTTTGATGGCAGCCGTGGCATAGTCCACCAAGACTGTGGCGGGGGTTTCGCTCATGACTAGGTACCTTTTTACCTCGGGGTGTAATCCGTCTCGGAATCGTGCAATGTATACGTTGTCCGCCTATGGGAGGTCTGCTTTGATTCGCTGAAATTCGGCCCAGTACGTGGCTGCTGTCCGATTTCCCTGCTGGATCTTCTGGAATTTCTCGAACGCTATTTCTTCGGTGTCTACCTGGCCGAAGGCATGCTTCATGTTGGTCTTTAGTTCTTTCCAAGTCAGGTTGATTCCACCTTCCTGGTTTAGGAAGGTTTCCACCCAATTCCATGCCACCCCTCGCAGTAGGGAGGATGCATATCCTGTTTTCTTCTCATCATCATCGAATCGGTTTCCCTCGGTTCTAAACTTCAGCTCGCACTGGGCGAGAAACGTTTTGAATTTCGTTTTTTCTCCTTCGAATGGTTCCGGGTCCCTGGACTTTGGGTAACTGGTCTGCGGCGGTCGGTCGCGTGCAGCTAAAAGTGTTTGCAGCATTTTTGTTGTCAACAGGTGGGGTCCCGGGGCTTCCGTCATTCTTTTGAGTTGTTCGGGGCACTCGGGGCTCTGGGGTCTAGATCTTTGTTTGGGGGTTACTGGGCTTGGCGCTCGCTGGTCGTCAGGGATGTCCCTGAATTCGCTAAGGTTGAGGGGGTCCCCAGTGCTTTCGTCCTGGGAATCCACTATGTCTTTTTCGTTGCTACGTCAGGTGTCGATGGGGAGACGCAATCTAGTGTCAAGATCCTGCCTTGACTTCTCCGTTCTGGCTCGACAGGCAACATAGGCTTGGGTCTGCGGAGCGAGCGCTCCTACTCACACTTCGGGCGTACTCACACTTCCGGTGTATTCACACGTCTGGCATGGGCTCGTTGTTCTCACGGTATCCGTCACGCCCAGTGTGGTCTCTTCGCGGCTCTTCTCACACGCCTTGCGTGGGCTCGTTGTTCTCGCGGTATCCGTCACGCCCGGTGTGGTCTCCTTGCGGCTCTTCTCACACGCCTTGCGTGGGCTCGTTGTTCTCGCGGTATACGCCACGTCCGGCATGGTCTCTTCGCGGCTCTTCTCACACGCCTTGCATTGGCTTGTTGTTCTCGCGGTATCCGTCACGCCCGGCATGGTCTCTTCGCAGCTTTTCTCCCACGCCTTGTGTGGGCTCGTTGTTGTGGGGAGGGATGGTCGCAGCGCCGGTTACGGGGATAGAGAGGTAGGTCTGTGGAGAGAGATAATAGATTGTGTGGAGAAGAATCTCCAGACTAGCTACCACGCCCTTCCTTTATACTTTTCCTTCCCTCTGTGGAATTACAGCTTGTCCGCAAGACTGACACAGTTCCTCCGTCTAACATTATGACTCAATCGCCGCGCCCAAGGAATACACATGATCGCACGCGGCCGCCGCACGGCCAACACTCTACTCGCAGCAACAGGAGAAAGGACGCGCAAGCAGTAACGGTAAAGGAAAGGAAGACTGACGTACAACTTAATCAAGGGAAAACAATACTCGTAATGAACATGGGAGAAGGACACACAAGCTCAATCAATGGGAGACAACAAACATCGCGGACAGGAGAAAGGACGCGCAAGTAACATAACGGAGATGAAGGAGAGAGGTCTAGACCGGCCAGCGGTCGGGGATATCGCTACCAGAGCGATATGGTGGACATCGGTCGAGGCGCCTAAGGGCGGAGGATGACCGCGGCTGTGGCCGCGGAAACAAGGACGAGCCACAGGGCGACAAGGGTGAGAGTGGCACCGGCGCCGGCGCCAAGAAGCCTGTCGCGCCAGGTTCCTGACACTGTGTCTCTTTTCAATGTTGTCGAGCTTAGGATATCAGAATCCAACAATTGGCTCAACGATGTCCGTAGAGAATACACTGAGGATTTGATCTTTGGTCCAGTTCTGGAATACCTAAGTGCGGACGGTTTGACAATTCCCAAGATGAAGAAGGAGTTAAGAACGAGGGAAAGAACAAATTCGTATTTTCATGAGGATGGTCTTTTATATCACAAACTGCCAGGAGGAAAACTTTGTATTCCAGACAATCTGTGAATGGATGATATTTGGGAAGCCCACGATGCTATTCTTGGAGGCAGCTATACAGGAATCAAAAAGACCATTACAGCAGTTGCCTCTTGCTTTCATTGGCCTAGGATGACAAATTCAATTGCCAATTGGGTACGTTGATGCGATATCTGTCACAGAATCAAAAAACAAGAATGTGAAACCATCTGGACTTCTTCAGGTGTTACCGACTCCACAGGAATGAGCTGAACGGGTTAATATCGATTTCATCACCAAGCTGCCTACATTGGAGTCTGGACATGATGCATGTGTAACTGTGATTGATCCATTGACGAAGAGAACGCACTGGATTCCAGCTACCGAAGCCAATTTAACTGCGGAGACGTTTACAACTGCCTTTATTAATGGATACTTTCGGTTGCGAGGACTACCCGTTTCTATCATTTCAGATTGAGATGCCAGATTCACGTTCAGTTTCTGACAATCTCTGTGTTCACAGCTTGGTATTAAACTGCAGATATCAACAGCATATCACCCACAGTCAGACGGACAAGTCGAAAAAGCCAATGCCACACTGGAGACCTTCTTGAATGTGTACATCATACAACTAGAAAATCCTGTAAATTGGGATCAACTGCTCCCATTTAGCAGAATTCACCTACAATGTGGCCAAGCACAAGGCGATTGGAATGTCACCTTTCCAAGCAGATATCGGTTATATCCCAAGACTACCATTGGATTTACTGGCTCCTGGACCTTTCATACTGAACTCCTCTTCTGCAACTACCTACACTGAGAATTTGACAAAGACCTTATGGATGCTTCACAAACGAATGGAGGAGACCCAGTTGGCAAAGGTGACAGAAGTGAATGAACACCGACAACAATACCCCTTTAGAGTAGGAGATGAGGTGTTTCTTGATACATGTCTTCTTCCAGTTGGTTACGCCAATGTCACAGGAGTTGCCAGTGATGTCACGAATTCGCGGAAATTTCAACATCCATATGCCGAACCATTCAAGCTTCTCAAACAAGCTGGAAACAATACTTTCTTACTCAACATTCCAACCCATTGGAGATTACACCCAGTTTTTGATGTCGTACAACTGAAGCCATCAAATGTCGACAAAACATGAGATCATCCGCCACCGCCACATTTACGATCGACCATAGCTGCTGCTGCCAAATACGAAGTGGAAGGATTTCTTGAACACCAGGGGACAGTGGCTCGTGACCTCAAGTACCTCGTGAAATGGGTTGTATATCAAAACCCAACCTGGAAGCTATTGGAAAATTTGAAGGAAGGGATTAAAGAGATTCTCTGGGACTATCATGCTGCGAAAGGACTTCGAGTCTATCAGTGGATGAGGGACAAGGGAGGATAGAGTTTTTGGTTGGAGTTTGGGAAAGTGCAAGTTTTGAAAATGTTTTAAGGGGCAAATTGTAACAGAGGAGGGGACTTGTTTTCTTGAGTGGGGAGTGGTTGTAGGAGTGGGACTTGGGAGCCAACGCTAGGCAGAGGATGCTAGCCCAGAGTAGGCTAGTCTAGATAGTAGGTTTGGTGGATCCTTCCTATAAGGATCCACTACCTCCCCGATCTCTAGAATGGACATGCTTCTCGATCCCCCTCACCTTCCTGGCCGAAGCCAATGCCACCCGAGAAGAGCATCTGGTGACCTTCCAAGGCAATGTGGAAAGAAAGATGGTGGAAATAGAAAGGGAATTAAGGCAAGCCCGCGAAGAAATCTGATGAGTAGCAACTTAGATACCTCTGCCAGCCTCACCAAGACCAAAACCGCCAACGGCGGAGCCCCTTCATCCCTGGCATAAGCCAGTCTGACTTCCAAGTAAAAGTGCACTGGGAAACTCGAGTGGACCAATACTGCCAACCACCCAGCCAACTCTGGAGAGTCCCTTCCAGCCAGCCCCTCCTCCAGCAACAAGAAGGTTGCAACAACCGGCCATTTCGGTCTCGCCCCCATACGGGAGAAACCCACACGGTGTGGGAGCAGGAGGGCCCCCCTCAAGCACGCCATTGGGACCGTTAACCCCACCTTTACTGCCATCCGCATTGCCTCCACAATCCCCTCCAAGGAACCCATGACCAATGTTCACCCCATAAGAACTAGTACAGCTCATAGCGGAAGGTGTGGCATGGGCCCAACAATATGTGGAGCCAAGGGCAGAGCGGGTAAATACCTTCCGCCTTAAAATGAAGAACCCGGACAATTTTGACAGGAAAAGCACCACTGCCTTTAACCAATGGTGGGAAACAATCACCATGTATCTAGGCTGCTACCCCGAAACGGTGGATCAGCAGAAAATCGCCTGGGTCGGAACCCTCCTAATGGCGACTACGTTGGCCTGGTACCTGCACCATTACCAAGACCTCCAAGGCAACGATACTTGGACCAATTATTCGGCAGCCATAAAAACGGAATACTGAAATGAGCAAGAATTGGCTGATGCACAGCTAAAACCGAGACAGCTGAAATACCAGGGGTCCATCCACACCTACATGATGGAGTTTAGGGCACTCAACCACTTCGCCCAGGCTACGGAAGAAGGCCTCAGAGAAAAGATAGACCTCACAATGCCGGACCGTATACCGAACATGCAATTCAACCAGAATCCGGATGACCCATTGGACAATGAAGCCTTCCTTCAGGCCACCTACCAAGCTGGGCTACAGGTTCAGAAGAAGAAAGCCCTGAAACAGGCCAAGGAAGCAATGAGAAGAATGGGACCTAGCAGTTAGGGCGGATCAGGAGGATCGGCCCAGCAGGAAAAGGAAGGTCAGTACAAAGGGAGTTCAGACAATGCCAGAAAAGGCAGAGAAGAAGAAAAAGAGGCTCGGACGCCGTGAAAAACAGAAAACCCAACCAGACAAAGCCGGGGATACTACAGGCAAAAAGACAGATGGGTAACGAAGAAAGATACTCTAAAAGGGGTCCCAGAAAAAGAGCAAGAAGAATATGGGAAAAGTCGGGAGGACTGCTGGAGATGCGGCCGGAGCAGCCATAAAACTTACAAATACCTGGCCTTCAACACCAGGAAAGGAACTGTTCTCCCAGCTGCTCCATGGAAAGCAGCAGCCGCCTCAAACCAGAAAAGGAAACGGAATGAGGATCTGGAGGAACCACCAGGGGCTAAACTACAAAAAGTAGCGGCAGTGGAAACCATGGACCTCGACCACGACAAAGCCCCACTACCATGGGCGGATGAGTCTGAGGATTCAGATTTTTGAAAAGCCGGACAACATCACAGCCCAAGGCTTTTGCAATAATATGTGGGACATCCCGAAAACAGAAAAACTCGGAGGAACCAAGCTCTAGAACCTGGTCAAAAAAGTTAAAGGAACCTGTCAGCAGCACCCATCCAGTGGTGATGATGATACTCCACCAAGGAAAAAACCAACACCAGATACAGGTACTGTTGGATACAGGATGCTCAGTACCTTTGCTAAATAACGAAACCACCCGCCATCTACAAATACCCTTACTTGCTCACAATCAGGGCAGAAAGATAGAAGGCTATACGGGGGAGGCTGTGCCAGGAGCAGGAAAGTCCTACATGGGACTGCTATGACTCAGTACCATAAACATCACACAAACGAAAGTTTCGAAGTATCCCCAATGGAGAAAGGGATCGACGCATTCCTACCCTTCTGGTGGATTATGAAACACTCACCATAGGGGGAATGGAGCAACGAAGAAATACGATTCAACAGCCCACATCAGCAAAAAAATGAAAAGTTGAAGTATATTGCTTTTTTTCCAAGTGAGACACCAATTTTGAATTTCCTTTCTCGGCATTTTAGAGGATATAAAAGAGATTTTTTTTTCAAAATCCTTACGGGAGCAAAATTTAAATTCTCTCTTACAGAAGCTTAATAAAGCTTAATAAAGCTTACGGGAGCACCGGGAGCACCGGGAGCATTTTTCTAGTTTTTACTGATGCAAACTGCCTAAAGAAATGCACCAAGTTTGAAGTAGTAGACTTCTGACTAACATTGGACGAATCAGTGGCCACGGAACCAACGGCCCGCATCATAGGATATGTATCCATGGGAAAAACTGACGACAATTCCCTGAATCAAATCCCAATAGAATTTCGCCAGTACTTAGGGATTATGGGCAAAGAAGCGGCGGATAACCTTCTAGAGCACCGATCATACAATCGCAAAATCGACCTCAGAGAAGGAAGCACAGCACCTTGGGGACCTATTTAACCCTTCTCTGAAGTGGAACTCCAAACTCTCAGGGAATGGCTAAAAGAAATGGAGAAAACAGGGATAATAAAAAGATCGACTTCCCCAGCAGGATCCCCTATTCTGTTCGTCCCGAAGCCCAGCAGCCAAGAACTCAGACTCTGCATCGACTACCGAGACCTGAACAGCGTCACCATCCCAAGCCGATATCCACTTCCGCTGATGCAAGAACTGTAGGACTGGGTGCAGGGAGCCCAGTAGTTCACAAAATAAACCTGAAAAACGGATTTAACTTGATCCGAATACAGGAAGGTGACGAATGGAAAACCGCATTTCGAACTCGATATGGACTCTTTGAATTCCAAGTAATGCCTTTCTAATTAACCAATGCCACGTCCACATTCCAAGATATGATGAACCATGTCTTCTCCGACATGCTGGATGTCAGTGTATTAGCCTACATGGATGACATCCTGATATAAGCAAAAATGGAGGAAGAACACGGCACCCTGGTAAGAGAAGTCTTAAGAAGGCTGCAGGGAAATAGTCTGGCAGTCTCTCTGGAAAAATGTGTTTGGAAAAAGCAAGAAGTGGAATTCCTCGGTTATATCATTGGACGACACAGAGTCAAGATGTCACCAGAAAAGGTGGACACAGTACTGAGCTGGAAAAGACCTAAGTCGCTAACAGAGGTCCAATCCTTGATGGTATTCGCCAACTTTTACCGACGATTCATACAGGACTACTCCCAGGTAGTCCAGCCACTCACAGAACTGACCAGTAAGGAAGCAGGGAAGGAGTGGTCTTGGAACCCAGAAGCAGGAACAGCCTTCGAAGAACTGAAGAAACAGTTCACCACGGCCCCTATATTGGCCCATTTTGACCTGGCCAGACCCATCAGGAAAAAAATTCTGCATCCGGACACTCCATACGCGTCTGAAATGTTTGTACACTCGGGATGCAACATGGCAAGGTAGTCTCACTCCGGAAGACGCAGGTCAGTGCACATGCTACTCCAGACGAAAACCGCCCATGGATAAGAGTACTAGACGGAGATGGGCAGCGCATTGGCCTTCCGGACGAATAATACCAGCGCAAATGTCTTCCGGACGATGCGTGCTGCAGCATCTACCTTACATGCAAGGAGGGTCAGGGCATTTGCCATCTGGACGCAGCATGTGTCTTACAGATGCAGAGTGGCAAGGCAAATGTCCTCCGGATGGCATGTGCCATGGCATCTGCCTTCCGGACAAGAAGTGTTAGGGCATTATTCCTTCCGGACACAGAGCTTCAAGGAAAATATCCTCCGGATGACACATGCCACAGCATCTGCCGACTGGACGACGCACGCCATAGCGTCTGCCTTCCGGACGAGGAGTGTCAGGGCATTATTCCTTCCGGACGCAGAGTGTCAAGGCAATTGACCTCCAGACTATACGTGCCACGGCATCTGCCTTCCAGATGATACGCGTGACAGCATCGGCCTTCCGGACAAGAAGTGTCAGGGTATTTTTCCTTCCGGACGCAGAGTGTCAAGGCAAATGACCTTCGGATGACGCGTGCCATGGCATCTGCCTTCCGGACGAGGAGTGTCAGTGCATTTTTCCTACTGGACGCAGCGCGTATCTTACAGACTCAGATTGTCAAGGCAAATGTCGTCCGGACGGCGTGTGCTGTCACGAATCTGGTGCGACAGGCTCCTGGGTACCGCGGCCGGCGCTGCCATCACCCTCACCAGCCTATGGCTCCTCCTCGTCTCCGCTGCCGCAGCCGCAGCCATCTTCCGCACCTAGGCGCCTCGCTCGATCACATCGCTCTGGTAGCGATATCCCTCAAACCCGACCACCGGCCGGTCTAGATTCTTCTCCTTTGTTTCCATTTGGGTATGCTTGCGCGTCCTTTCCCCTGTTTTCTCTGTTTTGTTGATTGCACATCCTTTCTCCTGTTGTCACCATTATGTTGCTTGCACGTCCTGTCTCCTGTCATCGTTACGTATGTTGTTTCCCATTGGGTATGCTTGCACGTCCTTTCTCTGTTCCTTACTGCTTGCGTGTCTTTTCTCCTGTTGCTGCAGATTATCAAAAAAAAGATTACAGTAGAGATATATGGGTGGAGATGGTAGACAGTAGATTCGATAACCCTCCTCTTTCCAGGCGGCAGAGACATCTCTATATACATGATCGTCTCCGACTTCCTCCGTGCCCAGTTTCTTACCACCAAAGGCACCCGACACAGAATCCGCATGAACTGCCTCTTCTGCGTAGTCGCCACCGTCTTATGCACTGACGCGCGGTGTCGCCACCGTCTTATGCACCGACACGCGGTGTCGCCACCGTCTTATGCACCGACGTGTGGTGTCGCCACCGTCTTATGCACCGATGCGCGGTGTCGCCACCGTCTTATGCACCGACGGCGTCGACTCATCTTCTCTCATCTTGACACTTCCCCTCTTGCTGCGTACCGTTGAAAAAACAGAGCAGCAAGTAAGCAACAAAAGACAGCAAGACAGTAAAGTCAACCTCATAAAGCAAATCCCCGCTGGCCTCATTAAAACCTCTGCAGTAGCAAAACCTCGTGGGAAAAAACTGATCTGCTAGAGGACAAAAGAGTGCCAGCTCAACGCAAGTACAACAATGCG
>Ga0307516_10008357_pt1 | contig 11729 bp, 13 predicted proteins | sample 19_EM_MG_FD_203310 | JGI IMG/M metagenome (GOLD analysis project Ga0307516, IMG submission 203310) | Populus trichocarpa ectomycorrhiza microbial communities from riparian zone in the Pacific Northwest, United States - 19_EM | ecosystem: Host-associated > Plants > Roots > Unclassified | place...
CTACCCAACCGGTAACTCAAACCCCCCCCCCCCCCCCATCTCTATCCTTTCGTGCGGTAGGTTTTTTTTTTTATTATTATTCATCATTCGCATGCGACCTATCTAGATCATGGCAAGACGTACAATTTCGTGCCGGTAGGTGTAATACCTATGTACTTACGGTTTGACAACGACTGGAGATGGTTTTCAAGCAACTCAATCGGGTAGGTATAGTAACTAATCGGCTACACGACCCCGAACAGGAAAGAGAAGGGGAAAAAAAAATATCTAAGCCAAGATTTTACACTGCCGTCCCAATACCCAAACGGTTCCTTATTCGTACCCCCCCGTCTAGGTAGGTCCTCATTATTTCGATCACATAATCCCAAGAGAGGACAGCGGGAAGGCGCATGAACGCGAACCCTTGACCCCTCCCCTTCCCTTGCCCGAATCCGGATGTTTCTCCTCACACGGGCTATTATCCACTCCAATAGATACATACCCAGATCCTCCGATATATCTAGATACTATTCATCTACAGAAGTCTAGACAGTAGACTTTGACTACAACTGCAACCAGAGATCGCAACGTTGCCCTACCTTACACCTCACCTACCCACCTCTCTTCCACGCTGAAGAAGCAGGCTCTGATCCATCCATTACATATTCTAGTAGGCATGGCACGACGACCCAGTTGCATGTGTCGAATCAAAGTTCGCGTCGGTTTTGCCATATCCAACGTAAGAAAGACTCATGATTCGTTCGTATTGCGCCCCCCCCATGTATCTGTAAAAGACTACCCACTATGAAGGGGGGGAAAAAAGACAAAGAAAGCTTGCAAAATCCTCGCCGTTCCAAATCGCTCGCACGCAAAAAGGATCTACGTTTCCTTGGTCCCAACGCCCTGAGTAACGCCAGCGTCCCTCGGATCCACGATACCGACGCAGAGGCCGACCGCATTCACCACATCACTGGGCTCGAGCACGTGCCACTTCGCGGATGTAACCTTCGACCTCGGGCCAACCGTAACACTGAAGACATTCTTCAACTCGCCGGCTTCACCGCCATGCCCCTGCTCCTCGATCTGGTTGAGTGCGTCGAACATGTCCTCGTCGGTTCTATCGTCGCCTGCACAGAAGACGAAGCCCACTCCCTTTCTGTCATCGCGCTTCATGGCTTTCACGAGTGTGCGCGCGATCTCGCCCTTGTTGAGAGCCTGCGGACGGACTTCGAGATTGGCCTTTCCCTCCATCACTTCGACGGGCCATTGGCTGAGTGCAAGTTCCATCTCGGCGCGGCAGAGGTTCGCCATGTGACTTCCAAGCCCCAGTTCGGCGCGGCGGTAGTGCCACGTGACGGCTACATTCTTCTTCTCGATGAAAGAACCGGCCGTCTTTTCCGTGTACCGTGCGAACACGTCCTCGGCGACCGTCTGCCAACCCATATCCATGAGCTCGGCGAGGTTCTGCCATTCGGTTTGGCCGGGATGACGGAGAAAGCAACCGTGCTCGGCACTGAGGCCTAGCTCGTCGATGTGGCCGAGCCATTTGCTGAGGAAATTTTGATCACGGCCGGATACAATCCAGACTTGGTTGCCGGGCTCCTGCGCGAGGCGTTTGAGCGTGCGCACAACTCGGTCGGCGGGGATTGCCATCTCCGGATCCGTCACGATCGGCGTCAGTGTGCCATCGTAGTCGAACATGAAGAGACGCTCCTTACTCTCCTTGTAGGCGGCGAGCAGACCCTGTGAGTCCAGCACCGGCGTGATGGGATGGGAGGCGTCGTACACAAGTTCGTCGAAAAGACATCTCAGGAAGTGCGAGTTCCATGCCTGCGAGGTATTGGTCGTCACGTATTCGTAGAGCTTGGCGTGATGCGCTCTCTTCTCTTCATCCGACATAGCTAGACATCTCGCAATCTCGGTCGCAACCTGCTTAGTGTTTGTAGGGTTGACAATGATAGCATCCTGCAGTGACTCGGCTGTTCCAGTAAATTCGGACAGGATGACAGGACCATGTGTGTCTCCCTGGCAGATGATGTATTCTAGAGATGCAGTGTTCATTCCATCACGGACACTGGTAATCAACGCGAGAGCAGCGACGCGTAGAAGCGCAAAATACTCTAGGGGCTGGAGATATTGCGGGTAGTGCTGGACGGGGGTGTAATGAAGTGAGCCGAATCTGCCGTTGATCTGGGAAACTAGTTCGGACACCTTATTCTCGATTGCCTGTGATTCCACCAGAGACGACGGAGAAGTGATTTGAATCAACACGACCTATTGAATCAATCGGGTTAATGGCGTTATGACCGGACGACAGGTGTGGGATTACCTTATCAATCCATTCGCGATGTGTCTCCAGGAAGCGCTCAAAAGCCCGCAGCTTCTGCAGGACTCCACGAACACTGTCAAGTCTGTCACGGCCGACAATGATCTTTCTGTCTCCGTATCCGTTCTTGATCTTGGCCATATTTTCCTCGACACCCGGATTCCTCACTGCAGTATACACCTTCTTGTAATCGATTCCAATCGGCAACGCATGTACCGCGCAATGGGCTCCGTAAGTCTCAACTCCCGTACAGTTGCCCTTCGAATCCAGTGATTCCCTAAATCCAAGTATTCTCTTACAGCACGACACGAAATGCTCCTTATAAGTCTCGGATTGGAAGCCGATCATGTTAGAGGCTAACATGTCACTCAACAGCTGTTTGCGCCAGGAGAGGATACGGAAGATCTCTGACGACGGCCACGGCGCATGTATGAAGAGACCAATGTAGACACCCCCCCCGATGCGCCGGCGGAGGATCCCTGGTAGGACTAACAAATGGTAGTCATGGATCCAGATGATATCACCAGGGGTGTATATTTTCATGATTTCGTCGGCGTATGCATTGTTGAAGCGAAGATAATCTCTCCACCAGTCCTTCTCCACGAGCGAGGATCCCTCGGCCATAGGAATCGTCTGGGGGATGATGTAGTGAAATGTGGGCCAAAGAACTATAAGGATAATGAATCAGCATAGACCCACACGCACCCAGTCCACGAAATTGCTCACTTTTCTCCGCGTACTGCACCCACCGGGTCATTCCCGTCAGAGCAACGCCTCCATCCTCCTCGTCCCCCAACCACACAGCTCTGATGTTATTCCAACCAGCTTCAGCAGCACACCTTCCCAGTACACTCTGAAGCTGGTCCCTCTCTTCTTTTGTAACCCTCGGCACCTGCTCCTCTTCGGGTCTCTCGCAAGAGAAATTTGGCACCGTCATCGTCATCCTGTTCTGGGTCCCCTTAAAAACCGGAACTGGAGGTGGCGTCTGAAAACTCTTGGTCCGACTCGACAGCCCTGTTGGGATTCTTCCCGGAATGTTTCCTGTGGCCGGTGGAGGATTTCCAGCCTGAGCAGTCCTAGAATTCTGCAAATGCTGCAGAGGATTCGTCTTGGCCTTCGCCGAAAGCTCCGTGATATTGCCAGTCCATCCCACGATGGTATGGTTCCAACCGCTCTCCTTGGACGCCAAATGTTTAAGCGTATCGTACATGGCGGAAGATCCACGCCGCGGGGTCAACTCCCACGTTGAGCTGCCAGCTTCGCGTTCATCGACGTCTTTGGTTTTCCGTCGGTAGCCGATAGTATATGGAGTGAAGCAGGTGACAGAGATGATGTTGCCCGAAAGCTTCAGCTTCGATGGGGCGTCGGTTGGTGTGGGGAGGACAATTCCATCATCGGTCGGGAAGATGGATTTAGCGAGCGGGGAGGGCTTTGCAGGCGCGTCGAGGATGGTCATGTTTTCCGTGTTTTCCGTGGTGAGGCAGGTTGGCGAATGCAATGCGCAATGGAGATCGGGTAATGATTTTGTTAAGGGTTGGATGCTGCGAATGAGCTAAAGTGAACCCTTTACTCCATACAGACAGCCGGCAGCGCAAATCACTAGTGAAGCCTGTGGTTCACGCATCAGATCATTCCTCAGTACATGATGTGGGGTAGACAACATACAAGGATCGTGCAAAAGCAATTGTGGTGGTGGTTTTGGTGGTTCGGTAGAGTGGTGAAATGAAGTTTGGAGGAGTTTGGGAGGAAGGAGAGGAACGGGACGAGAGTGGGAGAAGTTGGGAGGGAGGAGGGGATGTGTTGGAGTTGAGGGGATAAAAGCGGCCGATCAATTGGGCGTAGAAAATGAGGGGCGGTTGACGGAAAGAAGTGGAAGAAGTCGGATAGCCAAGCGAAGGGGATGAAGGTGGAATGGTGGGATATGTAGGTACATAAGTGCGCGGACGGGGCCGCTCAACAAACTCCAACCCTGTAAATATATCGTGTATATACCGCTTCAGAGAGCCGTCGGTTTTCACCTTTCACGCCACTTTTCTGACGCCCGTTTCCTTTCTCCCACCCCCTCGGCACCGATATGTCGTTGCCAATACATACAGAGGATTATCTTGCCTATGGACTGTTCTCGAGGAGTCTTCATTCTTGCAACCATGGATGATGTCACCGCCTAATCGCGCAGCCAAGACGTCTGATCCCTGCAAGTCGATGAGTGTGGAAGGAAGACCCACCTCCGCTTTAGCATCACAAAGAACGAAGGGAGTAGCGGCTATGACGCGCGGTGTACTCTACATAGTTACCACCATGAAGATTTAGAGTAAAGTGCACAGTTGATCCCACGGTGTCATTCTAAACGCCTTCAGGGAAAGACGTTTGCGCGTCCGTTCCGGCGGGTTACATATGAGATGGTTGGCTCGGAACACTCTCCATAAATCTCCGAGTACATACAGATTCGCAGCGATCCGATTGATCAGAGTTTGTCTGGCACGCACCCACGTGGGGAGCAAATACACTATGTATGTGCATAGATATTCCGCTTGATTTCTGTGCCACTACTGTGGGAGCGGAACTCAGCAACTGGACCATGTCAGGATTCAGGAGTGGGACTTGAACCCACGCTCAGTTTCCACCACGTAACGAAGGTAATCCTAACCAAGTAGCTATGACTAACGCAGCCATTCTGCCTTGAGTGAGAAAATAATTTAGTAAGAGTCTGTCCTAATAGCTGAGGAGGATACCATGAGCGTCCGGTCTTCTATTCAACCGTAGACCTCACGAATGATCAATCCTACAAGCAGAAACCCACCCCGCAAATTCTAGGGCGTGAGAACACACGTCCGAGGAAAGGCAGTATGCCTACTGTATCATAGTAGATCAGGGCGATTTGATTCCTTTCGTAGCCCTACGCCTGCCAAAAACTTCGAGAGCAGCGTTGCTGACTGCCTTAACTTCAGACACCCGAGTCCTAGTCCCATCGGTCTATACTTGCACACAATTCCCCGCTGAAGTCCGGACCGCATTATGCAGTCACAATCGAATTTGGTACGATGTATCGAGAAGAGGAGATATGTACATGTATATACCGATCAGTGCTACGGCTATCTCCATCCGCCGTCCGTCCATGAACTACCGCCCGCATTACTCCGCCGAACGCACCTGTGTATTTCCCATAAGCACCGTGAAAGCAAACTCCGATACGCCCTGTCGTGTTTACTCTCCATCTCCTTCTCGCCGCTCGGCCCTACGCCCTCGCCCCGCCGCCATTGGGGGTGTTCTTTCTTGCCTCCTTGATCATGTCAAAGATGCCCTTTTCCTTGAGCGCCTTGTTGAGGCACATCTTGTATTCCTTGAACAGCTCTTCACACTCCTTTGATGGCTCGGTTGATCCGCGAAGGTACTCTTTTCGCCCACGGAGTACCGCTCAATCAGTATCATTTCTTCTTGACGGAGCGGGAGCGAGGGGCGACTGACTTTCCGAATACCAGTTGATGAAACACGTATCGTAGCGCTCCTTCCGCTCGGAACATTCCTGGCAGGGACGGCGCTGTTAGCCACATCGCGGCGGTGGTGTTGGTGCATCATGGCTCTGTGAGCGGGCACGGTGGTGGGGGAGGTGATAGTGTTCATGCTGATGGTGATGATGGTGGCTTACGGGCGCGAGTGATGCCGACATCTCTGTCCTCTTCTGCTCCTTGTGGCTTTTCTTAGATCTGCTGTCGGTGGACACGCACGGTGGGGGTGGTGGACGCGCACGGTGCGGGTGGTGAACGGCAGTGATGGGATGTTTCGATGTCGCATTGACGGCAAATAGAGGATCGATGGATTCAGATGCCAAGAGTCGAGGTGATCATAGTTGGTGTGGATTGCCGCTAGTTAGTTAGAGTCATCCCAAGCTTGCATGAACTCCGCCTCGGCCCGATCCACCGACAGAGTGCCGGTCACCCCACAAAGTACAAACGAGGGGCACACAGGAATCTAGATATGTTATACGTTCCTGTCGGTAAGCCAGTGGGTAATAAGGATCTCCTCATCGTGGCTCTCGAACCAGGAGCTTTCAGCCTTGCACAGCACTCACTCGCAGAGTCGCATCAGGTGGTCAATTAATAGGGGGGAGAGACGAGTATATACCAATTGCTCCCAAGATTATGTACTCTTGGTGCTGGAACGCGACAAACAATGTGCCGGTGGCGCTGGCACGGAGAGGTAGTGGCGTCAATGCAAGCTATCCTTCTTTGATCCCTAAACGACGCGACGCAAAATAGCCTAGATACATACACTCAATGATGCAAGACTAGAGAAGAAAGTAGGTCTCTTAGTCTGACGTCGGTGGCACAGACACGGTATGTATGCATAGTTAAGTGGGGAGCTCTTTCCTCTCTCTCTTCCTTCTGTTAGTTACATATATAATTACTTATGTACGAATCTCAGGTCAACAATCTTGTCTCCCTTCCGAATCTAAAGATAAAGAGAGTCTGTTGAATGATTTCTGAGCCAATTCGCTGACTGGTTAGTGACGTTTTCTACTTTCGAGTCAAATGTCCCAATTTCAATGCGGCGACTGAGATTATGAACACGAGCATGCTTCTATCGGCGTTCATCTTGGAAGGGTGCAAACCATTCTAGTCTTCAACGAAGATGCCCAGATTCTTCAAGCATCCAAGGATTTGTCTCGTCGAGTAGACGACCGTTCAATGGACTTGTATGGACCATTTTCTTTGTATTGGCATTAATCTAACTTTGATCTTTTAAGGAGCCCAATACGGCGGCACGTCTTGCCAACGCACATCATATGTACCACGCATCCCGCAACATCTCGAGTCCTCTTTGCACCGTCCGAAATGGACATGTTCGTAGCTTCCCTCACAACGGAAGCGCGATTCACGCGCTCAATGGTTGGCTGCAAGGCTCCCCGCTCTTATTTCTTGGTGGCATTAACTATTAATAGGGCGTGACTTTAACGCGTTGTTGGTCGCATATGTACCGCCCAGCTGGCTTGGGAAATATCGCGGAACGTAAACATCGCTTCAAGAGTTTGATCGGTATTGTCATCATTGTCTTGGACTAGACCGGCTCGACTCGATCAAGTTGCAGTTTTTCAAGTACCGAAATGAATAGGCCAATCAGAACGATGGGTAGGAATATGACTATCTGGTTTTTGGGACTTATAGGCCTTGTTTGGTAGGGCGATCCCACAGGTCCACACATTCGTAAGTTTGGAGTCAGCTGCAATGTCGAAGCTGATTGAAAACGATTATAAATGCTCGTGTTTTGGGGGGCGCCCATGGTTTGTTTCATCACTACTTGCATACATACTGGTCACGTAGAGGACGGTGTTCTCACGGATTACTTTATTTCTTTCGTGTTCTGTCTCTGACAGTAAGTGTCAATGAAGATTCATCTGTGGAACAGGTAGCGCGAGTTCATTTGTATGGGGGCGGTCTGAGAGACTGGAGCTCGAGAAGGCTTGTTTCAACCGTTCCAATCGCCACAGCTATATACATCCTGCTAACTAGTTATCGTACACACACATGCTCTAATCGATAGAAAAAGAAAAAGAAACCCCGAAGCACAATCAAGTTACCAGTCCGAAACCACGCAAGTCCCATCTGCACGCCTTAAAAACATAAACGCCATCCGTCGCCCTCTTAGACCCCAGAGCTCTCTCCCGACTTCGTGGCCACCTGGCTCTCCTCTTCCTCCTCCTCCTCCGTAGGTACCGGGACCATCTCATACTCCCCACATGTGCCCTGCTCTCCAAGTCCGAAACTCATGGGCCGCAGCTCGCGCCAGCGGCAAGCCCAGGTTCCGCCGGCGACCATGAGCACGGTAATAGCAGCCTGCAGCGCCCACCAGAGTACCGACCGTGGGACTTCGTGGTCATACAGGCTTACGACCATCAGGTGGAGGAACGTAACCGTGACCGAGAAGTCGAGGACGAGCTTTGAGCGGGCGATGATTAGTAGTTGTGCTACTATCCTGTATTGCAGTATGTGTTAACCAGTGAGAAAGAGAGCGGAGGGAGGAGAGCGGAGGAGGGGAGGAGGGGAGAAAAGGGGAGAGGGAGAAGGGGAGAGGGAGAAGGGGAGAGGGGTAGCTACATGACAAGCCCGCACAGGAGCCACACGACGCCTAACGTCCACCCTACAGTTGTATCCCCGCGAACAGCTCGCCAACTGAAGATTAGCGAGACGCTGAACGGGGTGCCGGCGACGAGCGCGGTAAAGAGGATCAAGAGCGTTGCGGCGAGGTAGTAGATGCTCTGGAGCAACACAATATGCAGGAGTGTTCGTAGCGGCTGGAAGGGTTCCGAGGCGTTGCGTCGGAAGCGACGGCGCCGTTGGGGTTTCGCCATGACACGCGCGTTTGTGTGTGGTAGTGATGGTGGTGGTGGCAGTGGAGAGATGTGAAGTTGTGAAGCGCGATTCTGGGTTGTGGTTTCGAACAGCGGTAAGTTTGTGCTATGGTGGGCGACGGTGATCAGATTCAACGCCACGTTTCAAGCCCTCGTAACGCCCAACTATCTACCTCGTACCTAGCTGTGTGGTGCAGTCACACACAGCATCAAAAGACACGCATACATTGTGTCATACATACCCGCCGGGCAGATTCTTTAGCGCTACAGTATTTGGAGAGCGGCTATTGGTTAAATGGGAATCCCGCGACTTCTGCTCGGGGTGACGGAGCCGGGCCGATAGACATCCTTATGTAAGCAACCCGGTCTGATAGTCAGAGAAGAGTAGTTATCTAAGGACTATCTAAACAAATCCAGATGCGCTAAACCACTTTTCTCCGATATTTCTACACAACCGCAATCACGATCAACAATTCGGCACACTGTTCTAGACCATCATATCATCGCACTACACGCAGTTCCGTATTTCACTCGTTCATCGGAAGTCTTGGCGTCCGTTATCCACCTACCTCAGTGGAGACTCGGTTAGGTACATATTCACCTGATCCCAACGTCATCCAATCTGCCCCACCATCACCACTCCCCACCTTCGAGCAATCTGCAGTCTTCCTGACGACGACAAACACGATGGGGCTCATTAGCTCCTCCGCACATGCAAGCACGCTGCCGCAAAACATCGCACCGAACCGCACCCAACGAGCTGCCTGCTGGGAAGCCCGCGACGGCTTCTTCGCCTGCTTGGCCAAGCACGACATCATTGACGCGATCAAAGAGGCCCCGAAAGCGAAGAGTGTGTGCGGCACACAAGAAGCCGCGTTCGAGCGCGATTGTGTCGGCAGCTGGGTATTCATCTTTTGTTTCTACTTTTTCCCAAATGGAGAGAGAGAAAGAGAGAAAGAGAGCGCGCGCAAGGCGGAACGAGGGCTAATGCACGGTCAATATAGGTCGTTTACTTCAAGAAACGCCGCGTCATGGAACATAACCGTGAGCAGATGCTTAAGGGGCTGCGGCAGGAGGGAGCAAGGCAAATCGACGTTCCACAGCCGGTCGGACAGGGGCAGACGAGTCCGAAGTAACGGTGCAACGATGCAGACGGAGGGGAGAGGTTGCGGCGGAGGTAACGGAAATGTATGATGTCCTCTACTGCTCGACAAAGTAAGCGTACGGAGGAGGGATAAATCGATTGATGCCTATACAATATTTTGGCTTAATAAATGGTTCATGACAGCGGGAATGGATGCCATGGTCTGGCAATGACTTGGCCCAGAGCACTGCACATGATCACGATTACACGAAGTTCGGGGAGTGAGGTAAGTTATGTGCCATTCTCCTTTATCAATGTAACTCAGCACCGAATCCGAATCCCGATCCCAAATTCTCCCGTGTCTTGGTGCTAGACGATATCTAACGTCCATCCTCAGATCCAGACCCAGCCTGCCCCGAGCCCTCCCATAGAAAAAAAAATCGACGCCCCATCCCAGTACAGTATCCGTCTATATATCATTGCCATGCCGTATCCCTTTTCAGCGTCTTCGTATGTATCATGAGTCATGAACAGCCAGCTCAGCTAGCAGCGCAAAGAAAAAAAGAAGAAAACCACCTTCCCACCCCAACACCCACCAGGTGTACCAGCACCACGTTCACGGCGGCGGGAAAACCAGCCAGTGGCTCCGTCGAAGATCAATCGATTGATCAGATGTATTTCCAAGTGATGGGCACGCGTCCCTTATCGGGATGGGCCAGCTTGTTGAAAGCAGCCGGTGAAAGGTCGATATCGTTTGGTGCCTATTGGTTGTCAGTCTCCTAGGATCCGAGCCAGAGGGAGAATGAGACTTACGCAAGACTGGCACAGATCCACAATCTGGACATCGACGGACTTCTCGCCACAGGAGACGCGGATCTTCTTGAAGCACTCACCCTTGCCGCGGCCGACGGCCACCGCCGCAATTATGTCTGCTGCAGTGTTGACCCTCCCGCAGGCGCCCAGGCCTGGCTCGTAGAATGTTGCTTCGCCGGCGCCCCCGCCGGCCCTGATGGCGAGCGCCGAGGTGAGCGTCTCCGGCACTGCCACTGCCACCGGCACGGCGAGGTAGAGGGAGAAGAGGGATAGGAAGAAGAGAACGGAGAGGAGGGAAGTCTGCATAGTGGTGGTGGCAGTGGCAGTGGAGCGAGGGAAAGGTATTGAGATGTGCGAAGGCTTGCTTGAAAAGCTTAAGGAGGAGGAAGGATCGGAGTGAGTATTGCTGCTCGAGAGAGAACAAGTCTTGCTTGCTGGAGAGGAAGAAAGAGGTGGATGAGGGGAACAGGAATGCCGAACGGGGGAGGGGATGGTGCTTATATACACCCGCCCTGCCGCAGCTGGAGGGGAGATGGAGCATCCACCTCACCCCACCGCGGCCACTGCAGGTACATACCTCCTACCTTCGATCCACGTCCGACCCCATGAGAGCCGGGGCACTGGTGAGACATTTTTTCTTTCTTTTCTTTCGCTGGGCTGAGGCCAGCGGCAGTGGGTGTTCACCAGTGACCACGTGCAGTGTGATACGTATACACACCCTCGCCATTTTTCGGTTGGTGAAAAACAATGCACAGATACTCGACACCGGGACCGAGTCACTGGCCGGGCCTTTGCTGGGCAGCGGTCTCCGTTCATTATACAACGAGAGACCTGGTGTCTGGGTATCCAATCGACACCGCGCTCATGCTCTGGCAGGGCCAAGGTATGTACGGGACACCAACGCACATACGGCCATCTGCCTGCGATCCACGCTCACCGTCCCTCCCCCATCCCCCCCTTCTCGGCGTCCTCTGCTCCTTCTCGACCTCTGCTCCATCTTGTCCCCATTCCTCCTCCCTTCCCCCGCGGAGAAATTCTGTCTTCACCTAAACGGATAAACAGCGTGGGGGGGGGGCGGGGGGGGGGGGCGGGGGGGCGGGGGGGCCGCGGGGGGGGGGGGGGGGGGGCGGGGGGGGGGGGGCGGGGGGGGGGGGGGCCGGGGGGCGCGCGGGGCGGGCGGC
>Ga0307516_10008359_pt1 | contig 11727 bp, 11 predicted proteins | sample 19_EM_MG_FD_203310 | JGI IMG/M metagenome (GOLD analysis project Ga0307516, IMG submission 203310) | Populus trichocarpa ectomycorrhiza microbial communities from riparian zone in the Pacific Northwest, United States - 19_EM | ecosystem: Host-associated > Plants > Roots > Unclassified | place...
ACCCGTGGCAACTGATCAGCCTCCCGGTACTTGTCTGGATTCTGGGAGTCATTGACGAGTCATTCGTGCCGGCGTTACCGTTCAATACTCCACGGAGAGAATTCGGTGTCTACGGTTGGTTGGCGCTGTTTTCGATTTCAGGCATCCAGTCTTAGTTGCGTTCCATGCGCAACTAGCGCTAACTGACTAATGATACTCAGGAGCTGGAATTTGATACGACCGGTGACAACAAGTCCATGAGTCTCGACAAATTGGAGGAAAACTTCACAGATAAGCGGGTCAAGTTCGCCGTGGAGTCCTTTTCGCTGTCTTTTCTTCCTCTAGAATGAGATAATCACGACCACGATAGTGGGTAATGCGGCGGCATACAGTCTATTTAGTTTTGTTAGTATAGTATATCGCAGGTTTGAACACCCCGGTACGGTGACCTTGACCCTCTCAGGACCTCGATCCATCCCAATCGCTCGGGTGCGGCGTCCATCGGAGAAATAGGGAGAACGTTCTAAGTGAAACTGCACCCTCTTTCCTCTGCGCGAGGCAGCAAATTGTTGATATAATAGTAACTTACAACACTCAATTGACTCATGTCGGGGGTTTCGTTGAACCACACTCGAGATAGGGAAATGAAGTCTGTTCGTATCGTGAGGTACCTTAGTAGTACGAAGTCGTAGCTGACGTTTCGAGTATTGAAAACTGAAGTCCATGATATCAAAGATGAACATCGAATGCCGAAAAACAAGTGTGCGAGTGAACGATGTCTGGTACCAGAGCTACGGGTCTGGATTCCCGGTGGGCGTAGGAACAGGATTAGCCAGAGCCACCTGCGGTGCTACTCAAATCAGCGAAGCCGATCATGGGGGGTTGAACACTGAAGATGGAATAGACGTTCTTGAGGAAAGTGGCCCCTACGACCCAGGAGGGGGTGCTTCCACCCTCCTGGATGCCCCAACCGGCGTTCAAATCGAAGATTGCCCCAGCGCAGGTAGACGAACCAGGGCTGATCGGTCCGAGGTTTATATCCTTTGGACAGATGGGCCAAGACCTTCCACCGAAACACAGGGAGATCTCGATTTTGGAATCGCAAGCTGTGATGCAAAACGAGATGTCAAAAAGGGTCTTGGCTAATAGAAAGATGAACATACGGAATCCGAAAAGGCCAGGCCTGCCGGGAAGCGGCTGGGCACCGGGAATCTGGGCGTAGATCGCTTGAACGACGGACGAGGGGCCGCCGATAACCGGGGTGCCGGTGTCGATGGCAGCGATAGGCGGCGGGCCGTTGTGTCGCTTCTGCTTATCCGCGACGACCTTCCCGTTAACCGTGACCGCTGAGATTGAGTCGCGTGGGTGAGAAAGAACGAGATGAGTGCAAATTGGGTACATACATGGCGAATTGAGGAGCCAGTGGGTCTGTTTTACGCCGTCGAGGACCAGTGGATTGGCCTCGACATCGCCTTTGAACAAGGTCTTGTTCCGACCGCCGAGAGTAAAGGTACCACCAGATTCCTCTCCATGAGCATTCGGGTTGTCCAAGTGCCGGGTAAGGTAGAAGCTCATTTCGGGAGTCGCCAACTGCTTTTCATTCACAAGGTTCTGAAAGAATGGGGTGGCCCCGAAACTGGAGATGGATTCGAACCCGAGGCCCATGATGCCGTCGTTTGGGGTGCTGAAAATGTCGCCAGTCGTCTTACAGACAAGCAGCCAAGGCTGGGCCTGAACCTGGAGACCACCCAGTTCCACGGTGTCTCGGGAGACATCACCGGTGACAGTACCGGCGGCATAAGTGATCGTCGATTCGAGTGGTTGACCAGAGGAGTCCTGGACGACTTGGTAGGTACTCGAAGCGGCTTTGTCGAATCTTGGGGTGTTTTGGGGGCAAGTGTTGCACTCCTTACTTGGGACCCACAAATCCGAAGAGCCCGTGTCAAGGACGACATTGAAACATTGGGGACTGTTCGAGAGTTTGAGTTTGAGTGCTGAAGACATGAGTTGGTGAAGGGTGTTAAACGCACGGTGTTCCGATGTGAATGAGGCCCGTGTAAAGGCTGTCACGGCCCTGTAGATTGTTGATTAGGTGGGTGTTTACAGGGTGGAGCATGGACATACGCGATTGGTGATTGGGATGGAGGCGATACTGGTGTTGTGGCGTTTTGAGAGCGAGGAATAGGGGACACCGTACTTGACCCTCAGGGCGTCTGCAGCAGCCCAGTACTCGTCGACTGAGAGAGGTTCACGCTTCATCACGAGAGGGATGTGAAGGGGGGCGGCAAAAGGCACTGCGCCAACCAAGGTGAGGCATGACAACGTCGTGAGGAACAGATAGAAGGAAATCATCGTGAGGGAGGGCCGTGGAGGGAAGGGCGACGATCTTCTCCTTTCTGAATTCCGCATTATATATCCCGGAACGGCTGCCTGTCACCAAGCAGGAAGGGTGATGGTGAAAGCCTGGGGATGGCGGCAGCGCGCTGAGGGACACGAAACTCTCCCCGGGACATGATACGAATGGTATACAGTAGACCTGACAACACGATGAATGGGTGTACGTGAACACGAGCCTACGATCAGTTCGAAGGATCAGCGTGAAACACCGTGACGTAGTCATAATGGAATACTCTCACGGGACACACCAGACCGCGTGAAAAAAATAGAAACGTTCGACACGTTCAGGGACAATTCAGGGAACAAAGACCTGGCCTCACGCAACCCGCTTCTGACCCTTGTCAGACCGCCACCTTGTCATGATCCGTCCGCACAAAAGATCTGTCAGATGGAACGTCTCGAAAATATTTCCTTTATCAAGATATCAAGGAACGAGATCGTCTCATCGTTGGATGTGGACGTTTCCCCCATAAGAACCCGACGCGGGAAAGAAAACAACCTCCACGCGCGCCAATCGCCCACAACCTATCGGCCATATATCCGTGGCGTAGAGACATGGGTGTTTAACTGTAAACAAGCTGATGGAATGGAAGAGGGGGCGTGCCCACTTGTCCTTGCCAGGAACACTCGGGGTGCATACAGCGCCCGTGAGCCATATCTAGGGCTGGTGATCAACCGAGCCACCCACTGTGGCGGCCGACGCCCGAGCCCCTTACTGTCGCCTCTGGTGCCTTTATCTGAAATTCTAGTTTCTTTTCTTTTTACATGATGTCGCCTCCTGGGACCCGACGCTGCGACTATATACACATAGAAGTGTAGTGACTGCTCCCCGGTCTCATCTGACTCCACCCGCTGAACTAGTAGAAGCGAGAAAACAAAACATTTATTTGCTGGGTAGCAATGGCGGAATCTACTATGGGACAGGGCTGCGGACGAACAAAGTAGCCATGCCGACAGTGGCGAGGTGCGGCGAGCACCGAACGCGGTGAGGGCTAGTGTGTGGTGTCTTGGTAGCCGTGGCTGTAACGATACGCATAAAACACGAGAGGGGAGGGTGTCCGAGCACAGCAGCATACAGCGAGTGGGCGGCCGGACAACTTCCGTCACATCACATTAGGTCATTTACTTCCTTCAAGCACGTTTAGGAACTTCTGTCACCGCTTGGGAAAGTCTAGCTTCGGCGTTAGGCACCGTACCCGGCCGCGATCGCCGTCTGACATATTACGCGGCTGTGCCCCACGGTACCCAAGCGCCTTGGGGGTTTTGCTGACGCAAGGGCCTGCTCAGTGTACGTACAAGGCTTCAAGTCGGTGCCGTTTTCCACCTTGGTAAGCGACGCATCCAAAACCCTGCAAAAAGCCTTATACGATATGGGCAATCACTCAGGTACATGTATAGCTTTCGCGCATGCATAGATCGCGTGAATGCGTTACAGCGGCTGGTACGTCCGAGACCCAGACTAAACCCATCCTATGCTGCAAATCATATTCGGGACGAACATCGAATACCCCCCCCCCCAGTCCGTTGCAAAAAAAATGATAGTGGGACCCGTGCCCATTAAGCCTTGATATTCAAGTGTTGTCGGTGTACGGCCTTGGTTTTCTGGGTCGGTTGTCGTGGCAGATTTGGGCCGATCGCGGTAGTATCCCGGACATAGGGTCGCAGGGTCCCATATCCTCAGGGAAAAATATACACCACGTTAGGCGCAAGACTTGCCAGCGGTGTGGCATTGTGAGCGTGATGCCAGACCGCTTGGAGCGTGATGAAACTGGATGTTCTTAGCGTCCCTTGGCGATTGTCCGGACATAAGTAGGACGTACACGCCACTTGTGCAAACCCAGCCACAAGGCTTATTATTTGCCAGCGGGTGGCGTTTTGGGCACGATGAAACTCAATGCTTTCAACATCCCTTCCCTATCGCTGAGGGAAGGTACATCATTTATTGTACATACCTTCAAAACAGACGTTCCAGGGGATATACCATCTCTGAGAAAATTTCCTGTTAGTGATAGACGCGTCATAGCCATGTGCGTTATTTTCATGTACCTTCGTTCGGTGTCGTTTTTTCGGACGCGCTTTGGGGCGAGGTGATGAGGTTCTCACTGGGGAACTAATTTCGAATCATCACGCGTGACTGAAGAGGGTCGCTGGTCCCCAAATGATAGACCGCTTTTGATGCCAATTCGGCAATAGCTGGCCACGAGAAAGAACAAAAAAAAAAGCCCGGACTGACCTCAGCCGATCCCAACGGACGTACCCAGGGGCGCGGGAGCGCACCCGACGACACACGAATCCGGATGTAACCTCACCACTCCGTATCCGGGCAGATCCCCCCTCACATGCATCAATATATGGTAACAGGACCAATAACTAGGCGTCGAACGGATAGCCGACGACCAAACTGGGTTAGAAGAGTCAGCGTATGACACAAGAGCGACGACGACCTAGCTAAGGTCATCTGCGTCGTGGAAGCAACAGCAAAGGAACAACACGACCGTTTTATATAATTAGACAGCCTGTATTCGAACATATTTCGCCGTTCCACCAAGACCCGGCGCCCATTTTACATTGGTATATAGGAATAAAGTGTTCTATGCAAGCCTGACTACAGCTTGATACGCAAAAGCTTTCCCAGTCGACGACTCGGACTCTGTGACCCCGCCATTGCGTTGTGGACTAAAACACCCGGATTGGGACCCCGGAAGCATGGTTTAGACCCACGGGGGCACGGCTATGTGTCGCCTGGTGTGCTGCCGCGCCCCCTGGATGTACCCTTGAGCGACAGCGGGTCCGTTAATATTGCTTTAGCCCAAGTTAGGCTTGGGTTCTCAACGTCCTGAGCATTCAGCGCCGTCACCACTCCGGCAGGGTTCTCAAACCCGACCAAACTACTCTCTTTATACGCACAGGCCATGTCAGACATGTTCGACTTCAGTTCGTGCACTCCACATCCCCAAACTTGAGGAAGAGTGATTGAAGGTGACGTCTGGGGTACGAGCAAGTGTGCTGTACTGCCCACCACCTCGCATGGCGTCATTTGGGGTATACGTGGGGATGGCGAGGTATTGCCTTGGGTGGAGGGGCTACCGGCTGTTTTTTTCTTCTTTCAAAAGTGGTCTACCATCTGTAGTTTTCACTTTCACTTCCTTGGGCTCTTGCTGTTCGCATGAGGGACGACACCCCGAGTCCTCCCACTACAGACTTGACTACGCCACCGGCCAAGCAGAGCCCTTCCTTTCGGCTCCGAATGGGGGATTAGGCCTCCACCGCGTAGGGCGCTAGGTGTGGCTGGGTCTGATAGGCATGTACTCGCGAGTAAGGGCGTGCATTGGGAATGTGCGATTTGGATTCGAGTTTGTGTCTAGGTCTGTGGGACGTGGGACGTGGGATATCAAACAACGTCCAGCTGCGAGAGGCTGTGAATGTGGGGAGGAAAATCCGGCAATGAACGACTATAAACAAATGACAAGACGGGACGCGTGACCACAGAATCATGGAGCGCGACACGTTCGGTGCGCAGTGTCCACGGGAGAAAAGGATGCAGGAAAGGGCTGAGTACCCAGCGGCGGTGGCGATCAACCCACAAATGCTCGGGATGCAGAGTCCGAAGCAGAGTCCGAAGTTAAGGTTTATTGGCGAAAACGCGTGGACAACCAACGAACCGTGGCCACCCCGCCGGACTATCGTTCGTTACCAGAGACCATGACGGTCATCCATCCAAAGATCCCCATCAAAAACCTGACCAACCACGCCGCATCGGCTCCCTCACCCAATCCAGGCCGAAGCTGCATCGCGAGCGCAATATCGATCTCGGGGTTCCGCTCACTATACGGTCGGCGGGTGACCTCACCAGTCTCGGTCGTAGATTCGGAGAATGGCAAAGGGAGAGGGTCAAAGATGTATGCGCCAGGGACAGAGAGGGGTTGGGATTCCGAAGCACGGACAGACCAGGAAGGTTGGGTGTTCGTGGAAGGAGGTTGTTGGTTGTTGTGATCTGGGAGGGGAAGGAAGTCCGGGTCATCGTGTTTGGCACCTAGGACGTCTTCAAGGGAATCGCGAGAGTCTTCCGGTTCCGGGTTGGATGGAGGCGGCGGCGGAGCTTCAGTGGAAGGGGAGACAGGTCGATGAGCGTTTCCGGTCTCGATGTCGATCTTCTCGTTGAGCTCTTTCTCTTCCTCGGGCGAATCAAGGATCAGCTTCTTCTCCTCGACTTCCACCCTTCCCTGGGGAACACCCAGTTCACCCTTCTCCAGGCCCGGCAAGACAGTGTAGAGGTCGCGACTGTTAAACAGATTCGTCTTGATGAAGTCCATTGCATACAGCGCGGTGATGGTGCACAGGCAGATGAGGATAAAGGCCGCTGCGCAGAAGGCGGAGACCATAACGGGTCGTCTGGTCCCATCCAGGAGCGCCATCCACCACGATCCCCACGTCCCATCTTGGTTTGGCGCGAACTCGGCGGCTTCTTCGGGGGTGAGCCCATCAACATCCTCGATCTCGAGTACATCGTATTCGCCCTCAACGATCCCCTCCAAACCCGCAGACTGTGGGAAGTTCGTGTCCCCATCAAGATCGTTAAGGCTCTCCAACGCGTTTAGAAGTGTCTTCTCTTCGCTCGTGGGGACGATCCCCGGGTCTCGTGTCAGGTCATCGAGGGGTATGATCAACTTGACTTCCTCGGACGCCAACTCCGCGAGAACCGCCATTTGGGATTCGGACGAGGTCAGGTGGACTTGGAAATTTGCGCCTTGTAAATAGAATTGATTTTCGTTTGAGGGAGTGTCTTCGCCTTCACCAAGCGTCTTGGTCGCGGAGGGTCTACATGACGACACAGGTGGGTGTGGGGATGGGTGAAGATACGGAGATTGCCGTGCATGTAGGGAGGAGAGGAAAAATCAATACCGGTTGAATACACGTAGTGGGGGGGATGAAATGATGACGACAGAATCCAATTGAAAGCGGCGGACATACCCAAGTCTGGACTCGATAATGGCCTGAACTGCATTGTGAACCTCGCCGGACGCCTCAACGCTGAAGGGAGAGTTGTAAGTACGCTGGCAAACCACCAGACAGAATGTACGCACAGACGGGGGTCTGGATCCGAGATTGGACGACCGGTGACAACCAGCGCAAGGAGCGAGACGGATGCCAACACGGCCAGCGGCATCGTTAATGGCTGAGAGAAATGACAGACGGCCAAAGCCAATCGTATCTCCCCGCGTGTGCAGAATTTCTACTGAAGAACACCCTCCAGGGGAAGAGAGACGAGGGGATGTGGCGCTTGTTCCCTCCCGGTTTTGTCAACATCGGTTCAACATCACGCCCGCCTGCCTCGAGGCTCCCGCGTGTCCGGCACACGTGCCCCGACAAGCGGGGGCGGCTGGCCGGACCCAAGATAAACCGCGATTATGTATTCTCGTAGTTCGTCTCAATCAACAGAAAGGATGGAAGGTGGTAATGGAAAGCAGTATGGAGGGGAATAAGTTACACGAATCATGCGAGAGCACTGGCTCGTTTCTCGTCAAATAGCCCATGATCCTCGCCCCTTACGAACGCTCTTGTACATTGGGCCATTGTCAGCGACCTGATGGGAACCGACGAATCAATATCACAGATCGTTCATCCGAGAAACGGAACCAACTGACGCTCGGGATATAGGATCCGTCTGGTAGAAGTTCGAGATTGGTTTTGTGTATGGAGTATTGGTGAATTTGGCGGTGGCTGTCTTAGCGATCAGCTCCTTCAAACCAACCGAAGCGACCACTGATGAAGTGGGCTCCGTAACGTCATATCGGACCAATGTAGGCGAGATCTCCCACAGCCTATCACGCAGACTCAGGACGTCATCGTAGGGCAAAGGTGATCCAGAAACCTCAGACACAGCGCTGTAAAAGTGTTGTTACTCGAGTTCATCCGCGGGAAATCGGCAGGTGTGCGTACCGAATGATCTTCCAATCCTCCCGTGTGGCTCCGGGTGGTGGAACGGCAGCCCTGCCCAGTTGTGACCTTCCCTCAACGTTCACCCAAGTGGTTGACTTCTCGGTATATGCAGCACCAGGGAGAACAACATCAGCAAACTGAGCACCCAAATCTCCGTGATGTCCTTGGTAGACAACGAAAGCATCTTGAGGGATCGCCTTCGGGTCGATCTCGTCGGCGTTGAGAAGGTAAATAAACTTGGGTTTTGTTGTAGAGGCAGCCCTTGATGGAACGAAGCCGATCTCATAGGCGGCAGGCCGGGATACGACCTAGCGTGAGTTGTTAGCTAAGCGGAACGAATGTGCCGTTGCTGACCCACCCTTTGGAGAATGCTGAATCCGTTCCATTCAGGGGTCAACAGAGTAGCCTTGTGCTTCTCCACGAGCTTGGCAAGGGCGTTGTATGTTGCAGCGCCGTCAGGGTGTTCAGTCAAAGCGCTCCCAACGATGATCAATGGTTTCTTCGCGTTCCTGAACTTCTCAGCGAACTCCCCCTTTCCGGCGACAAGGTTGGTGACGGAGGTGCCGTCCGAACCAAGGTAGTCATACCCGTATGTGGTATCAGCACGCTCCCCAATGAAGCCGACTTCCAAGCCAGAGTTTAACCAACTCTTCCGGATACGCGAGTTGAGGACGGCGGCCTCATGCCTTGGGTTGGTGCTGACGAGTAGAATGACATCAGCTTCCTCGACGCCAGGGATGGTCGAATTGAATAGGTAATTTGAGCGGATATCGACACCATGGACTGGTTGCGAGTGGCCGCCAGGCTGGTCAAGGGCGAGGTTGTCGGAGCCGAGGCGATTCACCCAATCCTTCAGAGCAACCAAAGACTCCGTGTCAGCAAAGTGGCCAGCAACAGCCTGGATTTCGTGTCCCTTAGCCCCAGAGTTAGATAGACCCTCCGAAACAGCGGCCATGGCTTCCTCCCATGTAGCGGGCACGAAACGGTCGCCCCTCTTGATCAAGGGTGTTGTCAGCCGTTGATATTTGAGGCCGTCGTAGGCGTAACGAGTTTTGTCGCTGATCCACTCCTCGTTGACGTCGTCGTTCGTCCGCGGTTGAATGCGCATAACCTGAATTCCCCTCGAATCGATGCGGATGTTGGAACCAAGGGCGTCCATGACATCGATGGACTCGGTGTTCTTCAGCTCCCATGGCCTGGTCTTAAACGCATAAGGTTTGCTCGTGAGGGCGCCAACTGGACATAAGTCGACAATGTTTCCCGACAACTCCGAGTTCATCGTCTTCTCCACATACATCCCGATCTGCATATCGTTACCACGACCTGTGGTACCCAGCTCCTCGACACCAGCAACTTCATTGGCGAAACGGACGCAACGCGTACATTGGATGCACCGGTTCATTGAGGTTTTGACGAGAGGTCCAAGGTCCTTGTCCTCAACGGCTCGCTTGCCGGTGATTTCGTGGAAGCGTGATCGATCGGAACCGTAACGCATTGACTGGTCCTGGAGGTCACATTCACCGCCCTGATCGCAAATGGGGCAGTCCAGGGGATGGTTGGCGAGCAAGAACTCCATAACGCCCTCGCTGCGCAAAGGTGAGAATCGGTATACATTGAGTGAGAGGTGGAGGGACAAACCGAGCTTCGTGGACAAGGGGTGAGTTCGTCCAAACCTTCGCTCCGTTCATGGCTGGCATAGCACAAGACGCGACGGGTTTTGGTGACCGCTCGACTTCTACGAGACACATGCGACAGTTACCCGCGATAGCGAGTCTAGGGTGTCCCATTCAGGCAGGTAATCACACGCTTGGGTGCATTCGGCGTACCTGTCATGATAACAGAATCTTAGGCGGGGGGTTAGTAACGAAACATTAGATAGTGTATGTGTTGTAAACGCACCTTGGGATAACGGACCCAGCTGCCTCACAAGCCTGAATCAGCGCGGAACCTGTGCAAGCGATTTAACACCACAACCCAAGAGGGCGGCAAGATCCCGGTAGAATACCTTGTGGAACGGTCACTTCTTTCCCATCTACGGTGAGAGTGATATCAGCCAGAAGCAACGGGGTCGAGCTGAATGTTCTTCGGCCTAAACACGTCTTGTGAGCGTTGCGAGGGAGGGAGGACCGTTCCGAACTAGGCCAGGTGCAACGGAAACTAGTAGTACGCACTGGTCCCCAATTTTAAGCATTTCCTCTGCCTCGCGACCAGCCGCAGCATTATCAGTCAAGAGCTCTAGGTGGGCTTGGACAGAGGAGGTCGGCGGCGCGGCGGCACGGTCGGAGGTGGCTCTTCGTCGTCGAGCTCGTCGGGCAAAATAGTAAGAACGGGTCTGACACTCCAGCCAACCAAGTCGCGCCAATTCCCTTTCAATCGGAGACCCAAATATCTCGGCAGCTCCCGGGTGCAGACACGACATCGCCATGATGCCACACACTCCCGACGATTTCAACTCTGACCCGTCCGTTTATCTCTCACGACCACCTCGACGATGTCAATAGCACAAGCACGGGCGGAGGCACGCAGGAAGGCCATTCTCAGCAGAGGAACGGACAGGTTGTCCAAGTTAACAAACTCTGCTCGAGGTGAAGACGCAACATACCTTACCGCAGGTGTGTGAAACCCTGTCGGGCGAGGGGGTGTTCTGAAAACTTTCTACGCGCAGAATCACCCGCCATCTCAAAAACGGTCACGGCCAACACGTTTGTTGGCGAAGATCCTCCAGAATTGCCGCTCCCATCTCACCCACGACCAATATCCGGTTCTGTTGGCAAGCAACGTGCCGATCTCCTGAACGACCTGACCAACACTGCACCTCTTGACCCCTCGGTATGGTCGGAGGCACAACAAGAACAGTTCATGCGGACGCTCAGCGCGGGGTTCAATCGAGGATCAAGCGAGCCACTGTTGTCCGCCAGCAATCCTTCCCAGTCCGCAGGGAGAGCTGGTTCCGAAGAACCTAGTATGGACTTTTTGAATGCTCTCATGGCTGCCCAGCAACAACGACCGGGCTCTCCGGGTTCCGCCACCGCCTTCAGTGATACTCCATCCGCCTTCTCCGTCGCCCCGAAACCCCGATCAAAACTACAAAAGCTCCTGCCGCTGATACACGTGATGACAGTTTGGTGCCTGTTTGTGTTCTTTGCCGCATGGAGAGAACCGACAGTACACAAGGAAAATTCTACCTGGCAGGGTGAGGAGAATTCTTTCTGGGCTCGGTGGGCCAGGCTCTCGCCCCAGTCGACCAGGACACAAGTTGAGACATGGCAAGTGCAACCTGTGGTACGTCCCCATCGTGCGCCGGTATTTGACCAAATTCTGACAATACTCCAGCCTTTCTGGGGAGCCCTAGCCACACTGGAACTCCTGTTGTTCTCCTTCCGTATCTTCTCTGGATTTGTACGTCGATTT
>Ga0307516_10008360_pt1 | contig 11727 bp, 16 predicted proteins | sample 19_EM_MG_FD_203310 | JGI IMG/M metagenome (GOLD analysis project Ga0307516, IMG submission 203310) | Populus trichocarpa ectomycorrhiza microbial communities from riparian zone in the Pacific Northwest, United States - 19_EM | ecosystem: Host-associated > Plants > Roots > Unclassified | place...
CGTAATAATCGTTCTAGGGGGGGCCAGTGGTGTTCTGTGTGCTTTTTATCGTTCGTGCACTACCTTGCCCAGCTGTCGTAGCGTGGGAAAACCGACCATGGTCGTGGTTGCGGTTCAAGGGCCCCCTGCGTAGAATTCTAGTTAACAACCTGAACGACGGTGTAACTCGTAATATATCCGTTGTCCTGAGGATTCGATAATCCCACTGCAGCCCGAATACTGTTGAATACGCGTCAAGTCCGGAATAATGACACTTGCATACCAAAGAAGGGGCTACTATGTTCTGTGGACATAGTCGGACCAAAGCGTCCGTGATCAACTAGTAGCGTGCCAATGCAGTGCTGGATCCAGTACACATTCCCGCTAGGATGTATCAAGTATCGAGGAAATTCGCTAGTAGCGGCATCTCCTAAACAAACTAAGGACTTGGCCAAGCCCAGTGGCAAGCATGCTTGATTTGGTATCAATGGCACCACATGCATGTATTTGCTGCGGAGGTAGCACGAGGGCTGCCACTGTGCTTGAATCATGCTCATGATTGCAGGACGGAATTTGCAGACATGCACGCGTGCACGCAAGCCACGCCCTCTTCATTCCTCCTGAATAGCGCAGCCTCATCAATTGTGAGTATCGCCAACGTGTTGGTTCTAGCTCCGCTGGTGGGACCGAGGCCCAAAGTGAAATCTGGACAGAGGTATGATAAGTAAAAGCCTATTATGTTGGCCCGGGCTGATGACACAGATCTGCAACACTCTCATACCGATAGGGACGGCAGTCGGAACTTCCAGGAAAGCCTCCAAAAAGGACATCATTTTCATGCCACGGAAGTTTGCATGCGTGCCCTGAGTCGGGGCATGGTCTTCTTAGTGGTTTTGGTCTCGCTGTCCTCCCGTAGCGTGACGGAACACCACTATGTACATATGAGAGACGGAATTGCTCTTCTGCCAGTGTGAATAAGTAAGTGGATTTACCGCATTAAGGCTTTTTTAGGTTTCTCCCAGCGGCAGCGACTCAGATTTATATTTGAATCACCCTCTCTGCCAGGCGCATAGAACACAAGTTCCTGAAGGCCCGATGACGCACTCGCCAGGCATCTTCTGTGCACTGGGAAGGATACCGACACTGTGTACCGGAATATGTCACTATGTACGTGTCCGTGCGAGTGGCAGTTGTAGATGAAACGATACCGGCGCACTCTCACAGGGTTTGGGCGATTCCCCAAGGAGCGATTTCTTCCAATCTCACTACATTGGTACACAGGGTCTGCCCGTGCACCTTACTTGACCTGGTCAGTACACGTTTGTAGCCAAGGAAGACGACTGACGTGCGACTGTGCCTCCTGTAATTAACAGCTCTTTGCCGCATCCCCAGTTCTGACTTCTGGAGAGTCCTCTCGTCGACTACGTTTCATGTTGCCATCACAAAACCTTACAAGTTAGGCACCTCGCTGAATACCAATCTCTCTATTTGACTTTGACTGATCTCTCACCAGCTTCCTTCACCGCCAGCATTGAGTGAGGAATGACAACTGGGGAACCTTCTGGCAAGAGTCGCTCCGATCATTGCCCAGCAAGTTCTAGCAAGAGGTGGACGGACGCTAACGAGATCATGTTTCGAAAGTTACAGAAACAGGATTTAAACACGAATACACTGCATGTTGACCCCTGTAACTATTCCCATCGACTACCCGATATTTGGAGGGAAAAAAAATGCTATGTTCAGGCTAAGCCAGGCAATTGTGCCATGTCCGGTGAATTGAAAGACTGACAACGTTTACGGAACCCAAGAGATTCTCAGTGAAAATGAAGGTGAAAACCACACACTGGTTTTCAAGGTGTTTTGGACGTAAAGACAGCGAAAGCCGCTCTCCAAAACCAGCCCAAAAATCCTACTATGTATTCTCCTATTTTTCCGACAGTTTTCTGGCATTTACAAGAAATCCTCCGTTACAACCTATGCTTAAGCTTACCCTCGTACACAGGTACACTCTTCAGTGCTTGTTCAAAGTCCGCAATGATGTCGCTGATATGCTCGATTCCGACCGAGACCTGCACATCGTGAGACAAGACCTCTTCGTGTATGATCCCCGATCACATACCCGAATCAAATCAGGTGTCACACCGGAGTCGAGCCTCTCTTTTCCCGTCAACTGTTGATGCGTGGTCGATGCTGGATGGATCACAAGCGTCTTTGCGTCACCGACATCTGCAAGATTACTTGCAAGACGGAGATTATCGACGAGTTGACTGGCGCCCTTGACGCTGCCCTTTATGCCGAGGCTCAACACGCCACCAAAAGCGTTCGGTCGCAGGAGTTTCTTCGCACGTTCATGGTATTCGTGGCTGGGGAGACCAAGATACGAGACCCATGAAATTTTGGGGTGATTCGATAGGTACCTGGTAAGAACGGACGTCAACAGAAAACAAGCATGACAATCAAGTGGAAGTGAGTGCGCACTTGGCCAATTCTAACGCATTTTCCGAGTGCCTTTGGCCACGCAAGCTCAAAGTCTCGAGGCCCTGTATGAGGAGGAAGGCGCCGAAAGGGTTTAATGCAGGACCGATGTCGCGCAACAGTTCGACGCGCAACTTCACAGCGAACGCGGACTTTCCAAATGTTTCACTAAAGACAAGGCCATGGTAACCGTCGGAAGGTTCTGTGAATGACGGGAATTTCCCACTGCGAGTCCAGTCAAAATTTCCTAGTGAACATGAGGCGCTGGGCATGCATCGATACCGGGATGGACACACCCGAATCGATAATGACACCGGCGATTGTAGTGCCATGTCCGCCGATCCACTTCGTCGCGCTATGCACTGTGATCAAAGTCAGGAAGATACAGAATAGTACACCCAGAATGCTAGCTCACCGACGATGTCTGCACCCAGTGCGATAGGGCGGATAAGATAACCTCCCATTCCGAAGGTATTGTCAACAATCAATGGAATTCCATGTTGATGTGCAATCTAATGCATGAATCACCATGAGGATGAGGAAAGCTCTAGTCTCTTTATGGGCCCACCTTGGCCAGTTCAGGAATTGCAGCAACGTTGTACTTTGGGTTACCTATGCTTTCGACGTAGATCGCCTTGGTCTTCTCGTCGATAGCGGCTTCGAAGTCAGCTGGGTCGTCACCGTGCACAAACTTGACGCCTATGCCATACTTCTTGAAGGTAACTGGACCGAACAGTCAGTGGCATCTCCAAGGCTATAGTTGTGCTCTCACCTTTAAATTGATTGTATGTCTGCATGCGCGATTAGACATGGAGGATACATTCAAGAGGTATGACTTACTCCACCATACAAGTATGAACTATTTTACGATGAGCAATGATAATAGTCGTGTGCATTGCACTTACGTAGAGACGATATTATCTCCTACATTTGCGATTGTTGAGATGGCCAAGAATTGGGCAGACTGACCAGAAGCAGTTGCGACAGCTGCAAGGCCCCCTTCAAGTGCTGCAATGCGGTTCTCAAAAACGCCCTGCGGAGATTTGAAAGTGGTAAGGAAGGACGTTAGAGTGGAGGGGAAAAAAAATGAAACCGCACAACGGTCGGGTTGCCGATGCGAGAGTAAATATAGCCAGAGGTTCTATTATCATGTCAAAATTCCTCCTTGCAGCGTACGCAGTGTGAAGACTTGCTTTAGCTCGAATAGATCTGCTCCGTGCTGTACGACATTTTAGCCCCCGAATGGAACTACTTAATTTAAGCGAACTTACCGCAGAGTTGTTGAACACGAAACCAGTTGTTGCATAGATCGGTACTGCTCTAGCGTTCGTGGAGGGATCTGGGCTGTGACCGGCATGAAGTTGCAGTGTCTCGAACTCCAACTGCCTGGACGGTCAGACAGAATGGATTACGATGAGAGAGTAATCGATGAAGTGAAAACAGATACCTGTTGAGATCTGCCATGTTGCTTGCTACGAGAAATCTGAGCGGGACGCACTGGAAGGTATTGTGAGCAGTCGGAGTGCCCACTCCGGGTTTTTATCGCCTGTGATCCTGCGTTCTTCGACATCTCGTCCGACCAACTTCCAATTGGGTAAACGTGTCACCCGGTCCGAACCATTATCATCATTGCTTCAATTCCTCGAAGCCACAATGGTGCCATGTCGATTGACTCTCCTGTGTGTAACGCTCCGGGTGAAAGATTCAACCCTCAACTGCTCTTCGAGAACCATCATCTGGTAAGATGGCGGTCGCAGAAAATCACGTGTCGCTCTGATATTACGAGCAGACTCCAACGAATGCAGCCAAATGCCACTATCAGGTCATCAACCTCGCCATTTGTGCGCAAAAGAACCTCCTGTGGGAATCATGCAGTGAGCCCATGTCCACGGATTTGAATGCATTGAGACAGACTGGATCAACAATGTGGTGATTATATATTGCAGTTCTGTTGGTTCACCTAGATCATTGTCATCGATGGAAATTTGGACGCCCGCACCTGGACGGAATGAGAATGAGACTCGATTGGCCGACTACGCTACGAGAGCTTAGGTACAAACAAATACCTTCATCAGCCCGCAGAGATGAGGGATAAGGAATTTCAGAAGGAGAGACGGATTGGCGCGGATGACTGAGACCACCTACTAAGTCTCCACCTGTTTGTGCAACCACCAAATTGGGGTCTGCGTTAAGTATGCAAGTAACTTGTAAGTTTCCTGATGCTACTAGGGAGGAATGGAATCCACAATTAGCACTCCCCTTTGTTTAAGTAAGTCTGCTAGGCTACTTGACATGGTGTGAGTAAATCCTCCGTGATATGGTAGTCTTGTACCAATGCATGCTCCCCAGATCGGCAACCGACTTTGGACCAGCAGGATAAATAAAGTGTGCATTGATGAGAAAGTTAGACATGTGAGTGGCATACTTATCTTTCCCATTGCCTTGAAATTCGAATGGGGATCCAGCTGACTATAGATGTCTATTGCATCAAACAAAACTGACTACAGTGCACCTTCGAACAACAATCTCCGCGGTTTACTTATTGACGGTGCAGGCAGGTATAGTGCAGGCCTACAGAAAGTATGAGCAGACGCGGTAGGATCGAATTAGAAAGGACGTACATGGAGGTGCCGCAATTCGCAGCAGGGTTGCCCATGATAATACTTTCCGAGACCCCCGAGATTTTATCGTTCTTTCCAAAGGCAGCAGCATCGAAAAGGTGGTCCGTGGTCTTTTCGAATGAAGCCAACATCATGACGCTATCCTTCATTTTCGCGACACCAAACCGGGTAATGCCCAGAACTTCACCCTGTCGTGCGTAGTATAAACGTATGTGGATCGACATTGCCTTTTTGGTTGCCTTACCTTGTAGGTCATGACGTCTCCCAAAAGCATGACATGTCGAGGATCGATGCTCATTCCATGACTGGACATTGTGAACTGAATTTCGTTGACGATAGTTCGCCTGGCTGCCTCGATGCCTAAAACTTGCGCTGTCTCGATAACATGGTTGGACGTTGTATGTTCTCCGACGATTCCTAACTCCATCATCAAAACGGACAGTCCGTGCTGATGATCATAATCAACACGCACCTTCTGTTATCATGACCTTCTGCAACCCGTAGCCTTCTACTAGTAATTCCTTGTCGCCCTTCTTTCCGTTTGCATCGTCCTTCTCCTTGAGGTTGATAATGGCACGTTCGATCGACGGCACTCCTTTCACGACAACATCAGGCAGCAGGCGCTTGAGTTCACGTAACTTATAGTATTTATCTGATCCGTCGACGTAGATGCGCAGTCGGTGCCTGCGGGGTATAATAGTGATCGACTGTAGAACGAATGAGCGCTGGCCGCTGAGGAAGAAGACTGAAATGAACCTCTTGTTTGACCTTGAGTTTCTTGGCATTGACAATCGCCCATTTAATGTCATCCAAGGTGAGCTCCAGCTGCACAAACAAAGTTTAGGACAAACCCCACATCACTGAACGGACAACCAACCTGTAGCTTAGAGACGGCTTCCATATCTACGATGACACCAATATAAGTATACTCAGGCGCCCAGGCCTCCTCTAATACAGCTGCAACCTACGAGAACTCGACGTCAGCAAGGCGGTAACGAGCGGAAAAGGCGTCTGCGTACATCGCCCAGATGAGTCTTTTCGAGTCGGCCTTTCACGATGCGTGCAGAGGGTTCACTGTCCGCAGTAACGAGCTTACAACTGATGATCGGCGTGCTGATGGCCTTGGCGGCATTGATGATTTCTTTGATACGTGGTACACCCAGTGTGACGTTCATAGAGGCGACTCCAGCGAAGTGAAAAGTCTTGAGAGTCATCTGCGTGCCTGGTTCTCCTATGGACTGCGCACCGACGGCGCCGACAGTGGAACCTAAGGAAAATCAAAAAGTGGTTGACACTAAAAAAAGTGGCTGGACAATACCTGGTTCGATCCTTGCCTTCACGTATTTTACCCAGCAGAGGTGCAGGAAACACAAAAGCTGCGCCTCCGTGACCTTGGCCATATTATCAACCAGCTTCTTTTCAGCCACTGAATAGCTAATTCAACACGATGTAAAATCCACCCCATTTCGACATACCAGATGCACCCATGGACAAATCAATGCTGGAATGCCACTCTTCGAAGCGTTCTAGGGCTTCAAACATTCCGCGCGCTTTGCGCATCTTTGCCAGGGGGTGAACGACATTGTCGGTGATAAATCCGCGGATAGTGGCAATATACGCAGCGGTACATTCACTCGTGAACTTCTTCGTATTCAACTCACGCTCGGTAACCTCGAGGATCTCGAACGGCAGCAGTGGATGCCCACCCCTTCCCCCGACTGACTATAAACCCCTATCAGCTATGTAAATAGGACATCAGGAAGAAAGAGGTACCAGAGCATGCTTCCAGGACCGCTCAAACTCGACCGGTCGTGCGTCACCTTCCAAACAGGCAGGATCAAGCCCGTCATCTCCGTATCTGAACTGCACGACGCCTCCTTCCGAGTTACGCACCGAAAGATCGTACTGTGTCGTCAAGTCCTCCAGCGCTTTCATCAATCGGCGCTGCATGTACCCAGTTTCTGCTGTCTTTACTGCCGTGTCTACCAAACCTTCACGCCCAGAGATGGCATGGAACAGGAATTCCGTGGGAAGGAGGCCAGTGTAGAAGCTGTTGCGGACGAATCCCTTGGATGGTGGCTCTTTGGACTTCTTGGGGAAGTGCGGCAATGAACGATCCTGGAATCCATCTGGGACACGTTTCCCTGCGATAATTTGTTGCCCGACACAGGCTACCATCTGGCACACGTTAATGACGGAACCTTGACAAAAGATCCGTTTCAGCTTCGTGCGAAATAAGAAAAGTATCTAATCACCCTTGGAACCGCATGTCGCCATGATGAACGGTGCATTGTGCCGGCTGAGTTCAATCATGCAGATCTTTCCGACTTCGTCACGGACCTTGGACAGCACGGAAGATATCAACGCTTCCAGGGTCTGTTCTTGGTTACATCCGGGTTTGTTCTCCAAGAGTCCCTTCTTGGCTTGTGCAATGAGATCATCGCATTCTGCGTACGCCTTCTCAACCATATTATCCTTCTTAGATACCAAAATGGGTCCAGGAATGACGTCGTTTATACCCAGCGAGAAACCAAAGTTTGCTAGTGTGAAATATTAGTTCACATGACCCACAACCCGTCCCACCAGGTAAAACCTACCCAACCACCGGGCACAGAGCTTGGCAACACGGTTCATCGCAGCGGCAGCTTCGTGCGGGCCATAGTCACGCATGATAATACCAAATATCGACTTTTTCTTGCCGCTGCCGACGGTTGCTTTGTCCATCACACCACACATGATTTCGCTGTTGACGATGACCAGCCAACCGTCGTTCGGAGAGAGATCAGGGAGAGGCTTCATGGCGTATTGCTTGGGATCCGGATCGTCGACTCGGTTGCATTTCGATTCGACGTTGACAAGGACGTTGGACTTCTTGTTCGGACGCATGAGGACGTTGAATATCTGCTTTCCGGTCCATAGTCGCACGGGTTTCCATATCGTTGGTGGGGGCAGGTCTATGTGCAGATCAGCGTCTGCGAAATAACAACATATTTGAGTGAATTGTCGCCGGTCGAAGAATGTGTCTCTTTTGGAAAGTAAGTACGATGCGGTGATGAAGTCCTGGATGGCGGCGATGACAGGCTCGCCATTACGGGGTGTTACGAGATTATTTTTGACACTCATGAGTTCCAGCGCTTCAGTACGGGCTTCTTCTGTTTGCGGAACATCTACAGGAACATTGGGATGAACACGATAACGCCGAAGATGAAGACTTACGAAGATTCATCTCGTCTCCATCAAAATCGGCATTATAAGGACCACAAACACATTCATTCAGCCTGAAAGTCCGCCAAGGTCGAACTCGCACGCGGTGACACATGATAGAGAGCTGTAGCCAGGTCAAAAAACAGGGGGGAACGAGAGGATAAACACCAAGGGCAACTAACCTTGTGCAAACTGGGTTGTCGATTGAATAGGACGACATCACCGTTGACGATATGCCGTTCCACAGTATCCCCGACACGCAACCCATCAGCAATCGCACCTCGATTCCCGAACTTGAGGAATTTCTTGAACCCGCTGCTCCCAGCCGTGACATAGTTAGCACCAGGATGCACATCACATCCATTCCGCACAGCCTGGCGCAACCGCTCAATATTATGCGACGTCACACGTTCGGGGTACGTCAGTATCTTGGCAACACGTTCCGGAACGGCGACTTCATCGATACGGAGATTTGGATCCGGGGAAATGACAGTACGCCCGGAGAAATCGACTCGCTTTCCCGAAAGATTTCCACGGAACCGGCCTTGTTTTCCTTTCAGGCGCTGGACGAAGCCCCGCATTGGCTTTTGACCCGCTTGCGAAGGCACACCAGGCAGCTCGGAGTTGATGTACATGGCAACGGAGAGCTGGAGGAACTCCCAGTGTTCCATGAACTGTGCCGTCGGAGCGCCTTTGGAGAGCCCCTGTTTTATCAGAGCGTTCGTAAAGACGATCTCTGTCAGTTTGACGGTGAGATCGTCTTCGTTGGATGCACCGTCCTGGGCCACCGAGGGACGGATGCAAACAGGAGGGACGGATATGTACTGCCAGATATATTCCTCGGGTCGACCGAACTCTGGTTTCAGCCCCAGGAGCTCACAGTCCTAAACGCGAAAAGTAAGAATGGAAAGACGGTTGCATCGAGGGAATGGATATGAACCTCATCTGATATCTTCCGGAAGAGATCGAGCACTTTCAATGGATTGAGTTCTTCATGGACCGCTTTCTTGAGGTATATACCGAGCTCCTTCTGAGCCTCGACAGCCGGTGCAAACGTGCGCTTCCACTTTTCCATCTCATCGGCCGTTCTCTTCGCACGGAACTTGTCGTGGATGATCTTCAACGCGCCGACTTTCTTGACAGCGCCGTTCGTGGCGGAGCAATGTGGGCAATACACCATCTTCCTCGCCATGGTGTTCACCGACTTGCATAACGCTTGGCGGTGGATATTTTCTAAGCCAGGCCGACGAAAGCGCCGAAGAAAGGACCTTCTGTCTGGTTCGTCCAGCAGCACACGGGCACACGTCTAGGAGGGACAACATCAGCGGTGTCCGATTAACGTACGTGCATGGAAGCACCTTGCATATGGCCTGTAGGATGGCAATCGTGTGTTTGAAGTATCCTATGTGGAAAACCGGCACGACCAATTTGATGTATGCATAGTGTCCAACACAATCCACGGCCGACATGCCGCAGGTCTCGCAGAAAGCATTCTTCTCGGACGTACCCTGCAGAAGAGCCCTCTTCAGCACCACAAGCCATATGACACCCCTTCGGCGAAACATACCAGTCGCCTGTCCAACACGCCATCTTTTACGGGCAGCCTATCGACCGGTGTATACAAATCACGATGCGTGACCTGGAATTCGGATAGTTTTGCGGTATCCTGAGCATTAAGGAGACTGAACTGCAGCTGTTTTCTGACTCGCCGTGTCAGTATGCACATTTGGATCGCAGAGTGTCGTCCACCTACATGATTTTTGGCGCCTGGCTAGACACGGACTCCTTCATGGGGCTTCGTTTGGACGGTGTCGACTCATGGATGAATGCGGTCTTCTGTTGATCTGGCCGAGGCTGATCTATGCGTGACCGTGACTGCGTGACGTCACGGCCTGTCTTGTAGATTGCGCGTCGCGTCTACACTCGACTACAACGAACCATGTCAAGGTCATCCTACGACAGGTGTGCACCCAACGCGTCGACCATCCAACGACTCACTGATGGCTTTGTAGATATCTAACGGTATTCTCGCCAGAGGGCCGGCTGTACCAAGTCGGTGCGTTGTGGGCCAGGTGTCCTGCATGATGACGCTGACTGGGCAGCTGCGATCGAGTAGAATATGCGTTCAAGGCCATCACCGGCTCTGGACACACCGCCGTCGCCGTCAGAGGAAAGGACACTGCCGTAGTCATCACACAGAAGAAAGTCCCTGTACGCGTATATGCACCTCGATGTTCGTTGAAATGCTGACGCAATCCCAGGACAAGCTCATCGATGCGTCATCCGTCAGCCACCTTTTCAGCGTAACGCCCACTATCGGATGCGTGGTGACCGGGCTTATGGGTATGAATATCACAAGCTTATTTATGCATCTCAACTGACGAGTTGCAGCTGATGCCAAGGCACAGGTCTCCCGGGCACGAAGTGAGGCCACAGAATGGCGATACAAGTATGGTTATGAAATTACGCCTGATGCATTGGCAAGACGAATAGCCAATATCAATCAAGTATACACCCAACGTGCAGGCATGCGCCCATTGGGAATTTGTAAGCGTTATTTTTGCATGTCGTGCTGGCAGCCTAGCTCACAGCAGTCATGTCTAGCTATAGTTTTGATTGGCATTGACCCTGAGCATGGCCCTCAATGCTTCAAATTGGATCCGGCGGGGCATTTTGTGGGTTTCCATGCCACTGCCGCTGGTCAAAAGCAACAAGAAGCGATGAACCACCTTGAGAAGAAGTGGAAGAAGATGGACAATGGGAAGGGCGCTGACGATCCCGCGGAGGCAGGCAAGAAGCTTAGCCATGCCGAGGTCATAGAGGTATGGCATGTGAAAATACTTTTGGCAACGCCTCACCGTGGCAATCTGTAGATTGCCATAGAAGCCATGTCGACGGTTCACGCGACTGACTACAAGCCTGGGGAGATGGAAATCGGGATTGTGTCGACCGCGGACGAGGAGAATCCCAAGACGAGGGGACAGTGGCGAGTGCTGAGCGAGGCCGAGGTAGAGCACCACCTACTAGCATATGCTGAGAAAGACTGAGCGTGGGTATGAATGGATCAAGTGGATCTAGTCGTCTATCAATGTGCAAGTATGTTAATGTAACGAAGCACCGCCGCTCTGGACAAGTGTCAGCACACAGCATACACCCCTTGGAGAAAAGCGCACCGTGACAGCATCGATCTCGGCGTCACTGATGTCCTTGTACCGGGGGCTCCAGAGGCGCGATGGTGCCTCCCAAAAATGCTGGAACACAGGTTTTTTGCTAGTAAAGGATACGTGTTGATAGTCTAGTGGTGCCGCAGGATGCGGGTGGGCCGCAACAGGAGCTGGTGCATGCGACGGTCAGATCAGCCTTCAGGACCACCATTGACGACTTACCGCCCCATGTGCGCTTCCCTAGGAAGGAGATGAGTGGTCTGTGCGCCCGCGACGAGTGCATG
>Ga0307516_10008361_pt1 | contig 11726 bp, 7 predicted proteins | sample 19_EM_MG_FD_203310 | JGI IMG/M metagenome (GOLD analysis project Ga0307516, IMG submission 203310) | Populus trichocarpa ectomycorrhiza microbial communities from riparian zone in the Pacific Northwest, United States - 19_EM | ecosystem: Host-associated > Plants > Roots > Unclassified | place...
ATATCTCTAGAAACTTATGGTCAGATTCCAGCCCTATCTAGTCGACAGATTGAGAGTTATGTTTGTTAAAGTAAAACTAGACAATAGAAAACATTACACCAAAATCTGAATTTGATTGTTGAACCCTTACATGGATCGTATCAGACCCACACTTAGTTTAGTTTTATAAGGTTACTATCTACATCCTCTTAAGATTAAGTTCCTAACTATAATTTCTCCTTATTTGAAAGGAAGAAACAAATAACATATATCATAATTGATTAGGGAATTAATGATTAGTCAACTAATTAGTCAACGATGGGTTACACAAATATTTGTTTGAATAACAACCTCATACATGACTTATATCTTCGAATTCACAAGACAATACCCTCGAACAAGCTTATACCCCCCGAATCCACAAGTCAACACCCTCAGACATGGTTTTATAGATTTGAATCCATGATGACCGAACCTTAGACATGGTTGATATATATGAATCCAATTGTTACAATCAAATGCACCTAAATCCAATTGTTACCCCAAATGCAAATGCACTACCCCTAGTCAAACTTGGTCTACTCATTATCAACTATGAAGAAAAAAAATACACTCATTTAATAAAAAAGCATGTCTTTTGGCAATGTGTCTCTAAAGAGTTGATCTTATTATTTTCATAAATAGCACACAACTCATAAAAACCAAAACTAAGATAGATTTTATAATGACCCTCTGAATATGCTATTATTTAATGGGATCAAATTGGTTTAGGTGGGAGAAGAAATGAAGAAAGACCCAAAGAGACTTGGGATGAAATGAAAGCAATAATGAGAAAGAGGTTTATTCCTAGATATTATTATAGAAAATTATTTTAGAGATTGTAGAGTTTAACTCAAGGGTTGAAGAGTGTAAAGGATTACCATAAGGAGATGAAAATTACCATGATTAGAGATAATGTTGTAGATGATAGAGAGGCTACAATGGCAACGTTTTTGAAAAGTTTAAATAGAGAGATAACTAATGTGGTTGAATTACAATATTATATTGAGTTAGAAGATATGGTTCACATGGCTATTTAGGTAGAGAGATAGTTAAAAAGAAAAAGACAATACATACCAAGGAGGTAATTTGGGTCTTTTTTCAACTTGAAGGTTGAATTATAAGAGAAAAGGGATACCCTTATCAAGGCTGAATACAACGGGGAACAAAGTCAAATCACCTAAAACTATAAAGAAGGATTTGACCACTACTGTCCAGGGTAAACTCAAAACTCAAACTAATTATAACCATGATATTAAGTGTTTCAGGTGTTTGAGTAATGGACATATAATTTCATAATGTACAAATAAAAGGATTATAATTATTAAAGAACATGAGGAGATTGAATCATAAAATGACACATCAAAGGAGAACAAGATGCCACTACTTGAGGATTGTAGTATTATTGACTGTTGAGTATCCAATTGATGGTGGGGATTTGATGATTAGGAGATCACTTAATGTTTAGATCAAGGATGATGATATGGAGCAACATAGAAAGAACATTTTCCATATTATATGCCATATAAGTAATAAGGTAAGTAATATGATTATTGATAGTAGGAGTTGTGCTAATGTTGTTAGTGCTACACTTGTTAAAAAATCAAATATGAACATTAAGCATGAAAGACCTTATAAACTTTAATGGGTGAATGAATGTGGTGAATAGTGAAAATAATAATGGGAAGGAATAAATTATATATGACTCAAAATAGTGAAAATAATAAGAGCACTAAAAGAAAAGATTTGGACAAAATGGAGAAAAATAGGATTTCAACCGAGAGAGAATCCATAAATAGATGGTGATATTAAATTTCATATTTATGGGGGTTTTTATAAGTATTGTTTCTAATTGTGATGTTAAATTTCTTAATGATTTTTGGAAGATTTTATAAGGTAAATTGATAATAAAATTATAATTTTCTATTATTTATCATCCACAAACAGATGATTAAACTAAAATAGTTAGTAGGACTTTAACTATAATGTTAAGAACTATTATTCAAAAGAATTTGAAGAATTGGAAAGATTGCTTATCATTTGTTGAATTTACATATAATAGGAATATGCATTCTACTACTAATTATTCAACTTTAAAAATTGTTTATGACTTTAATCCTTTAAATATTTTGGATTTGATTCATTTACTTATTGATGAAAATGTTAGTTTTGATAGAAATAGAAAAACGCAGGCAATGAAAGCTCTTTATGAGAATGTAGGGTGGAAAATACAAAAAAGAAAAGAAAAGAAAGAATGAGCAATATTAATTCAAAGAAAGGGCGGAAAAATGGTTATCTTTGAACCAGATAATTGAGTTTAGGTACATATACACAAGGAAATATTTCCTAAACGTAGGAGATCTAAGTTGATACTAAGAGGAGATGATCCGTTCTAAATCCTTAAAAGAATTAATGACAATGCCTATAAATTATATAAACCATGCAAGTATAATGTTAATTCTCATTTTAATGTCTTTGATCTCCTTTTTTTTCTTTTTTGATATAGGTGATGATTCAAGATCAAGTTCTTTTGAGAAGAGAGGGGATGATGCGATCCAAACTACACTAAATGATCTCTTAGAAGTTTTGGATGGACTAATTACAAAATCAAGAACAAAGAAACTTAAAGATACATTCAATGAGCTTATTTAGAGTATTTGAGTTAAGGTGAATTTCAAAAAAACTATATCTTTAACAAGTGATGATAAAACCTTATTCAATTTAATTTATATACTAGAGGGTCTGATCTATCTACTCTATAGACTAATTAATGTCGACAATTAAAGACTTATTTTTTCTAATATATAATTTTATGCTAATAAGCATATTTTTTATCTGACTGTTGGATCAAGCTGAAATTGTACCAGAAGATTCCAAAGATCTTGCTTTGTATTGGGTTAAAATATCAAGTCAATAGAATATTTAGAAGGCTATACGATAAGATTTAGAAGCTATTAGGTGAGAATTAAATTAGTTTCTTAAGTGATTTAAGATTTTTTTTTAATATTTTTTTTATTTTTCTAGCATTGTTTAGGATATTTTTTCTATTATAAATAAGATTATTTAACTTGTATTTATTGCTTTTTAAGGACATTTTTTGTCCAACAATTATTATTGTATGCATGAGATTTTGCTCATTTGTTTTGGTTTTTTATTGAATTACTCTCATTTATTAAAGAATTAATCTCATTTCTCGAAGAATTAATCAAGTTTCATAGGTATTTTATACTATTTATTCACATCTTTTTAAATAGGTATCGAGTGATAATGTTTTTGGTTACTTATAGTTTTTATGTCTCGGTATAAGTTATTATTATGTCAAAGTTAAAAGTGTAAATTTAACTTTTTTGAGAAGTAATTAATTGTTAATTTTTGAATATTTATATTTATGACATTCATATTAAATATTATCCAATATATATTATATTATATTTTAATTTAATAATTATATTTTATTGAAAAAATTAATTTGACTCGTAATGCAGGACTGATTAATGATCTAGTTTGGACCTAAAGTGGACGTGGATCGAAATGAAACCCGGATTTGAATCCAGACCCGAAATCTCCTTCCTAAAAGCAAAACAAGCAAGTAAATCCAAGAAATGAAACCCTTAAAATTCACGAAGCTGAGAGTTTTCCTTCTGCTCAAGCAAACTCGAAAATAGAAGAAAAATTTGAAAAAGTAAACGCCATCAAAAACCCATCAACCATGTTGACAGGTATTTTGTTCAAAAAACCCATCATTGCAAAGCTTCGATTTTTTATTTTTTTAAATTTTTCGGGGTTTATTTTTGAATTTTATGAAGTGGGTTATCGCTGAATATCGGGTTTTGTTGATGAAAGATTTGTAAAACTTAGTGTCATTTATTATCTGGGTCCTTTTGTTATTGTGTTCTAATCATGACTGTATTAGTCTTATGATATTTGTGTAGAGAGAAACAAAGAATATCTAAGATAGCTATAAATTGATTAAAGCAATCAAGTAATTTTTTTTTTCTAAGTTATGAGAATCTTGAAACTCTTTTTAATAATTGATTATTTTCTGGGTTACATTGGTAATAAGTGATTAGGGTTTGTAGTGGAAAGGTGCCAGAAAACTGGCTGTAGGATTGTTGAAAAATTTGAGGTTCAAACTAGAAGAAGCTTATAGAAATTTTGGATTTTTAAACAAAAGAAAATGCAAGAGAGGGACCCACTTAGCAAACTTCAAGTAGCTTGAGATCGAGACTTAGCAAACATTCAATTCATTTGGGGTTCCAGGTTTTGAATGTTATTATGGTTACAATGTGCACTCTGTTTTCCTGTGTCTTTTAATTCATCTGTAGAATGTCTCAAGTTCAGTGCAAAATCTGAGCTGTACCTTTTCTGCTATCATTTTCATTTGTTTTTCAATGCATTGGCTCAGTGAGTGTAAAATGGCTAAAGGAGGTGTTTCCAAAAGTGGAAATTGACACAAGCCAGCCCCCTTATGTTTTCAAATGCCAGCTGTATGATTTGACTGGAGTGCCCCCCGAGAGGCAGAAGATCATGGTTAAGGGTGGTTTGTTGAAGGTAAATAGATGTTCTTCTAAATGTACCAGAATATGTTAATTAATTGCTTGCTGTGGTCTATGTGGTTCATGACATTTTAATGGTCACTTTGTGGTCTAAGTGGTTCTTGACATTTTAATGGTCACTTTGTGGTTCTAAATGTACCAGAATATGTTATTAGGAATCTGTTGTCTTTTGATAAAATTGAACAGTGCCTGCTTTAACTTCATTGATTAACAATGCAGGATGATGCTGATTGGGCAACGGTAGGAGTGAAGGAGGTAAGGGTCTTTATGACTATTTTGCAACTACACAACTCTTATTCTTGTGTAACATGATGTAAATAATGGTGTATCCACTTAAACATTTTTCTAGGGACAAAAAATGATGATGATGGGCACTGCTGATGAGATTGTGAAGGCCCCAGAGAAAGGCCCTATTTTTATGGAAGATCTTCCAGAAGAAGAACAAGTGGTTGCTCTGGTATTTTTCTTCAACCCTCTTCTTCTCCACATGACTTGTGAATTCATGGCATGCCACTTCACATACAACCTGCTAATCGATGTAGAAAATTGACATATCAGAATTTATATACTGCTGACAAATGAAATTTATTAACTTTCACCTTTTAAGGCATTAATAATTTTTCTTTTTTGTTTCTTTCTTTTATTTTTTTTGGATAACTTAATGGAGGTTGATGAAACAGCTTCCAAATGATTAGGTTCTGAAGTCAATATGAGCCTTTCATACAAGTGGTTGAGTATAGAGATACTTACTGCACATACTAATTAAGCACAGATGTTCATTCTTTTCTCCAATTGTTTCTACGTTCTCCTTTGTGAGATCCTTTATTCTGTGGTATCAAACAAGCTCCTGGATTGTAGGATCCACTGAAATGTGACATGGACCTCTGCATTTCCTTTTAAAGCTCTTCTTAATAGTAATTATTTATTGGACATGAAGAACTTGCTTATTCTAATATTCTTACCAGGCCTGTTCATCCTAAAATTCAATCTGTTGTTGTTTCTTTCTTTGAGACTTGTGATAATTCCAAGCAAGCAGATAATTGCTGCACGAGCTGAGCCTTGACTGGTAAATGACTAATTAAGCCATGCTTTCATGGTCCAAGAAAAGCAATGGTTTACCGTTTGCACCTTTGGCTAGGCTTGGCCTAGTTGAATGCTTCATCTCCATTCCTAAGCCAGTATTTATCAGTGTGGCTTTATACTAATCATATGTTGTGCTTTTGATTTGCTACCAAACTGTGTAAGTTGCAGTGTTGCTCACCAAAGAACAGTGAAAAGTGAAAGTGGAGAGGATGGCAATGCAGAAAAGATCTTCTAGCTGCTCTGAAATAATATCAACAAAAAGAATAGAAAAAAAGAGAGGAGAGATTAATGACCAGAATAGGGCTCATATCTTATTTGGAATAGGGCTCATATCTTACAGGCTCATATGCCTGTAAATTCATTCATCAATGGCACACGCACACAGATAATCCTTATAGGAAGGCTATGGCTCTTATTGTGATTAGCATGTCCATTTTCATTGCCTCTGTGTTTGCAAGGTCCATTTTCATCCAATGGATAAAGCATAGAATTTATGACCCTTGTTTATGCATCCTGTACAAACCCTTGATTGACTTTCAGTTTGAATGCCATTGTCCTGGTTGAAAGGAAAAGTGAAACACTGGATCATGCAATGTCCAGTGAATATCTAGTACTGTATATTTTTTTTCTTTCTTCCCTCATTTTTATGTCACCAGATATTTCTCATTGATGCTTTTTTGCTGTGCATGTTTTTTCTATTTGTGATCTTATATCTTTGAAGTTGTGCAGTTTAAAAGTAGTGCTTTCCATTTCATGGACTTCACAAGTTTATTGTGAAAAACTTTTGTTTTTATTTTAATGATATTTTCTCACGTAATATTCTTGTTTCACTCTAATGCTAGTATTTTGCTAAATTTGTTTCTGCTGATAGGGCCACACTGCTGGCCTCTTTAATCTAGGGAACACTTGCTACATGAACTCGACAGTACAATGCTTGCATTCTGTTCCAGACTTGAAGTCTGCTTTATCCAAGTGAATTCTCTTACTTTTTGAATGTCTCAGAAACTAGTTTCAAGTTGCAGATCAAAAGTGCATGTTTTTTTTACTGAAATACTGTTATCAATGTGAAATTTGGTCAGCTATCCATCTCAAAAAAGCAGTGATCTGGATCAGACATCTCATATGCTGACAGCTGCAACTCGAGAACTATTTAATGAACTCGATAAAAGTGTCAAGCCTGTGGCACCTATGCAGTTCTGGATGGTTTGTGCTCCGCTCCTGCCTTATTTGCGGCATTTTTTGATGTGTGCTATTTGGGAATATTTTAGCAATATAAATGGGATGAACTCCTACTAATAAATGTTGGATGCTCCTTTTTAAACATATTATCATGTAACAAGCTCTCACATATGTGAAGTCTTACTTATTTGAGCTGAAGAAATGTATTCTAGATACTAGCATGTTGTAGCAGCAAAGAACACTGATTTATGGATGTTAATGTTGATCTTATTGATTAGGACTTTCACATTAGCCATTCCATGCTTAATGTTGTGCAAAAATCTTCCTCTTTGGTGAATTCTGTAAAATGCTTTTACACAGTATTGGCATGCTTAAGTTTAGTTCCTAATGGCATACAAAACTATTTATCTGTAATGTCGCAAACTCTTACACATTTAGTTCTTAACAAGTTGTCATGTATGTGAAGTTTTACTAATTTGTGCTGAAGAAATGTATTCCAGATACTAGCATGTTGTAGAGGCAAAGAACACTGATTTATGGATGTTAATGTTGATCTTATTGATCAATTAGGACTTTCACATTAGCCATTCCATGCTTAATGTCGTGCAAAAATCTTCCTCTTTGGTGAATTCTATAAAATTCTTTTACACAGTATTGGCATGCCTAGGTTTAGTTCCTAATGGCATACAAAACTATTTGCCTGTGATGTTGCAAATTCTTACACATTATTGTCATAATTAGGTTTTCAGTTTTGCAGTCTGTCAATTGATGTTTACCACAATAAGCCTATATTTGAATTTTGGCATACCTTGAATTTACAGTAGTTGCTGTATTGCACTTTGATTGTTTGGAAATAGGGGGAAATGGAATACCACATTTTACTCTTCCCATTTACTTTTGCAGGTATTGCGCAAAAAGTATCCACAATTTGGCCAGTTGCATAATGGAGTCTACATGCAGCAGGTTTTTCAAAAAATCAATATGCCTGTCATAGCAGTTGTATTAATATAATTTGTTGTAATATTGGTCTCTACATTTTGAGATATACAGGATGCTGAAGAATGTTGGACACAGCTTTTATACACCCTCTCACAGTCACTTAGATCACCGAGTCCCAGGTAGTTTGGTTTGTGTTTATGCACATGTATTGGTTGATTTAGCTTCATAGACCATAGAAGCATGCATTGCTATATAATTGATGTCCTCAAAACTTTTACTCCGTTGCAGTTTGGAGTATGGCTAAAACTTTCATTGGAGATTGTTTTTGTTCGAGTATAATGTCCTATGTAGAACTTATTGGTTTAGATATTGTTGCTTATTCAGAATGCTAGCTTCCTGCCACTGATATTCAACTTATTGATTTAATCTTCTAACTTTGCAGTCAAAATCCAGATACAATTAAGGAACTTTTTGGCATTGAACTTGTAAGCAGGTGGATATCTTCAACTTTTTTTCCTTAGCAGTTGGATTATAGCTAATGTTACATGAAGCAAAAGAATTAGTATTAGAATTTCTAATCTTCTATTTACTGTTGGATTGCTGTTGATGTTTTTTAAATGATTATGAGTGTTTCCATTTTGCCAAGGACAACAACCTTTGACAAATTCTGTATATAATATTGGGTTGCTAGGGTACATTGCCAAGAAAGTGGTGAAGAAAGCTCAGAGACAGAATCAGTTTACTCACTGAAGTGCCACATATCTCAAGAGGTGAACCATTTGCATGAAGGACTGAAGCATGTAAGATTTGCTAATTATTCTTTTATCTGGATTCCATTCTTTTCCTTTTCCTTGATTTTAGTGTGTTGAATGATTTATGCATTCCTTTGCAGTAGTCTGGTTTGTGCTTGCACTTGACTGGATCTTGATAATCATTTGTCTCTTATGGATGCTTTTGCACAATGAATTTGATTCCACATCTCTGTATCTCAATTGAACAGACCCAAATGCAAGTGTAGAGCCATCCCCCAAAACTTTAAGCAACTCGTTTTACCCCTGATCATATGTACCCAGAAAAAGAAAAAAAGAAATTCAACAATTGAAAGATCCGAGTTAAATACAATATTTCATCCTATTTAAATTGAATCAACCGTAGAAGCCAATTGCATCTGCTCATAATGGCATGGAAACTTATAATTGAATATTACTGTTCTTCAAAAATATTTTTCAAAGATAAAATAATCCATGTCTTTGGAAGAAGAACACTTATATATAGTTTCACAAAATGAGCAGCAAAAACACGCTTGAAATGTTAAATTATTGATATCTTAATCCTGTAATTCAAGCAAAATTTCTTGCTTCATCCTTGCTACTTGTCTTTACAAACTATAATGTTACTTTGTTGGGAACTGTTATAACATTAAATGGTAATTGTCCATGTGTTGGAGGGTATGACTATAGAATATTCTACTTATTGATAAATAACAACAGTACCTTCTCAAGTTTAGGCCATTGCCTTTTCAGTTCTCTCTTGCATAATTTCTGCATGCCAATCTTCTGGTCCCTAACTAAGGTTTGTCTTCCATAGATGATTTATAACATTTTAGTTCCAGTCTCCCACCATGGCAAATATAACACAACAACGACCAAGCCTCAATCCCAAATTAGTTGGGTTGGCTATCTGGTTTTTCTTGTGCCATTCTGCATGATCATACACCAAATTGGCCACAAAAGCTTCATAGCCATTGTTTGTGCTTGCATTTGTAGCTGTATAACCTTATTGTTGAGGAATTTTTCGTGATTATGATGGCTGGCTTATCATCTGAAAGTCAAAATAACTGGATTTTAGTAGATGATGCAACCATTTGGAAGCACCAGGTTCTTGATAATTGAGATCTTTGTAAATTCTAAAATAATTGGTAGAACTCTTATAATGGCCGTCTAACAGTTCTTACAATGGACTATTATTTAGAAGCTTAAATAAAAATAAATGGAAATGCTTTTTATCAACCAGTGGCTAATGATTCCAAAGTTAGTAGCGAACCTGTAAATGCAGCTAATATAGCTGATTTCTCTGGTTCTTTTCATAAAACTCGCTTTCTGTTCTGAGCCAATTTCACCACTTGGTCCATTGTATTATATGGCATAACTAGATTCACCACCTATCACTTTCTACTCTGCAATGTATAAATAATTTGTGTTTCATTGTACATGCATTTTTTTGTGCATGTGTGCATGGTTCGAAATTACATGAAAATTACGTTATCATTAATCTTACTGTTTATAGGGTTTGAAGTCTGAATTGGAGAAGGCTTCTCCTTCCTTGGGCCGTAGTGCAATTTACCTGAAAGAGTCCTGTATTAATGCCTTGCCAAGGTAACAACATTCCTGGCTTTCTCTACATTCTGATTTCCCTTTTTATTACTTTTGAATTTATAAGTTACAACCATTTGAATCTCAATCACAGGATCCAAGTAATATGGGGATCTTCCTACTCATTGCTTGACTTTTGTGAGGCTTTGAGATGTTAATTTACTATTTTTCTTCTTCAGTGTGGATCTCTCTTTTTTTTTTTTCCTGCTAACACTTTATTTTTCAGTTGTAAAAATTTCCTCTTAAAATAATGAATTTCTGACTGCACATATTTGATTTCTAGGTACCTAACTGTTCAATTTGTTCGTTTTTTCTGGAAGAGGGAATCAAATCAAAAGGCTAAGATTTTACGGGTAATAGTGGTTTCTTTTCTTCTTTCTGTTACCCATGAGAACTGACTTCAAAAGTTCTGTTCTGTTTCTGTGGTTGTGAAAAAGCTTGTTTAATTTAAGGGATTGAATGCTCTGCTTGCCCAAAAAAATAGTAAAATCTGTAGTTTTTAATATTTGTGTTGATATATCCTTTTTAAAATAACTGTCTTTCTTAGAAAGTGGATTACCCATTGCAATTGGATGTATACGATTTTTGCTCAGATGATCTTCGCAAAAATTTAGAAGCACCTCGCCAGGTATATTTTAGCCTTTTGTTTTGGTGGAGTTCCGCAAGTATCTAAGGGTGCATAAGTTTAGGTGATGGTTATGATTGTTCTTAACATCTCATAATACAGATTTTAAGAGATGAGGAGGGTAAAAAGGCTGGTTTGAAAGCCAAGGTGAAGAGCTCTAGCTCAAAGGACAATGATGCCAAGATGACTGATGTGGAGGTTAGTAGATGCTTGAGATTCGAATGCATGTATGAATAGATAAGCCCAATGAAAGTGCTTGGTATATCTTACCCTTTTTTCTTTCCTGTTTAGGGACCATCAAATGAGAGTGTAAAATCATCAAATTCTACCTCTGGAGAAGGTCAAAACTTCTAAATTTCTCCTGCTCATGATTGAAGCTTCTCTTTTTGGTATTTTAATTTTTTATATCGAGGGTCTCCTGTAGATGCTTTGTGTTTGACTTCCAACAATGAATTGATAATGTGTGTTACTGTTGTCTCTGGGTGTGCTTCCTGGATTTTGTGAAAGACTTTGGGCCAAGTGATGGCTTATTGTGCATATAAGAGGATATAGCAGCCTTCATTGTATTTGATTTTTCAAAGTTAATTCTACCAATACTGCATGTTTTTTTTGGAGATGCTAAATATACAGGAAACTGATTATATTCATTAAATTAAGGTGTAAATGACTGATTTTTATTTTGCTACTTTCCTCTCCCAAAGTTGTCTTCCCTGGGGAATGCACACAGTTTCATGTTCTAATACTTGAGGTTGCACTGCTGGTGCCTCCATGAAAGTTCATGCTCTTTAATGTTCTTGCTTTATGCCCCAGGTGGTTCTTCAGACAACGAATCACATTTAACTGGAATATATGATTTGGTTGCTGTGCTTACCCATAAGGGAAGGAGTGCTGATTCAGGGCATTATGTTGCATGGGTCAAGCAAGAAAGTGGTAAGTTCTCTGTCAAGTTTGTCA